>Ga0228643_1000101_pt1 | contig 35119 bp, 65 predicted proteins | sample 55DmetaG_FD_190533 | JGI IMG/M metagenome (GOLD analysis project Ga0228643, IMG submission 190533) | Seawater microbial communities from Monterey Bay, California, United States - 55D | ecosystem: Environmental > Aquatic > Marine > Coastal | place: USA: California | collected 2016-11-08
GTTGGCCTACCATGTATACTAGAAACTGTAGCATTGGAAGCATATCTCGTTTTTTAAATTCTTCAAGTTCCTCGAAACATCTGTCATAATTTTCTTTCGGACTAAGTCCTATTATATAATCCACAATGTTTAGTTGTTTGTATTCTTCAGGCATCCACCAATTGTCAGCATTTTTATAATTGTACTTATCACTTGAGTCAGCGGGTGTTTCATAATCGATTTGATCGTCAAACTTGAATAGTGTACAAAAATGATTGTAGCTATCGATCTTTTCAGCGTCTTTGGTTACAACATACTTGGCACTTTTTCCTTGTAGCATACCTTCAACTAGATCATTTTCGTCTACTACTACTTCGTTAAGGTCAGTCATCTTCATCCTATATTTAACACATCATCGTCTGGGTCTTTGCCTTCTTCAATTTTACGCTCTCGATCTTTTTCAAGTGCTTGAAGTTGACTCTTTGCTTGCATCTCAATGCCTATTTGATCTAGCATATTTTGAATTTGTGACGCAGGCCCAATCATTCCTGTGCTTTGAGCCTGAGATAATTTTTGTCGCAACTCTATTTGCTTTTCTAAAAGTTGCTCGATTGTTAAATTTTCTGTATTTAAAAACATACTAAAATATAACACGGACCGAAGCCCGTGTCAACTGTTTTTTATAGTCCACTTGGTAGTATAACATAGTGGATTGCTAATACAAGTGCCACTGATGCACCAAGTCCTACCATCATCTTACCAAAGTCTTTGGCAACCAATGGAAACACTGATTTTGTTTTTTTCTTACCAAAGTAAGTAGCCATTGCAAGTTCTCTACCTGCTAGTAAACCAACGAACACCCATGTTGTACTCATTGGAATATCATTCAGCTCTTTAAAGAAGTACAAACACAACCAATAGAATAAATCAATCAATGTTGCGGATCGTACATATCTTGTGTTGTGTTTCTCTAGTACAATCTTTTGTATCTTACCGCCTCGTTCTCTAAACATAAAGAACAAGCCTCCTACAAATACAAATGAGATAAGCACCATTAGATCTAACGGCACTTGCCTTGGTAAGAATACTGCAATATTAGCAATATCATGTGATAACCAGGTGTACCACAAGCCGCCTGTTGCTACCCATTGTGCAATGCGCCAATAGTTCTTGTTGCTTTCTGTAACTGGCTTAGTTTCATCATACCATTTGCCAAAATATTTGTGTATTGCAAACCATACTGCATATGCAAATGCGGCTGCAACACCGTATCCCATGATACTTTTCATAAGCATCTTCTCTAGCACAAAGGTACTAGCAAATACACTTAGCACTAAGAAACTTGTGCTAACTGGCACACCCATTCGTGTTAGCAACACAAGTATAGCAGGTGCTGCCGCATGGTACCATTGTACTTCTTGGAAAGGTATTTTGTTTAGACGACCATAACTGATATCGCCTCCATTCATATACCACCCATACCAGAGTGTATATAATAAAACAGCCGAAGCGGCTGTCCATAATACTTTATAGTTGAATCGCTCATTGTTTGATGCCATCCATGTACCGAGCGTTTGTACTGAATCGTTTGCTATAACTGCATAGGCAGCAAGCAGGAAGCCAATAAGGCTCCACATAGTGAGTAGTTCCATTTTGTTCTCCTTTGCTTGACGGCTTTACCCCGTCGCTCACAATAAAACGCCAGGAGGACTAATCCTGACGTTTATACTTATATTAGAGATCGCCTTGCTGTCTATTTTCACTGTAATATACATCAAAACTACCGTCTGGATAACGGCTTTCAAGTTTGTTTACATTCTCTGCAATTACTTCATTTGGATCTAAATTCAATGCTCTACAACTATTAATCCAATACCACATAATATCACCTAGTTCACGTTTAGCATGAAATTGTGTGTCTTCGTCCAATGGCTTACCTTGAAAGATACACTTCTTTACAATTTCCATAAACTCTCCGCCTTCAGCACTCATGCCTACTGCACCTGTAAGTAACAAACTAATGTTTACTCCTGAGCTTTCTAAGTTATACATTGCTTCAGTTGCTTTTGTAATATCATTTGACTGATCGCTGGTGACTTTTTCTACAAAGTCTTTGTATTTGTTTAAATCTACTTGTGACATTTATACCTCTATATCTATAAACTCGCCTACTGTTGTAGTTGAGCCAGTTTCATATCTTAATTTTGCTTGATCTCGTAACGCTTGTATTTCTTGATAACGTTCTTCAATTGCTTTTGTTTGTGCAAGTTTTATCTCAGTTCTAGTTGCTTGCTCTACTACACGTATACGTTCTTTTTCCATTGGCGGTTTAATATGTTCGCTGTTGGGATATACATTAGGATGACCATATTGGCTAGCTTGTATAGCTTGATACATTTCAAACGGCATACCATGAGTTGGTGTTGTTTTCATTATATTGCCTCTTTTATCATCTTAATGTTTTGTTTCATCTTAGCATTAAACTCCGCATCTGTTTGATTTATGTTTAGTCCTTCACTGAGTGCTCTACTAAAACTTGCAGTCATTTGATCATTTTGTGAAAGACGTCTACATGCTTCAACAGTACAATATCCTCCACTTAACCCTACTAGTTTTTCCAAGTTATTGTACATGGTAAGATCCTTGTACAAGTTTGGTTGATCTGGTAGTGTTAGTTTTAGTATACAACGTCCTTCAAATTTTTTCAAGTGTTCAGATAGTTTTTCTTTTAATAAATTTTCTAACTCTGCTTTGTCTTCGTGGTCAATAGGAATCTCTGGTTCTACAATAGGCAACAATCCAGCGTCACTTATACTTTTAGCAAGTGCAAACTGTTGATCCACAATCATGTTTAGTGCGCCATGTGTTTTTACAATACTGCGCATCTTGGTACCAACACAATTGTTGTCCAGTGCATACTGTATCATTTCGTCCCAACGAAAGTATTTTAGATAACCATTGTCTTCACAACCACTGTCTATTTTAAGAATAGCTCTAATACCCTTGTTTTCTAATACAGGAACCATGCCTCTGTCTACTGTATCTTTGTACAGTATTGCATGACTGATGTTTTCACTATTAAAGTCTGGATGATTCACCATGCGCAATCGCATCAAATGGATATCATCCATTACTACTTCATGTGGTAGTTTGTGTGCATCAGTATAACCGTAACGCTCTAGTACGCCAGGACTACTACCACCACTGTGGTCCATTGCTGCTATAAATCTTTTCATTGGAATAAACTACTCACTGATTCTTCGTTAGTAATCCTACGCATTGCTTCACCAAACAAAGGTGCTAGACTTACTTGTCTCACTTTTTTACTTGTGCCTTTGTAAGGAATACTGTCACTGATTACTAGCTCTTCTAGTTTACTAGAGTCTATCTTTTTACTTGCACCGTTGCTTAGTACACCATGTGTGATGTATGCACGAACACTTAGCGCACCTGCATCTAAGATAGCCTCTGCCGCTTTGCACAATGTACCGCCACTGTCTACAATATCATCTACTAGGATTGCATGCTTGTCTTTCACATCACCAATCAGTGCCATTACTTCTGATACGCCAGCTTGTGGTCTGCGTTTGTCTACAATAGCAATATCTCCGTGGAACATATCTGCAAACTTACGAGCTCTAACTGCACCACCTGCATCTGGTGAAACAAACACAGTTGGTTCTTCTGTACTAATGTTACGTCTGATATCTTTTGCAAACACTACACGGCTTGTTAAATCATCCACAGGGATATCAAAGAAGCCTTGTATCTGTCCTGCATGTAGATCCATTGTAAGTATTCTATGTGCGCCTGCTCTCTGTAATAAATCTGCTACTAATTTTGCAGTAATAGGAGTACGACTTGCACTCTTACGATCTTGTCTAGCATATCCAAAATACGGAATGACCGCTGTAATTCTTTTTGCACTGCTACGCTTGGCAGTGTCTATCATAATCAATAGTTCCATTAAACTTTCGTTTACAGGAGTGCATGTGCTATTCACTAAAAAAACATCCTTGCCCCGGATGTTTTCGTGAACTTCTACACATATTTCTCCATCGCTAAACCGATTAAGTTCTGCTGGAACAAGATCGGTAAAACAGTGTTCCGCAACCTTCTGTGCAAAAGGCTGGTTACTGCTTCCAGTAATAATTTTCATTTAGTCCTCCGTTATACTGCGAAACTTTCCCCACAACCGCATGAAGCAGTTGCGTTGGGATTCTTTACGGTCAGGTAACTGCCGCCTAATTCGTTAACATAATCTACTGTGCATCCAAACACAAACATTTCTGCCATAGGATCTAAACTTAGTATGTCTTCGATCACAGGGCCTTCAGGCTCGTCAGTGAATGTCCATTCATACTGAAAGCCACTGCAACCGCCACCTTTGACTGCCAAGTTCACGTAACGTTTGTCGTGTTGCTTGGTCATATTTGCCAAATAGTTTTTTGCGGTTTCAGTGACTGTCAATAACATTATACTTTTCCTTGTTCTTTTAGTAGTTGCCGATTGTTCAAATGTTCGTCTTCGATATCGCTTTTAGCTTGACCATGATATCTTACTGCCATATGTTCATCGATCATTTTTTCGTTGATGTTGATACCTTCTGCCCATACTGTTCCGAGTACTCTGCCAAATTTGCCTTTTTCATTATCTAATTCAGTTGATATAACAATATCGTCATTTAGATGATTGCCTAGCCAATCTTTAGCCAGTAATCCGAACTTCTTTTCTTCTAGGTCTCTTGTTCTACTTTCCGGTGTGTCTATTCCGTACATACGTACTCTTGCCTCTAGTAACACATCAAATCCTAAATCCATTATACAATCAAATGTGTCTCCGTCAATGATTTTTACTATGCTTTTTACCCTATAGCTATAGGGAATTGGTTGCGTCATAATTTTCTCCTCTTATAGGAGTATTTATGAGTTAATCCCCTTCACCTGGCTTCTCACTTAGTAAATGTGTCTTTGATTCAGTTGGATCCCACGAGCCATTTTTAGGACCATAATAACTATGATCAGGCATTGGATCTTTTTTCTGTGTAATAACAGGCCATAGGTCTGCATACTTTTGATTAATTTCTACCCATCCTTCTGACTCAGGCGCAGTATCAGGAAATATAGCACCTTCCGGACACTCAGGTTCACAAACACCGCAATCAATACATTCAACTGGATTGATCACAAGAGTATTTTCGCCTTCATAAAAACAGTCAACAGGACATACTTCAACACAATCTGTGTGCTTGCACATGATACAAGCGTCATTTACAATGTATGTCATTTTACCTCAGATTGCGCTGACAGGTAATCTTGTATCATTGTCTCTTTCTTTTTACGTCTATCTAATTCAACGCCTAGTGCGTTTTTTGCTAGTTCATCAATTTGTGTTTTTGTCATTTTATTTAGACTAGCTGTTGTTTGCATATCGCTATTCGATTGTTCAACCCTAGGCTTAACAACTAGTTCACTAGTAGCACTTGCATTAGTAAATTTGTCATCTAATTCTACAGTGTCATCTTTGATTCCAAAGATTTGTTTAATCCATTTCATTCCCATACTCCTAATATTAGTTTTGCATCCTCGCTCATATTCCATGGTCCGAATGGAGGATCAAAAGTTGTAATTACATCAACATCGTTTACATTATCAACACTAAGTGTAGCACTTCTGATATCTTCAATAATGTCGTCTGCCGCTGGACAAAACGCACTTGTTAATGTGTGTGTGATTTTGACATCAGGTAAATTATCAATGTCAATATTGTATATTAACCCAAGATCATATATGTTGATACTTATCTCTGGATCATATACTTCTTTTAATTTTTCAATGATTTGTTGTTCAGTATCCATTTCTAGCCAATAACTTTAATGTTAACATATCTTCTTTACTTTTAAACCAGCATTCATATCCGTTACGATGATTGTCGTATCTAAACGCACCATAGTCATTGCCAAAAAGGTCTTCAAGTAATTTATGAAAACCTTTTGGCTTACTATATCGTTTGCTTCTTATAAACATAGTACAATAATATCTATTGTCTTGTGTCCAGTTAGCACACCATTCTAAATCATTCGTTGTGATAGATTGCACTATTCGCTCCGTGTTCACTACATTCGCAACTCACACAATAACAACGATTGTCTGTTGCTTCACGTATTAATTTATCTGCAAATTTACAAGCATGTTCTGCAAACTTCTCTGCACCTACACCATCTAGCACTGTAATTTCTGCTAGTCCCATATTCTCAAGTTCTGCGAACTTATACAAGAATGGATCTTCACGATCAATTACTGTCTTGTGATCAAATGTATCTTCTAACCATTTCTTTAGTGGCTTTAGTCCGCCAAAGTCCACAGCCCAATTGCGATGATCTAAACTATCGCAACCAAATGTAAACTTAAATGCTAAACTATATCCATGCAAGAACCTACAATGTGAATGATCTGCGTGTGGTTGACGGAACACTGCACTTAGTCCAATGTTATGCCCGTATGTTTTTGTTGATTGATATTTTGCCATATTAAACTCCCTGACTTATGGTTGGTGCGGAGTCTTTATAGTGGGTCGAACCGTTAGTCCACTCAGCATATTTAGCATATGCTATTTGTATTGCTTTTGCTTGATAATAACTATCAGCAAGAGCATTGTGCAGATCCTGTTGCATAGTTTTGCGAGGATCGCTGGGCAATAAACTTAAGAATGTTCTACCATCTTTTACTTGCCAAAAATTCCACGGAATGGGTGTAGCCAATTGACGATACATATCTTCTACAATAGTAACATCAAAACCATATCCATGACCCCATAATACATCGACACCTACCATCCACTTGGTCAAATGGTCTAGGAAATGTTTCAGCCCGACTCTATCATCTTCTCGAAAGGCTTCTTCTTTTACTTTGGGATCTTGTTTGGCCCACCATTCTATAGTATCGTCTGTAACTGTGCGTCCAAGTTTATCTTGTTCGTCTAAGTCCAAACGAAAATAAAATTCGCTATGAGGTTCATTTAATGTATGTGGATTAAACTTAACACCGCCAATAGTTAGTACAGTGCAACGTGGACTGGTGTCCAACGTTTCTAAATCAATCATTGCGTGAATTGCCACGTTTTCTAAACTCCTCATATTGTAACCATAGTATACACATAACCGCTAAAGAAATCAAGTTAAAAGATAAGATGCTCATCCAAAATTGAAAAGCAAAAAATAAACAAACTGGATAGTCCCACCATTTCATTATCGTCTCATGCTCGCAATATCTTTTGCATCTTCTTTTTTATCAGCAAATACGGGTACCATGTTTGACTTGTGCATTGTAGCAATACCTAGTAGCTGACGTTCGCCGCTGTATGTCATACTTTCTTTAGCAGGTCCATGTCCTGCAACTTTGTCACTAGTAGGAATGCTACAGGCATTTGCACGATAATCAGGAATAGTATTAGTAATAACATTTCCACGTTTTGCTTTCTTTTCTTCTAATTGTTCAGGATGCACACCTTGTTTGCGTAACCATTTTTCATGTTCAGCTTGTGCTTTTGCTACTTTAGCATTGGGCTTTTTCTGTTTACGATTATACTTTGTTGTGGTCATATATGGACCAACTAAATGCATACTCATAATTACCTCCGTGTATATTTGATTGACTCTTTGGGACCATCTGTTGTAAACTCCATACCGCTTACATTACCTACATAAGTTTTACCATTCCAACGCATTGGTATTTTGTTTGTTGCGATGAATGCATCTAGGTGCTGTTGGAATTTAAAGTTATCTATTTCAGCTACAACTTCTGTACCTGTTCGTGTGCTAGTGATGGTTGCTTCATTAGCATATACTACTTTGTTGTTCATTTAAATACTTTCTTAGTCTAACATTTGATAACGGATACGAAAACGTTTGGTTTGTCCAACCCAAGCATTACGTCCTTGAGCTTTGTTTACAGTGTATGCAAACTCATGTCCATCTACAAGATACACTAAACGATACTGATTTGCAATCGTTTTTTGTTCATTTATGTATCTTTGTTCACAACGTTGTTCTTGTCGATATCCTGTGACAACACGTTTTGAGGTATTAGAACCTTTATCAGCACCAATTAGACCGCCGATTACTGCACCTGCGGCAGCGCCATTATCTTTACCAGTAACGCCTTTGCCCAGTATACCGCCAATGATCATACCAGCTAAAGCGCCGCCTGCGGCATCACCGCCGCCTTGTACATTTCCGTATACCGGAACATCAACTGTATAACATTCATTTACAGGTGTCTGTTGTGTTACTTGTGTGTAGATAGGTTCTTTGCGAATTAGTTTACCTGTTGTAGTAAAACTATTTGCATGTGCCGCACCAGCGACAAGTCCAATAAATCCACTGATAACAATTACGTGGAAGATTTTTTCAAAGTATCGCATTCTTCATCTCTCCTTAGCCATACTTCAAAGAATTGCTCTTTGGTTATAGCTTTATCATTCCATACTTCACGCTCAGCTTGATTCTCATAATAAGCATCGTGAAAGGCTCTTAGTTTCATTGCTTCTTCTAAGGTCATTATACACCTCTTAGTTACAAGTATACACTAGCATCTTATACTAGCAATGTCAACCATTAATGTAGATCTGGATCTCTTCCAAATCCTTTTTTTACCTGTGGCTTGTGTTCTACTTCAATGTGCAAGTTTTTGAAACCTTCTTGTTGTTCATGAAAGTCAATGACAAGCCAGGCGTCCTCTTCGCTTGGAAGATCGCCCTCTAATACATGGCCACAATCATCAACTACAAAAAATTTGTATATTTTACCAGGCCATGGTTTATGCTCTGTGATTAGTTTTCTACTCATATGTTCCCTATCCAATGTGTTACATCATCGCATGGGTCATCGCAAGTGTTCAACCAATCTTCATTGGGATCTTCCATGGTTATATATTTACCGTTCAATATCTTCTTAGATATATACATACATAAATATCAACACAAAGTCAAGCTCTAAAGGAAACAATATGGCAGATAAAGATAACACAGGTAAAATGGAAGTGCTGGTTCGTATACTAGGAAACGAACTTGTTGCACTTAAAATGACAGTAGACGATTTCAAAATTAAATGGTTAATATACGGCGTAATTACAATTTGCGCACTAGGATGGGCGGCTGCAAGTTTTGGCCCGCCTTTAATTGGTATGATGGGAGAATAAGAACATTGATAATTTATTTTTATTTGCTTCTTATAAAACATGCTGTAGCCGACTTGTGGTTACAGAGTAGATTAAACAAACCAAAGTATGGCGACAAAGAAAAACTATATACACCTAAACTTTGGCTACACAGTATGGATCATGCACTGCTTACAGGTTTAGTTACACTTGTATTTGCAGGTATCTATTGGGCTGTAATAATCACACTACTAGATTTTGTATTACATGCTGTTATTGATTATGTAAAGAGAATATACACTTTACGTGTAAAATTAGATATAAAGTCTAATAAGTTTTGGAAAGTTCAAGCAGTAGATCAAATGGCACACTATAGTTGCTATTTGTTTTATGTGCTTATGGTGTATTAGCCTGACCACCCATACCACTGTGATTAACACAATAGTAATACAGTGTAGGTGCACCAGATGCAACAACAATTTGTACATATGATCCTGAACTACCAGCACTAACACCTGAGTTTGTAACACCTGTTGTGTATTCACTACCACCGCCATGTGTGCCATCAGCAGTTGTGCTAAATCTAAGTGGATGGCTACCATTACTACTGTCACTTTGATCAAATCTATATGTGCTACCTTCATTGAGTGTTACAGTTGCTTGCTGTACACCGTCAATGTAGAACTTGCCACCTGCTACTGTAACAGTAAATGTAGTTCCACTAAATCCACCGCCACCACCGCCATCATCACCTTCAATGTCTGCGGCACCTACAAATACATCATCATTTGTTCCAAGGGTTGAATCAGCACCAGCACCTATACTTTCACCTGCATCTTCAATTATGACCACACCAGCGACTCCGTTATCCGCTAACACCCAAGGAGCATATTCATTTGTGTCTAATGTTACTTTACGACTTGAAATTTTTGTTATCTGACGAGTGTTTATTCCGTCCTGGCATGTCATTGACATTTCGCCTTCAAGTAAATCTGCACTATCTTTGTCTACCAGTGAACATATTTTGGTTTTTGTTCCGCCCGGATTTGAACATTCAAAACGTTTGGAACCTCGTTGCTTAATAATATATCCTGCCATACTTCCAGAACCATCATTAAATTGAATTTTAAATTGTGATTGCCCTGATGTTGGCGCTCCAAAGTTTCTTTTGTTTAGTGGTCTTCCCATAATATTATTTAGCTTTTTTACCTAATAGCTTGGCTTTCATTTTTTCTGCTTGCGTTTGAGGTCTTTGTTCAGACTGTTGAGGTATAGCTGATCTTTCTTCGAGGCTTCTTCTAAGGTCATTACTTTTGTTTTTGATGACTTGCAACGTGGACGATGAGTAAACCCTTTGTGCGGGAAGAACTGGCTTCTGGGCACTTTTCTCTCTGTAGATCCTGACACGAATATCACGTATTCTTGATTCCAGTTGTTCAACATCACTCCAGTCCACTTGCTCAGGTTCGAACAATTTTTTAATAAACTTGAACATACTAATATTTATTCTGGTGCTCTACGAATACTTAATGCTTTGCTCGCAGGATATATTTCTATGTTTACACTGTTATTTTGGTTACCACCTAGTATACGATAATATTCGACATTGTTTCTATATATACTACCAACATAAAAGCCTACGTGTCCTTGCCAACCCGCTTTTCCTCTAGGAAATACTACTAGATCTCCTGCATTAGGATCTTGTATAGTTTCGCCCCAGGTTAAAAAACTTCTTGCCATTAATGGAACATTGCTTACACTTTCACTACCTGGTATACCACTCTCGTTTAGTACTGCATTTACAAACGCCGCACACCATTCTGTGCGTTTTGGATCAACACCTACATACTCTCTGAGTACAGTTCTATGTTGGTACTCGTTAAATCCATACTTGTTGAGCGCAGTTTGAATATGCTCCGGAGCATTTGGTATTGGATTGCCATCTACTATCACAGTAGGCTCACACGCCGATAAAAATAACACACTTAAAATAACTTTGTATTGCATTCGGTATCCTAATCATGACAACACCTGCAACTTAGTGCAGGTGTTGTACTTGTAATTACTTATGTCTTATCTCGATACCGCTAAGTTCTTTTCAAACTATTTTGTGTCTAAATTGGTGCCAGCGACAATTCTTCCATTATCAAGAACTTTTAGTAGTTTCAGTTTTATCATACCGTCTAAGGTACTTTCAATTCCGTTACGTTTTCCTTGTGTATAACCTAACCATGTGCAAAATAAACAAATTGCTACGGCTATATAACCTTCGTAACCTACTAACATCGCTGACTCCTCTGTTTGTCTATATGTATAATATAGTGTATTTATTGACAGATGTCAAGTCTTAGAAGTTAAAACTTGCTACAATACTTGGTGAAAATTCTTCAGCATCAAGATCGTAGTTTGCTTTTGGTTCAACAGTCATACCATTGAAATCCATTTCATAACCTGCACCAATGTTACGTGCTAGTTCATCTTCGTCACCATTGATATATGCTGTGATACCATTAGTAGTTGCATCAATTTCAAATGCTAACTTTTCAGTTGATTCTGCATATGTTACTACACCACCAAAATTGTCTACATCAACACGTGAACCAAATGTCCAGTTTTCTGCATCTAAGTCGTAGTCAAGTGCGACTGTGCCACCAAGTGCTTCTTCACCCCAGTGCATTGCACCAGCAACTGCTTCAATGTCAGTTACGTCATTTTTATAGTCGCCAAGCTCAGCTGCAACTGCAACTGACCCTAAGTCTACAATTACACTTTCGTCCATTTTTGGATTTGCAATTGTGTGTTCGCCTTCTGCACTAACCCAAATATCACCTTGTTTACCAAGTGATACAGTTGCCGCTGTGCCGATTGATGTACCTAGTTGCCATTCGTCAAGTGTAAGATCACCGCCGTCTGTTGATGCGAAGTTAAATCCGCCAAACGCTGTGCCTTCTCTTGCAACACCTAAATCTAGTACAGTTGTTGAGCCCCAGTCTCCTGCGGCATTTTCTTTAATTGTGACTTCTACTTCACCTGCGATAGTTGTACCTGCGATTTCGGTTTCAGCGAAAGCGCCTGTGCTTACAGTTGTTGCTAGAAGTACTGCTAATAAACGATTCATTATTATTTTCCTTGTTAGTCGTAAAAAAAACAACTGATTGTCAGCTGTCTATACATATTTAACATATATTTTGTAAAAATCAATATCAATTCTCAAAATAATTAAAAATGTTGTATAAAAAGCACACCTGTGCTTTTAGTGCGACTTTTCTGTTGCTAGGTAAGTCGCCAACCCCGCATACCTAATTAGGCTGCAATTGCCATTGCTGGCGCACGATTGTCATTTGCAATTGTGAATGTTGACCAATAACGCAGTCATCCGGTTAACTCCACTTCACTTTCACACCTGTCGATCCTAGTTCAGCCCCATCATAAAGATACTACTTGTCTTTGTACTCTACCATAATAGTCCATTCTGGATATTTACTAACAAGTTCTTTTGCTTCTAACAAACTATTAGCGGTATACTTAATACTTCCAGTCTTAAGATTCATTATGTAATACACTTAGTACCCTTATGGTGGAGCTGCGCGGTACTGCCCCGCGGTCCAGTATGTGTCTACGTTGCTTCAACGTTAACAGTATATTTATACATGGTTTCTGTCAGGTTGTCAAGTAAAAAGTTTACCAGCGAGTTTCCAGAGTCTTGTTCAATTCACGCTGTCCTTTGATTGCAGTGATGCAGTTCATAATTCCACGACTACGTTGAAATGGTCTTTCATAGCTATTTTTACTTTTCCAAGTTTTATTTTGTTCTGCTTCGTATAAAAATTCTTTATGTAAGATTTTTTCCATAAGTTGTAACTCTGCATCTGTCAGGTTAGCTAGTTTGTTTGCAATCATAACGACCTCCTTGAATTGATTAAGTGTATTTACATAACTGTTACAATGTTGTACGCTAACAGGTCTATTTTTGAACAGTACGAAATGCACCTTCAGGACTATGTATTGCTGATATAAGTTCGTTAAACATTTCAGGACTCATTGCAATTGCTTGTGGGGTCTTGTTGTTATCTTCAAATTGTCTTATGTATACAATATCATCAAAACTGTTTATAATCACATCGGTGTAATTACCGCTATCATCTAGCAGTGTAATAGTAATTTCGTCAAGATCCATTTCTACTGTATACATTAAAAATTCAAATAATTTGTTGCTTTTTGCTTGGCACTGTTTTCAATACCATGTGACCACTGTTCTTCTGCTGTTGCACTCCACATAAAATCTTTTTGATAGTCAGCACTGACCCACATACTTTTACCGCCAGTTCTACTACCTAGTAATTCACTTTCAAGTTGTCCAGGACCCCAACTAGCACATCCAATTATAATTCTATAGTTTTGTGGAAATTTGTTTTCGTTAAGCATTGTAATAATTGATTTGTCTCTGGTCACACACAGATTATCATTGATTTTCAAACTTTGTGCAAGCATTATATCGCTACTATGTAACACAAAGCATTGATTGACTTCAACAGGTCCGCCATAGTATATAGGAGCATTTATTCCAAGTTGAATACTTTTACGCAATCTTACAGCTACTCTGTTGTCTAGTTCTTTGTTTACTATCCAACCCTTTGCTCCATCTCCGTCATGATTCTCTACATAGACAACACTTTTAAAAAAGTTACTGTCTCCAAGCATAGGTAAACTAACAAGAAATTGTTGGCTCATATTCATTGAGGACTTGATCCTTTGCCAAAATCAATATTAAAATCTATCATTCCGTGTTGTATTTCAAATGCTAAAGCTCTTATATCGTCAATTATTACCTGACAGGCATGTGCATCGTATGTTCCTTGTACACGATATCTTTCTCTGTGTAGTGCTATAGCTTTCTCATGTAGCACTTTTGCTTTGTGATAAAATTGTTCTACGCTGTGTGACATTGTGTTCCTTTTGCAATATTGTACACGTATTTAACTCGATTGTCAATAAATACAAGTGGAGAGAAACATGGACGCAGAAATAATGAGTGCCTCTGGTGTGGGCTTAGAAATCACCAATTTATTAATGCCTTTTATAAGTGCATTATTGTTACTAGTAATAACATTATGGTTTAAAGACTTTGCAACTGGAATTGCAAAAGGTCTTAAATTTAAAATGAACAAATCCTTCAATGAAGGTGATACAGTAATACTAGACGGAAATGACGCATTAATTGTAAAAGTCGGTCTTAGTGAAACTGTGTTTGGTGTATACAGCGATAAAGGTTATACTTGGCGTTATGTACCAAATGAACGTATTCCAACATTAAAATTGGAAAAGGTTATCAACAAAGATCTCCATTTAGATACTGAAGCTGAGAAGGCTGAGAAACTACAATCATTAATTGATCGTACTCAGGATTCTCAAATCGGTGCAAATAAAACTGCTATTGAGGAGATCAAGAATGGCGCTAACAAATAAGTTTAGTTATGAGAATGCACTAGAATGTGCAAACCTAAGTAATCTAGCATACCAAAAAGAAAAAGCATTTAAAAAAGCTGCCTCTGCTATGGGATATAAGAATATCAAATTTTTTAATATTGATGGTGCTCAAGCATATGGTATGAGTAAAAATGATTATGTAGTGTTGGCGTTTAGAGGTACGGAACCCACACAATTTAACGATATCAAAGCAGATCTTAATGCACTGCATGTGCGTAACGAACTAGGTGCAGGCAGAGTACACAAAGGATTCAAAAGCGAAGTAGACGAACTGTGGGATCAGATTGAAGCATGGTTATCCAAACGTAAATTTACACAAGTATACACATGCGGTCACAGTTTAGGTGGTGCTATGAGTACTATTGCTTGTAGTAGATTACCTGAAGGAACAATATGCTATAACTACGGGTCACCACGTGTTGGTACTAGAAGTTGGGTTAAAGAGTTCAACAGTAAATTTACATGTCATAGATTTGTAAACAACAACGATATTGTGCCACGTGTTCCGCCTAGCTTTTTGTTTTATAGACACGCAGGCGAATTACACTATATCAACACATATGGTAACATTAGAAATGCTACTGCTTGGCAAAGATTTAAAGATAGATTTAGAGGATATCGTGCGGCGTTTCGTAAACGTCAATGGTTTGACAGTATATTAGATCACAGCATGCCAGGTTATGTTGAAAGAATCAGTAAGCACACTGATTAGCCACCTGGTGTAAATTCTTTGGGAGAATACCAATTTTTTTGATTGTGTATTCTTCCTAGTAAATCTTGTATTTCGTGCATTTCTTCTTTGAGTTTTTTTGATGTTTCACCAGAAGCAATTGCCATCCCACGTCTGCCAGCTTTTGCTCTTAGTGCTTGTTCGATAATTTCTATATCTCTAACATCTAACTCGAATTTTTTATTTGGTTTCATAATCCTAAATTCCACATCCATATTGGTATTACGATAAAGTGCAATAGCACACAGACAAATATCATTAGATAAACTGTGCGCCATTGCGGATTCAAGTTCTGTTACCCCTGAGTGCGAAGTACATTCCGCCTACCCAAAGTAACACATGTAAATTGTCATACAATATTACATCTGTAAAACTTTCAGGTTCGCCTGTCCATATAACACCTGTCATAATACTAGCAATAGTTATGCCTGAGAATCGTGTAATAATATCCCCAAGTTCTTTTGTGCGTTTTGTGTAGTCTGCTATACCGCCTACTAATAAACCTAGTGCGGCTCCTAGCTCTCCTAGTACAACAAAAGTCCAAACTAGTAGTGTAAGTTCCACAGGTGAGTCGTCAATGTTGATTGGCCACTTTGCTAATCCTTGCTGTACAAATACAACAATAAGTGGAATGCGCAGTAGCCAATGAGTCATACAAAATTCAGGAATCTTGTTTACTATGTTTTTATAATTCACTCAATAGTTCCTTGAGTTTCTTTTTGCTTTTGCCTTTTACTTTGGCTTTTGAGATGTCATTATCTCCGTCACCTACAACAACAATAGCAATCATGCCCATTGTTTTGTGTGGCGTACACTGATACAAATATACACCTGGTGTATCAAATGTAATAGCAACTTCTTTTGATAGTTTTGATTTCTTTGGTGCTTTCCAACCATCTGGTCCTGCAATGAATTCTACATTGTGACCTTTTTGTGTTGGTACCCATGTGATAGTATCACCTACGTCAATACGTGCAATATCTTCACTGTACACCATCTTAGCGCCATCATCACGCTTGTTTAACATTTCGATAGTCATGTCTTCTGCATATGCACTCGTTGCAAATAGTGCAACGATTCCTGCAACGATTAAGTTTCTCATTTATTGTCCTTTACATTGAGATTTGAAGGGCTATATTGTTCCCCATTGTATCCAGGATATTGTCCATCCTCGACGCCGCTGTTACATCCAACAACGACAACTAACAAAAAGAATATACTCCATAGTGTTACTCTTTTTGTCCATACCATGAACGCCTCAAATGTGCGTTCAGCTTCTGCTTGTGCAGCCGCTCTTACTTCATTATCATTCATTCTGGCACCGTCCAAGGATAGCAAGGTAAGATACTTTGTTTACAGTATTTGGCATTGTCTACCATTAGTACCGGTACGCCTAAAATAAAAAAAGCAATTATAGCAAATGCTTTGCCTAGGTCTTTTGTGGTGCAATAGTTTGTTTTTTCACTCATTGAAATTTCCCTTCATGCTATACTATATAGTGGACAAGAATCAAAATTCAAGCCCACTATATACTTTTTTACATGCGCTAAAACGTAGCAGTCTTATTTGCCGCCTTTTTTCTTTTCGCCTTTGGGCTTTACATATGTGTGATCCGGATCTAACATTAGTAACTCGGATACATCTTGTGTTTGAACTCTGAAATCTCATCAGCTTTTTTATAATAGCCTCTGTTTCTTAGTTCTCTGATTGCCATACAGTACGAACGGTATTCCATTGCTTTGATAAATTTTTTAAACATTATCTTTTCTCCAACATTAAACGTTTTGCTTCTTCGTGGTAGCCTTCTCTCCAAAGTGCTTCAGCGGCTCTTGCTCTGCCTGCTGATTCGCCAAATGCCCATACACCCATTGCAAATGTTACCAATGCTGTTTGTATTACTTTACATAGTTTACATGTAACTCCCCATGTATTATCTCTTAATGTTGCTACAGTCATTATACCCATCCTCTTAAATTATTGTTTGTTCTTGCTTTGATTTCTTCACTTGCATCTTTTAAGTTACCACGTGAGATGCTGTAAATGTCTCCACGACATAAGCCAATATCAAATAGATCTGCATCACTTAATTTAGATAATTCTTTGTATGTTGCTCGTTGCTTGGCACGTAGTTGTGCTTTTTTTCTCAATGTTTTTACAAGATCCATAAATCCTATGATTGCGTCTTGTATTATGTTTGATGCTGTTAAAATTGCTTGTGTCATTAGTTGTATACTCCTGCTCTCGGACCACGTCCGTCATGTGTTTTCATATATTCAAAGGCATATTGCCAATCGTCTTTGTATTCTGTTTTTGCGTATGTAAGCATTTGTTGTTCGAACGATGATCTGCGTCCAAACATACTCACAAGATTACTGTATAGCATCTTTGCCATTATTTTTCTCCTAATTGTTTGGATGCTTGAGGGAAGCAATACCCCGGTCTATTTCCGGCGTCACTGGTCTTTGCCAAGTGTCACTCATTTTTGAAAAGCTGAGGTCGCTTTGTTTGTACGCATTTATTTATAATTATAGTACAGCATTTCTGACCTAAAAGCTATAGCAGATTTTAAAAAGCCGTTATGCAATTGCTGCATACCTATAAAAATTTAGTACATAACTTAGAAGATGTGGGGATTTTGTAATATTCTTAGCTGCGCTGAAATAGCACAGTTATTTTAATTTGAAACCAATACGACCTTTTTGCCCAGTTGCAAAATAAGTCTTGTTAACTAATTGAGGAGCGCCTTTAAATACTGCTGGAAACTTAGTGTAGTATTGCATACTTACTGCGTCTCCTTGTTTAACGGCTTTAGTTACTAGTTGTACGTACTCGTTGTTGTTGAGTACTTCTAGCATAGCATTTTTAAATTGTTCGTTTGCATTTACTATAGGAATGACTGCATTCATAACGGCTGTTAGTGTGTGCCAAAATACTCTATAGTCTGGTCTTTCTTGTGTACCATTAGCAACACCTTGTTGCTGTGTCATTTGTTGTAAGCGTTGGCTTTGTAAATCGCCAATGTTTTGTGTACGTTTGTCTAAATTTGCCATTGCTTGAATATCACTATCGTCAATGATGTTAAGCATACGTGCTACTTTAAGTGGACCGTTTACACTACTTTCAGTTGCAAGTAATTTAATAATATTCGTGCCTTCAGAAAAACGCTGTTCAATTTCAGGAGTCATTTGCTTGTACACGCCGCTTAAACTACTAGCCGCTCCGCCGCTTGTGCTAATCTTACTAGAGATTTGAATACTGCGTCCATCTTGTGTCATGATAAAACTGTCAATCAATTCCATTGCAGTGTCTTGTGGAAACATTACTCTTGAACCAGCAAAGTTATTAAGACCAAACTGTTGCATCATTTTAGCAGTATCGCCTGTAACACTGTTTGGTTTACTCATAAGTGCGATTGGACCTAGATACTCACCGCCGTATTTTTGCAGTACATTATAATATTTGTCACCACCTGGAATAGGCTGATTTGTACCTGCTAGTGCTTGATCAACTGCCATTTCCATAACTTCGCCTAACTCTCCCAAGTCGTTTGAACCTGCTTTAATTTGTTGTGCTAATTCAGTTGCACTGCGATAGTTTTCGTCGGGCACCAAGTCACTTGGTTTAATAGGTATACTTTCTTGTTCAGCACCTTTACTAAACTTATAACCGTTGAGTGTTTTCCACATAGTGTGTACACCCTGAGGCGGAATAGCTCTAATGTATCTCACATGTGTTTGGCCCTTGCCGTCTTTATCACTTACTGTAGCAAGTATAACGGCTTTAGTTCCACTGTTAGGCTTGTTATCATCTATACGTGTATTTGTGTCTGGAATAGCACTGTCCACAGCCTGCATCATTTGATCCATATCTTCATATGAATCACCTTCAGTAGGTAGTACTGTAATATCCTGTATGGTAAGAATGTCGCTAGGATCAGTATCGCTAACGTATGTTTCTCCAGGCGCTCTTGCAGATACACCTCTAGATTCTAATAGTTCAAATGCTCTCATACAACTATTTATTAATTTCCAGTCGTTGTACTTTCGTATGTTCGATTGAATTGGTTATGTACTCTAACAAAAGTTGTACACTTGTTGAGTTGCTTGAGTTTGTTTGCACCAACATATGTTAGTGTACTACGCACACCACCTAGAACATCTTGTAGTGTTACTACAACTGGACCACGATATGGCACTAGCACTGTGCGGCCTTCACTGCTACGATAGTCTTTAAGACCTTCAAAGTGTTTGTCGTTGGCAGTTTTACTACTCATTCCGTAGAACTGTACAAACTGTTTTTGTTCAACGTGACGTGTTTCTTTTGTTTGGTCTCCGACATCTTCACGTATTAATTCATTTGTTTGATAGTACTTGGTAATTACCTCACCACCGCCTTCATTGTGCCCAGCAAGCATGCCACCAAGCATAACAAAATCTGCTCCGCCAGCAAAGGCTTTAGAGACATCTCCAGGGCAAGTACACCCACCGTCAGCAATAATGTGACCACCAAGTCCGTGTGCTGCATCAGCGCACTCGATGACCGCCGATAACTGCGGGTATCCAACACCAGTTTGTATGCGAGTAGTGCAAACAGACCCGGGACCAATGCCCACTTTAACAATATCTGCTCCATTTAGTATTAACTCCTGTGTTTGATCTGCGGTAACAACATTACCTGCAATAATTACAATACTTGGATACAGTGTTCTAAACTCAGCTACATATTCAATAAAACGTTGACTGTATCCGTTAGCAACATCAATACAAACATACTTTAGTTGATTTCCAACTTGCTCGTAAACTGATCTAAACTTAGTTTGATCTTCGTCTTTGATGCCAATACTCATGGCAACATTATCTCTGCGGAATGTTTCTTCGCAGTCGAAGTAGCTAACTAATTCGTTTACACTGTATGTTTTTACTAAACAAGTGAACACGTTAAGTTCTGCTAGTCTATCAGCCATTTCAAATGTACCAACACCATCCATGTTGCTAGCCATAATAGGAATGCCTTCGTAATTTTGTCCATGTGCAAATGTAAAACTGCGTTCCATTCGTACTTCTTTGCGTGAGCCCAAGGTGCTACGCTTTGGACGAATCAGCACATCACTGTAGTCCAACTTAACTTCATCTTCAATTCTCATGATTTACCTCTATAGTTCTTCAATGTCGAGTGTTAGCGGATATCCTGCTTGTCTACTAACTAAAATACTTTCATGTACTTTTTGCTCTGCTACTTCATAATAATATACACCAGCTACACCCTTGCCTTCGTTGTGTATAGCCATTGTGATACCTTCTGCACTTTGTTGTGTGTGCATGTATATGTTTTTGAGTAGCTCTATTACAAATTCAATTGGTGTTGTATCGTCGTTGTAAACTATAACTTGATACTGTTTAGGTTTTGCAATATCTAACTCGTTTGTGGTTTTATCTTCGAGTTGTGTATCCATATCAATATTTACCGTAAATTGTGGGAGGATTTCTCCCCCCACTTTATTTTACTTAATTTTAATTGTACGTGGTTTCTTTTCTTCAGGAACAATACGCTCTAGTTCAACGAACAGCATACCATTTTCCATTCTTGATCCATTTACTACAATATCATCACTCAGTGTAAAATTACGCTTGAACTTACGCTGACTGATTCCTTTGTGAATCCATTGCCAACCTTCTGGCTCTACTTCGCCTTCTGGATTGTGTTCAATTGTAAGTACACTGTCAGCTACTGTAATTTCCAAATCTTCTTTGGCAATACCCGCTAGTGCAATTTCAATTTGAAACTTGTCACCGTCTCTTACAATGTTGTAAGGTGGATAACCTGTGCTATTGGCATTGTGTTGTACATACTTGAACATGTCGTCAAATACTCTATCAAAGCCTACAGCATAAGGAGTAAGTTTATTAAGATCTAAAGTTGTCAATCTATTCATCATCACTCTCCTTATACTTTCAATGCCGCTGTGTAAGCAGAGGTCATTGTTTCTGTTGCATTGGCCCAATTCTTAGCAAACTCTGTGTTTGCGTCCGCTAAAGCTCGTGCAGGTTTTGTGTACTGCTCGCTTGGATCAATTGTGTTTAGGAAAGTTTTTGTTTGTGTGTGGATTTGGTCCACAAGTCCATTAATATAATTTGCTTGCATAGTAATCTCCTTTTAAAGCAAGATTGATTTAGTAGACCCTATTGGCATCTACGCATTTATTTATCTAGGGACTAACCGTAGTCCCTAACGTGCGTATTACGGCGCAACCCATCTCTGTTGTGTATTTCTAATTATCCCACTATAGTTCTTATCTAATGGGTTTCCTTTCTTGTTACAGTTCGGATTAAAGTAACAACACAGTTACTTTGAAATACACACTCACTTGTTGCCTTTCGAGCTCTTGTCCTATGCACAGGAAAGCAGGTGCATCTACTCTGGTGTGTATTTCAAAACACTATGTTAATATGATAGGTTGGACTCTGTGAATACCAACAACCCCTTTGTAGAGCCACGCTCAAAAACAGGGAGCTTCATATTAAACGGTTACGTCTAAAAATACAACTTCGTATCTCTACGCTCTTGCATTGCCACTACAGCTATGAACCAAGTTACAACCTCTACGGATTGCCATTCCTTGCACTATCTAACTTAGGATATCTCCTAACTTATGTAATTAATATAGTATAGGTTAACTACAATGTCAACCTTTTATTGCCATTTTTCTTTATTTTTTTCTTGTTCTTTTAACCAACGCTTACGTGCTTGTGCTTTAGCACGTTTCTTTACTGCACTGGGCTTTTCATAAAAGTCTTTTTTACGCATGTCTTTTGCCATGCCTTCGTTGTTGCATAGCTTCTTGAGCTTGCGCATTGCACGACTTACATCGTTGTTTCTTACTTCGACATACAAGCCTCGCTTGTTTACTTCGTCTCTATCTTTATATCTATCTCTGTTCATTCTTTCCTCGTCAATACGCCAATCATTCGATTACCGTTTATAGCTGGTTTGGCATCCCAATCACAGTCTTGGATACATTGTATAATACGATCCATTATACCAAAACCTTGTTGCTTATTGGCATTTTCTCTGCCTTTAAATCGTATAACACACTTTACCTTGTTACCTTTGTCTAAAAACTTAATAATATTTTTAAGTTTAGTATCAAAGTCGTGATCACCGATACCTAATCTGAATTGCATCTCTTTGATTACAATTTTACTTTCTCGTTGCTTTTTTGCGGCTTCTTTTTGTTTACGCTTTTGTTCGTAGAAATATTTACCAGCATCGAGTAATTTTGCAATTGGCGGATCACTTTTTTCGTTGATCACTACCAAATCTACTTTTTGTCTTTTGGCTAAGTCCAGTGCTTCATTTTTATACATAACACCTGACTGACCTTGGTCACCAACCACACGCAATTGTCTGTATGTGATTGATTCGTTAACCTGCTTTATAGCAGTGTTTTTCTTAAAATTCTTCAAGAGTATTCAACATCATTTCTGCGTATTCTCCTATTTTTTCATATATGTTTACTCCAGGTATTGTATTCAACAAACGCACCACGCTCTTGCGTTTATTCTTTTCACTGAAATAAACAGTTCCTTTTTTCTTAACCATAAATGCACAAACCAAACCTAGCTCTGTAATATTATCCAAATCAACATAGATAGTATCACTGAATCTCATCATACTCATTACCCATGCACAGTTAGCATCATCTATTGCACCGTCTGGATGGTACAATGTAATAGGTACAGTCTTGAATATGTTTTCATAAAGAGCTTCTAAGTCTAATACAAATTCTGTGTTACTACTTAGCACAGTAATCACAGGGCCATTGTCGGGTAATAACATGTCAGGCGGTGTTACTGTATATATAGGGTTTTCCCTCATAGGGCTATATTATTCCTTTTTTATCTTTATGCTCTTGATAGTTTTACCAGTGCCAGCCAAACGTCCGTCTGACGAATACAATTTCATATTACGTCTCTGACTCAGCTCTTGCGCACTAAGTTCACTATCTTCTCTATTATCAGTATACGGGTCATATGGGATATTGTCAACTTCTTTTTCTAATTCTTTAGCAACTTCTTCTAAAACTTCTGGTTCTGCTTTATCTAAGAGAACGGCCAATTCGTCTTCTTTACTGTTAGCATCTGATCCTTCATTTGTCTCCACTGTCTCCCGTTGTGAAACATTAGAGTCATTGCTGGCTTCTCCATCTGGTTCATTATTTGCCACATCGTCTCTTTGTATGTCTTCTTGTACTGTGTCCCCAGAATTTCGTCTATCATTTGTAGGTTCTGGAGGTGTAGGTTCATTATCATGTGCATTTTTTTCATTCCTTCGCCATTCAAATGTGTACTGTGCGGCAATTAATAACATAACCGCTAGTGGATCAAATACAAATATGATTGTAATAATAACCCAACGTACTGCTTGTTCTAGTATGTCTTTGTCTGCTTCGTCGTAAATGAATTCAGCAATATATTTAATAGGTCCTACTTCTGCTTCTAGTTTACGATACTCTGCTTCAATTGCATATTTTTCTTCTGTCATCTCATCTATTAGATTATTTGCATCAACAATACGTTGTTGTTGATCATCTATAATAGCATCAACATCTGCACCACCATCTACTTTAATACGGTCCCTTAGACGCTGTATGAGATCATTACTTGCGGCTATTTGTGCATCAGCACCTTCACGTAATTGTTTTATAGTATCTCTAGCGGCATTGATACGGGGATCATCTGCTTGTCTAAGTTTTGTAATTTGTTCTTGTGCAACTTGTCTAGAACTTCTATTAGCAGGAATATCTGTGTTTAACACTGCATCAATCTTTGTTTGTATACTTTCTTTACTTTGTTTTGCGACATCAATAGCACCTGCACGTACTGTATCAATAGCTTCTAATAATCCTTGCTTACGATCTTGTATTGCAGTTGTTTGAGCTCCACGTAAATCTTTAACCAAGTCTGTTAAACGTGTGCGCTCTGCTTCAACTACACTTTGTGCTTGCGTTCTCAATTGTGTTTCTTGTGCTTGAAGATCTGAAATACGTTGCTGTTGTGCTTCTACCCAAGTTGTTAATGCTCGTCGAGTATTGCCTCCAAATAGTCCATCACTGGTAACACCTATAACAGCCTGTCCTTCTTGTATCTTAGCACGTTCTGTACTTTGCAGTTTATTTGTAGTAACAACAATTGATTGTTCTATGTTTGCAATTTGTTTTTGTAAACTTTCTACTGCGCTGTTGTCTGCTTCTACTGCACTAATACGTGCTTCGTATTCATTTGCTTGTGTGTTTATGCGATCCAAGTCTGCATCTAACTGTGCAATCTGATCCAAGTAAGGTTGTACTTGTTGTTCAATACTTGCAACAGTTGTGTTGGCAAGATCTGATCTCAATTCGGATACCAAGTTATTCAAACGTTGTAGCTCTTTGTCTAACGCTGTAATTTCGTCTTCATATACAGCAACTCTACTGTCCATAGTATCAAGTTGTGTTTGAATAATAGTGTTTTGTTCTGCAATAGCAGGTTCTATTCTTGTGTATGCACTATCAATACGTGTTTGTTCTTTGTCTATCTGTGCTTGGATGTCCTCATTGAGGTTACCTGTACTGCTTTCTGCTTTGACAATTTTTTGTTCAGCTCTAACAATAATACTTTCTTGTCTAGCTATTTCTGTTTCAAGTCTTGCTACTTGTTCTACAGTCTCCATGCTTGCTGTGGTTTGTTCAATGTGTGCTTTTGATAAGAAACCAAATATACCCATACTTGTAATAAACATCAATACTACAACTGCAATACTGAGATAGAATTTCATCCACCAAGCGGCTTTATCCCAGAAGCGATGAAGCCAAACTGCGGTGACAAGTTTACCAACTTCTAATACACCGCCCATAATAATAATCGGAACTGCGGCGGCGGCAAAAATTGCAACCAACCCAGCCACGCTGTAATAGATTGCAACGGCACTGATACACAGTGCAATAAACATTACTAATATTCCAAATATCATAATTTACTCTCCAAACTTTTTGGCATACCCATCGTCAATCATTCTAGCATTGACGTCGACTTTGCCACCTGTGGAGTCAATGGTGTAGACTTTACCCATTGTTCTTCCGGCTTTGCCTCTTTTATTCATTATTGTTTCACAGACAAATTGCTGACCTAACAAATCTACAAGTTTTGTTTTAGCTGCCATTGCACTATTTTTTTCTACTTCGTCTGCACTTCGGATGTCGTGTACATGTACTCCGTATAATTTAATTCTTTGTCTTATGGTAACGTTAAAACCTAAGTCGATAATTGCGTCGACTGTGTTACCATCTATCACTCTTATTGTGTTGCATTGATACGTATACATATGCAAAATCCTTTACTTTATACTATTTATCGGATTTTGCTTGTCCAGCCATCCATTGTTGGGCTATTCTGTTGTTGGGAATAGTTTTTGACCATGCACTTATCTGTTTAAATGCACTTGTTAAATCACTTTGAACATCAGAACTTTCGCTGTTGTCAATGATAAACATGTCTTCTCTAAAATATCTTTGGAACTTTCCAATATTATTTTGTACTTGGCTCCACATCTTAGATACCACATCTTCTGGCAAAGTGCGGGCTCTAAGTTTATTGCGCTGTTGTGCAGTTTCTAAGTCAGTGTTAACGAATACCATTGCAGTTTCGTAACCTAACTGACGGAGTTTTTCACTCATCCTTACGATTTTTTCGTAGTCTTTGCCAGTGCCATCCATTACTAATCCAAGTCTGCCTGTATCAGTATAGATTTCCTGTCTTTTTCTAGTAATATTTTTAGCTTTATCTCTTACGTCCTGACCTTGTGGACTATAGATAGTTTCTGGGTCTGGTGTCATACCCATTTTTGCTAGCATCTGTTCAAATGCTGTATCGCTGTTAACGATTTTAAATCCCATGCCTTCGAAACCGCTATTTTTTACAACAAAACTTTTTCCACTACCAGGACCGCCAGCAGTGAATATTGCTTTAAAAATAGCGGGGTCGTTAGGACCCTCGCTAATAGTTTTTGTTATGATTTCGTTTACTAACATGCATTTATTTATGCTAGTCCCAACGATAAAAGATATGGCTTCCTATTCTACCAATATGACTCATGCTGCTGTCTGTGGACCAATAAGGTTTTACATAACTAGCATGATAGTGTGTTGCACCTTCAGTAATTCCACGGTACTTGTTTGCAAATAGAATACTACCTGCTATATACTGTGCATTAGCCCAGCCTGTTTCGTCACCTGGATTATCTGGTTTCCCATCACAGTACCAACTAAATTGGCAAGCATCTCGAACCATTACCATACGTTCAGGATCTTTCCAACTAGGTTTTTTCTTTCCTTGATATACTACATCACAAATAGTATTTGGATATCTTGCATCACGCACTCTGTTTAACACAACATCTGCAACTGCGTATTGTCCTGCCATGTTATCGCTTCGTGATTCGTAATACACATTTAGTGCCAAACAATGTGCGTGTGGATTGTCGATTAAATCAGGATAGATTGTAGGTGTTTGTTCATTTTCAATTACACTTTCGACAAGTGCTTGGACTACTTCAGGTGTAACAATTGCTGTTTCACCTTTTGCCGCTGTTGCTGAATATGAATAAGAGATGAGCCCAATGGCTACTACTCCATTCAATGTCATACTTAATGCGGACGTAACAAATTTTAACATACTCTGCCTCTTTGGTTATGTTATTTACAGTTCGCCAAGACTTAGTTGTTCTCTGATTTTACCATTTTCGTCAACCAGCTCAACACGACCGTCTTTGATTTTACCACGTTGCATCAAGTAATTTTTTTGTTTGATTTGACTGTTCATGTGTTTGACTGCTTGTCGTTTGTCACTGAACAAATCATAGTTTTTTGTTTTGATGCCGCCGTGGGTATTATAAAATACAGTTTCAACTTCGTAGGTACTCATTGTATTACGCTCCTTTGTATACAATATAGTATACCCTATGTTATATGTCAAGTTCAAACTGATAGTCAGGAGCTTGTTTTTCAAACTCTTCAACGATTGCTTTCTTTGTTGCAATCATATTTTCTAGCGAATATAATGCCATTCGCTTTTCATCACTTGCACCTTCTTGAAATGCAATAACTGCACTTTCGAGTGTTTGGATATCTTGAAGTTCTTGTACCATATTTGGTCTCCTAGTCTAAATCACACTGCCAATAAGAACCATCATACTCAGCACGTAATGCGCCAAGTGGATAATCCTTATGCTCAAACAGTATATAAGGTTTTCCATAAAAGTCAATCTTTTGTGTTACAACATTGACTTCGCTAATATCTATAGTACGCTCTCCGGGTACAGCTGAATTAAAAATCCGTATCATACTGTTGCTCCTTCAATTTCTTCAGCAGCTTGATCAAACCAAGCAGTGTATTGCTCTCCATCAAGAACAACGCTCCATGTCATGTACATGTCACTATCAACAAAACTCCAGTTGATACTTCCATCTTTATTAAGGTTATCTGTCATGTCAACAGCTTCTGTCATATCCGCTTTGAAACGTTTGTACATCTCATCTTGATCTTTAAGACCATTGTACAAATCTTCGGGAATAACACTGTAACCTAATTTACGGTTATAAGCGATATAATCATTATATGTGTTGTGTGCAGTTGCTAACATGTTATTACCTCTTTTTGTTTAACTTATACATACATGATAACACCAAGATGTCTTATTGTCAAGAAAAAAGTGCAGAAAAGAATCCTGCACTTTCAATGACTTATAATTTTTTTACAGATCGATGTCTGGATATTTTTCTTTTAGTTTGGCACGATCGTATGCACTACTGATCATAATAAACAAACTGCCTAGTACCATGTAACTAATCATACCAGCAAAAAAGCCGTTGTCGCCTTCCCAGCCTATTGCAAACATCCAAAATGCAATACAGGATACTAACCCTGTAGCACTAATTGCAATTATCTTTGCGGCACTGATTGCTATTTTTCCAGCCTCGATTGCTGTAGTTTTGTAAAGTGTTTTACTCATTTTAGGTTCCTTTCATAGAGTAATTGGACTTAGTGTCCGGTTTGTTCCTCCCAAATTCGCCCGTATTATACTGCCTCGAAGCCGCACATTGCGACCTTATATTTTTTATTGCCAATCAACATTTGGTCTCCCATTGATGTTGACCGGATACCTCTTCCACCTTTGTGTAATGGTGCCATTACTGTTACATTAGGATTGTAGTCACCATTTGCTTCTCCGTTTGAGAAATTTTCTTCTTTAATTGACCATGAACCCATTACGTTGTTAGTCCAACGATATGCATACTCAAGTGCATCGTTAGTTTCAGTTCCATCTGGAACATCAACAAATGCTACTGTGTTAGGTGCATCTTCGAACGCTGTGTGTATAACTGCTACTTGCATATTCATCTCCGTTTTATCTAACTTACATATACATATTACAGTCAAGACGTCTTACTGTCAACCTTTTTCTGCATCTTTATTCAAAAAGTTTTGGATCATATTCAACTGTAACAGTTGTATTTTCTGTATCGTTCCACATCTTAATATCTTGCATTAGTTTGTCCAATGATTCATCGGTCCAGTTATGCTCTACATCAACTTCTGTATCAATAAACCCTTGGAAATTTTTCCAAGCATAATAGTTTTGTACTTCTACATAATCACAAGGATCATATCCTTCACTGATAATATCTTTAATTAATACAGTGTCTTTGAATCCGCTTTTGCGTTTTGCACGTTCGACATTAAAGTCGATTATATCCGCCATTAATCACACTCCGGAAACTTGTGTCTTACTATTTGTTCAATTGGTTGGAAATGCCCATTCATATTTTCTGCAATATAAGTTTTAGGTTCTTCTGTTCCCCAACGGAAAATAGCACCCTTAGCCATATTAAATATTTCACGTTTATTGCTGTTTATAATGGTATCTTTTGGATCATCGTCTCCCACTTCATCCAAATATCTTAGTGCATAAGTCGCAATGTCTTCTACACTTAGTGGGACTTCTACTTTTGCGAGTATTCTTCTTCCATTGCCAGTGTCTTTTGACCTCATTTTTTTAGCCTCTCTTTGCCTATGTTAGTTCTGTTATGTGCCATGACATCTTTCCATTCATTCTTACTATAGTAAGAGTTTATGGCAAGACGACTTGATTGTCAAGAAAAAAGATGCAAAAAAGACAAATTAATTCTTGACAAAGTATTTATACTTCAACTTTGGTAAATCTTAGCTTCCAATTAACAGTTTTACCTGCTGTACCTTTTACTCTAATACTGAAACTGCCGCCTACCACTTCTGCTGTAACGTTCCATCCTGAATAACTCAGTGTCCAGTTTGTCGAATCTTGGTCAGGAGGTAAATTACTGCTAAGAGCTCCTCCTGTAATATTGTTGTTGGCTGTGTATACATTTAGATCATATTCAACTACATCGCTTGAATTGTAACTTGCCATTGGATCCCAAGGTGTTTGTGCCAAGTCTGCTGTTCCTGAACGTACATAATCTACTTTATTGTTGGTGCCAACTATTGATTGTGATCCAGCAACATTTGTTACCACACCTTCAACTTTAAATGCTTGTTTTTCTCCGCTAGTAGCAACACCAATTGCACGTAAATCAAAGAACCAAGTTTTGCCATTTGCTGGAGAAATAGTACCGCCATGAAAATTAACAGCAACCGCAGTACCGTCTGTTGTCTGCACAGCATCACTTTTGCGTACATCAGGATCCCCGCTTAGATCAACTGTGTCTGTATTTTGTGTAATTGTTACACTACTATCTGTGCTAGTGAGTGTTCTGAATGCAAAGTTATTTGCATTTCTTGTTTTGAATACTTGGCCACCACTGCCCACATTACTTGATGTTATTGTATCAGTTACTTGTATTTCTGTGCCACTGCTAGTAAGTGCAATACCTCCAGCTGATGTAATTGTTTTAAACTGTAGTTCTGTGCCGTTGAGTTGTTTGAATACTTGTTGTCCACTACCTAAATTAATCGCAGTTTGTATACTAAAGTTTATTGAATTAGGACCAATTACTTTCCAACTACCTGTGTCACCAAAGTAACCTTCAATAACATGTGTGTCAGTGTTATAGCGTATCTCACCTACTTCAGTATTAGGTCGCTGACTAGTAGACCCTGCTGGGATCTTAATAGCCGCAGTGCCTGGAAATCTTGTGTTTGGTTGTAGATCAATTTGAATATCACCGCCTGCACCGTCGCCATTTGTAACTTGTATTTGACCAGCGCCGCCAACAACACTTCTAGCTCTACTAACACCTGCATCTTTTACAACAAGTCCGTTTCCTGATTCTATATTTAGATTATTAAGAAAGTCAAACAGTGTACTTGTAGCTTGTTGGAAATCATTAATAGTTCCTGTGCTGAATTGATTTGTATCTTTTCTAGTGAATATAGTTAATATATCACTGCGTACTACAATATCATTTGTGGCAGCATTTACACTAAGCATTGCACTTTCACTGCCTACAACAAATAGCGTATTTCCGCTGTTGTTAAAATTATTGATTACAGTTGTATCACTTGCCCCTCCGCTACTAGCAATATTACTAGTATCAGTTACAAGTCCACCTGCGTTGTAGCCAGGACTATTAGGTACAGTAGGTGTTGATCCATCACTGTTTGTTGTTTCTCTTTGTGCAAAGTTACTGGTATATCCAATAATATTTCCACAGTAATCGTATACAGGTGTTTGATTGTCTACAGTAGGATTTGGATTATCATCACGCTGTATAATTTCAAGTAAACTATCTTCAAGTAACAAGTGGAATATATTTGGATACTCAACCACGTCTCCTTGTAAAATACGGTCACCGTTTGAATCATATTGATGTCCTGTACCTGTAGTACTTGTACCAGATCCTAAACTATACTGTACAGGATATGCTCCTAATCTATCGTACAAACTTTTTAGTTGGCTTACCAGTCTAGCATTACCACCAACACCACCTGTGTTTGCATTGTGTAATACACCAATTTGACTGTTGCATCCGCTATCCGGTGTTGCAAATTGACTACCGCCTTGTGCATAACTGCCGTTGATATTGTTTTCAAAGTTTATAAGATTAGTAATGCCACCTGTAACACTAGCAATGTCAGCTCTTAGACTGTCAATAACACTTTGTCCTAGATTTCCTGCATTGATGGCACCAATGTTATTTGCAATAGTGCCAAGTATTCCGCCATTAAACACACTTGCATTAAAGCCACTTGGGCCAATACATGCACACACATTCTCAGGAGCAATACCGCCGATTTGATCAATAATGTCTTTACCAGCACCAAGGAAACTACCCATAGCACGTTCTAGCATATTTGGAATCGCAATTGGATTTACAGGTGTTGCACAGAAGTTGATTAAATTTGCAACGTTTTGTGCTTCTGCTAGTACACCATTTAAACGTCCTAGTACATTGTCTAGTTTGGTGTGATCCATAAACTGTTCAACACCGCCCATTAGATCTGTTAGAGCATCGTGTAATTCACTTTGTAATCCTGGTATACCCAGAAGTGAATTAATATTAGCATGCATACACAATTGTACGTTTGGTAGTTTAAGTCCGTTGCCACTAAGCATACCGCAAAGAAGTTCTCTGAGCGTGAAACTGTATTCAGCACTAGCAACAACTTTGAGTGAATCTGCTCCACTACCAGTTGTACCACTGATATGATGTCGTGCATCTAAATATTCATTGAGGTCATTTAGACCATTTGGAAAATCTTTAAAACTCATCGTGGACCGCTCGCTGGATTATAGCCGCCTGCTCTAACATCAGGACTTGCACTGGTTGCATTCGGCGCACAATGAGCGCCTCCTGGTTCAGGACAGAGATTGTCAGAACTTGCACTATCACCATTTATTATTACGGGAATACTGTTTGCTCTAACATGTCCTACAGTTACACTTGCTTTTAGATTACCGCCACCATGTGTGTTTGGATCATTGTCCACACTAATAGGTCTACCGTTTACACGAACGTCTGTTACTCGTGTGATTGTAGTTGCGCCGCAACTTCTAGTATCGCCTTGTCTGTGTACAAATGATGCCATACAACTATTTATAGTTGCAGTGAACTAGCCGGTGCAATGCCTGTTGTACTTTGCATGTATGCATCTCCTAAACCTTTGTTTGGTCTGTTTGTAGCAATTACATGCGTTTTGTGAATCTGAACTGGATCACTACTCGCTGTGTCTATACTCATAAGCCACGGAATAAGCATAGCTTGTCCGTTTTGTGGGTTAAGTGTAATTACACAAGGTTTTACAACTTTGATAGCATCTGCATCGCTACTGTCAAAACGTGCAACTAACTCCTCGCCTGTGCTTAACTTGATACTAACTGTATCACCTTTTTTATAATTGGATATCACCAACATCTATAATTTCTCCTATGAGTTTTTTAACTTGATTTGGATCCATACGAACAAGTGCTTGCCCTCCGCCAGAAACTAAGAGTTTTCCGTTATGATATATTTGAGGCATAGTTCTATGCCCTTCATTGATCAAAAACTCTCTAGCTTCTGTATTGGTATCCACTCGTATTTCTTCGTATTGTATATTATTATTTTTCAAATAAGTTTTTGCCATGTCACAATAAGGACATAGGGGTTTACTGTAAAGTGTTATCAAAGTTTCATTCCTTGGAATGTGCTTCCGTTCACATCCTGTTTTGTGCCTCCAATAACATAACTACTGATTTCTGTTTCTTGCGGTGCTACTTGTACTTCTGCACCAGCAATCCATTTTTGTGTCCATGGTAAAGGATTACTTCCGCCTTTGTATGGGCTAGGTAGTCCTGCGGCTAACATACGTTTGTTAGCAGTCCACTCTACATATTCATGTAACAGTTGTGCATTTAGTCCAATCATTGAGCCATCTTTAAACAAATAGTCTGCCCATGCTTTTTCTTGGTCTACTGCATCTACAAATAGTTGTACCATTTCATCCTGAGTTTCTTGTTGAATGCGAGCAAAGTCAGGATCGTCTTTGGGCATCAGTTTAAGTAACGTTTGGGTACTACCCAAGTGTACATTCTCATCTCTACAAATAAGTTTAATAATCTTAGCATTGCCTTCCATCTTTTTAAGTTCAGCAAATGCCCAGCTACATGCAAACGATACATAAAAGCGAACGCCTTCAAGAATGTTTACACTCATCATAGCTTTCCAGATTAGTTTTTTAAGTTCATATTTGTCTACTATAATTTTCTTACCATTAATTGTATGTGTACCTTCACCTAGTAGGTTGTACCACATACCCATTTCAATAAGATCATCATAGTGCTTACTAATGTCAGTTGCACAATCCATAATCTCCGCAATGTCCATCATTTCGTCAAACACGATACTCGGATTGCTATAGATGTTACGGATAATGTGTGTGTAACTGCGACTGTGGATAGTTTCATTAAACGTCCACGTTGTTACCCAGTTTTCAAGCTCAGGCAAACTTATTAATGGATTAAAACTATCAGCTGGCGCACGACCTTGTACACTGTCCAACAAGATTTGTCTTTTTAAATTACTTGTAAAGATATGTTTCTCGTGTTCAGTTAATTGTTTAAAGTCTGCACTATCTTTTAGTACATCAACTTCTTCTGGACGCCAAAAGAATCCTAGTTGTTTGTCTGTTAATTTATCAAACTGTTTATATTTTAATGCATCATAACGCTGGATGTCGACGCCGCCATTAGGGTCTAAAAACATCAAACTTTCGAGATGCTTGTTTCGTTGTTTTTCATTTAATACGCTCATATTATTTCCTTAAATTGTGCAGCTGTCGCAGGCTTCGTCTTCTATTTGATATTCGTCTTCGATCTCTATATTAGCAGGTTCGTTAAGTTTGTCAATATCTATTTCGCCTTGACCATCATATGTATTGAAATAGTATAATTGCTTACCGCCGTATTTGTAAAAGATCATTAAATGTCTAAGCATTTCGCTCATGCTAATCTTTTCATCTTCATAGAATACAGGATTATAACTTGTGTTTACACTAATACCTTGATCAATATACTTTTGTAGTATAGCCATAATAGTCATATAGCCTTCTGGACTACGTTGATCCCATAACAGCTCATACTTGTTTTTAAGATGATGGATGCCAGGCACAACTTGTTTTAGTATGCCGTGTTTACTTTGTTTAACACTTACTAAACTACGTGGCGGCTCAATACCGTTTGTAGCATTTGAAATCTGTGCTGATGTTTCAGCAGGCATAAGAGCCATTAGTGTACTGTTACGAATACCTGTAGCTTTGAGTTGTTCTCTTAGCTCTCTCCAAGGCATACGCTCTTTGTGTGGTACTAGTTCATCTACATCTGTTTTGTATGTTTGGTTAGGTGTAATACCATCACTGTACTTTGTTTCATTGTTCCACAAGCATGCACCTTGCTCTACTGCTAGGTCTGCACTTGCTTTAATTAGATAGTAACTCCACGCCTCTGCAAATGTATCAATCATTTCTAAGTCTGGATCGCTGTATGTCATACCATTCTTAGCCATCCAATACGCAAGGTTAATAATACCTACACCCAATGGACGTCTACCTGCTGTAGCACGTTCTGCCGCTTTAACTGGATAGTTTTGATAGCTGAGTAGTGCATCAAGCCCACGTACTGCTAGCTCACATGGCTTTGCAAAGTCTTCTGGTTTTTTGATGTTACCCCAATTAATAGCACTTAGTGTACACAGTGCAATCTCACCTTCGTCATCGTTAAA
>Ga0228643_1000104_pt1 | contig 34993 bp, 39 predicted proteins | sample 55DmetaG_FD_190533 | JGI IMG/M metagenome (GOLD analysis project Ga0228643, IMG submission 190533) | Seawater microbial communities from Monterey Bay, California, United States - 55D | ecosystem: Environmental > Aquatic > Marine > Coastal | place: USA: California | collected 2016-11-08
TAATACGTATTCTACTAAGGTAGGATATAATCTAGCAGATGAAACAGATATAACATCAATTGTTTTAACCCCAGGTGATGCAAACACACCAGCAACATATCGCGGCGATGTAGTTGATAATAGCGGAAACGTTATTGTTGATGTATCAAGTACAAGTACTACTTTTACTGGCGGACTAGCGGGCAATGTGTATGGTGATGTTTACAACATAACTGGTGCTAATAAAATTTTAGAAAGCGGAACTGGCAATTTAGATTCATCACTAACAATTGATACAGCAAATGCAACAACACTAAATTCAGGTACAACTAATATTAGTGGTAATGCTACATTTACTGGTAATAGTGTAGACTTTACTGGAACAGCTACAATTGGTAATTGGAACGGTGCAGTTTATGACAGAACTGGTAGCACACTCATTATTGAAGATGATGCAACACCAGGACCTATTATTCACGCCGACTTACAAGGTAATGTTACTGGTAATGTTACTGGTAATGTTACGGGCAACATTATAAATCCAAATACTGGCTCAACAGTATTAAATGCTTCGCAACCTCAATACACACTAACAGGTAATGTAGCAGGTAGCTTATATGGAGATGTAATTTCACCTACTCAAAATACACCAATTATTACCACCGGTCCAGTAAGAGATCTATTAACAATTCACGATGCTGAAATTGATTTAATAAAAGCACCATCATCGCAAGGTGGAGCAACAGTAATTGATACAACAGGCTACTATACACTGCAAGGACAGAATATAGCAATAACAGGAACATTGTTTGGTGACATTGCTGACAGACTAGCAAATGATCCGGTTTTAACAGTAGGTACAGGAAACAACGATTCTCAATTAGTTGTACATGAATCATTAATAGATGAACTAACTGTTAATGATACACTAGATGTTACTAATGCAACAATAACTGGACTAACTGTTCCTCCAGGACCAACAGGCCCAGCAGGCGCAGATGGAAATGATGGAGCAACAGGCCCAGCAGGACCAACAGGAGCCGCAGGTGCAGATGGAAATGATGGAGCCACTGGTCCAACTGGTCCACAAGGAGCAACTGGTCCACAAGGAGCAACTGGTCCACAAGGTGCAACAGGAGCTGCAGGTGCAGACGGAAGTGATGGAGCAACTGGTCCACAAGGTGCAACTGGTCCAGCAGGTTCAGATGGAAATGATGGAGCAACAGGCCCAGCAGGACCAACAGGTCCAGCAGGTGCAGATGGAAATGATGGAGCCACTGGTCCAACTGGAGCAACAGGCCCACAGGGTGCAACAGGTCCAGCAGGTGCAGATGGAAATGATGGAGCCACTGGTCCACAAGGACTTAAAGGTGATACTGGTTCAACAGGTAGCCAAGGTGCAACAGGCCCACAGGGTGCAACAGGTCCAGCAGGTGCAGATGGAAATGATGGAGCCACTGGTCCAACTGGAGCAACAGGCCCACAGGGTCCTACTGGAAACACAGGCGCTCAAGGTTCCACAGGTAGTACTGGACCACAAGGCCCAGCAGGTGCTACAGGCCCAGCAGGTGCTACAGGTCCACAGGGCGCTGCCGCTACAACACCAATTGAAGCTTCAAGTTTAGTACAGCATTCAAGTAACCCATCAAATCCTACGGTTGGAGACGTATATTTTAATACAACATCTAATAACGTTCGTATTTTCGCTGGAACAGGAGTTTGGATGGATGTGTTCAACTTACCACCAGTACCAGACGGTGGCACAGTAACCGCTACTATTAGCAATAGTGCAGGGCCTTTTACTAGAGATTTAAAACAATATTTTACAGATGACAACAATTCGCCTGAGCAACTATCGTATGCTACCACAGGATCAATTCCACCTGGAATGCAAATAATTGGCACCAATCTTGTACATGACAATTCTACTTGGGCACCTAGTGCTATTGCAACAACTTATAATTTTGGAGTTTCAGCTACTGACATGTCCGGTGCTCAGAGTAATGCTCAGGACTTTAGTATTATACTTGACCCTGAACCTCTTCCACACATTAACTATATACCCAATTGGAATTCTCCAAATATTAATATGACAAGCTCTGGTGCAGTTAGTTTGCCATCAGGGACGGCACCTTATAAACTTTGTTACGTATACCTAGTTGGTTCAGGTGGCGGCGGTAACTCCTCATTGTATAATCCAGGTTGGTACTTTGGCGGTCGTGGCGGAAGTGCTAGACTGATTATATGCAGAGCTGATGTTTTAGATGGTGCTCAAGTAACTATTCGTGGTGGCGCTGGACCAGGACCTAATTGGCAAGCTACAGGAGCTCTTGCAAATCAAATAACTATTGGTGCCCAAACATATAATACTGCTCATAATAATGCCAATGAAATTATTGTTCACCCAGGTACATATAAAGTAGATGGTTTAAGTACTACAGGGTTTAATTTTAATCAATCTAATGAAACTCAAAGTGTTGGTATTAATATTACGCATGGTAGAACAACTTGGGGACTTGGAAATGACAGTACTGGTAGCTCTGGCGGATCAGTTGACTCAGGTAGTAGTGCATCAATGGTTTACGCTGGTGGTATGGGGTATGCTCAGTACGGTGCTACTGGTTATGAAACATCACAATATGCAGGTGATGGTGCATCAGGTCTTAATCAAAATGGTAACCCGCCAGGCGGTGGTGCTTCTTATCAAGCAACTGGTGGCACTGGAAGTTGTAGAATATATATTAATTAAAGGAAAACCCAATGACAGAAAAATTATTATGGCATAAAACTGAAAGAGGTGTAAGCATTGTTGTTAATGAAGATGCAGATATAACACAATGGTCTGACTATGAAGAAGAAAAGAAGGATCATCATACAGGCTATACTGATGAAGAAATTGCTGAAATGGATAAAAATTTTAGAAAGCTAAGAGATGAAGAACTTGCTCGCACAGATCACATGATGTTACCAGATAGAAATCCAACACAGGAACTTCTAGACTATCGCCAGGCACTAAGAGATGCACCAGCTCATCCTGGTTGGCCTCTTGAAGTCCCTAGTATAACAAAGTTACCTTAATGAAAAAAATAGCAGTAGTTGGCAAAGGCACTGCTGGTTGCATGTCAGCGTCTTTTTATAGAAACAGAACCAACTGTGAAATTGAGTGGTACTTTGATCCCAACATAAAACCACAATCAGTTGGAGAAGGTTCTAACCTAGTATTACCATCAAGATTAAACGAATGGTTTGCATTTGGTGCCAGAGATTATGATAAGGTAGATGCTACGATAAAGACGGGTATTTACAAGCAAAATTGGGGGAGGAATATGAAGCCTTTTCTCCACGATTTTCCTAGTCCATCAGTAGCCTTACATTTTAGTGCGCCCAAACTACAGGAATATATTCATCATAAATTACAAGAGCATGTAACTATAAAACAAATGAATGTAGACACACAAGACATAGACGCAGATTTTATTATAGATTGTACTGGAAAGCCAATTACATATGAGTCACACAAACAATCAGACTATATACCAGTTAACTCTGTTTATGTAACTCAGTGCTTTTGGGACTATCCCAAGTTCAATCACACACTAACTATTGCAAGACCATATGGTTGGGTATTTGGCATTCCATTAGCAAATCGTTGCTCTATTGGTTATATGTATAATAAAGATATTAATACTCTTGAAGAAGTAATGGCTGATGTTCAAAATATATTTGATGAATATAATTTAGAACCCAGTGAAACCACTAACGCCTTTTCTTTCAAGAACTATAGAAGGCGAAATAATATTGAAGGCAACATAGCTTATAATGGCAATGCTTCTTTCTTCTTAGAGCCGTTGGAAGCTACATCTTTCAGCACAGTAGACTCAGTAAACACAATAATAGACAGACACTGGTTTCATGGGTCTAGTTTAGAATTAAGTAATCAGAGATACGATGAATGGATAACATCAAACGAATCTATAATTATGCTTCACTACTATGCTGGTTCAGATTTTAAAACACCGTTTTGGGATTATGCACAAGAGCGTGGTCAAAAATGTATAGAAAATTCCAGTGAAAGTTTTAAGTATATGCTTGCTCATTCAGTAGAACCACAAGGACTAGGAACATATCATAATTACTTTCCAGAACAATTCATTCCATCAGAAGAATTTCAGGCAACGTATGCTAGTTGGTGGGAAGGATCATTTGCACAAAATAAAATAGGATTAGGTCTTATGGTGTAAACATGTATTTTATTACCATTAATAATTAGTATAAATACATTTGTGCGTTCATAGAATGCACTTTATTTAACGTTAAAATAAAAACTCGAGGAGAAATAAATATGGCATTAGCAGCAACAGGTTCCCAAATTTCAATGGGTACAGTTCGTAACTACTTCGGACTAAGCGGCACCATTTCGATGCTTACACTGGGTAACTTTCTTAACCCATCAGTAACAACGAACATTAAACTATCAGCAACATTTGGTGGATGGCAGAATCCTAACCAATATGGTACAAATTCTGGTGTTCATCCAGATAACGATAACTACACAAGTCCTCCATAGGATAAGTAATTATTATAACGACATTGTTGAGAAATATATCTTGACAATGTCGTTAAATAACAATATAATATAACTAACAATATATGTAAACTCAACAGGAGAAAACTATGAGCATTAGAACACGATTTGAAATCGAAACATTTGTGTTAGGAGCACACCCTACACCAGGCCGTAAAGCACAAGCATTAATGGCAGACTTATTACAAGCACGTGCAGAACAACATCCAGACTTAGCAGTATTAGAAGCAGTATATGCAGATTTTTCAGCAAGCCACGATGTTGACACATTACTATCAACTATTGAAGACCAAGAAGAAGAATATTGGGTACAACGTTTAGGACGTTTAGCAGCAATTGATATTCTTACAATTGGTAAAGTACAACCGGAACACATGAATTACATGGCTTCGCTAAGTGACGAAGCGTTCGCTGCGTCTGTAAAAACAGCAACTATGTTAGCAAAATCATTAAATGAATCAGTTCAGCAAATTGAAGCAGAATTAGGCGCAGATTTAATTGACTAATGGTAACAATTCCTAAGTACCAGTATAGTGTTGATAAAGCGTCAAAAGTATCTATTTGCATACCGGTACGAGATCAAGTAACTTCTACTTTTACATATTGTCTCGCCATGTTAATGAAACGATGTGGTGAGAAAAATATAAATGTTACACTTAACATGGTTATGGGTAGCGAAGTTGCAATGCAACGTCAACAACTTGTAACAGAAGCACTGGAAACTAATTGCACACACTTGCTTTGGTTAGACAGTGATATGAAATTTCCAGCTGATACACTTGATGCACTTTTATCTGCAGATACACCTATAGTAGCAGGTAACTATTCAACTAGAGTTAAACCTCATAGACCTGTAGCATTTAAAGATCCAAATAATCTAGATACTAGAGTATTCACTGGTAATGGATTAGAGGAAGTACATGCAGTTGGAAGTGGACTTATGCTTGTTAAGCGAGAAGTGTACGAAAAGATTGCATTACCACATTATAGTGTAGAATGGAATGAAGATTATACAAGTTTAGTTGGCGAAGATATATATTTTTGCAATCAAGCACAAAAAAATGGATACACAATATATGTTGATCACGATGTCAGCAAAAAGATAGCCCATATAGGTACAAAGGCTTATACAATAAAGGATGACTGTTATGATTAGAACATCAAACATACTACGAGATTTTAACGGGCAAAGTGTAGTTACGCCTTGGGATAGACTTAAAAAGCATATTTTTAGTTCGTATCCAATAATTACTACAGTATCAAAGATTAAAACAGAAGAGGAATTAACTAAACTAGCATTTGAGTATCAAGGACAATCTGATATGGTTTGGATAGTAACTTTAAATGCAGATGTTAGACCTGATTTTCCTTGGCATTATAAGCCAAGTGATATAGGACGTAACTTTATTCATGAATTTCCAAAAGTTATCCGCAGAACCAACCGCCCAGTCAATTGGGGCGATGTTAAATTAGTACCAACTGGTGGTGTAATATACGGTGAAATGAAAAATAAAATTTCAGCAAACTATCATGATGCAGATTTTGACGTATTCATGATTAGTTATCATGAAGAAGAAGCTGATAGAAACTTTATGGCATTAAAACAACGTTTCCCAGATGCGCAACATGTGAAAAATGTTGAAGGTATTGGAGCAGCACATAAAGAAGCAGCTAGATTAGCAAAAACAACAATGGTATATATTGTTGATGCTGATGCAGAATTAATGGATGACTTTTCATTCGATTACATTCCTCCGATGTCAAATAGAGAAACAACTACATACGTATGGTCAGCATTAAATCCAATTAATGGACTAAAGTATGGATATGGTGGCATAAAACTATTCCCACGTAAACAATTATTGGATATGGGACACGTATTACCAGATTTCACAGCAGGAGCGGCTTACTATCAACCAGTAAGTGATGTATCAAATATTACACGATTTAATAAAGATCCATTCCGTACATGGCGTGGTGCTTTCCGTGAAACTGTAAAACTTGCAAGTGGAATTCAACAAGATGAAACTCCAAAGAAAGAAACCGTAGATAGATTAGAAACATGGTGTACTGTAGATAGTGGAGAACGTTTTGGCCGATACTGTTTAAAAGGTGCTAATGAAGGAAAAGCTTATGGCGAAGAACATGCAAACGATATTGATGCATTAAACAAAATTAATGATTTTGAATGGTTACGTGAACAGTTTGTAGCTAGTATGAAGAAAAGATAAAACAAATGGATCAGAGTTTAGTATGGACTATACCCAATTCAGGAGGAGATATAAAGATATACATTCCTGGAAAAAAGAGAGTAATTCATAAAATTTCTGGTGGAGCTGATAGTGCGATACTTTTATACATATTAGCAAAATATAGAAATGATTTTAATCCTGATATAAAATTTGATCTAGCAACTAGTGTAAATCAACAACTTCCTTATCAAGAAATATTTGCAAAAAAAGTAATACAATATGTGAATAGTGTACAGCCACTTGGAGATTTTATACACCATGTAAATACTAATCTTGGTGATGATGACTATAATTTAGGACAGGATAGGGTATCAGAACCCTTACACAACCTTGACAATATAGAAGAGGGTTATGAAACTATGCAATGGACGGGCATAACCCTTAATCCCCCAAAAGACGAAATGAAAGCAAATAAGATGTGGGATATTGATAGAGTATTTGCACGTGATCCAGTACCACAAGGCAAAACATGGAAAGATCATGCAATTGAGATTTCTGAAAAAAATATGATTGCATATGTAGAAAATCTAGGAGCTACTACGGCTGTTGTCCCATCAGAAGATTATCCAGTAAAACATTATGAAATGGATGGACAGCCTGGTGTATTTAAATATCAACGACCATTTAGAAATCATCATAAGCGCCATATAGCTGAATTATATAATACATTTAATGTTATGGATGATTTGTTTCCACTAACTCGTAGTTGTGAAAAAGTAACAACAGACTTTTCTTCACATTGTGGAACTTGTTGGTTTTGCTTAGAGCGTGAATGGGGATTTGGCCCATTAGATGCACATTTAGATAACGATTAATATATAGTATGCTGTTCGTAAATAGTGTTTATCTTTTTAACAAATTGTTTTGATTTACATTGTACTTTTGCACCAGGGTGTAGGGGTAAAGGCCAGTTTCCAACTTTAACCCAACAATAACCGTCACTCTCATTATTTAATATTGGTGAAAATTCATCTTGTACTATGGCTACAAAACTATTGTAAATAAAATTTCCATTAGTTGCAGTAAATTTATTAACTGGTATAACACGTTGTATATCAGGAACCATACCTAATTCTTCTTCTATTTCTCGTAGTAAAGTTTCAATAGGACGTTCATCATTTTCACTTTTCCCACCAAAAAACCCCCAAGTATTTGCATGAGTTACAGTACTGCTGCGTTGCTGAAACATTACTCTATTTGTTGATAAGCTTAAAAATATACACCCGCTTGCTTGTATCATTTAGTTAATCCTCACTAGAGATACAATCTCCAATATCCAGGATTATATATCCCTTCAAAGCTATTTACCCATTTTTCACCAGTCCATTCAAGCTGATCTTGGCTTGATACATTTGTTACATAATGAGTAGTATTTGCGCTGGTACTATTAAAACTAACAACCCAATCAGCACCATTAAATTCTATAATATCATTTTTTACAGCAGATATATTTCCCCACTGGGCAATATCAGTCAAATCGTTTAATAGCATATATCTTTGACCGTTTAATGCACTAGGAACTGAACCATCGCCTGGGTAGTTTTTCTGTGGATCAATAATTGCGTCAATAGCAACAATGGTATTTGCTGGTAATGTACCAGTATCAATATCTACTAGTAATGCATTATCATTATTTGGATCAAAACTGAGTCGACCAATAATGTCATTACCTTCTACTCCTGGATTAGAATTTTTTCTAATTCGAATTTGGCTAATTCCTGGTCTAAGAGTACTAAATGGCAGTAATGCAGTATTCCAATCTAAGTCACCACCATTTACTAAATCCTCTGATGTTCCTTGTGAATTAAGTAAATATGCTTTTTCATTCTCAAATTTTAACTTGCGGTCTTCAAAAGTAACAATGGTATATTCTACTGATGATTTATCAAATAAATCTCCAGTTTTAAACAAATCTAAATTTTCATCATCTAAATTATATAGTTGATTAATTATTGTGTGTATTAATTTTTGCTGTTTTACTTTAGCAGGTGGATTAATAAAAATTGGCATATCAAATGATACACTACTTACATCAATAATGTCATCAATGCTTGATCCAACACTTCTACTACTCCAAGTAGTATTCTTCATTTCAACATGACTAAGCGCACTCCAATCCACAGGATTAGAAGATGTTCTAACATCTAATGTTGGATTAAACAATACAAGTATTTGTTCTAGTAATTGTAATTTTTGATCTGTATTTGATGTCCATATATCGCAGTTCATGGTTAATATGTAAGGAACTGGCGCATGCCTTTCAATAGTATATCTATTTCCTATTTTATCGTTATAATTTCCAGTAGTATCATCACGTTCTTTTTCATACATTTCTACTTTGTCTACGTGTTGTTGGTATGTTCTTCTTTCTGGAGCCATTGATAAATTAGTCACATAGCAACTAATAAATGGAACACTATTAACAACATTTTCTGAATTCTCACGTGTTATATGCGCCGCCATACGATTTATATCTCCATATCGTACAGGAACTTTTTGAAATATTGGAAGGTTATTTTCGTCAATACCCATCTGTACATCAAATCCACTAAACAAGCGAATAAACTGCTGAATGTATCTTCTTATTTGTTTATCATAAAAATATTGTGCCATAATTAAATCCTATTCAAAGTCACTACCTGGAGTTATTGTTTCTGATTTTGAAGTACCAATTTTAGACAGTGACTGTCTTTGTGGAATTTCTTGATTATCAACAACAGTTGTTTCTAAATTGTCTATAAACGCACTAGCGTTGAATGTTCTATCACTCCAAGTTTCATCTTGAACATTATCGTATAGTCTATGCCAGCGGCTTCCTCTGAACACAAATAATCTATTAGGCTTAAAGTCGGTACGCACATAATGGTCTCCATCATTTGGCATTGCTGGAAATGCATCTCCCTGTTCTAATGTTTTACCAAAATCATATTCTGGTTGTTCATTTGCCCCAAATAAATACTCTGCAAGCGGTAATCCAACTGGGTCAGCTTGTTCAGCACTCTCAACAATTGCATTACTAATATTAAGTTCAGTATTATAACTACTAATTTTATTTTTAAGACTATTTTCATCTTGCGCAGTGCCAAGTATATCTGCATACTCTTGTGTGTCTGTTAGTGGAGATACTTTAATACGCCAAATATGACTATACCAAGTTTGACTAAATCCTTCACTACCACGACTAGCATCTTGAACTACGTAGAACTTATTAATTGCATCTTTTCCAGCAGTAAGTAATAACTCATCACGTAAATGAGGTAATTCAATTACATCACCTGGCATAAGTCTACGCCCAAGTTTTTCTACCATGTCGTTTGTGTGGAATGTAATAAACAGTGTATCGTTTGTTAAAAATAATCCAAATTGAGTTAAGTCAAAGTCATTATCAGTAACATTGTATACACCACGCAATTCAAAAACATCTGGATCATATTTACGATCTCTGTTTTCCATAAACAATAAATCTTGTATATTTGTTTCGTCTATTAGACCTTCTGGATTGTCTTCTTGACCAGTTATATTATTTACTTCTAAACCGCTACCATAGTCTGGCTCACTTGGGTCATCTCCGTTGGTTTGTGCTTTTGGACCAAGGTATTTGTGTACATGTACACCTACCCCGCCAATATCAAACTGTTCACGAATACTTCTATCCATAAACTTAAAGTCGTTTCCCTTGAATGGTTTGTATAAAGATAATCTTGGCATTTTAAAAGCTTCCTATATAGTGTATTTATGCGAAGGATGCGTTGGTTTTAAATGCATAAGTAGTTATATGTGTAGTTTATTAACTACTATATAGAAGGATAAAAATATGTTTAATTTTTTTAAAGATCGTAAATGGGCTGTTTGGGCTTATTTAGGTTCCTTTACCATTTTAGCGTCTCTTTGGATACAGGTTCAAATTGATGTCAAAATTAACGAATGGTTTGGTACCTTTTACGATATGATTCAAAAAGCTCTTGGCACCCCTAATGCAGTCACGATGGACGAATACATTGGTGGTTTAATGAGCTTTGGTAAATTGGCGGCAATATGGATTGTTTTAGGGTTAGCAACGAGCTTCCTTACAAGTCACTTCTTATTTCGTTGGAGAACAAGTATGGTAGATTGGTACCATAGTGTGTACGATAAAGCTCGTCATATTGAAGGTGCATCACAGCGTGTTCAAGAAGATACAGTAAAAATGTCACGTATTGTGGAAGGACTAGGAACCAGCTTAATTGAAAGTGTAATGGTAATAGTAGAATTTTTCCCAGTGTTAATGGCATTATCAGTTGGTATTCCAATTATGTGGTTTGGCGATTGGCAATTTGGACTAGTAACTGGTGCTATAATATGGGCAGTAGGCGGAACAATATTAATGATTGGTCTTGCCTGGATATTAAGACTTGTTGGTATTGAATATGATTTGCAAAAGCGCGAAGCAGCATATCGTAAAATTCTTGTTATTGCAGAAGATGATGGAAATATTCGTCCTAAAACTCTTGATGAGTTATTTGATGGTGTTCGAACAATTCATTACAGAAGTTATTTACAGTATTTGTATTTCAATATTGGGCGTCTTGCATACTTGCAAACAAACGTACTAGTTGGTTATATCTTCCTTGCTCCAGCTATTGTAGCAGGCGTAATGACACTAGGTGTTATGCAACAGATTTTACGTGCATTTGGACGTGTTGAAGGTTCATTGCAATATTTGTTTAAAAGTTGGCCAACAATTATTGAGCTAGCAAGTGTATACAAACGTTTGCGTGAGTTTGAAAAACAAATTAAAGAAAGTTAATAAAAATCAAATTAATTTATAACTCATTGAAAGTGCAGGATCTTTTCTTGCACTTTTTTATTGACAAAGTGATCTAGAACTGCTAGAACATGTATATAAGTTAAAACAAAAGGATATACACATGTTAAACCAAGCAGTAAAATTTGAAGATGTAAGCATAGAAACAATTGCAATGGAAGATGTTTGGTTAGAAGATGTAGATACAGATACACTTGCAATGGAACACTTCGAAGATATGCGTGTTGACCTTAACCTTGACACTGTTTGGAGTATTTGGGATGGCGGTTCAATGCCAGCTGACTACGCATTGTTCAGCAAAAAAATGCGCAAAGTTGTTTATGATTTTGTACTTCCTAATGCAACAATTGAAGATATTCAAGCTGATCTAGCAGACGGCGGTAAACGTTCAATTGGACAAGTGAGTGCTTGGGCAATAGACGGCACTGTTAAAAACCTTTGGATTGCTGCTAATAGTTGCATTGAGCAAAGCGGAACGCACCACAACTACATCGAAAACTTTGCGTTGTTAAAAGATGGTTCTTTAGAGTTAGTAACAGGAAGCTAATATGTCAAATCAAGCCCTACATTTTGCAGTAATTGCACATGATGCAGTTGGACAAAGGCGCAAATACACAGATGTGCCATATATTGTTCATCCAATTCGTGTTGCTAATATAGTACATGAGTTTCGTGGCACAAAAGATATGATTGCGGCGGCATACTTGCACGATACAGTAGAGGATACTAATGTAACTATGGAAGATATCCAGAGTAACTTTGGTCCTGATATTGCAGTTATTGTTGAAGGACTTACTGACGTTAGTATTCCATCAGATGGCAATCGTGAATTACGTAAGGCAATAGATCGTCAACACAGTGCAGATGCTTCATACGAAGCGCAATTTGTAAAGTGTGCTGATATTATTGACAATAGTAGTGATATTAGCAATATGGATCCTAGCTTTTGGAAAGTTTACCAAAGGGAAATGAAATTGTTGCTTGATGTAATGGATAAAGTTAAAACAACGCCTATCTATACAGCTGCAACAAAAGCCGTAAAATAATTTAAATTAAGGCTTGACAAAACTAAAATAACTCTTTAGTATGATAGCATAAAGATATAACAAGGAGAATAGTAATGGCAAGAGTAAACAAAGTAACTGGTCGTGTAGTAAAGAAAAAAGCTCCACGTGCAGCTCGACGCACAACTGGAATTGCCGCTATGCCAGTAACTAAAGGTTGGTGGGCATGTTCTTCATATGTACAATATGAAGTAGAGTCTCGAGAATGGGGCGGCCCAGTAAAAGAATATATACGCCAAAACTATTCTAAAGAACAACTACAAGCAGTAAACAAACTTCCAGATTATCGAACTGGAATGCATGCAGCATGGTCCGCCGCTTGTTGGTTGATTAATAACAATCATCAAGATATTGTACATCCTGATTATATTAAAGGCATACCAGTACGTATTGAATCTTTAGTTAATGATGCAATGGAATTGGTTGCTAAAAAGAAAGAAAAAGATACTTCAGATACTAAAAAGAATATATATGTTCCAAGTATTAAGGAGCGTATGTTGGAAACTTGTGGTAATATGGTAACAGAGATTGAAGAATTTGTAGAAGGATTTGTTGTATCAAATGATACTACTACTGTAAAAGATTTTAATCCATTATCTATACTACGAAAACTAATGGCAAAACCTGGACATGTTCGTATTATTAGAGGATGGTATGTTCCTGAACGTGATGAAATGTTCGAACTACTAAATCCGCCGTCACCAGCACAAAAGAAAAGGCTATCTGAATATGACTTAGATCAACTAGCGCAACTTAAAGAAGGGTATGCACATCTTAGTACAAAAGTAACAAAGTCATACTTAGATATATATCAAAAGATTATTAACGCCTGTGATATTATTGAGAAAGAAGCAAAGAGTACAAGAAAACCACGTAAAGTGAAAGTTAAAAGTCCAGAAGATCTTACTAAGAACATGAAGTTTAAAATTAGTGATGAAACTTATGGAATTGCAAGCTTGTCTCCAGCTAGCTTAGTTGGTGCAAATATTGCATTAGTGTTTAATTGCAAAACTCGTAAACTAGGGCTATACTATGCAAGCAATATTGATCCCAAAGGCATGGGCCGCCCAGGAAGTGGATTTGGTGTAAAAGGTACAACACTTACTGGATTTGACCAAGAACGAAGTGTACAGCGTACATTACGAAAGCCAGCAGAACTATTGCCTCAAATTAAGAAAACAACACGCTCTAAAACTGAAAAGCTATTCCAAACAATTAAGACTACTGAAATTAAAATGAATGGAAGATTTAACGCAGATACAATTATTATGGCAGTATTTTAAATGAACAAGTTTAGTACACTTGATCCAGATCCAGAGCAATTATATAATGCTCTGGACAGCGACCTAGGTGTTATTATTGATTGTAAAGATACTGAAAGTCCAACAACTCAAGATAGTCTTGAACTTAGGTTAGCTGAAATTACCAGACAAAATTTAGTAAAATACGGATTTGGAAATATTGTGGCTTTTGAGGATCGTGATGATTTTGATTTAGCAATTAATACTTTAGAACAATCCAATGTATCCAAAGTACTTACTATATCTGCAGGAGGAACCATTGGCAAAAACACAATGGATGCTGTTATTAATTGTCCTCATATAACAGCTCATGTGTATGATGGCATTATTGCACGTCAATACTTGGTATTTGATATAGCTCAATATACATATTTTCAAATGAGAGGAGCATACCTTAATAATGTTAAAAAGAAAATACATAGTAAGCATACTGGTGAATTAGACATTGCATTATTATATCCAGATGAGAATACTTATAAATTTTTAGATGCAATTGTAGATGGAAATACTCCAGACATACAATCTTTATCAGAAATTGATCAATATACAGGTAATATTATACTAGAAAGAATAGATCAGCTATCATGTGACTAATCCAGCTAAATATACATAGCAGGAGAAATTTACTATGAGTGCGATACAAACTTTACAAAAAGAAATTGAACTACGCCTTGGTGGAGGAATGGTTGACGTTGAACTTGACCCAGAACACTATGAGCTAGCAATTAAAAAAGCTTTACAGCGATACCGTCAACGTGCAGAGAATTCAGTTGAAGAAAGCTTTATTATTTTAGAATTAACTGAAGGTACAAGTGAATATACTCTTCCTACTGAAGTAGTTGAAGTTAAAGATATCTATCGCCGTACAAGTGGTATTAGTAGTGGCACTGGTGCAAATATTGAACCATTTCAAGCAGCATACATGAACACTTATTTACTAGGATCTAGTAGACAAGGCGGATTAGCATCATATGATTTTTTACAACAAAATCGTGAAACAATGGGTAGACTCTTTGGCGCTGAATTAATGTTTACTTGGAGACAACGTGATCATAAATTAATTATTCAACGTCAAATCAGAGCAGATGACACAGTAGTTTTACACGCATACCATCATAGACCAGATGAAAGTCTTCTTCAAGATATGTATGGTGGACCATGGCTAGCAGATTATGCATTAGCACATGCTAAATTAATGATTGCTGAAGCACGTGGTAAATTTACACAGATTGCAGGACCACAAGGCGGAACTACAATGAATGCAGATCAACTAAGAGCAGATGCGCAAGCTGAAATGGATAAACTAGATACTGAACTTACTTTATACATGGACGGATCGACAGGTTTAGGCTTTGTAATTGGCTAAAAGAATTGCAAGTTGGCGCTAACAATCTCAAAAAAATAGAAAAAACTATTGACATCTAATATCTGTTAGTTTATAATAAATTAACATTAGGAGATATGTATGACAAAACCCAAACTACTTGTTATTGGTCACGGTAGACATGGCAAGGATACTGTATGTGAAATTCTACGTGACGAATACGGATATACTTTTGAAAGTAGTAGTCAGTTTTGTAGTAAACTTTTTATTTACAACGATCTAAAAGAGAAATATGGATATTCAAGTGAAGTAGAATGCTATGCAGATAGGCATAATCATCGAGAAGAATGGTATAATGCAATTTGCGATTATAATATTAAAGATGCAGCAAAGCTTGGTCGCGAAATGTTTAATTCGTATAACATCTACTGTGGATTACGCAATAAGCGTGAGTTTTTTGCAATGCAGAATACTAATGTATTTGATTACGTTATTTGGGTTGATCGTAGCATGCACCTCCCTCCTGAAGATAAAAATAGTATGAGCCTGGAACAATGGATGGCTGACTATACTATTGACAACAACGGTGACTTATTGGAACTACAATTCAATGTGCGTAGTTTAATGAATAATTTAAATTAACCACAAAGTTAACTCTGTAACTGCCCTGTTTTGCCCTTGATTAAATAAATACCGTTAGATAACACAACTTCCAGCGATATTGGATGTTTAATTAGGAGCTCTTAAAACATGGCAAATCTTGTTTCACCTGGTGTCCAGGTAACAGTAACAGATGAATCAGTTTACGGACCAGCAGGCACAGGTACTGTACCGATGATTTTCATCGCTACAGGACAGGACAAAGCTGACCCAACTGGTACTGAAACTGACGGCATAGCAAAATACACAAAATCAGCACAAGCTGGTAAACCAGTATTGGTTACTTCACAACGTGAACTAACACAGTACTTTGGCAACATCGACTTTCGTCAAACTGCAGGCGCAGTAGTACAAGGCGATGAAACTAACGACTACGGGTTGTTAGCAGCATATTCATTCTTAGGTCAAAGTTCAGCAGCGTACATAGTACGTGCAGATGTAGATCTAACATCACTACGTCCATTAAGCACAGAACCAACAGGTCCTGCAGCAGATGGCACATACTGGGTTAACCCAGCAAAAACATCTTGGGGTATCTTTAGTTATACTGCATCAGGATGGGTAGCAGTAACACCAACAGTAGAAATTGCATCTGGTGCACCAACAGCAACAGTTGTAGATGATGCTTACCACGTGGTAGTAGAAGTTACACCATCAACAACATCTTTGAAATATTTCAAAGGCGTGACTGGTTCATGGGTAGCAATAACAGCAACATTTGCACCACACTATTCAGCACCAGCATCACCGTCAGTTGATGACATTTGGGTTAAAACAACTACTCCAGGCGCAGGTGTTAAATTAGATATATCAAAATATACGACATCAGCAGAAGCATTTACAGCACAACCAGTAGTATATGCTCAAGCAGCAGCACCAACAGGTGTAGCAGGCGACACATTCCAAGACGGTACAGCAGCAATTGAACGTACATTACAAGAAGGTGATCTTTGGTTAGATGTTGATTCATCAGAAATGTTTGTTAAAGTATATACATCAGGCGCATGGGCAAACTTAGCAGTAACAGCTCAAACAACAGAACCAACAGGCAATCCAGTACATGGAACTGTTTGGCATGACCCAGATGTAAACGAATTAGCAGTTTACGAAGTAGCATTAGATGGCGGTGTTCAAAAATGGGAACGTGCAACTAACGTTTCATATGCAACATCAGCACCAGCAGTAGGCGCAGTAGGCGATTATTGGATTGATACAGATGAAGACGGTTATCCAGCACTTTATCGTTCAAACGGTAGTGCATGGGTACTAAAAGATAATACAGACCAGTCAACTTCAAGTGGTGTTGTATTTGGCGATATTACTGCTAACGATACAGCAGCAGGTGCATTCGAAGCAACTCTATTAGCAGATGCTCCAAACCCACTATTATACCCAGTTGGTACAACAGGGATTAATATGTGTCGTTCAGGCGGTACAGTGCGTATGTATAACTCAGCAGAAGCAACAGCATGGAAATGGCGTAACCACGCAGGTAACCAAGCATCAGGCGCAGGTTCGTTTGGTCGTTTAGCACAACGTAGAGTTGTAACAGCAGCGATGCAAGCATCAGCAGCAGGCACAGAACTACGTGAAGAAACAGTAAACTTCCGTTTACTAGCAGCACCTTCATATCCAGAAATGATGGACGAAATGGTAGCACTAAACAGTGACCGTAACGAAACAGCATTTATTATTGTAGACGCTCCGTTCCGTGTAAACTCAACTGAAATATTATCATGGGTTGATGGCACAAACGCAACTGAAAATGGAGAAGATGGCTTAACAACTAAGAACACATATGCAGCAGCATATTATCCAAGTGCATACACAACTGATCCAGTATCAGGCCAAAGTGTAATAGCTCCAGCATCACATGTTGCGCTTTATACATATGCATACAGTGATAACGTATCATTCCAGTGGTTTGCTCCAGCAGGCTTAACACGTGGACCAGTACAAAATGCATCAAATGTTGGTTACTTAAACAGCGAAGGCGAATTTGTACCAGTAGCATTAACACAAGGATCACGTGACGCAATGTATGACAAGAAGATTAACCCAATTGCTCGTTTCCCTGCAGAAGGTGTTGTTGTATTTGGTCAGAAAACTTTACACACTGGTGCTTCAGCATTAGACCGTGTAAATGTAGCACGTCTAACAGCATACCTAAGAGAACGTTTTGCAGTAATTGCTCGTCCATTCTTATTCGAAGCTAATGACAAAGCAACGCAAGCTAATGCTAAACAAGTATTTGATGGCTTCCTAGCTAACATACTAGCACAACGTGGTTTATACGACTTTGCAGTAGTATGTGACGAAACAAACAATACACCAGCACGTATTGATGCTAATGAATTTTATATTGATGTTGCAATTGAGCCAACAAAATCAGCAGAATTCATATACATTCCAATCCGTATTGTAAATACAGGTGATTTATCTTAATATTACCCAGTATTATGTAAAATAAAATTAAAAAGGCCGCATTTATAGTGTGGCCTTTTCTATGGGCGGTTAAAATTTTGCTGTTTTGTATAAATACATATACAAGAGATATTCTATATTATTAGTTTCAAAAGGAGAATTCGAAATGGCAGTAATTTCAAACTTTGGTATACCAACAGATGGATCAGCAAATAATGGCACCACACTTATGCCAAAGCTACAATACCGTTTCCGTGTATCATTCATAGGCCTAGGCCTCGCAACGACAGGCGAACAAGGCATAGTAACACAAAACGTAATTAGTGTTGGCCGTCCAAATTTAACACACGACGAAGTAGTTGTAGATTCATACAACTCAAAAATGTATATGGCAGGCAAGCACACATGGGAAGCAATTTCTTTAGTACTACGTGATGACATGACATCAGCAGTAGTTAAAGCAATGGGCTCACAATTAAATAAGCAAGTAGATCACGCAGACCAAGCAAGTGGAATTTCAGGCTCATCATACAAATTTAGTATGAAGATTGAAACACTTGATGGTAATAATGGTAGTACGGCACCAGAAGTATTTGACACATGGGAGTTAAGTGGTTGTTATCTTGCAGGAATGCAATATGGTGATTTAAACTATGCAACAAGTGATATGGTACAGCTAACAGCAAACATCAGATACGATCACGCAGCACATACTGTAGGTCAACAAGATGTACTAAGTGCAGGTTCACGTGGTGGCACCGGCGAAGTAATAGCACCGTAATAGGTTAATATAACATGGCTCTTGGCGCTAAAGCACATACATTATACGGGCAGACTGCGAATAGCGGTCAGCTGATAACTGCGGCGCCAAGAAGCAAATTTAATTTTACTGCTAGCATGGACACTATTGATGGTCCAGTATTTTTAGAACGTATTGCTAATGTTACAATGCCTAGTTATAGCGCAAGAACTCAAACATTAAATAGTTATAATAAGAAAAAAATAGTACAAACTGGAGTTGATTATTCTCCAATTGTACTAACTGCATATGATACCAAAGATGCATACTTTGAAAACTTTCTAAAAGATTATTCAAATTATTATTATGCTGGTACTATGAATACTGATAGTCTTACTGAACATAACTTGCAAGGTAAAGGCTTTAAATTACAACAAGATAGCAATTATATTAAAACTCTTGTAATAACAAGAGTAGATTCTTTAAAAGAAAAGCAAATAAATATTATTACTATTTTTAATCCAACAATAGCTCAAATAGATTCAGATACTTTAGATTATAGTGATAGTAGTCTAGTGCAATACAGGATTAATATTGTATATGAAGGTTTTGATATAAAAACAGCTAAAGCGCAATAAAACAATGGCTAAATTTGCATCAGGCGTTTATGAAGTTACAAACACTACTAAGTTTATAGGTAAAAAAGCACCACGATATAGAAGTAGTTGGGAATTAGCCGTATTTAGAATGTGCGATTCACATCCAAGTGTAATAGGATGGGGAAGTGAAACTCACAGAATACCATACAAAAATCCACTTACTGGAAAGCAAACAGTATATGTTCCTGACTTACTAATGGTATACAAGGACAAAGATGGAAAAAATCATGCTGAAATGGTTGAAATAAAACCAAGCTCTCAAACTCTTGGAGAAGCAAAATCAACAGCAGATAAAGCAGCAGCAGTAGTTAATCATGCAAAATGGGAAGCAGCTAGAGCTTGGTGTAAATCTCAAAATATGAGCTTTAGAGTAATAACAGAAAATGAAATTTTTAATAAGCCTGCCAAAAAAAGCAATAAAAGAAGAGCCATAAGGAAACGAAAATGACAAAAAAATTAGAAGAAGTTTTAAATTTACTTCCTGAAATTGAGGATATGATGCCAGACGCTGAAAAGTCAGAAGAAGAGGAAGTAACTGTTGAAGATATTGAAAATCAAATAGTAGAATATACTGGTTCATTAAGTATTGCTGAAAGAACAGATGCAGCATTACCTATAGTAACTGGTTTAGATGAGTTAGAACGTGAAATGGACGAATATGCTAAAAAAGCCATGAGTACATTCGATGACTTAGTTGATTTGGGTAAGAATGTTGAAGACAGACATGCAGCTCCTATATTTGATAGTGCAAGTAAAATGATACAAGCCGCTTTACAAGCAAAAACTGCAAAAATGGACAAAAAAATTAAAATGATAGAACTTCAAATGAGACAACGTAAAGCTGATTTGGATGATGATAAATTTAATGCTTCCCAAGGAAAAGGCCGTAATGGTGAAGACGAGGATGCAAACGAAGGTGTCATTATTGGTGATAGAAGTGCATTACTAAATGAAATTATGAAGAATATGAAAGAAAACGATAAATAGTATTAACGGAGAATTACAATGAAATCTTTTACACAGTACCTTACTGAAACAAAAAATACTTGGATTTTTAAAATTAAAACTATCCATGAGTTATCTGACAAACAAAGTGATCGAATCGAGAAGCATTTAATGAAATATGACTCGAACGGACTTGGTGCAGCCAAGAAAACAATATTACAGAGTACACCTAGAGACTTTCCAGCTTTTAAGGGATATGAAGTTTATATTTATGAATTTGAAACAAGTCTACCAACTACGGGTAGTCAAGTACAGAAAGAAATTGGTAATATGTTAGGTCTAGCACAAGGCACCCTTTTAGTTAAAGGTGAACATGAAATTGATGCAGACGAGCCAGTTGAAGAAAGTGATAAAAGCATTTTACAAGACGAAGAATATAGTGAAGCTGAAGAAGTAAATTCTGAAGAACTTTACGGAGACAAGTACAACACTAGTTTTGTACAAGAACTATTAAAATTAAGAAAAGAAAAGGAAAAAGACAATGAGTAATTTAGACAGAATTTTAAAGCTTGCTGGTTTTGAAGAAGGAGCTCAGAGTCCACAAGAAGCACGTGAACTAAAAGCAGAACGAGCAGAAGAAATAGCACAAGAAGCAGTTGGTGATTATGCAGACCCAATTTATGATTTATGTGATGATTTAGGATGTGATACTGATCACCCAGTACTTGGAGACTTAATTAAATATTTAGACGGCGACACAATTAAAGATTTTGTAGCAGACTTCCGTAGACATAACGACATGAACCACCCAGGTGAAGATGGCGATTATGGTGATGACGATGAAAACTTTGGTGAAGCAGAAGAAAAAGAAATGTCACCAGAAGATAGAGAAAAAGCTATAAAACGTGCATTTGCACAAGATGAGCCAGAGCGTGGATCAGAAAAGAAAAAAGTATCTTTAAAGAAAGCACCATGGGAAGAGTCAGTAAGCGAAGAAACAGACGGTTGTGCAGATTGCGAATATATGAGAAGCGAAACAGATGGTGAAGTTACTACATGTGATGAATGTGCAGCAGAAAAAAGTCAAACAATGTCAGAAGACGACATTGACGAGAACGCATTTAATCAAGCGGCTGCTGCAGCATCAAGAGCTGGTAAAGATAGTTTTGAGTTTGGTGGTAAAACACACAAAACTACAATGAAAAAAGATACAGCACATAAACTAGATGATGACATTCAAATGAATGAAGCATGTGGTGATTGCGGATGTGATCCAAAAAATCCAACACCAGGTTGTGATTGCCCAACACATACACATGAAGAGATTTCAGAAGCACCTACAATGGACAGTACACAGATGGTAATCATGATGAAAAATGCAGGATTGTCAGAAGAAGCAATTGCTGAAAAATTAAATGAATGGGCAAATACTCCAGATAATGCATCTGAAGTAGAACCAAGAGAACACGGCGAGGCATATGACTTTGCACAGGGTGTAAATTTAAGTCTTAAGCGTTACTTAGACGCAGAAGACATGAAAGTTCAGGTAACAGAGCATAAAGTAGAAGATATGAAAGCACTTTACCAGAGCAAGAAAAACAAATAAACAGGTTATAACATATTAAGATTGACCAAGCATTTATTGCTTGGTTTTTCTTTGATTATTAGCAACTAATTTGGTAGATAAATAATAATATGGCAGTAGATACAAAATTAACCAAAACACCACACAAGCAAGAAGAATATTCTCAAGATCAGCTTATAGAGTTGGCAAAGTGTGCTAATGATCCAAAGTACTTTATGACAGAGCATTGCTATATTCAACACCCTACAAAGGGTCGTATGAAGTTTGACTTATTTGATTATCAAAGAGAATTAGTAGACACTTACCATGATAATAGATATAGTATTAGTATGCTTGCACGACAAACAGGTAAAAGTACCTGTGCGGCAGGATACTTGTTATGGTATGCAATGTTTAATCCAGATCAAACTATTCTTATAGCAGCGCACAAATATAGCGGAGCTCAAGAAATTATGCAACGTATACGATTTGCATACGAAACTCTTCCAGACCACATACGTGCAGGTGTAACAGCCTACAATAAAGGGAGCTTGGAGTTTGACAATGGATCACGTGTTATTGCACAAGCAACAACTGAAAATACTGGACGTGGTTTATCCATATCATTAGCATATTTAGACGAGTTTGCATTTGTTAGAGGGACAATTGCACGTGAGTTTTGGACTGCATTATCGCCAACATTAAGTACTGGTGGTAAGTGTATTATTACTAGTACTCCCAATCAAGATGATGACCAGTTTGCACAAATTTGGCGTGAAGCTCAGAAAAATATTGATGATTTTGGAAATGTAACACAAACTGGTAAAAACGGATTTGCACATTATCTTGCCACATGGGAAGTACACCCAGATAGAGATCAAGATTGGGCAGATGAAGAATCTGGTAAAATTGGGGAAGAAAGATTCCGCCGTGAACATAACTGTGAATTTATTGCGTTTGATGAAACACTAATTGATAGCATAAAATTAGCTAGTATGGAAACACAAGAACCATATGCTAAAATGGGTCAAGTACGTTGGTATCGTCCAATTAAGAAAGACCACATCTATATGATTGGATTAGATCCAAGTTTGGGTACAGGGGGAGATAATGCAGCAATACAAGTATACGAACTTCCTGGTATGCGACAGATTGCAGAATGGCAAAATAATAGAACTAAAGTACAGGGCCAAGTAAGAATTATGCAACAAATAGCTGAATATATAGAAAATGAAACATTGGGCGAATCTGAAATTTACTATAGCATAGAAAATAATACTCTTGGCGAAGCAGCACTAGTAACAGTAATGGAAATGGGTGAAGAAAACATTCCAGGTACATTTTTAAGTGAAAGCAAAGCCCACGGAAATTCACGTAAATTTAGACGTGGTTTTACTACAACTCACAAAAGTAAAATAAGTGCGTGTAGTAAATTAAAGCATTGGGTTGAGACTGATAAGCTTGGCGTTGCAAGTAATAATTTGTTACGTGAACTTAAAACGTTTATTGCTCGCGGTAATAGTTTTAGTGCAAAAGAAGGCGAGACAGATGACTTGGTAATGTCATTAGTACTTGTAATTAGAATGTCACAAGAACTAGTAAACTATGAAGAAAAAGCATTTGACTACTTATTATCAGACGATGGATTTGATGATGACTATGTAGAGCCAATGCCATTTAGTATGCTATAATAATGCAATCTACATAAATAGTATAAAGAAAGAACTAACTATGGAACAACTGAGAACTGATATTTTTAATATTTTAAAAGGTGCTGATTTAAACATTGTATTATACACTGATGCAGGACAAAAAACATTAGACCCAGATGCTGCAACAAGATTTTATAATCTTGATGGTGATATGATGATTACTATTAATCGTGAAAATGCAAATACTGAAGTAGTTGTACAAGTTGGTTCAGATTTTGATTTAGACAAAAATAAATCATTACTTGCAAGTATTAAAAATACAGTACATAATGTAATAGGAGAATATACATTGAGACGATTTGATAAGAATATTGAACCAAAAGATTTTTCACATACAACTGTATCAGAGGGATATAGTAAGCCTTTTGGTAGTATAAAAACAAGTTATGTACAAATGGAAAGTGCAAGACTTATTATTAAGCACAATAAAAGTGTAAACGAAGAAGTACGTGGATCACGCTCAAGAAATATACATTCATTATTTGTTGAAAATGCAGAAGGTGAGAGACAAAAGTTTCCTTACAAGTATATGGCAGGCGCTAAAGCAATGACAATGCATGTTAACAATGGCGGAACATTTGAAGATGTAAAAGGAACTACAATCTTAGAAATGTGCGGAGAAATTTCAGAATTGAACCAATTTGTTCGACATGTAACAAAAAACAAGCTGGTAAACGAAGGAAATGTAAATGTAGTTGAAACAGTTAGAGCAAGATTATCAGAATTAAAGCAAACAGTACGTGGATTACAAACAATACGTGGCTATAATTCTCTTGAAGTAAATGAATTACAAGAAACAGAAGAAAAAGTTGAAAAAGGTGTTGACATTGCAAGTAGATTTGTGTATGATACATTTGAGACAGTTAACATGGATACAGTCCTGTCAACAGTTTCACGTATTGTAACAGAAAGAGAAAATATGGACCAGTTCAACAAAGAAACACTTGCTAACCTATATTCAATGATTAAAGACAATCAAGACTTTAGTTTAAGTCTTGATGTAAACGACCCAGAAAATCCAAATAACGAAGACCCTGTAAAATACAGTGGCAGTGATGGTCCAATGGCAAAAGTAAGCGCAATGTTATCTTATCTAGCAAAGACAACTAAAAATGATGATGCGTCAAATATCTTTGGTCGTTTAAGTACTGCAATTTATGAGATGGATAAACCAACAGTAAAACTTGTGGTTAAAGTATTAAATCATATTCTTAAAACAGCATACAAGGACGAAATAAAACAAGTTGAATCATCAGAAGTAATTGCTGAAATAGCAATTTCTGATATTCGTAAGAAAATTGCATAAATAAAAATGCAAGAAAGTGCTTGACAGTAAGCACTAAAAACAATATACTGTATAGGCAAACAAAGGCAAAGCGGTAAATATATCGCATTTTACAAAGTGAAGCACAATGCTTCGCTACTAACACAGGCTATTAGGAGAAACTAACAATGGCAACACTAGCAGAAATCCGTGCGAAACTCGCACAACAAGAAACAAAAACAGGTGGCGGCTCAGCCCCACAAAGTGACAATGCAATATTTGCTCACTGGAACATCGCAGAAGGTACAAGTGCAACACTTCGTTTCCTTCCAGATGCAGATGAAGAAAATACATTCTTTTGGAAAGAGCGTCAAATGATGCGTTTGTCTTTCCCAGGTGTCAAAGGACACGACGAAAACAAATCAGTTACACTTCAAGTACCATGCGTTGAAATGTGGGGAGACAATTGCCCAGTACATGCAGAAATTCGTCCATGGTTTAAAGATGCATCTATGGAAGATATGGCACGTAAGTATTGGAAAAAACGTTCATACATTTTCCAAGGATTTGTAGCACAAAGCGAAATGCAGGAAGATAATGTTCCTACAAACCCAATTCGTCGTTTCGTTATCTCACCACAAATTTACAAAATTATTAGTTCAGCACTTATGGATCCTGATTTTGCAGAAATTCCAACAGATTATGAAGGTGGTACAGACTTTAAGATTGTGAAATCTACAAAAGGTCAATATGCTGACTATTCAACATCTAATTGGGCTCGTAGAGAACGCAGCTTGGATCAAACTGAACGTGATGCAATTGCAGCAAACGGACTGTTTAATTTAAATGACTTCTTACCTAAGAAGCCAGATGCTGAAGCATTGAATGCTATCTTTGAAATGTTTGAAGCAAGTGTTGACGGACAGCTTTATGACCCAGAACGATTTGCAACATTTTATCGTCCATATGGTATTGATGCACCATCAAATACTGGAAACTCAGTACCTGCACCATCAGCTATTAATCCAGCACCAGCTACTCCTGCTCCAGTGGCAGCTCCAGCTACTCCTGCTCCAGTGGCAGAAACAGCTCCAGCGGCAGCTCCAGCAGCAGCTCCAGAGGCAGTAGCGGCTCCAATAACAACAGATGAAGCACAACCAAGTGCTAATGATATTCTTGCAATGATCCGTCAACGCAAAGACGCTTAACATAGCTTTTAATGGAGACGGCAAGAGTCGTCTCCTAACTTTTAATTTTGGAGATATATATGTCAACTAAACCATTTGATATAAGCAAATTCCGCAAAAGTATTACTAAAGCGGTACCCGGACTAAGTGTCGGGTTTAATGATCCAGATACGTGGATCTCAACAGGCAATTACACACTAAACAAATTAATCAGCGGAGACTTTACTAAAGGTATTCCACTTGGCAAAGTAACAGTACTTGCCGGTGAAAGTGGCGCAGGTAAAAGTTATATTGCCGCAGGTAACATTGTTAAAGCAGCACAAGAACAAGGCATTTTTGTAGTACTAATTGACTCTGAGAATGCACTTGATGCAAGTTCGCTACATGCACTAGATGTAGACACAGATGAAAGCAAGCTACTAAAACTTAATATGTCAATGATTGATGACGTTGCTCGTACTGTAAGTGACTTCATGAAAGACTATAAATCAGAATATGCCGACAAGGAAAAAGAAGAACGTCCTAAGGTATTATTTGTAGTAGATTCTTTGGGTATGTTACTAACACCAACAGACGTTAAGCAGTTTGAATCTGGTGACATGAAAGGTGATTTAGGTCGTAAGCCTAAAGCTTTAACTGCATTGGTAAGAAACACAGTAAACATGTTTGGTGAATTTAATGTTGGTATGTTGTGTACAAATCACACATATGCATCACAAGATATGTTTGATCCAGATGATAAGATCTCAGGTGGCCAAGGCTTCATCTATGCATCAAGTATTGTTATTGCAATGCGTAAACTTAAACTAAAAGTAGATGCTGATGGAAATAAAACATCACAAGTACATGGCATTCGTGCAGCATGTAAAGTAATGAAATCTCGTTATGCTAAACCGTTTGAAAGTGTACAAGTAGAAATTCCATACGAAACTGGTATGAGTCCATATAGTGGCCTTGTAGAGTTTTTGGAAGCAAAAGATTTACTCAAGAAGAGTGGTAATAGCTTAGAATATATTAGCCCTGTAACAGGCGAAGTAATTAAGATGTTCCGCAAACCTTGGAATGCTAATAAAGATGGCTACTTAGATCTTGTCATGGCAGAATACGATGAAGAGCTTGTAGAAGCTATTATAGACGAAGATGTGGATACAGACGAGATTGTAGCGACAACAGAAAGGGTATCAGATAATGGTGCTTAACGATAGTGATTTTGAATTTGTTTTTGCAATGTATGATAGTGCAATTAGATTGCTATCAGATAAAGACAAGCCAGCAATGGCACAAGAAACAATTCGTCATATGATTGAGTCTGGAGTAGATATTCGACTATCAGCACCTGAAATATCTGATCATTGTGAAATGCTTGAAGATGCAATTACTGAGTATTTGGAAGGCGAAGAAGAAGATGGATATGAATCTGAATTTGAATATGAAGATGAGGAATATGATTACTAATGAGTGTATGGTATCGTAAAGTATCTAGTAACTTAGGAGAAATAGTTAACGCTGTTTCTCACTTTGAACGGGAAATTGATAGTGCTAGATTTGAATGTAGCATGAAAGGTGTACTTGAGAAACAAAGTCGAGATATGCCTGGTATTGTTGAACATCGCTTTAATCAACTACAGGAAGTTGAGGCAATTCTTGAACATTTGAATACTGAAATGCGTAGATTACGTAGTAAGACCTTCCGTAAGTTTTTAGAAAACTATAATAAAGCACTTAGTTCTCGTGATGCAGATAAATTTGTTGACGGTGAAGACGAAGTAGTAAATTTACAATACCTAATTAATGAGTTTAGCTTAGTAAGAAATAAATTTATTGGTATAATTAAAGCACTTGAAGCAAAGCAATTTCAGATTAACAATGTAGTTAAATTACGTGCTGCAGGGTTAGAAGATATCACATTATAAGTAAAAAATGTTAAACCATTGAAAGCGAACGATTTATTTGTTCGCTTTTTTCTTGACTATTGTATTTTTATCTGCTAGAAATACATAAGTTAGATAAAAGGATATTAGTTATGGTTACAAATTATACTGCTCTCGACGCTGTTGCATTTTCAATTGAAGTGTACAATAGACAGGGATTTATAAAAAGTGGTGGTGGCTATTCTAAACAAGTTATTAGTAAAGATGGCAATAATATTATTGAAGAAGTTGAAGATAACAAGACAGTTATTAATAATATGATGAATGCAAATTCTCAACCTAATAGCGATCATTTAAAGCAAGCCCAAATCTTAATAGACAAGATTAATGGAAAATTAATGTTAAAGAAGATGACTAATACTTTAAGCAGTTTTGAAGATAACATGATTAAAGTACTAAATGAAGATCTTAGTAAGTTTGCAGTTTCAATAATAGCAAGTATGCCACACAGTATGGTGATTGACAAAAAACGTCAAGAGTTGGCTGAACGACTTGCAACAATCAAGCATCACAGTAATTTTTACGGACGCATAGGCACTCGTTATGAAATGGAAGCTGAAGTAATTGATACTAAATTTATACAAAAGGCATCAATTTACATGATTACTACTTTAGTAAAAACAGACCTAGTTAAATTTTGGTGGAAGGACCAGCCTGACATTAGTGATATTATTGATGGAAAAACAATTTCTATTCGAGGTACAGTTAAAAGTCACGGTATTAACAGATTTAATGATGCTAAAGAAACTATGCTTAATAGGGTAAAAATTGCTTTGACTAAATAATAGTATGGCAAAATTTAATAAACTTGAAAAAATAGAATTAGAGCTCACTGGAGATTGCAACGCAGCGTGTCCATTATGTTCTAGAACGCAAGCTAATATTCCACTACGTGGAAATGGAAATCATACATTAGACGATATTAAGCATGCATTCACTGATATGTTGCCATTCCCAGAAGAGTTTGAAGTAGCACTATATGGTGCAAGTGGCGATCCTATATTAAATCCAGAGTGTTATGAGATTGTTAAGTGGTTTGTGGACAATGGTGCAGATATCGTTATTTTAAGTACAAATGGTGGATACCAAACTGTTGAATGGTGGGAAAAGATGGCAGCTCTCACCAACACTAGAGTAAAATGGGCAGTAGACGGCGGACCTGAAACAAATCATATATATCGAGTAAATGTAGTATGGAATACTGTAATGCGCAATATGGAAGCATTCATGAACGCAGGTGGTAAAGGATCATGGGTTTTTATTCCTTTTGACCATAACATGGATGACTTTGATTTTGCTAGGTCTACCGCAGACAGATTGGGTATGAATTTTGAATCTAAAACTAGTGGAAGAAATGCTTTACATAAAGGTTCGCAAGTTAAAAAGTCAAAATCTAAAAAAGATACAACTACAGTTAAATTGCAAGAAGTAGAAGATAAAGAATACAATCATGAAGATTTGTCAGAGCTTAGAGAAATACGCCGTCAACAAGATAGAAGAATTGAAGGCAAAAAATTTAATAACGAAGTATTAATAAAAGCCGCCACAACAGTAAAATGTAAAGCAATCGATAATCAAGAAGTTTATGTAAGTAATAAATTTGAACTATACCCATGTTGTCACTTACATGATGATATTGATTTTACTCGTGTATATGACTTTGGAAAAGATATGCCCAAAGGATGGAATGATATGAGAAAACATTCTATTAATGATATAATGAAATCTGCTCCATTTTCTGAACTAGAAGATAGATGGAATCCTGATCACAAATTACACGTTCCTAGATGTGTGTCAACATGTGGAAGTAATGCAGCATATACTCCAAATACAAAATTATTAGATAAAAAATCGTAAGCTATTGATTTCATTGAAAATATGAATTCACTATTTGCTTGACATGTGGTATTAATTAATGTAATGTGTACAAGTAAGTTAAAAATGTTTAGGAGAATATCAATGGCTACTTCAATGCAACTTAAAAAGACTCGTGCTAAAAAAGCTACTAAAATTTTAGAAGTAGTAAAGTCTGTATCTGAAAATCCAAATGAAACAGATGCAGAAATTGTAGAACGTATGCGTGAGCGGTTTTCAATCTTAGATGATATGACACAAGCCTCAATTGATGGTGTTGTTCGTGGTATGGTTGTAACAGGTCCTCCAGGCGTAGGTAAAAGCTTTGGTGTAGAAGCAGTGTTAGAAAAAAATAGCCTGTTCGATGTAATGGCAGGAAATAAATTACGTTTTGATGTTATCAAAGGCGCCAGCTCTGCAATTGGTCTTTATAAAGTATTATACCAGAATGCAGATAAGAATAACGTACTAGTACTAGATGACTGTGATACAGTATTGTATGACGAGACATCACTTAACTTACTTAAAGCTGCACTAGACTCTAGCAAGAAGCGTAAAATTAGTTGGAATACAGATAGTGCATTGCTAAGACGTGAAGGTATTCCAGATACCTTTGAATTTAGAGGTAGTGTTATTTTTATTACCAACTTAAAGTTTGATAATGTGCGTGGTAAGATTAAGGATCATTTAGATGCTATTATGTCACGCTGTCACTATTTAGATCTTACTATGGATACAATGCGAGAAAAAGTTCTACGTTGTAAACAAATTGTTGCAGATGGTATGCTTAATGAATATCAGTTTACACAAGAAGAGCAAGATGACTTAATGGACTTCATGTTTGATAACAAAGAAAAGATGCGTGAAATTAGTTTACGTATGGTTACCAAACTTGCAGATCTAAAACAATCAATGGGTACTAAGTGGAAACGTACTGCTGAAGTAACATGTATGCGAAGGGTTTAAAAATTGGAATTTTTAATTAAAGCAATCATTGGCGGCATTATTGTCGCCAGTGTTGTTAGCGCAGCGCAGCGAGGCAATCCTACAATAGGTGCACTTATACTGGGTATACCATTAGGTACTATTATTAGTTTAGTGTTTATGCATTATGGAGGCGGTATTGAGCCTGCAACATTTGCAAAACTAGCCAAAGAGACTGTTTATTTTGTAGTTATTAGTTTAGTATTTTTTCCTATATTTTCATATATGATTATACACTATAACTTTTGGATAACAATATCTACAGCTATTGGTGTAACTCTAGTTTGTCTATATGTTCTATTATTATATCTTAAGAGTTGATAATCCCGCCACCTATTGTTTCTAAATTGTTTTCACGATCTAGATACTTGTGTTCTACTTTAACAGGATCCCATACTTTGATATGGTCTAATACATGTTCTGGATCAAATGGTCCGCATGTATAAACATCTAATTGTATAAGTGCAGGAGAAACATCGTTCCATACATGGCATGCCATATGACTAGTTTCAATAATAACGGCACATGTTGGTCCATTATTTCCAGGCATATAATCAATATTGCCGCTAATAGGACCAGCAAGTATTTTCATGTCAATTTTATCAACTAAGGATACCATCCATTCACGTAACTCTTCTTCTGTTGGAGGCAAGTTTGCCTCAATTCTCAATATAATGTGTTTGTGTACTAATTCTGTACTCATTGTAATAACTCCTTGTAGTTATAACTATATTTATATTTAACTTGACTATAACCCAAAAGTAAGCTATTATTATATTATGAAATGTAAAATTATCATTAAAGATGAAGTCAATTGTAAAATTGAAGGTGTGGAACTCTCCACAAGAAAAAAAATGGAAAAAGAACTAAAGTTCTTTATGCCATATGCATACCATGTGCCTTCCTATAAGCTAGGGAGATGGGATGGTTGTGTAAGCTATTTTAGTATTGGTGGAGCTACATATGTAAACTTGTTAGATAAACTTCTACCAATACTTATTAATGATAAGTACCAAATTGAGATAGAGGATTTACGAGATCCTCATGATATGAAATTTACTGCCTGTAACGAAACGACATTCCAACATAAAGTATGGCCAGAGAAACACCCAGTAGCAGGACAGCCTGTTACGTTGCGTGACTATCAGATTGATATTGTAAATAAGTTTTTAGAAACCCCACATTGTTTGCAAGAAATTGCAACAGGTGCAGGGAAGACACTTATAACAGCAGCATTAAGTAATACTATTGAGCCTTATGGTCGTAGTATTGTTATTGTTCCTAACAAGGACTTAGTGCGCCAAACAGAAGCTGATTATATTAATCTAGGTCTCGATGTAGGGGTATATTATGGTGATAAAAAAGATATAGGAAAAACTCATACTATATGTACATGGCAAAGTTTAAACAGTATTAAAAAACGTTTTCGTGATGGATTAAGTGACTTTGGATTAGCTGATTTTGCAGACGGCGTAGTATGTGTTATTGTTGATGAAGTACACCAAGCTAAAGCAGATGTATTAAAAGAAATGTTAACCAAAGATTTTGCACGAGTTCCATTAAGATGGGGATTGACTGGAACTGTACCAAAAGCTGATCATGAATTTGTGAGTTTACAGGCATGTCTTGGAGAAGTAGTTAACAAACTAAGTGCAAGTACATTACAAAATGAAGGTGTTTTAAGTCAGTGCCATGTTAATGTAGTACAAATGAAAGAGCATGTCGAGTATAGTAACTATCAAAGTGAATTATCATATCTTACTACTGATGCTAAACGTATAGAATATATAAGCAGTGTTATTAAGTCGATTTCGCTAAGTGGCAACACACTTGTACTTGTTGACCGTATCAAAGGCGGACATTTGATATGCGAAAATATTCCAGAAGCACAATTCGTTAGTGGAGAAATGAAAAGTATAGATCGTAAAGACGCATATGACGATATTAATGAAGGAACAAATGAAATTGTAGTAGCAACATATGGAGTTGCAGCAGTTGGTATTAATATTCCACGTATTTTTAACCTAGTATTACTTGAACCAGGTAAAAGTTTTGTTAGAGTTATTCAAAGTATTGGTCGTGGAATACGTAAAGCTGAAGATAAGGATAATGTTCAAATATGGGATATTACTAGTTCAGCAAAATATAGCAAAAAACACTTAACAGAGCGTAAGAAATTTTATAAGGAAGCAAATTATCCTTTTACTATTGAAAAAGTAGATTGGGAGTAAGGAAAAAAATGAAGATTTTAACAGTAGATAACGACACATACGACTTAGGGGAGATACCTGAAACCATAGATGATTTACGATATGGGGTACTTGACTATTCTAATCAACAAAATGTTGATTACTACTTTATACCATTGGTATTTTTAGAAAGCTTTTATGCACCAGCAGCAGTTTTGCAAATTGGACAGTATACAATTAATATGCCATTAGATTGGAGTGTAGTAATTTGTGACCCTAACGTTGGTGATCCTGAGGTAATAAGTTTAATGAGTCTAAATGATAGAGGATTTCATGCATTTGCATTTAATCCAATAACAGGATTTACTCCACAATTTCTTGATGTAGCTATTACTAACATTTATACAGATGTAAAATGGTATGCACCTAAATTAAAGTTTGGACATTTGTTATGTATACCTCTACATGATGGACCTAATGCTCCTTGTGTATTATTTGTTAAAGATGCAAACAAGCTACCTGAGGTATTAGATATTGGAGAACTTTGGTAGTCATATGAGTGGACAGCGTAGATTTCTAAAAATATGGGCTAGGACTGTTGGTATGCCAATTGGCGTTACTGATGAAGACAAGCCTGAGTTTCTTCCTATATCTCAAACAGATGTAAAACGTGCATTACTTTTTAGAACTTTCTGGATTGTCTTGCATATATTAACATGTTGTGCTATTATAGCAGGTAACGGAAGAACATTAGGAGCATGGTAAAATGAGCAAGTTAAACATTAAAGAAGAGATGCGAGCTATTGATGCAAAAGACCGCGGATGGTATGACAGTTTAACAGCAGAAGAAAAGAAGAAGCTAAGTCCTTGGCTACTAATGCGATATACTAGCAATGCAAGTGATAGTATGTTTACTGAGCATTACTTAGAGTGGACTAATGAAGTAGTAAATGTATATTTTAATGCATTACGAAAACACCCACAACTACAATGGCAGTTATTGCAGTTAGTAGGACTAGGTAAGCCAACATTTCATCCGTGGATACAGCCTGGAAAAGCACAGAAAAAGAATAAACTAGCAACATGGGTATCAGAGAATTACCCTTCTTTCAATGACGATGAGATTGATATTTTTGTGTCACAACGCTCAAAGCCAGAATGGACAGAGTTGTTTGAAGAATATGGTATGGATAAGAAACAAATTAAAGAACTGTTAAAATAATGTACAAGTGCGAATATTGTAAAAAGTCCTTTAAGAAAGAATCTACATTAGCCGTACATCGTTGTGAAAAGAAGCGCAGACATTTACAACAAAACGAAAAGCATGTGCAACTTGGATTTAGAGCTTATCAATTATTTTATGTTATTGGTACTAATAGCAAGAAAGAAAAAACATATCAGGACTTTGCTGAAAGCCAGTATTATACAGCATTTGTAAAATATGGCAATTATTGTATTGATCTTAGAATTGATGATGTTCCTAGTTTAACTAAATGGCTACTTACTAATAGTATTAGAATTGACAGATGGACAAGCGATAGAGAATACGCAAAATGGACTAAAGAACGCCAA
>Ga0228643_1000112_pt1 | contig 34217 bp, 53 predicted proteins | sample 55DmetaG_FD_190533 | JGI IMG/M metagenome (GOLD analysis project Ga0228643, IMG submission 190533) | Seawater microbial communities from Monterey Bay, California, United States - 55D | ecosystem: Environmental > Aquatic > Marine > Coastal | place: USA: California | collected 2016-11-08
TGAAGCACGTTTACGACATATTAGATGTATTAAGAGATGAGTTAAGAAGCCATCCAGCTGTAAATACGGTCTCCTACGGAGACATCACTGACTTAGATTTAGATAAAACGACAATGTTCCCATTGTCGCATCTACTAATCGATAGTGCATCTTACGGAGAAAGAACTATAACATTTAGTATCAAGCTATTATGTGCTGATATAGTAGATTATAATCAATCAGAGAACCAATTTGATGAGTTTTATGGTAATGATAACTTACACGACGTTATGAATACACAGTTTCAAGTAATTAACTCACTTATAACTAAGTTAATGCGTGGAGATTTGTTTAAGTCTAATTATCAAGTAACAAGTACACCTTCAGCAGAGCCATTTAAAGAAAGTTATGGTAATGTATTAGCGGGATGGACTACAGTTATACAAATAGAAATACCTAACGGAGTAAGTATCTGTTAATGGAAAATACTAACTTAAAAGCGTCTCTAAAAGAGGTTGGTAAGCTAATAAAAGCTAAACTAAAAGATGGAGCTAAAGCAGATGGATTTAAAGCTACTGGTAACCTAGATAAATCTTTTAGATATAGAGTTATAGAGGATGAATTGCACTTATTCGGAGAGGAGTACGCTAATGCCTTATCTAAGGGTATAAAAGAAAAGGGCAAGTATAGTAGAGAAATGTCTGGAAAACTAGCTAAATGGGCTAAAATGAAGGGATTAAGACCTCAATTTAGAGATAAGAAAGGTAGGTTCACTAAGGTAACAAGTAGAACTTGGAGGAATTTAGGATTTGTATTAGCTAGAAGTATAGCAGGAAAATCTAATGCAGAAAACCCTAAAAACCCTAAAGGAGGTATTTCTAAGCGTTTCGGATATAAAGGTAGTGGTTTTGTGCAGACAGTAAAGCAACAAACACAGAAGGAGATTAAAGAAATCTTATCAGCAGGATTTAAAAAGGATATATTAGCAAAATTAGATACAATTAAAAAAATAAAATAATATGGCATTAATATTAACAAGAAGTCCATTTCACATAGGTAGAGGTAGCTACGAGAATGCTTCTATACAAGTAGATGTAAAGGATGCTACAGGTAGTTTTGTATATGAAACTTACACATTATCATTCAGAAACAACTATTTAATAGATATAGCTCCTTTATGTGAAAGTATATATAAAAAAGAGTCTAGCTTTATAGGTGGATTCAATGCTTATATAACACCTTTTGGTAACACCCCTACTTTTAATGATACAGGTATAATCACAGTAACTTTATCTGGAGAGAATTCTAGTGGAGTAGCTCAAGATGATATAGTAACAAACTATACTTGTGCTAATGGATATGTTTACAGTAAAGAGCCATATAATAAAGATTTTAATGCTGTTCTTCAAGATAAAAGCTATTATGCTGGTAGTTCTGATATAATATACAAGTTAGATGATGCTAATCTAAGAATACCTATACTAAATCCTACGAATGATAATTCTTCTTCGCAAGAGGTATATGTTAATTTTATGAAAAACAATAGTGTTTTATATACAGACACTATTACATTAAGTTCTCCTGTTGCTGCTAGTACATCTCACTCACAAATAGCAAGAACGTTTGATTATGACTCTTTTCTTAATAGAGTTAATGAAGATGACGGTACTATAGAGGAAAGCCAGTGTTATACAGACTTTTTTGATGAATACAAGATAGAAGATGTAGACACTATTCACGTAATTTACGAAGATAACGTTCACGTCATAAATGTAAAGACAGTAGAGGAATGTAAATACAATCCTTATAGAATAACATTCAGAAATAGGCTTGGTGTAATGGAAGACTTATGGTTCTTTAAGAAATCTACAGTATCTATGAGTGTTAAATCAGAAGAGTTTAGAGCTAATCAATTAACAAGTAGAATAAACGCAAGAGAATTAAGTATTGGATATGATAACACGCCTATAACAAGGTCTTCTCAAGAATACAATAAAAATGGAGTAGAAAAGATAACTATTAACTCTGGTTTCGTGGATGAAGCTCTTAACGAGTCTTTTAAGCAACTTATGTTATCTGAAGAGGTGGAATTATATGATTTTAATAATGATGTGTTAAGTGCTGTTAAAATTAAGGATTCAGAGCTTAAATTAAAGACGTCAACTAACGATAAATTAATAAACTACACAATAGAGGTAGAAATGAGTAATAACATAATAGACAACATAGTTTAATGAGATTGCAGCCACAATTATATATAGACACAAGTGGTAATCCGTTAGGAGAACCTACATTTGAGAGAGTTGAGTTCTTTGACTTTGAGTCAATAGAAATAACATCTACCGTACAAGACTTTAGGGATATAAGCAAAGTATTTACAGATTACTCTAAGACATTTAATGTACCTGCATCTAGTACTAATAATAAGATATTTAAGCATTACTATAATTCAAGTATAGTTAATGGTTTTGATGCTAGAATAAAGCAAAAAGCAGAAATACATATAAACGGTATATTTTGGAAGACTGGTTATGTTAGATTAACTAAATCATTGATATCTAACGGTAAAGCAAAATCTTATAGTATTACTTTCTTTGGTAGTTTAACCAATTTAAGTAATGTAATAGGTAATGCAGAGTTATCTGACTTATCTAGCTTAAACAAATACAATCACGAATATGAACAATTAAATGTTTACGATGGTTTTACTCAAGGATTACAGTTAGACGGAGATACTATGAATAATGGGAATGATAGAGATATTATATACCCTGCTATATCTGCTAATGATAAGTGGTATTATGAATCTGGTACTGTTTCAGACCCTATTCCATATAATCAAGGGTATAGCGTTAATCTACACGATGAAGATGAAGACGGTACTTATGGAATTAACTGGTTATCATTAAAACCAGCTATAAAAATTAGACACATAATAGATGCTATACAAGAAAAATATAGTAGTATAAAGTTCTCTAACGAGTTCTTTGGAAGTGATGAGATTGAAGACTTATATATGCTGTTACATAACAATAAAGGTGTATTAGCTCCTGCTTCAAATAGTATGGATGATGTTACTGTTACTTACAGAGTAGGCACAAACAATAGTAATTCTGATTTTGTTTTGTCAGCTAGTAATACAGAGGCTAGACCTCCTAGAACTTATTGGGAAGTACCTAGTGATGGTGCTGACCAAAGAAGAGTGTTTCAATATCATTTAATATTAGATATTAGTAATACAGTTAAGTCTGGTGGTGGAAGTAATCCTAAATATACCGTGTCTGTATTGTCAGATGGTATTGAGATAGATAGGTTTACAAACTTAGAAGGAGATAAACAAGTAACATCTGTATTATGTACTGAAAACGTGAAAGAATGGGATAACCTAAGCGTTAGCATAAGCACTAAGGAAAGTGAGTTGTCTAGTTTTGAATTGAAGTTAGACCTTAAATTTCTTAGATATAAATTACCTTATGACGGTTTTGATAATACTTGTGATGTGAGTAATTTTACCTCAACAGGAGGTGTTCCTGTAACAGAAACTTCAACTTACAGTACCGCTGTATCTGGAACTCAGTCAATGGTTAAGACAATAGAGATAACTAATAATATGCCTAAAATGAAGATATTAGACTTCCTTCAGGGCGTGTTTAAAATGTTCAATCTTACAGCATTACCTAACGAGGAAGGTGTGTTAGAGGTAAAAACATTAAATAAATTCTATTCTGAAGGTAATACTATAGATATAACAAACAAGGTTAATACAGAAGAAATAAGTGTTAACAGAATGGATTTGTTTAAGAACATAGAGTTTAAATTTGCAGACCCTAAAACATTTGGTATAATAAACAACAATGAAGTATCTGATACAGATTATGGAAACTTAGAATACCAAGCAACAGCAGACGGTACTGATTCTAGTTTAGTTTTTGATGGTAAAGATTACAAGATTAAATTACCTTTTGAAAAGATATATTACGAAAGATTATTTGATGAGACTAATACGACTTCAAGAACAGAGTTTGGACACGGATGGTTAGTTGACAAAGACCAGAACGAGATACTTACAAAACCTATATTGTTTTATAACATTGTTCAGCCAGTAGACACTTTTTTAAATTTAATAGGTTTTAAAGATGTAGGTGTAATATCTCAATATAACAGACCTAGTAACACAAACGCAAAAGAGCGTTATATATCAAACGTGTGGAATACTACTCAAGGAACTAAGAGTATAAACTTTAACACAGAGTTTGATGAGTTTACTTTTACTGAAGTTAATTTAGGTTTGTTTAGAAAGTACTATCAGGACTATATATCAAGTATATTTAATAAAGGTACTAGGGTGTTTGATTTAGAAATGAAAGCTGATTTAGCATTCTTATTAAAATACAATATAAACGATACATTAACTATAAAAGGAGAAGAGTTTTTAATAAATAATATAAGAACAAACCTTAACACTGGTTTGACTAAGTTAGAATTAGTACTTAAATTCTTTATTGAAGATGAAGATAGTTTAGTAGGAGATACATTAACAACACCTACAGGTCTTTCTCAGTTTAGTTCTACGGAAAACATAATAAGGTTTAACTGGAACGCAAACCCAATAGGAGAATTAGTTGCAGGATATAAGATATATGTTGATGATTTTACCACTCCTCACGCAACAACCGTAGGAGTAGGTACTAACTATTCATTGTCTGGATTAACTATAAATACATCTTACAATATTAAGATTTCTGCTTACAACTCGCAAGGTCTTGAAAGTAGTTTAACATCAATAGTAGCTATGAATACAGGTGCAGCTGATACATTACCTCCTACAGCACCTATTAATCTTAGAGTTATAGAGCAAACAACTCTATATGTTAAGGTTGAATGGGATGAAAGTACCGATAACGTAGGTGTTACTGGTTATGATGTTTATGTAGATAATGGTACTACGGTAACAACTCAAACATCAACAACAACAACACGCACTATTACAGGATTAGCAACAGGTTCTAAATATCCTGTGTTTGTTAGAGCTTACGATGCAGCAGGTAATTATTCAGCACAATCTAATACAATTTCAGTTAAATTAACAGACCCAACATAATATGATAATAAAACAAGCATTAGAATTATTAGCAGGAGATGACTGGCTAATAGAAGACAAGGATATACAAATAGCAAAAGGGTTATACGAATTACCTTTAACCTTTGCTGAATTAAAAATGAATAATAAACGTAAAAAACTATTGAAATAATGGCAGAAGAAAATAAGATTTTAGTTAGATTAAATGTAGATGCCGAAAACGGAACAGCTGCAATTAAGAACTTTAAAGGACAAGTTATTAAGGCTGCAGTTCCTGTAGAGGACCTTAACCGAGTTCTAGCTGAAAACAATTTAGAGTTAGCCAGAACTACAGGAGGTATTGGTAGACAGATGGCTGCGTTAAAAAAGCAAAGGTCTAACTTACAGATAAATAGTAAAGCGTTTCAAAACAACACAAAAGCATTAAGATTCTATCAGAGTCAATTAGATATGTCTACTGGAGCTACTGGCTCTGCATCTTCTGCTGCTATGGAACTAGGTAGGGTTATGTCGGATGCACCGTACGGTATTAGAGGTGTTGCAAACAACATATCTCAATTTGCTTCTCAGATGGCTTTTGCCACCAAACAAACAGGTAGTTTAAAGTTAGCTGTAAAAGATTTATTTAAAGCGTTAATGGGTCCTTTAGGTATATTACTAGCTATACAAGCAGTTGTTGCTGCTATGGAGAAAATGTCTATGGCTAAACAAAAAGCTAAGGAGGAATCTAAAAAACTTAACGAGGCGTTAAAGAAGGAGGTTGCTATGCTAGAAGGGTATAACCACATAATGAATGACTCAAATTCCTCTTTAGAGCAAAGAAATGATGCTATTATAGCAGCTATAGCTTCAAGTAAGACTCTTAGCGATGAAATATTAAAGTCGCAAAGCTCACTACTTGCTCAAGGAGAGGCTTATGAATTTGTATTAGAGCAGAAGAGGAAGCAAATAGAAATAGATGACAAATTAAGTAAAGCTAACTCAATAAATCAATCGCTAAAAGAAGAGGAAAATTCAATAGAAAAAGTAAAAAAAGCTTTAATTACATTAAAAGAAGAAAGAACAAATGCGCTAGAGCAAGGAATGGACGCAACGTCTATTAATACAGCTTACAATATAGAAAAAGCTAGGCTTGATGAAGTAATAGCTAGTCTAGAGAAGAGAAACTCACTACTAAGAGAGGCTGCTGGATTAATTGAGCCACCAGAAAAAGCTATTCAAGGTACTAAAAAGTTCTTTGACGCAGCTATAAAATCAGCTACTGATTTTAGAGACCAGATGCTAAACGACCCTAAAGCTTACGCTGACCAAACAAAAGTTATAGAAGGTCTTATAAGAGAAAGAGAAGCTCTTACAGGTAAGAAAAAGAAAACATCTGGTAGTAAACCTAAGAAATTATCTCCATTTGCAACACCTGAAGAATTAGAAATAGATATTAAAAATTCAGAAAGAGCACAGATTAGGTTACAAAAGAGAATACAAGATGCTAGATTAAAGAAGGAGCTTAACGATAAGTTGTCTGAAGCTACATCTGAAGAAGCTAGGAGAAAGATAAGAGAAGAGTATCAAGTAAAAAGATTGCAGAATCAGTTAGATACAGAACAAGCTATTCTTGATTTAAAGATTGAAACAGAGAAGTCTGTTGTTAAAACTAAGACTCAGAACCATATAGACGACCTAAAGAAAGCTCAAGAGTTATTTGAGTACAAGATGGATTTAGAAGCGGAAGCTGGTAACATAACTAAAGCTCAGAGAGATGAACTTGTAAGCAACTCTAAAAGTAAGTTATACGGTGCTATCATTCAAGCAGAAGAAGAAAGTCAAATATCTTTATCTCAAATAACTAGTAAATACGCACCTGTATTAGCATTTCTTGCTCAGTTTAAGAAAGTTGAAATGGATGCTTTAACTTCTGGATTTGGAGCTAAGAAAGATGATGATAATGAAGAGAAAGGTCCTATAGAGAAAATGAAAGAGAAGTTAGAAGGACTCGCACTTACTACGTCTAGGTATATGGAGGTAGCGTCAGGATTAACTAGCTTCTTAGATGGGGAGTTTCAGAGACAGATGACTATAGAGCAAAATAAAACTAACGCTATAAATAATGAGCTTAGAGAAAGATTAAATAATGAAAACCTATCTGCTGGAGAAAGAAAGAATATCCAATTAAAGATAGCTAGAAATGATGAGGAATTAAGAAAGAAGCAAGAGAAGATACAAAAGAAAAGATTTAAGATGCAAAAAGCTGCTAATATAGTAATGGCTCTAGCTGACACGTACAGAAACGCAGTAACTGCTTACGGTTCTCAATTAATAGTAGGAGACCCTACATCTCCAGTAAGAGGTGCTATAGCTGCTAAATTCGCTATAGCTTCTGGTTTGATAAATGTAGCTATGATTGCTAGACAAAAGTTTCAGTCTAGCGCTGGAGCAGCTCCATCTGCTGGTGCATTAGGTGGTGGTGGTTCTGGTAGTGGTACTGGAGATAGAAGTTTTAACTTTAATTTAGCAGGAGCTTCTAGAGAAAATCAACTAGCTCAAACATTGCAAGGTAGATTTGACCAACCATTACAAGCATACGTTGTTAGTAGAGATATAACTAACCAACAACAGTTAGATATGGATATACAAAACAATGCTAGTTTCGGTTAAAAATAAAACGATAATAATAAAAATACGTTAACTTATTAAATAATATATTATGGATACAATAGAATTAATTATAGACGAACAACTAGGAGAAGAAGGTATAAATGCTATCTCTTTAGTAGAGTTCCCAGCTATAGAAGAAAACTTTGTTGCACTTAGTAAAGACCAGCATAAAGTTGAATTTAAAACTGTAGATAAAGAGAAAAGAATTATTGTAGGATTAGCATTAGTTCCAGATAAGCTCATATATCGTCGTAGAGGAGATTACGAGTATAATATAACATTCTCTAAGGAAACTGTGAGAAAAGCGTCTGAGCTATACTTAAAACGTCTTAAAAACAATAATACAACATTAGAACATCAAGAATTTACTTCTGGTGTATCTGTAATAGAATCTTGGATAGTGGAAGACCCTAAACAAGATAAAACTTCTTTATATAACTTAAATGCTAAAGAAGGAGATTGGGCAGTAGTTATGAAGATAGATAATGATGCTGTATGGCAAGATGTAAAGAATGGTAAATATTTAGGTTTAAGTATTGAAGGTATTTTTAGCGATAAGAAGCAAGAAGATATGAGTGCTGTAGAAGATATGACTGAAGAAGAAGCTAAGATATTATTACAAGAAATAAAAGATTACCTAGAGAATGAGAGCAAAGTACTGTAAATCAAAGAATACATATACTATAAAGAACTGTAAGAATTGTAAGTGTCAATACTATTGGAAACAAGGTATTGGCTCTATACATAATAACGACCACGTATCTAATATTGTTAACGAAGATACTGAAAGGGTAGAAACACATACTGCTTCTGCAAAGACTTCTCAAGAAGGTAGTGTTACGAATATAGATACTACAAGAATTATTAATAATTAAAACTAAATTTTATGTTTAAGAACACTAGCTACAATGTTAGACCAGACAGGCATACGTCTGCCGAGATAGCATTGTTAAAGCCAGAAGAAAGTGTTATCGTTTACGACACAGATGAAAAAGTAAACAAGTTCTGGAATGGAACTTCTTGGGTAAGTGTAAATGGAGAAAGTGGTCAGTCAGGTTACTCACATACAGGAGCATTTGCAGGTAAGCCATTATCAAACAATTATGTATGGGAAGCTGGAAACGGTATTAGCTATACTCAAGCAGATGCAAATAATGAACTGTACAAAGTTCTTTCTTTAGACAGAGACGTACACTTAGCTGTAGATAATCCTTATTGGTCAATACCTACTCCAAGTGGTACAACTGACATAGGTTTATTTCAAGGTGCTAACTTACCAAAAGGTGTTAGTTCATTGTTGGATTACTCTTACGATTACGATACACAATATCCTTCATCTAGTGGAACAGGATTTGAAGGTACTACAGGTAGAATAAAATTAAACGATGCAGTTTATGGAGACCAACTAAGAGTTCGCTTTGATTTCAATATTATACCTCAGATTGCTAATACAACTGTTGAACCAGCTTTATGGTATTCTAACAGAGATGATAGTGATAACATCACGTTTACTTTTCCACTTACTACACAACCTATATTTTATGGTGGTGGTACTGTAGGAAACACATATTTAAATAGAGTAGAGATTTCTGCTTGGATAACTTCTAATGAAGATGTTAATGCTTTAACGCTACCAGCAATCAAGTCAGATAACCCTGTAATAATTCAACCTCTAGGACTTTTAATAACATTAATAAGATAATAAATGGCTATACAAATAATAAGAAATGAAGCAGGTAATTGTGTTACTTTTCAAGGCTCTTCAAATCCAGTATATTGGAACGCTTGTTTAAGTGGGGAGGTTGATTCTAGCAATAGCACCTTAATAAATATAAAGAATGATATTAGAACAATATCTGAATCTGAAACAGTATATGAGTTCTTTAATATACCATTTGCTAACTTTGAAGATGCAGACGGTAACTCGTTTACTAATGCTCAAGATTGTGCTGATTACATAACTTCTGAGTGTAATGTGTTAGGTAGTATAGGTCAACAGGTTGCATCCGATACAGATGAATTTAACTTCTTCCTAGACTCAAAAGACAATACAATAATAATGAGTACAGGAGACTACTTTCCTGTAAATACAATACACGCAGTATTAGATTCAGAGACTTTAAGTATAAGCTCTATAATAGGTTCTAAAACATATTATTCAAACATAAACCTAAGTAACGTATCTATAAGCAGTGCTGTTTTAACAGGTACAAATGCAGAAAAGATAAATACTTTAAACGCTTTGTTTCAGAACACAGGAGCTTCCACAGGTAGCATACCCTCTATAACATCTAGCTTAACTATAAGTCTTACAGAAGGAGAAACGTTAAACTATGAATTAACTGCTGACTATGGAGTTGGTTATGAATGGGACTTGTCAAGCGTTAGTGGTATTACAACAGTAGAAGGGAACTCAAGAAAATTAATAGGTGGTTCTTCTTTATCTACAGGAACATACAATATACCTGTAAAGGCAATTAACTATAATGGAGAGGATAGTGAGACTATTGTCTTAACAGTATCTACACCTCCTTTCTCAAACACAAAAAGTGTTCAGTTTAGTAATCAAGATTATGCAGGAGCTAACGCTTCATTACTAGATGGTGTTTTAGGTAGAATTGGCAGTGGTAGTGGAAGTGGCGATGCTTGGACTATATCTTTCTGGTTAAAGCCTACAAACTCATCAAGTGGTAGGGTTGTATTCTATTATGGTTCAAATGACACAACTAACGGAGGCTATGTTGAAATAAGACTAACAAGCACAAACAAGATAAGGTTACAGTACGGAAGCAATAATAACCACGTTAAAATATTAGCTCCTAATGCTTTAAGCGTTGACACTTGGCATCAAGTAACAATGACTTATGACGGTGGTACAACAGGTGCGTCAAGTGGAGATATAAACAGTTATTATTCAAGGTTTAATATTTACGTTGATGGTGTTAATCAAACAACTAACAACAGTCATTCTAACTATGGATGGAGTGGTGCTATAAGTGGTCAGAACCTAAGAATAGGTAAATTAGTTAGTGGTAATACATTAAACGGAGAAAAGATAGATGAGTTTGCAATATGGGATAGCAATCAAGGTGGTAATATATCTAGCATATACAATAGTGGCTCTACATTTGATTTATCTACATTAACAACAGAACCTAAACATTGGTGGAGAATGGGAGACGGAGATTCATATCCTTACTTGCAAGACAATGGTACTGAGGCTAGTTGCATCTTTCAAATGTACAATATGACAAGTGCGAACATAGTAACTGACACTCCGTAACTATTTGGTTATTAGTGTTATATGCTTGAATATAAAACAGTTAAAATAAAAATACGTTATATTAATATATTAAAATCAATCAATTATGAACAGTAAAGAAATTCTTACAAGCATCAAAGAATTAGTAGGTTTATCTAAGGAAGAAGCTACTAAAGAAGTTGAGGCTACAGAAGAGGTTATCTTATCTACAGAAGTAATTGCTGAAGAAGTTATCGAAGAAAAAGTTGAAGAAGTAGAGTTATCTACAGAAGAGACTAAAGAAGAGGTAGTTGAAGAAGCAGTTGAATTAGCTGAAGAAAAAGAAGAGCCTAAAAAAGAAGCTGCACCTGCAGTTGAAGCACCAGTTCAAATGAACTTTGCAACACAAGAAGAGTTATCTCAAGTTAAACAAGAGTTGTTATCTATGATTAAAGCAATGATGGAAGACAAATCTGATTATGCTGAGGCTGACGTACCTGCTAAATTATCTGCTGAAGAAAAAGAAGCTGTAGAGCTTTCTGAAGAAGTAGAAGAAGAGGTAGTACATTCTCCTGAAAGTGTAACTGAGACTAGACAGAAAAATTTTAACAATAAAGGAATGACTGCTGCCGAACGAGTGTGGTCAATGATTAATAATTAATTAAATTAAATTTAAAATTCGCTAAATTATGGCAACAAGTACAAGTATTACTACTACCTATGCTGGAGAAAGTGCTGGGAAATACATCTCGGCAGCTTTATTAGCTGGTAACACAATCGCTAACGGAGGTTTAACTATTAGACCAAACGTTAAATTTAAAGAAGTTGTAAAAAGATTAGAATTAGACGGTATCGTAAAAGACGGTACTTGTGATTTCGCTGACACTTCTACATTAACACTTACTGAAAGAATCCTTCAACCAGAAGAATTTCAAGTAAACTTAGAATTATGTAAGAAAGATTTCCGTTCTGACTGGGATGCTATCTCAATGGGATATTCTGCTTTCGATAACTTACCTTCTTCTTTCCAAGATTATTTAATTGGACACGTTGCTGCTAAAGTAGCACAGAAACAAGAAATCAATGTATGGAGAGGAGCTAACGCTACTGCTGGAGAGTATGATGGTTTTTCTACTTTATTAGCTGCTGATGCTGATTTACCTGCTTCACAAGAAGTTGCTGGTACTTCTGTAGATGCTTCTAACGTTGTAGATGAATTAGGAAAAGTTGTAGATGCTATTCCTGCTGCTTTATACGGAAGAGATGACTTAATGATTTATGTTGCTCAAAACGTATTTAGAGCTTACAAGAGAGCTTTAGGTGGTTTCCAATCTGGAGGTCAAGGAGCTGCTGGTTTCCAAGATAAAGGAAACAATCAGAATATCAATATCGAGAGCTTTGATGGTGTAAAAATCTTTATGGCTAACGGACTTGCTTCTGATACTATGATTGCTACTACTAAAGATAACTTACATTTCGGTACAGGTTTAATGTCTGACCAAAACGAAGTTAAGATTTTAGATATGGCTGACTTAGATGGTTCTCAAAACGTAAGAATCATAATGAGGTTTACTGCTGGTGTTCAGTATGGAATTGTTGAAGATATCGTAACTTACGGAATCTCTAACTCTGCTAACTAAGATTAGTATAAATAAACTAAAAGGGTAGGTTTAACTATCTGCCCTTTTTATTAACTTTTAAAAATATAATATAATGAGTTGTGATATTTCAAGAGGACGTTTAGAGCCTTGTAAAGATTCAGTTGGTGGATTAAACGCTGTTTATTTCATTAACAAAGGAGGAATAACTGCTGGTTATGACGTTACTGATACTGACGTTATTGATGACCTAGGTTCTCCTACTGCTTATAAATTTGATATTAAAGGTGGTTCTACATATACAGAAAACATTACCTCTTCAAGAGAGAATGGAACTACTACCTTTGAGCAAGTTTTAGAGCTTCAATTGACAAAATTAACTAAAGAAGACCACAAGACGGTTAAGTTATTAGCTTACGGTAGTCCTCACATTTTAATCGAAGACAATAACGGAAACGTATTTGTTGCAGGTTTAGAACACGGATTAGATGTATCTGGTGGTACTATCGTTTCTGGAGCTGCTATGGGAGATATGAGCGGATATACTTTAACATTCTCAGGAATGGAAAAGGCTCCTGCTAACTTCGTAAAAGACGGAGACTTATCTGCTGCTGGTGTATCAGTTACTGTTGGTTCTTAATAACCAATAAATCAATTATTTAAAAGCCTTGCATTATGTGAGGCTTTTTTTATTATAAAACAAAATAATTAAAAATACGTTATCTTAGTATGATAATATTACAACCAATAACAACATCTCAAACTATATCTATAATGCCTAGAGTAGACTTATCTACTGTAATAACATTATCTATTAAATTAAGAAGAGATGGAGATGCTAAGTCAGATACAATAACTGATGCAGTAGTAGGTAGTGATAATGATTTTACAACATTAGAATTCTCTAGTTCTATATTTTCTGAAGGCTCTACTTATTTTATGGAGATAGAAGCTGACGATAATCTAGCATATAGAGATAAAATATTCTGTACTAGTCAAGATGATTATACTGTTAAACATATAGTATCACAAGACAGATATATACAACCTACAGGAGAGATAAATGATAACACATACATTATATAATGAAAGATAATAAGAAGCAACAAAATGTAAGGATACTTAATTTATCATCTTACGAAGCACCAGAAGTAAAAGAAGTTCACAATAGAGATTGGGTTTCTTGGGGTGCTGATAATAATTATTTTGGTAGACTTATAGAATTAGATACTTCTAGCCCAACTAATGCTAGATGTAATAACGGTATAGCTGATATGGTATTTGGTAGAGGTATAGAATCTACTAACTCTGAGTTATTACCAGAACATTATGTAAGAATGAAAAAACTATTAAGACCTAGAGAAATTAAAAAGGTAGTAATAGATAGAAAGAAATTAGGACAAGGTGCAATTAAACTAACCTACAATAGAAATAAAACTAAGATATTAAAAGTATCTCACTTTCCTATGGAGACTTTAAGAGCTGAGAAAGCTAACTCTAAAGGAATTATACAAGCATACTACTACCATCCTAATTGGGCAGATGCTAAACCTAGTGATAAGCCTAAAAGAATACCTTGTTTCAAACACGGAAGTAAATCACAAAGAGAAGAGATATATGTAATTAAACCTTATAGAAGTGGTTTCTACTATTACTCTACTCCTGATTACCAAGCTTGTTTACAATATGCTGATTTAGAATGTGAAGTATCTAACTACCATATATCTAATATACAAAATGGATTAGCTCCTAGTTTATTTATTAACTTTAACAATGGTATTCCTAACGAAGAAACACAAGGTGCTATTGAAAGAAAGATTAATGATAAGTTTTCTGGTAGCTCTAATGCAGGTAGAACTATTATAGCATTTAACGAGTCTAAAGAAACTCAAGCAGAAATAGAAGCTATACACTTACCTGATGCTCACGCTCAATATCAATTCTTATCTGATGAAGCTAGAGAAAAGATTATGTTAGGACACGGTATTGTATCTCCTATCTTATTAGGTATTAAAGATAATACAGGATTTGGTAACAATGCAGAAGAATTAAGAACAGCATCTGTATTAATGGACAATGTAATTATTAGACCATTCCAAGATGAGATTAAATACTGTTTAGAAGATATATTAGACTTTAACGGTATTACACAAGATTTATACTTTGTAACATTACAACCAATAGAGTTTACAGAATTAGATAACATATCTACTAAGATTAGAAAAGAAGAAGAAACTGGAGAGAAATTATCTTCACAAGTTAATGAGGACTTTTCTGAAGAACAAGGAGATGATATGCTAGAGCAGTTAGAAGGCTTAGGAGAGGTTTTAAGCGATGATTGGGAAGTTGTGCATAGCGAAATATATTCAGAGGATATAAGTGACGTTAGAATGGCTACAATTAAGTCTAGCAACAAATCATCTAAAGAGGATAGTGATATCTATAAAATTAGATATGCTTATATGCCAGTAAGAAGTAATCCTAATAGTAGAGACTTCTGTAAAAAGATGGAAACATTTACTTCTAGGAATATAGTATTTAGAAAAGAAGATATTAATATGATGTCTTTTAGAGGAGTAAACAAAGAATTAGGTCATAACAAACAGAATTATAGCTTACTTAAATTTAAAGGTGGTAAGAACTGTCATCACTATTGGGAGTTAAGAGTATTTAAATTAAAAGGAGATAAAAGAGTAGACCCTAATTCAGCTTACGAGAAAGGTTTAAAACAACCTAACAATCCAGATGAAATGGGAGAAAGAATGATTGACAGAGATGATAACGGTGCTTACAGAAGTACATTAAGTAAAATTAAAAACATATTAGGACTATGAAAGCATTATTCATAAGTATAGCAGACTTAAAAGCTAAGTCTATAATAGACGGTAACACAGATGCAGATAAGCTAATTCATCAAATTGAAGTAGCACAAGATATGCATATACAAAACTACTTAGGTGGTAAACTATATGATAAGCTACAAGACTTAATATTATCTGGAGATATAGACTTACCTGCTAATAGTGATTATAAAGCTCTTAGAGACGATTATATTAAGCCTATGCTAATATGGTTCACTCAGCTAGAGTACTTACCATTTGCTATGTTTAAAATAGATAATGGAGGTATAAACAGACATAGAGGACAAGAGTCAGATACAGTAGACTTTAGAGATGTAGATAGAATGCAGAGTAAGATTACAGACAGAGCAGAGTTCTATACTAAAAGATTTATAGATTACATCTGCTTTAACAGCCAGAAGTTTCCAGAGTACAATAATAATAGTAATGGAGATATGTACCCTGACAAGGATGCAGATAGCTTCTCAAGTTTTGTATTATAAGATGAAGAGAAAGTATAAAACAAAGAAAAAGAATATAGTAAATTTAGATAAATTCTATAATAAGTTTAATAAAGAAATAAAAGACAAAGACAATGGCAAACGAAATATACGAGAATAGTTGGTGGGGAAGTCCTACTTCTACAGGTTGGGGTAGCATTTACTACGAGTATGCAGTAATAGTTCCTTCTGAAGTAACAACTAGATTTAGTGATAGAGTAATTGCTGACGGTGGTGTAGTAGAGTCTTTAGATTGTATTGATAGAAATATTGATTTAAAATCTGATAACTGGACTTATTACTTTAGAGTAACTGATGATGGAGGTATAGTAGAATCTTTAGAATGTGTAACAATATAAATAAAAATAATATAATTAAAATAAATTAAAAATGGCAATACCAAGTTTAGCAATGATACCTTCAGGGTATAAAGACGGGAAAGTATATAGTGTACTTCCTACAAATGGAGACGGAGACTTTACGTTCTCTAGAGGCTCTAATGCAACAAGAGTTAATAGTAGTGGATTAATAGAAACAGTAACAGGAGATACTCCTAGACTAGACTATACAGATAGTTCTTGTCCTAGTTTATTATTAGAGCCGCAGAGTACTAATTTGATTGAGTATAGTGAGGCGTTTGAAAACTATTTTAATGTATCAGAGATTACTTTAGACTCTAATTATGCTATATCTCCTGATGGTACTCTAAATGCTAATAAGATAAGTTTTCCAACTACATCAGATTCTATGTATAGGAGTGGGTTATCCTATTCAGGAACTCACACTGTTTCTTTTTGGTATAAAGGAGAGGGTAGCGATATAGGAAAAACTTTCAACGTAAAATTAAGTTCAAACTTTAATATAACTTTAGAAAGTGAATGGAAAAGATTTGAAGAACAAATCAACGGATTAAGTAGTATTGAAATTACAAATAGAAACAATACTACAATAGGAAATGGAAGTTTATTACTGTATGGGTTTCAGCTAGAAGAACAATCTTACGCAACTTCTTACATACCTACTAACGGAGCAGTAGCAACTAGACTAGCAGATGAGTGTGTTAACACAAGTGCAGAAAGTGTTATAGGACAAACAGAGGGAAGTATTTTTGCTGAATTTAAATGTTTAGATAGTGTAGCTAATCTTGCGATTTGGATGCGAAATCCAAGTGGAGGAAACTATAGAGATATGATTAAATTAGAATGTGGAGATTCTAAATTTACGTTTGAGGTAAGAGAATCAAATGTAACATCTACTACTTTATTGAGTGATGTTTTACCTACAAATGTTTATTACAAAGTTGCAGTTGCTTATAAACAAAATGACTTTGTTATGTACTTAAATGGGGTTCAAATATCGGTAGATACTTCTGGAAATGTTCCAACTTGTTCAGAAATCTATGTTGGAAAATATATTGATGGAGGTGTAAGAATGGGAGATGTCAAATCATTGTATTTATACAACACAAGATTATCAAATAGCGAATTACAAGAATTAACACAATAAAAGTAACAATTACCCTCGTGTAACTATCGGGGGTAATAATAAATAAATAATTATGATATATAAAAGATACGAGTTTAACGACCAAGAACAAGCAGAGAGTAAAATAGATGCTTTCTTTGATGTAGATGAAGATGGTAACAAATCACAAAACATTAAAGCTGCTTTTATTAAGCTAAATAAGCTTGTAATAGAACAAGGAGAATATGATGAAGATGGAGAAGAGATAGTAGCTCCAGTATTATCTAGTGGTTATGCAGTAGATGTAATATGGAAAGAATTAGATGAAAGCCCTTATGGATGGAAATCTTATGAAGTAGAACCTGAAAACCCTAAACACAAAATATTCTAAATGATTAAGAGAATAATAAATAATATTGCATTAGATAAGAAAAATCACGTACTACTAGGTATGTTTGTAGGTTATCCTTTAATGATATTAGGCTTTGTAATAGACCAGATATATAGCGTAGACTTTATGTTAGTATCTGGTGCTATTGCAGGTATAGTTATAGTAGCTTTAAAAGAGATAGTGTATGATTGGATTCTAGGTAAAGGTAACCCTGAGTTAGCTGATTTTCTTTATAGTGCAATACCCATATTATTCCCTCTAACAACTTACTTGATATGACAAATAAAGACCTGCTAAACACAATAGCTAAAAAACAACTAGAAAACGCAGTTCAATTATCCGACTTCATAAATAAACAAGAAGGCATAAACGAAAGACTATTAGGCTACTTAGAAAACAATGATAAAACAAACCAAGTAGGTGTTGTACAAAAACAGCAAGAGTTGAACGATAGGGTGTCTAGTTTAGAAACTAATAAGAAAGTTATGATAGGTATAGCCGCTATTTTTATTAGCATTACTACTTGGTTTGGTGGTTTTTTTAAATAAATATATTATGAGTAAATACTTTAAAGAAATAGAGTATAGTATGGATGTAGACTTTTTAGCTAAACTAGATGAAGCTAGAGAGTATGCTGGAATACCTTTTGTAATTAATTCTGCTTATAGAAGTCCAGAACATAATGCTAAGATAGGTGGTAAACCTAATTCAAGTCATTTAAGAGGTTTAGCAGTAGATATTAAAGCTAACAATAGTAGAACTAGATATAAGGTCTTAGAAGCTCTTATACACGTTGGATTTAATCGTATTGGTATTGCTGATACATTTATTCACGTTGATGATGATAAACAAAAAAGTAGTGATGTAGTATGGACGTATTAGTGTTTGTATTTAATTTAGCTATGTTGTTTTCTGGAGCATACGTTCCATTAGATGCAGTTAAATATCCTAAAACACTAATGTTAATTAATAGAATAGCCTTTATAGGACTCTTAATATACTTAATGATATGAGTGATAGAAAATTAAAAAATAACGGTAAGGGTACTTTCTTTGGTAACTTACTAAGAGGTTTAGTTAAAACAGGTAAAGAATTATCTCCTGTATTTGACGCTGTTACTGGTGGTAAAGTATCTGATATATTACAAGCTATTGGTGGTAGTAAAGAATTAACTGCTGTTGAGAAAGAAATGCTTATTAAAGAACTAGAGCAAGATGTAATAGAAATGCAGGAAGTAACTAAACGTTGGCAATCTGATATGTCTAGTAACTCTTGGTTATCATCCAATATAAGACCTTTAAGCTTAGCTTTCTTAACTTTAGCATTATTTATCTATGTTATACTAGATAGTTCTTTAGACACCTTTAAAATAGATGAGCAATGGATATCTCTATTAGGTAATCTATTAATGTTAGTGTATGGTGGTTACTTTGGAGCTAGAACACTTGAAAAGATACGTCATAAGTAAAAGACTATTTTTTTAATAATATACTACTAAAAAAAAATTGAACATAACTATCGCAAATTCTTCAATATCTTTTTTTATTAACATTTGCCTTTAGGGGCAAATATTTATGATTTAATATCTTTGCGAGAAGCAAAGGTTGTTATTTCTTTAAATATAAAACAAAGGTACGAAAAAAAATCGAGAAAGTCAAATAAAGTTATCAACATTCGTATATTCGTTTGTTTAAAAGTATATTTGGTAGTTATATATATTATTCTTATATTTAATGTATGGCAGGGAAATATAAAAAGAGATTAAACTTTAATGACTTCGTTCCTAAGTATACAGATACTTATACTAAGGAGATGGATGAAGAAGGTTTAACTATACTTAAATGGTCTATGTTTGATAGTCCAGATAAATTAGGTAGTGGTAAAAGATTTATGGAGAGTGAGCCTGTTTGGATATTAGATGAGGTATTTAGAACAGAAAGATTAAAGGGTCCTATACTTTTAGGCTACACATCGAAAACTTACGCAGACAAAATAGGACTTGGTTTAGAGTCTGAACACAGGATAGGTAAAGCGATAAAGTTTAAATGTATTAACCCTTCGCATAGACTTAGATTCGTAAGAAGCTTAATGCAATATGGTATAGAGCGTATTACAATCTACGATAATAGTATCTACTTTGATACTGAGAACATTAAAGGTTCTATATTAAAATTCCGTCACGTTTAGTTTTTTTCATTTGTTTTTTGTAGGGAAGGTGCATTATTATCTTCCCTATTTTTTGTGCGATAAAAAGAAATATTAGAAAATACTTGTGTATGTCATTTTAATTTTGTAAGTTTGCCTAGAATTTAAAAACATATATTATGAAAAAATTATTATTAGTATTATTATCTTTAGGATTTTACAGCTGTCAGCCTGACCCTGTTCCTTGTAATCCAGAGTGTTGGAAGATTACAGATTTAAAAGTTAGTGAAGTAACAGGTTCATTAAGAATAACATTCACAAACCCTTGCAATAAATCGCTTATATACAATACTTATGTTATTAATGAAGCTAACTACCATTTATACAGTATAGGAGATATTATTTGCGAAGATGACTTTCCTAACGAAACAATAGGTAACCCACCACCATCAATTTAAATTAACTATTATGATTACAAAAACAGAAGACAGACGTGCTAAAAGAGTTGAAGCAGTCGAAAGTAACAGAAAAAAGAACCCAGTATTAAACAGAAATAAAGCTTGGAAACGCAGAAGAACAACGTAAAAAGTAAAATAATTAAAGTTTTTCTTGCGTATGTCAATTATATTTATTATGTTTGCAACTCAAAACAACAAGTATGAAAGATTTAGTAGACTTTAAAAATGCACAGATTACAGCACTACAAGACAGTAATGCACAGAAAGAAGCAAGAATAGCAATCCTAGAAACGTGGATATTCGAGCTTACGGATGATAAGTGTCCGAGAGATTATAAGAAAGTTATTAGAACAGAATTATTAAAAACAAATTAGTATGACAATTTTAGAAAAACTACAAAGGATTCAGTTAGAGCTTAAAGCACCTAAGAATCAGTACAACAGTTTCGGTAAGTACAAATACCGTTCAGCAGAAGATATCTTAGAAGGTATCAAGCCATTTGAAGAAAAGTACAAAGTATTGTTTAAGATAAGCGATACATTACAAGAAGTTGCTGGTAAAGTATTCGTACATTCAGAAGCTAAAGTAATAGACTTAGAAGTTACAGACAGAGAAAGTTCAATCTCATCTACTGCACAAGCTATTATAGATTTTGATGCTAAAGGAATGCAAATGCCACAACGAACAGGAGCAGCTAGTAGTTACAGTAAAAAGTATAGTCTTGGTAATTTATTATTATTAGACGATACTAAAGATGCAGACGCTAGTAATACTCACGGAAAATCTAAGCCATCATTAAAGCTAGGTAGTCCTGAGTATAAGAAAGTAAAAGAAGCCTTAGCTGGAGGTAAATTTACAATAGCACAAGTAAAGACTAAATATACAGTATCAGCAGAAATAGAAAAATCATTAGTATAAACAATTAAAATAAATAAATTATGAGCTTACAATTAAACGGAACAATTAAATTAATCGGAGAGAAACAAGTATTTGACTCTGGATTCCAAAAAGTAGAATTTGTATTAACAACTAACGATGAGAGATACCCTCAAGATGTTAAGTTTGAAATAGTACAAGACAAAGTAGATGACTTCTTAAAATACAATAAGGTAGGGTCTGTAGTAGACGTAGACTTTAACGTAAGAGGTAATGAGTATAAAGAGAAATACTATGTTAGCTTAACAGCTTGGAAAGTATTTAAATCTCAAGCATCTGCACCAGCAACTGACATAGGTGTACCTTCAGAGGAAATTGGAGGAGATGACTTACCATTTTAAATTTATTGGGAGGTGTAAAAGCCTCCCTTTTTATTAACTAACGGAAATGGTTAAGGTTAGTTTTGGTTTAATAATAAAATAATTTAATAGATATGAAAAAAAGTAAAAAAATACTTCTTAAATGGGCAGCGACTTATGGAGAAGACGAAAGCGATGTCAAAGCATCAATGTATAATGAGGATATGATGATAGAATTTGCTAAATATTACCATAAGCAAAAATTAACTTTAACGCTAAGTATATGAGCCTGTACTTGTATGGCTTATATACATTGTTGTACACAGTACGGGTTTAATGAACTAAAAATAAAATTATGATAACAGAATTAGTAAAGCAATGGGAAGAAAACAAGCATAAGCTTGAAGAGTATTTCAAAACGACAAAACAAGATGAATACGATAGTTATGAAACTATTGTAAAGAAGGTGTTTGAAATATGCCTACCTAAAGCAACCGATTATAGCGGTTGGGATTTAGATAAAATGACTGTAATTGATGACGGTGATTATCAAGGTACGCAAATATTTATTATACCAACTGACACTTACCAACCAAGTGTAGAAGATTATGTAATGACAGACACTTACTATGGAAGCTGTAGCGGTTGCGATACTCTTCAAGCGATTAGTAGTTACGACTATGACTTACCAACCGATGAGCAAGTTAAAGAGTATATGACCCTTGCTTTACATTTGGTGCAGAAACTTAAAAGGCTAGGCACAGAGTAGTATTGTGTACAACTTAAAAGTGTATGATTAGTAGCGTGGAAATAAAAAACAAACACTATGAATAAAACAGAACTTATTAATAAACTACTTTGGCTTGGATATACATCTGCTGAAGAAGGAACGAAAAAAAGAAAAGAAGCTGTAAGTATGGCACATAATTTATTAGATGAATACTTAGAAGCTATTGATTATACACATTGTTGTACGGAGTTTTTTTGCGAGGATGAGGATTTAGAATATTCTTCCAAAAAATGTAAAGAACAATGTAGTGGTTGTAAGTGGATTGAAAGCCTTTAGCAAAATAATTACTTACAACGTATTCGTATATGATTAGTGCGATTTATAAACCTAAAACAAAATTAAAATGAGAGTAGTAATAAATTTTTTATTGAAATTAATAGCAAGTGTTTTTGTTGGTGTGATAATATGGTGTTGCATAGTCTTAGCCCTACTAATGTGGGATAAAAGATTTATGGAAATGGAAAACGGAAGAACCTTTGTATGGCACAAGCCTAAGCATTAATTATATATGTTGTTCTAACACGTTTTAATGTGATAGAACACTAAGATAAATTGCGTTTTAATGCAATTTATCGACTGTTGACCAACGTTTTAATGTTGGTAATTTAACTAATAAAACTAAAACAAATGAGCGAAGAACAAAAAGAAGAACAACACGAGCATATTATGTCTATGCAGTTAATACAAGAAGAATGTGCTATTAACATTAATGAAAAGATAGAGCATCCTCCAGTAGCAATTAGCTATAAGACTAAAGAAGTAGTAACAAGAGATGGAGAAGTAAAAGAGTTTCCTATACCAATAGGTACTTATGGTAACTTTAGCTTTATACAAGCACCTCCTAAGTCTATGAAGACATTCTTTGTTAGTTTATTAGGTTCTGCTTACTGTAATCCAGAAGGAACTCACACATCAGGTTTAAGCTCTTTTAGAGAGGACAGAGAGTACATCCATTTCGATACAGAGCAGGGAGACTGGCATTCACAGCGTGTATTTAAACGCATTCAATGGATGAATAAAACATCTAACTTAGATTTCTATCATACATTTGCATTAAGAAAAATAGGATTTAGAGATAGAATAAACTTTATAGAATACTATTTACAATCATTAACAGATGCAGGTAAAAAGATAGGTGTAGTAGTTATTGATGGTGTAGCCGACTTGGTGTCTGACGCAAACAATCTTGAGGAATCAAACCTCGTAGTACAGAAGATTATGGCTTGGACTACTATCTATGATTGCCATATAATTACAGTAATACACTCTAACTTTGGTTCAGACAAGCCTACAGGACACTTAGGGAGCTTCTTAGAGAAGAAAGCAGAGACTCAAATACAATTAGAGAGAGACCCTAATAAACTAGGTGCTATAACAGTATCTTGTAAGAGAAGTAGAAATACACCATTTGAGCAGTTTGATTTTAGATTAGATGAGAATGGTTTACCTAAAGTAGATAACCCAGATGATGTTTATAGTTTCTAATAACTATAGTTGTAAAATAAATAATAATTAATTATATTTAGATATGAAAGATTTTAGACCACGATTAAAAGGAAACATCTTAAAAGCTTACAATTACTTAGTAGGTAAAGAAGATAAAATATTAGTAATAGGAGATTTACACGAACCATTCTGTTTAGATGGTTACCTAGAGCATTGTAAAGAAGTTTACGCAAAGCATAACTGTAATAAGGTAGTGTTTATTGGGGATGTTATTGATAATCATTACAGCTCTTATCACGAGCCAGACCCTGACGGATTAGGTGGAGGAGATGAATTAGACCAAGCTATCAAGAAATTAGCTAAATGGTACGAAGCATTTCCAGTAGCAGATGTATGTATCGGTAACCACGATAGAATTATATCTCGTAAAGCATTTAGTTCTGGAGTACCTAAAAGATGGATTAAGTCATTTGGAGAAGTATTAGAAACTCCTAATTGGACTTTTGATACTAGATTTGTATATGACGGTGTTCAATATATTCACGGAGAATCTGGTAAAGCTACAAAGAAAGCTAAAGATGATATGATGAGTACAGTACAAGGTCATAGACATACAGAGATGTTTACGGAGTTTGTTGTAGGTGCTAACTATAAAGTATTTGGTTGTGCAGTAGGATGTGGTATAGATAGTAAATCTTACGCTATGGCTTACGGTAAGAACTTTAAGAAACCAGCTATTGGTTGTGCAGTTATCTTTGGAGGTAAACACGCTATTAACGAACCTATGCACTTATAATGGAAGTTCGTAAAGAAACTTTAAACAGGTGCTCTGTAGATGGAGATAAATTTGAGCATCTGTTTATGAATAAGGTTATCTCAAAGGGTCTTAAATTTACAAAAGGAACTAAGCAAGATGACTGGTATAAACACATAGATTGCTATGTTAATGGTTACGGTGTAGACGTTAAAGGTAATAGATATTTAGATACTATATGGCTTGAATACTCTAATGTAAACGGAAATAAAGGATGGTTAAGGGGAGACGCTAAGTATATAGCTATGCATATAAAGGAGTTAGATTGCTTCTCTATATACAATAGGTCTGAGTTACTTGAATTTGTAGAGGTTAATGTAAAGGATAAGACTACGAACAAGAAAGATTATTTAAAGTTTTACACCAGAGAGAAATGGGGTAAAAAGGATTTGATATGTAAAGTTAAATATTCATATATAAAGCACTTAGAGATAAATAGAATATGATACATAAAATAGAATCTCCATTATTTGTAATGTTACCTAGAAAGACTACTAAAGATAAAAGAATTTCTTTAAATATGAATACATACAGAAACTTACATCACAGAACTAATAACGATGCTAAGAAAATGTATCATAAGTTAATGAGGTATAACTTAGAAGGCTTAAAGATAAACACACCAGTAGAGATTACCTATAAAGTGTTTAAAGCATCTAAGAGACGTTTAGATAAGATGAATGTAATATCTGTAGTTAGTAAATACTTACTTGACTCTATTACAGAATATGGTTGTTGGGAAGATGATAACGATGATTTTGTAAAGAAAGAAACAGTATTACCGACAGAAATAGATAGAGAAAGACCAAGAGTAGAAATTATAATAAAAGAGATATAAATGTTAGAATTATTAGCAAAGCAACACGATGATTGGATTAGGATAGCTTACAATATGACTGAGGATATGGATGAAGCACAAGATTTAGTGCAGGAAATGTACCTAGTAGTTATAGAAGGTAAGAGGTCCATTAAGGACATAACTTACAAAGACCAAATCAACAGATATTTTGTATGGAAGTTGTTAAGAAGTTTGTTTGTAGATGAGTATAGGAGAAGGAACTCAAAGAAGTCTATAAAAACCTGTGAGATAATAATGGATAAAGACGATAAAGCTCTTGAAGATTACAATATAGATAAAGATAATTCTTTTGAATATATTATATCTAAAATGAATGAAGCAGAGCTTACTTGGCATCCATATAAAAGACAGATATATGATTTATACTTTATGAAAGGTCTTTCTGGAAACAAGATAGCTAAAGAAGGTTTAGTTCCTACATCTGAAGTATATGCATATATAAATGAGATTAAAAGGGAATTTAGAGAGGAGTTAGGAGAAGATGTTACGGACTATTTCAATGAAGATTACGATAAAATATAAATTATGAAACAAGATAAATATTATTTAGATTTAGAAGAAAGAGGTTATTATAACACCATAGACAAAAGGTCAAAAGATTATAGAGAGTATAAGCAATGGAAATCTACTAAGGTAGAGGAAGGTTACAAGTCGCATAAGAAAAGTGTAGAGAAGCAATCTAAAGGACTAGGAGATACTATTGCAAAGATAACTAAAGCAACTGGTATAGATAAAGTTGTTAAGTTTATAGCAGGAGAAGATTGTGGATGTGATGAAAGGCAAGAAAGGTTTAATAAAGACTTTAAGTATAAGAATGTTAAATGCCTTAAAGAAGATGATTACAAATACCTATCTAACTTTCTAGCCAATAAAGGTTCTACAATTAGTTATGATGATAGAGTTAGAGTCATAGGAATATACAACTATGTGTTTAGCACTAACGAGAAAAGAACTACTAGCTGCTCATCCTGCATAGCTAAGATAGTTAAAAACCTAGAAAGGTATATGAAGAATTACCAGTAAAATCAAGCCTAGCAGTAAAATGTTAGGCTTTTTAGTTAAATAAAGTTGCGTATGTCAAATATATTTTGTATGTTTGCTGTATGGAAGAAAATTTAAAGATTGAGAATTACCTGTTAAAAGAAAACAACGAAGTATTAAGAGTTTCATTACATAAGGCACAGGAAGAAATAAAGGTTTGCAACAAAAAATTAGATTATTTTCTGTCTGCTCCAAAAAACAAACAAACTTTTAATGACCTTTCTTATAGTATACAAGTTAATGATAAATTATCGGCTACTCAAGTAGAGTTGTTAGCATTTATGTTTCAAGAAAAAGAAGATTGTATAGATAGATTAAAGTATAATATAAGAAGATTAGAAGGTCGTAAAAATTCTAATAAAAATAAAAAACACAGAAATAAATTAGAAGAATCACTATGCAAAACCTATTTGATAAAAAATAATAGAAATGGATTTTATAAGATAGGTAAAAGTAAGAATCCCTTAAACAGAGAAAAAACATTGCAAGCAGAAGAACCTTTAATTAAAATAGTAAAACTATGGAGTGAAGATATCGAAAGTAAGCTACATAAAGAGTATCATCAGCATAGAGTAAGAGGGGAGTGGTTTAAGTTAAGTAAAATACAGGTAAAGTATATTTGCACTAAATATTAATATAAACAATTAAAACTATATAATTATGAAAACAGATTACAGATTTTGGGAACAGAACTTAAACCCTATTACAATGCAACCAGACGATAAGAAAAACTATAGCTCATCTTGGGATTTAGACGAGATGGATAAGTCTCAGAAGAAAAGAGAGGCTATACAAGAAAGACAAGCTATTAGAGAAGAAACTGAAAGAATTAATGCTAAAATTAAAAAAGTAGGTAAGTTTTGGTAGTATTATTTGACGCAGACAGTCTTATCTACGCATCTTGCTTTGATTCTAAATCAGATGAAAGATGGTTAACTGTAGATAAAGCTTACGAGAAGTTTCAAGAAGGACTTGATAAGATATTTGCTGAATTAGAAGAGCAGGTAGAAGTAGATAAGTTTATAGTATGTAACGGTTCTAAAGGTAATTTTAGACACGATATATCTAAGGAGTATAAAGCTAATAGAACAGGAGAGAAACCTCCAATACTAGGTAAATTACATAGCTTAGTTAAGAGAAAGTATAAGTCTCATTATGGTTTAGGAGTAGAAACAGATGATGTTGTAGCTACATTATGGAAAAGAGTATCTGATAAAAGTGGTGTAGATTCTGTTATAATAGTATCTATAGATAAAGATTATAAACAATTTCCTTGCTGGTTTTATGATTACCATTGGAAAAAGAAAACATTATCTAAGATATCAGAAGAAGAAGCTACTATTAACTTTTATACACAGATGATTGTAGGCGATTCAGCAGACAATATTAAGTATTGTAAAGGATACGGCAAGGTTTATGCTAGAAAGCTCTTAGAAGGCGTTAAAACACCGTTCTCAGCCACTAGAAGAGTCTATACATTGTTTAAAGAAGTGTATGGAGATGAATCTAAAGAGAAATACAACGAATGTAAAGCATTATTAACATTAAAAACAGATTGCAATGATAACATCAGAATACAAGGGAGAAAGTGATAAAGAAGTTATAGACGCTTTCTATGATATATATAAATATAACTTACAACAGGAGCTTTTAACATTAGAAGAATGTCAATGGGATTTAGAAATAGCTGAAGAAGAAGAACAGTATCTAGCTTGTGCAGGTATATTTAAAGCTATGAATAACTACCAAGCTATTAAAGATGAGAAGTTTAATGAGTTACTAATGGAGATTGTCACTAACACAGAATAGTTAAAAATACGTTATCTTATTATGAACAGCAAAGAGATAAAGCCAACTGATGGCAGAAAGGGTAACTCTAGGAAGAAATCTATACCTAAGTTACCTATACCTGAAAGAGAAAGGTCTAATAAGCCAATGCTTAACCAAGCAAAGAAGAGTCGCAAGAAACAATATGCAAAGAAAGCTATCAAGAATGTATTTGGTAGTGAAGTTGCTATGTTTGAGTCTATGGCTAAAAAGGCTAAAGAAGGTAGCTATAACCATATGAAGCTACTTACTGATATGATGTATTCAGAAGATAAAGATAACGTAGGAACAACTGTTAAAGCTCCTATTATAAACTTTTTTGGAGATAGTGATGTAAGTAAGAAAGTTAAAGATAAGATTATAGACGTAACACCTAAGGATGAGTAAATTAAGCATACACAATAAATACATACCACTATTTAAAGAACCTTCAAGATACTTCGTTGTAACTGGAGGTCGTGGTTCTGGTAAATCATTTAGTATTAACGTATTCCTACTTAACCTAACCTATGAGAAAGGTCATAAGGTTTTGTTCTCACGTTATACAATGATTTCTGCACATACATCTATTATACCTGAATTTATAGAGAAGATTAACTTAATGGGAGTTCACGAAGACTTTAGGATAACTAAAGATGAGATAATGAACCTAAAGACAGGTAGCTCTATAATATTTAAAGGTATTAGAACCTCATCAGGTAACCAAACAGCAGCACTTAAATCATTAAACGGTATTACAACATTTGTAGTAGATGAAGCAGAAGAATTAGTTGATGAAGAAACATTTGACAAGATAGACTTCTCTATACGTTCGCAACTTAAGCAGAACAGAGTTATTTTAGTGATGAATCCGACAACTAAAGAACATTGGATATACAAACGTTGGTTTCAATCAGAAAATGTCTTAGGAGGCTCTAATTTAACCTTAAATGATGTAACTTACATACATACAGACTATAGAGATAATAAAGATAACCTATCAGAGTCATTCTTACAACAAATTATGACAATGAAAAAGAAAAGACCAGACAAGTACGAGCATCAAATACTTGGAGGTTGGTTAAATAAAGCTGAAGGTACTATAATAAGAAAATGGAGAGTAGGAGATTATATTCCTACAGAACTAACTTGTTATGGACAGGATTTTGGTTTCTCTGAGGATTTAACGACCCTAATTAAGATATCTGTAGATAAAAATGCTAGAAAGGTATGGGTTAAAGAAATATTTGGTCAGAAAGGCTTAAATACATCACAGATATATATGAAGAATAAGTCAGAATGTGGTTTAGACTTAATTATATGTGATAACTCAGAACCCAGACTAATAAATGAGTTAAAAGTATTGGGTCTTAACATAAAACCTACTATAAAGAAGAAAGGTAGTATATTATCTGGTATAGCACTTATGCAGGATTATGAGATAATAGTAGATAGAAACTCTCACGGTATTATAAGAGAGATTAATAACTACGTTTGGAAAGATAAGGGAGAAGTACCTGTAGATAAGTTTAATCACTATATGGATGCAATGCGTTACGCTATGATGTACTTAATACAAGGCATAAATAGTGGTGTCTATACAATTAGATAAGACGTTTAATATAAAGGGGTATGTTTAATATGAAGGGGTTACTACTTCCAGCCTTCTTCAATCCACCAATCACAATTAGGATATAAATCAAGTAAATCATTTACAACCTTGTCAATTAATTTTGGCGAGGTTTCTGTGTTTAATATGAAGGGTTTAAGTTCTGTTTTGGTTTGAATAAATAAAGTTTCCATTTGTCTTATGTTTAATATGATGCCCTATGTTTAATATGAAGGGGTGCGTTTAATATGATGGGGTAATTTTGGTTTTTGTAACTATTCTAAATAACTTATATAGAATGATTATAAATTGTGTAAAAATAGTAATATTAAATATATTTTTTGTATACGTCATTTTCATAGCACAAACATAGTATTTTAATAGTGTTATTTTAAACAAAAAAAGTGCTTTAAATGTTTGGTAGATTAAAAAAATTATTGTAGACGCGCGCGCGTTCATTATATTAGTAATTGAAATAAATACAGAAAATTAAGCTCCATACAAAAAATATCTAACATAGCAAAACAATTTTGCACTTTTTTTTGTTGCAAATATGATAATTTTTAAGCTGTTTTTTAGCTATTTTGTTTAAATAATGCAATGAAAAAGCTTATTTATTAAATTATCAATAAAAATGCATCAATTATTAGGTTTATATAGTAAATAAAAACTATATTGCAGTGTAATTAAAAACATATATACAATGACAGTAACTAACACAGTAACATTAACAGAAAACCAAGAGAACAAAGTATATTTATTAGTTCAAAAAATGTTTGAAGAAAAATTTACACAAGATTTTTGGCACTTCTCTTTTGAAGGGACAAGATTAAATTTAAACTCTTTTAATACAGAGTGTGTTTTTGAAGTTCATTCTTCTGAGGGTTCGTTTAATGTTTTGATTGAATTAAACAAAAACAAAAAAGGGTTGAAATCTACATTTAAAACAATAACTATTTAAAATAAATAAAATGACAAAAATTAAAAGAGTATTAAAAAAAGCAAATGAATTATTAAAAGATTGTGCAAAGGGTGCATCTTATGCAATTAGAAACTAAAATTATTAACTATAAAATATTAAAATTATGACTAAAGAAAACAGAAAAGAAATTAACGAATTAAACGAACGATTTACAAAATTACACAACGAATTATTAAAACTGAAAATGTGGAACATTGCAAAAGAGTTGTCCGCAATATATCACAAATCAAGCTCAGCAAATTACTCCGCTGGTATCAAATTTATGGAAAACTTATACAATAACTAAAAAAAATAATAATATGAAAAGCAAATATTTATTTTTAGCAAGCAAGCAAGCAAAAAACATCCCCTTTAGTGAAAAACTAAACGAATTTATAAGACTATGGTTTGAAGCCCGTAAAGATACCTTTGTTTTCACTAATGAAGACAATTTCAATGCCGAAGATATTGAAGGTACTTTTGAAAATCATAAAAAAATATATAGAGAAACGGGAAAAATTCACATTTGGACGGGTGAAAGTGATAATACAATTTTTGGTGATAGAAAAATAAACCATTATTTCCGAGCGTGGCACGACTACATACACTTAAATTACAATTTGGGTTACTCTATTACTGAAGAAAGTATAGTTTGTAATATACAAAGGGATATGTTACCAAAAGAATGGGTTTTTGAAAAGGACTTAATAAATGCCGAAATAATAGGGCAAGCGCATTACTTTTATATGAATAATGATTTTGTTAAAAATCAAAGATTATTTACTGCTAACTATTTAGAAGATAGTATTAACGCATTAAAAAAACAACAATAATATGACAACAAAAATAAGTATTACAACCGCTTTTAAAATACTAAACAGCAACAAAGATTTTATATTTTATAGGGTAGAAAATCAAAGATTAATTGATTTTACTTTGTCAAATGACATAAGCCGTTTTAGAGCTAGATACAACAATAAGTTTAAAATCTTAGATGATATTAAGAAACAAATAAAAACTAACCTTAAAATACAATTATAATGAATAAACAACAAATAAAACAATTAGAAGTAATTTCACAAAGCATTAACGATATAATTAAGTTGTGCAAAAAACAAAGTAAAAGCCCAAAACACTATTTAAGAGATAGGAAGTTGAAATGGAATATACAAACACTAAATAGTTGCTGCATTGAAATGAATAACTTTAATAATTACCTATTGAATAATAACTTTAAAAACATATAAAAAAATGAATAATATAAATAACATTATCGAAGACACTTACAACGAACTAGAAATAAACGATTTTGATTTTTACAATGATTTTACTAATAACTTTAATAACTAAGAATATGAATATACAAGATAGAATAAACGATGTTAACAATCTAGGTATTTTTAACAGCGAAGAAGTAAAAGAAAGTGAGTACAACGAATGTGTGTACTCGGTATTAAAAAGTATTGAATACTACCAAATATTCCATTTAACAAATAGTGAGTTGTACTATTTAGGAGAAGAAACGGAAAACATTTTAAATGATGCTGATTTGATAGAGGACACTGAAAAGGGTAGGATATACTGCTATAGTTAATAACAATTACAATAAATAACACCTATAAAAAAAACCTATATTAATTAATTTTATTATAGGTTTTTTATATACAAATATTTGAAGAGATGCAATAGAGAATAGATAGGTATATGATTGAGAAGTAAAACCAATAAACAAACTCATACAAGCATCTAAATAACAAACCTATACTAACATACCAGATAAATAATTAAATAGCTTAGAGAGGCTTAGAATAGCTTATATAGTATATGACAAATAGGCAGTAGATATATTTGGTATTGACATATTGACGTAAAACAAAGGTTGGTAATGTGTAGTAATTCGATTCGATGAATTTAACGTAAATCCAGATGTTGCTATGTGTAGTAATCGATGGTTGCAAATTCAACAAATATTCAATGAAATAATTTATATTAATAAAAATACGTAATATGTGAAATGTTCTATAGGGGTGTTTTTGTGTATATGTAACTTACTGGTTATCAGTCTTAGGCAAATAATTCTTGTCGCACAATTACAGATATATGCGACATTTTTAGGTTAATCTACTAAAACGTATCGCTTTTTCATATAACTTTTAGTAAACCCATTCATAAAATACCATACTGCATTTTGTTTCTTGTTTACTTTTTCTGCGAATGTAATGTAATTGTGCCTCTCTATTTTACCAGTATGTGTGTCTAAGACTTTTCTAAAAGATGATTCTTTTGGCTTGTTCTTAGATAGTACATATCTTCCATATAACTTAGTCCTGTTCTCGGTTAGAAGATTATTTAAAGAGCTTTTAGTTGCGTTGAGTATAGTCAATAAATTACTCTTAGTATCTCTTATAACCTCCTCTGTTTTTAAATCAAATATATCGTACTTGGCATCGTTGAATATAAACTCCTTATTAAGTTTAGGTCTGTACTTTGTTATAAGCCTCTTTTCTATTTTACCTAAAGATGATTCTCTTAGCACTGTTTTGTATAATACGGAGTCAAAGTTTTTACTTTTGATATGTGAATTTAACCTGCTCAATAAGTTGCCATTACTCATACCTATATACACCAGCTCATTATCTTTCATTAGGAAGTAAATAAACTTATCTATTCCAGAATTATTTAGGCTTATTATTTTAGGAAGATTAAATTCAGAGTACAAACTCTTATCAAAAGGGTATTTCTCTTCACTTATAGATATTCTGTTTACTACAGACATTCTCTTAGAACTCTTCTTTATATTACTAGCGTCTGTTCTTTTCTTTTGACAAGGTTTACAGTGACCACTCTTATACCTGTCAGTTTCTTTGTTGCAATTACTACAATACTTCATAAGTTATTTTTTACATTATTACGCAAACATACAAAATTAAAATGACATACGCAAGTTTTAAGCCTTATATCTTTCTACTGTTCTTATTGCTATCTCTAATATTTCAGCTATATCTTTATTACTTATGCTTGGTTTTAGATTTAATATCTCTCTAACCTTCTCTTTAGTCTTTACTTTAGCTTCTCTACTTATCTCTCTTATCTTAACATCTATATCTAAGCTTCTTCTCATATCAGCTAAATACTTTTCTTGTCTTTGCTTATATTCCTTATTCCAATTATATGTATGATGATGTATCCAACTCATAGGTTTATTATAATCTTCAAAGTTACTTATGTAATGCCTAGACCAAATATCATCTGGTTTAGACATCCACACAAACTCATAACCATCATATATTACTTTATGGTTAGTTACT
>Ga0228643_1000118_pt1 | contig 33938 bp, 51 predicted proteins | sample 55DmetaG_FD_190533 | JGI IMG/M metagenome (GOLD analysis project Ga0228643, IMG submission 190533) | Seawater microbial communities from Monterey Bay, California, United States - 55D | ecosystem: Environmental > Aquatic > Marine > Coastal | place: USA: California | collected 2016-11-08
TATAGGGATGTATTAAGAAACCTGGTTGACTATGAAGCTGGTAAAACAATATTTGAAACTGCATTAGGAATTATTAGCAAAAAAAGCACCAATCAATCAGAACTTTTTTGATTTTAGTAATTTTTTTATATATTAGTAAAACTATGAACAAAGAAGAACTAAAAAGCAAGCTGGATATAGTCAAGGATTATATTAAGTTTAATACAGATGCAGAGAAGATTGCTGATATCTGTAACAATAATGCACATCAGCAGATAGGATATTATTTAGGGGCTTTAAAGCAGATTAAAGCTGATTTAGAAGTTATTAAAGAAATGTTAGATGAGCAATAAAGAAATACATTTTGCTGCATATGATGATGCTATAAAGCTATTTGAAATGGCATTAGAATCTGGTGCATCAGCAGAACAAGCAGTTGAGTTAGTCAAGGAATGTAAATTCATATTTATTAACTGGCAATACAGAATGGCTAATGCAAAGAAATAACCATCTCAATGAATTTTATAAGGGTGCTACTGCTGGTGTTTACTATGTGGTATGTACTCTTTTATTTGCCTACATAATCTTAATGGCAGTTATTTAAAACAATAGAACAATGAAATTATTAGATAGAACAAAAGCAAAAACTTACAAAGTTGCATCAGCTGGTGCAGAATTAGTTGAAGGTAACCTATATCATTTTGGATATGTAAACGAACAGAGAAGGATGATTGGATCTCGTGGAGTAGTTTATAAAAGGCTAAATAGTGATGAGGTAATCATCAAAACCAAATCAGAAATATCTTATGCAGATCATTTTGTTGATTTTGGAACTGTTTACGGTGAAGAGCAAGAGGATAATAACCTAAAGGAATATCTGGATATAATAACCATGAATGAATCAGAAAAGACAAGATTTACTTTAGAAGCTGTAATTTTTGAGAAGGCCAGAATTAAGAACATAGAAGATAAAATTAAAAGGCTTCGATATAAGCTATCTGTTCAAAGTAATAAAAAAGAATTCCCACAGATAAAGAAACAGATTGAGCAATTAAAAAGTGAGATATAATATGATGAACTTTGATGAAACAAAAATAAGAGTACTTGATGCTGAAGATGATGATGAACTTTGTGATTATGCAGCAGAACAAATTAGAGCATATCTAAAAACATTTGGTCAATTACCAAAAGATAAGCAAGTGTTTACTCATCCAAATACTGATTGTTATTATATCCATATTGATATAATTGATCCAATAGAAAATATGATTTCTTGCTTTATAGATTTTAGCGCATCTTAACATGATCCAATTATATCCATATCAAGAGCAGTTAGTTACTAATCTTAGACAATCATTCATCAATGGTAATAAAAGAGTAGTGCTAACTGCACCTACTGGTGCTGGTAAAACGGTTATGTTTAGCTACATGATAGCCCAGCACATCAAGAAAGGTGGTAAGGTGCTTGTATTAACAGACAGAAAGAAACTACTGCATCAAGCTACATCATCATTCCATCATTTTGGAATTGAGCCACAGCATATTACAGCAGATACTAAGGAGATAACCAACAGCAATTGTACCGTAGCAATGGTAGAAACGCTATACAGAAGGAGAGAGGCTTACAAGGCTTTTATTGAATCTTGTACAATGATCGTAATAGATGAGGCACATAAAACGTGCTTTGAGAAGCTATTTGAGTATTTCAATCCTAATACATTTATCATTGGTGCTACTGCTACACCATTTAGAACTGGTCAACAATCTTCAATGGATGTATATTACCAAGATATCATCCAAGATATAGATACAATTGATTTACTAAAAATTGGTAAGCTATCTAAGTGCAGAACATTTGGTATAGATGTACCATTAGATAATGTAAAAAAGACTGCTGGAGATTACAATGGTAAATCTTTAGGTCAGATGTATGATGAGAATAGAATATATGATGGAGTAGCTGAGAATTATATTAAGCATTCTAATAATACTAAGGCCATCTGCTTTGCATCAAGTATACAATCTGCTGAGAGGTTATATCATGAGTTGATGCAAAAGGGCCTACAATGCTATCTAATCCATTCTAATAAGCCAGATAAAGTAAATGATGGGATATTAGAATACTTTGGTAAATGCAAGCCTAATGAAACTAATATACTGATCAATGTAGGAATATTAACTGCTGGATATGACTGCCCAGATATTCAGACCGTTATTCTATACAGAGCCACAACATCTTTACCTCTTTTCCTACAGATGGTTGGAAGGGGATCAAGAATTACTACTAACAAAGAATCATTCATCTTACTTGATTTTGGTAACAATATTAAACGCCATAACTTTTGGGAATCACCAAGAATTTGGGATTTAAAGAAGAAGAGGAAAGCAAAAGGTGTTGCACCAATAAAGGAATGTCCAATGTGCGAATCATTTCTACCAGCATCAGCTAAAGAATGTGGTTATTGTGGACATGAGTTTAAGGAAACACCAGAAGAAAAGTTAACTAAAAAGATAGCTGAGTTAAAAGAGTTATCAAGAAATGATATTTTAGATCAAGACTTAAAAGATAAGGTATTACTATGTAAAGCAAAGGTAATATCTCCATTTTGGGTTTTACACAATCTAAAGGATATTGAAGAAGCCAGAATTTTTTGTAATTTAATGGGGTATAAAAAAGGTTTTGAATATGCAAACAAAAATAGATTCAAAGTTTTCAAGTAGTGAAGATAGAATCCAAGCATCATGTTATACATGGTTTCACAATACATTTCCAGATTACAGAGGATTGCTTTGCTATAATCTTAATAATTCTGCTAATGCTATACAAGGCAATAAGAATAAAGCAATGGGAGTACAGCCTGGAAGGGCTGATTTTACCTTTTACTTTAAGGGTAGAGCATTCTTTATTGAGATGAAAACACCAAAGGGAAAACAACAAGAAATACAGAAGAAATGGATGCTGAATATGCTACATAATGGCTTTGAATATCACATCATTAGAACAAAAGAAGATTTTAAAACACTAATAAACAATATTACCAATGCTTAAAAATTTATTAACCCTTACAGATTTTATGAACAATAAGGGTGGAGTTACCGTAAAAAGAGGTGAGTATATCTATGGAGATTATATATTTATCTTAGAAAATCAGAATGATGTACCATTCTTTGAAACTTGGAACTACTATGTGGCTGTTATACAAAGCTACTTAACAGAAGATACTAAGTATATAAGAAAGGTAGATATACAAAGAAACAGATTAGAATTAATATTATCACAAAATAAGTAGAAATGGCAAACATTAAATTTTTTAGAAAAGGAAATTATGTAGTAATTGAAGATTCAGTTACTGGTTTATATCATGAAGAACACGCATCTAACGTATATGTTAAAAAGAAATTAGCAGCAGATACTTCATATTATATTACATTAGGTAGTCAAGTGCAGTATAATGTACAGCCAATTGCAGAAATTCAAGATGAAGCTGGATCAGTTTATTCTCAAGCAGCTTTCGAGAGGCTATATCAAGAATGTACTGGCCAAGAGTTAACAGATGTATCTACAGCATCATCTAAGGCTTCTGTAACTGCATCTAATTCATCTCAGCAATTAGTAGCAGCGAATCCAGATAGAAAGGGTGTATGGATTTCAAATTTATCTGATAAGAAAGCATATATCTCATTTGGAAGTGGTGATGCTACTGAAGCAGATGATTCTTTAATTATTGCTGATGCATCAGCTTATATTGCTACTACTGAAGAGATCAGAGTAATAGCAGAATCTGGAGTAGCTGGTAAGATTGTAGCAAGAGAACTATTATAATATGATTAAGGGAGATAATATTTTAAACGTAGGTACTCCAGCTGGTGGTGGAATTAGCATTATTGCTAATGATCCAGTTACTTCTGGTGGTGGTGGTGGTGGAGATTCTCCTCCTATTACAGAAGAATTACAATTGTATATCAATCCAGATGCTGATGTTTATTCTGATACTGGTACTACATTGGCAGTTGATGGAGATAGTATTAGACAAGTTAACGATCAAAGTGGTAATAGTAATACATTAGAACAAGCTACTGCATCTAGCCAATATTTATATGCTACTGATGCTTTAGGGACTGGTAATTCAGCATTTCATATACTTGCATATGCAGATCATATGGATTTTGCTAGTACGCTAAGTATTGCTGGGCCAGATTCATCATTAACTTTTTATTGCGTATATTATAAAACCAATTCTAGTTCTATAAGTTATCTTTTTGGAACTACTGATGGTAACTTTAATAGGATACTTGAATACAATAACTTTAGATTATATTTTCAAGATGATACTGGCGTTACTCATTTTGCTACTATTACAAATACTTCTGATTTAGCAATAAGAACCTTTACATTAGATACTGCTACCGATACTATTGCTGTATATGAAAATGGTAGCCTAATAGATAGCTCGACATCAGCTAAAACTTGGGGAGATTTTAACTTTGATAGTTTTTGGGGTGCAGGTTTTATAGGGTATGTTGGTAATGTTCTTTTATACTCAGATTTACACGATGCTACACAAGTGGCAGAGGTTTCTGATTGGTTAAATACTAAATATTCAATTTATTAATATGAAAGCAATATTATTTACACAAGAAGATACAGCTGGATTCAATGAATTACAAGAAAGGATTCATCTCCACATGATTTCTAAAATAGGAGTTGATGATTTCAAATATTCAGGAAGTTGCTGGGCAGATGCTGCAACAGCTTACGTTTATGAAGATCAGCTTTGTATGCCAGTTAATGAGTATGAGCCAGTTAGATATAATTACATATTGGAAGTATTAACACAACAAGAAAAAGATTCAATCGTAGATGTACCCATCAGTGACGAAAATATTGAGTAAAACTAAGGATAAGAAAGGCTTAGAATCTTGGAGAGCATCAGTTGGTGAGGCTGAAGCTGATAGGATTATACAAGAAGCATTCAAGAGAGGTAGATTATTAGATGAAAACGTACAATTATACGCAGATCAAAACCAATCTAATAATCCTCTTTTGGATGACTTCTTAGAGCCTTACACTATCAAAAGCACAGAACAGCAAGTAGTATCTGAAAAATACTGCTATGAGGGCCGTTATGATGCTATACTGGTTAGAAATGGTATTACCTACATCAATGACTTTAAAACGGCATCAAAGCCAAAGAAATTAGAGTACATTGAAGATTATAAGTTACAGATTGGGGCTTACTATGGGGCCTTACTTGAGCAAGGAATAATGATTGATAGAGGGATTATTGCTATATTTACTGATAAAAGCTATCAAGAATTTATATTTTTAGGGGCTGAAATGAGGCAATTTTATAAAAGGTTCCTAAACAGATTGAAGGAATATTACGTATTAGTAAATATTGAAAATGGGAAACAGAACTGAACATCATAAAAAAGCAATATTAGAAGCATTGGAGAAAACGCTTGGTGTTGTTACTAAGGCTTGTAAATTAGCAAAGGTTGGAAGGACCCAGTATTATACCTGGCTAAAGGAAGATGAAGAGTTTGCCAAGCAAGTGCAAGAGATTGACAATGTTGCATTGGATTTTGCTGAATCATCCTTGCATGAGCAGATAAAAGATAAGGTTCCAACATCCACAATCTTCTACTTAAAAACAAAGGGTAGAAAGAGAGGATATATAGAAACTAAAGATATTACCAATAATGGTGGATCATTTACTAATCCATTTGAAGGACTTACTTTAGACCAGCTGGAGAAATTATCAAAATTGAATGATGATGATACATCTGAAGATATTGATTAATGCTATAACTACTAATAAACCAGCTTTAATGATGGCAATACTTAAAGGAAAAGAGTATTATCATAGACCTTTCTCTGTCTATTTAGCAATTATAATTTTACAAATAAGAAAGAAATTTTAGTTTTTTATTAAGTTTTATTTGTTATTCTCGTTTACTTGTTATATATTTGATTCATCAAAGGACAAGTAAAACTAGAAATTATGACAACTTTATACATCGACAAAGAAAACTTAATGATTGAATACGTTGCCACTTCAAGAGGTGGACTTAACGGAGCAGAGGTTACAAGAGAAAGAGCATCTATAAAAAAAGATGTTTCTGCTTATGGTTTAGAAGATTCAATAAACCACTTCACACAAGTTTACAAAGCTAAAGAGGTTGTTTTTTGCGACTTAAAATAAAATAAACAAGGGGCTACGGCCCCTTTAAAAACAATAGGACTTATGGAACAATGGATAGTATTTAGCAATGGAGTAAGAGGTATTATGAAAGGAATGGTTGTATATGCTGATAGCATGGATGATGCAAAGCATAAAGCCAATATACTAAAGCCAGTTAGCTGGGATGATTTGAACATAATGTGCAGATTTGTTAAGGATGAAACTAATCCTTTTAAATCAAAGATATTCCAAGTGATTAGAAAGGATGATGGATCAGAATCAATCCTTAATCAAGACTTATTAAGTATAGAAAATTATGAGTATCTTTCATTCGTTGGATGATGAACTTAGAAATTATATATCAATACCTAATTGATTCTGGAACTTATGAGATTGAGTTTTTGGATTATGATGGTAATAAGCAGACCAGAATATTTGAATACTGGAGGGTATGGAAGGAAGGGGAGAATACTGAAATCTCCCTTTTTAAATCTGATTGTGCAGAGTATAATATATGGGTAGAAACATCTATGGGAGAAGCTAATGAAGATTCTAAGATCATTAAGATAGATGACGAATAAAGAGATAAGGAGATACGCTAAGATAACAGCTGCACAGAAATCCTTTTGGCATTTCCAGAAGGCTCTTTATCCTAATTTCTTTACAGATGATAAAGCACATCTAAAGACTTTATCAGATACATTACAAGCAATTTATGAGGGCAAAGTAAAGGATGCAGATGGCAATCCTATCAAGAGGGTAATGGTTAATATGCCTCCAAGACATGGTAAATCATTTAGCTTAATTAACTTTGCTGCATGGGTATTAGGTAAAAGCCAGAGCAATAGAGTGATTGCAGTATCCTATAATTCATCATTAGCTGGAAGATTCTCCAAAGGTGTTAGAGATACAATTGATACTGAGAATCTTGAGTTTAAGAAGATTGGTATGAATGATATCTTTCCTGGTGTCAATATCAAATATGGTGATTCATCCAATTCAATGTGGAGTTTAGAGGGCCAACATTTCAACTATCTTGGTACTGGTATGGGTGGTACTATTACTGGTATTGGTTGTAACATTGGTATTATTGATGATCCAATTAAGAACGATAAGGAAGCATTCAATGATAGGATATTAGAAGAGCATTGGAAATTCTATACTGATACATTCTTATCAAGATTAGAGCAAGGTAGTATCCAAATCATTAACATGACCAGATGGGCTACTAAAGACTTATGTGGAAGGATATTAGAAACTGAAGCAGATAGATGGCACATCTTGAAGATGGAGGCTTATAAGGATGGAGAGATGCTATGCCCAGAATTATTAAGCTATGAAGATTATGCTGATAAGAAGAGTAAAACATCTCCAGCTATCTTTGGTGCTAACTATATGCAAGAGCCGGTAGATGAGATGGGAAGGATGTATAAAGACTTTAAAACCTATTCAGAATTACCAGAAGGCCAAAGATTTAACTATACAGATACAGCAGATACTGGATCAGATTACCTTTGTAGCATCAATTATCTGATTAATAATGATCAAATTTATATCTTAGATGTGCTATATACCAAGAAATCTATGGAATATACTGAGCCAGCAGTAGCTAAAATGCTTGAAAAGGATGGTATTCAGAGGGCAAAGATAGAAGCAAATAATGGAGGAAGAGGCTTTGCAAGGAATGTAAAGAGGCTTTTAACCAATAATTTTACGGTTATTAAGACATTTACGCAAACTAAAAATAAGAAATCTCGTATATGGTCAAATAGTTATTGGATTGAAGAGAATGTATTTTATCCAGAAGGATGGGGAAATATGTGGGGTGAGTTTTACGCTTCAATGAAGAATTATAAAAGGGAAGGAACAAATAATCATGATGATGCGCAAGATTGTATTACTGGATGTGCTGAACAAGTTAACAAGCCTAAAAGAATATTCAAATAAATTTGTAAATTAGTGCAATGAATCTAATACAGAAAGCAATACAATTCTTCCAAACAGATACCAATAGGAAGATAAATTGGAATGAATTCTTTGGCTTTGATAAGGATAATCCAACAGCAAACTTTACTGAGTTTATTAATCAAGGGTACTCAAGAAGCCCAGATTTAAAGCCAATAGTAGATAAAATTGCTGCTACTACATCATCTGTAAAATGGTGTGTATATGAAGAAAGGAATGGAGAGTTAATCAAGGATGAAAGCAGTAAGCTGAATGATTTACTTTATTCTCCTAATCCTAATCAAACATGGAATGAATTACAATATAGTTTAGTGGTTAATTTAGCATTAACTGGTAATGCATTAGCAAGAGGTATTGATTCAATTGGGCTTGGTACAGAAGGTGCATTTAGGCAATTAGAGGTGTTATATACTCAAGGAATTACTCCAAATTTAGATAGCAATTATAATATAATTAGCTATGATTATGTGATTGATAGAATAGATACTACCTATTCAGCAGAAGAAATTATCCACATGAAATACTTTAATCCAACAGAGAAAGGATTAATGAGTGGAATGGGATTATCTCCATTACAATCTGCTGTATATCCATATAGAACTTCATTGAATCAATGGGAAGCCAGTAGTAATTTATTGAAGAATAAAGGTGCAATTGGATTTATCTCCAATGAATCTGATGATGTATTAGATGATCAAGAATTAGAATCAGCACAAAAAGCATTTGATTCTAAGATTGGAGGGGCTTCAAACTTTGGTAAATCAATTATTACACCATCTAAGATGAAGTATAATCCTATGGGGATGACTGCAGCAGATATGCAAATTATTGAGATGGGTGTTAAGACATTGAGAGCAATCTGTAATGTATATGGAATTGATTCATCTTTATTCAATGATCCAGCTAATAAAACATTCAATAATAGAAGGGAAGCAGAGAAAGCATTATGGACTAATGTTAATATTCCAATCCTTAGAATGATGGAAGCATCTTATAATAGATCATTTGTTGAAAGCTATTCTAAAGAGGAAGGTAAAAACTTATACCTTAAGTTTGACGTATCAGATGTTGAGGTTCTGCATGAGGACAAGGATAAAAAGGTAGATAGAGTAATTAAGCTATTAGAAAGTGGAGTTATAACAATAGAACAAGCACAAGAAATGATTGATATAACTGATTAAGATGAGAATAGAAGATAAGTTAAGCGTTAGATATGCTTGTAAGAATTTAGCTTTAGAGATAAAGGATATAGATGATAAAGAAGGTATAGTATCTGGATATTATGCAGCTTTTGATTCTATTGATGCAGATAATGATGTAATTAGAAAGGGTGCATTCAAGAAATCCATCCAAGAAAGAGGCCCTTTATCTGCTGGTAATAGAAGAATAGCACATCTAAGGAATCATGATTGGGATAGACAAATCGGTAAGATTCTTGAATTAGATGAAGATCAATACGGACTTAGATTTGTTTCTAAGATGGGAAGAAGCACAGAAGGTAAGGATGCATTACTTGATTATCAAGATGGTATTCTTAGAGAGCATTCTATTGGTTTCAATTATATCGCAGATAAAGTTAAATATGTAGAAGATTCAGAGTTCTCTGAGAAGGGACATTATGATATTACAGAAGTAAAATTATGGGAAGGTTCTGGAGTTACCTTTGGTAGTAACAGCCTTACACCAGTTATAGACGCTGCTAAATCAAGTGGCGATTACAATGATCTAATTAGCAAGATACACATATTGGAAGAATCCTTTATGAAAGCCATCAAGAATGGTAAGGGTACAGATGCTAGATTAGAGAATATTGAAATGAGATTCAAACAAATTCAACAGCTTAGAGATTCACTGATCATGGAGAAGCCGTCTTTTAAAGACACTTTTGTTACTGAACAGCCGAATGAAGCACAACAGAAGGCTGAATTGTATGATGATTATCCAAAGCAAGCAATTGCAAATGCTAAGAAGGGAATTGAACTAAATGAAGCAGTTGGTAATAAATGCGCTACTGATGTTGGAAAACAAAGAGGTAGAGATATTGCTGCTGGAAGAGGGTTCTCTTTGGATGTATTAAATAGAGTTTATTCGTACCTATCAAGAGCAGAAGAGTATTATGATGCAAGTGATGAAAAGGCTTGTGGAACAATAAGCTATCTACTATGGGGTGGGAAATCTATGAAGGCTTGGGCTGGATCTAAATTATCAGAGATTCAATCTGAAGAAAAAAAACAATTATTTTTAAACTTAATATTAAATTCATAAAGATGTTCGTAGAAAAAACAGCAGATGAATTAGCATCAATGGATGCTAAGAATTTACAAGAGTATTACGTTGCAAAACTTAAAAACGAAAATACTCTTTTAGAAGAAAGATTAGTAAAATTAGAAGGTGAAACTAATGATGTAGCAATTAAATCTTTAACTACTGAGGTAGAAGAATTAAAAGCACATAAAGTTAAATCTTTAGAATCAGCATTAGAAACACAAGGGATTATCTTGAAGAAATTACAAGATGGTTCTTTATCAGGATCTTCTGTAAGAATGGCTGAGAATTCAGTTAGAAAAGCATTAGCTGATAACAGAGAAGACTTCATTAAAGCTAAAGATGGAAGACATTCTTTCAGATTTGAATTGAAGGCTGCTGCTGATATGACTATTGCTGGTAATGTAACTGGTGGTGATGTACCACAAGCACAAAGATTAGAAGGTATCAATGATATTGCTGAGAGAGAAGCAAAATCTTATGCTTTATTTCCAAAGTTAAGAACAGCAGCAAACACTATTGAGTGGGTGTATGAAACTGGACAAGATGGTACTATTGATGGTACTGCTGAAGGTGCAGCTAAAGACCAAATCGATAATGATTTCGTTGTTACTTCTGTAGCTTTAGTAAAAAGAGCAGCTTATTTCAAAGTATCTACTGAGATGTTAGATGATGTATCTTTCATGGAAGGATGGTTAAGAAACAAGTTAATCGTTAGATTATTCTTAGATGTAGATAACCAAGTTTTAAATGGTAACGGTACTGCACCAAACTTAAAAGGTGTTATTGATTATGCTACTGCATTTGCAGCTGGTACATTCGCTAATACGGTTGATTCTGCTAACGATGCAGATTCATTAGTTGTTGCAGCTAACCAAATCAGATTGGCTAACCATAATGGTGCTTTAACTATTATGATGCATCCATCAGATGTTGCAGCTTTAAAATTAGTTAAGTTATCTGCTTCTGATAAGAGATATGTTGAGAGATTAATGATGGTTGGATCACAAATGTCTTTAGATGGTATTCCAATTATTGAAAACACTAACATTACTGCTGGTGATTTCTTAATCGGTGATTTCGCTAAAGGAACAATTGTTGAGAAATCTGGAATTGAGATTGAGATTGGATTAGATGGAAATGATTTCACTAAGAACATGAGAACAATCTTAGCTGAATGGAGAGGTCAACTTTTCGTACAGAATAACGATACTACTGCTTTTGTTAAAGGTACTTTTGCTACTACAAATGCAGCTTTAGAAACACCATAAGCATGGAGTTTATTTAGGGCCAGAACCTCACATCCTTAATTGGGTGTGGGGATTTGGTGGTAAAAGCATTTGATTATGGCTAAGAAGAAAGCAGTTAAGAAAATAGAGATTCCAGTAGTATGGGATAAGTTAAGAGATATAGATGAGGTAGAGATCGTAATGGGTGGTAAAGAATTTAAAGTATCTGTAGATCTTGCTAAAGCATTAATTAATAAAGGTAAAGCACAAGCTAAATAAGATGAGTGTAAAGATTATACAAGAATCTGATTTTGTTGGAGATGTAGAAATCCCAGTTGGAGAATGGACTGAGGATAAGCTAAATCTTTATATTGATCAAGTAGAGGAAGATATTCTTACATCATTACTTGGATGGACTTTATACCAGGAGTTAGAATCTAATCTAAATGTACATCCATTTCCAGCTAAGTGGGCCAATCTAATTGATGGTGATACTTATACATCTGGAGAGATTACATTTAAGTTTAAAGGCCTAACAGAGATGCTAAAGCATTTTGTATTCTTTTATTATATGAGAGATAATGAAATGGAGAATACTCAAATAGGAGTGGTTATAAATAGTGCTACTAATGCAGATAGAGTTACTCCGGTAACATCCAATCTACTAAGAAGGCATTGGAATAAAGGAATAAAGATCTATAATGATGCTTGTTCTTATATTACCATTACTAATGAGCCAGGAGAGGTTTATGCAGATTTCCATTTCACACAAAGAGAAAAGATTAGCATAGTATGATTACTCAAGTTAAAGATTTCATTAGCACAATTGTAGCAGATGTAAGGACTTCTACTTATGTACAAGGGAAGGTTGATTCTGGTAAGTGGCTATCTGGTGCACCATATTACTATCATGGTACTCCAATTGAAATCAATAACATTTTATCTAAGCTAAGAAAGGGAAAGGCTAAATTTCCAGCAGTATTATTGTTTGAACCTATTACTATGGGTGAAAATGATGATAGAATGAATAATATAGGGGCTACACCACAATTACAGATCTATTTTATGAATGATTGGGCTGGGCAACAGCAATGGGATACTGATGATCATTATACTAACATCATAGATGATATGGATGCTGTAAAGAGGGAGTTTATAAAGAGCCTAAAGAAAAATAAAAACGTATTGGATATTTCAGATTATACCACAATAAGACATGCTAAGTATGGCTTATTCTTTAATAATGAGGGGTATAAAACACAAGTTTTTAATGATATGCTAAGTGGTGTACAATTAAATATAACGGTGGAAATAGACAAGATTATTGATGGTTGTAATTTGTTTGATGAATATAATTTTTAAAACTTTTAAATTGAAAAAAAATGGCTAATTGTTGTACTTTATCCAATTCACAAGGGGATGCTTGCCCAAGTATATTGGATATTGCCAAGAGAATAATCATTGTACCAGAGGTAGATGCTGCTGGGGCAAAGAATGAACTGGCAAACGTAGGAGAAGTAATTAAGTCTACCTTAATAGGTAAATTTGATGCTCCCGACAAGGATGATAGATATTTCCCTCTTTCTATATTGGAAAATGTAGAAGATGTAAGAGTAGAACCTACATTCTTTGAATTCAATTCTGGAAGAAAAGCTAAGATCAAGGAAGGTACTCGTACTTTTACTGGGTTTATTCCTTTTCAAGGGCCAGAATATTTAGGTAAATTAGAAGATTGGGCTTGCTCAAAATTTGGTATTTACGTTATTGACAAATCTGGAAACTTTGTTTATGCTACTGATGCAAGCACAAAAGTAAAGGTTCAGCCTATTATGGTTGATCAAGAATCTTTTTCTGCTGAGTTAGTTAAGAAAACAGATGCAGAGCCAGTAATGATTAAGATTACATTTGACTTTAGAGAAACTGAAAAGGATTCTTTAATCAGAGCAATTGATGCTGCTGATTTAGACTTTGATGGTTTATCTTCAAGTGATGTATATGGACTATATGATATTAAGCATGTAGCTTCTGATGTATCTACTACTGGGTTTACTTCTACTATTACAGAGAATATCTATGGATTTGGTATTGAAGGTTTAGTAGAGGCTGATTTTGCTATCTACAATAATAATACATCTTCATCCGTAGCTATTTCTGGTTTTGCAGCAGTTGATAACGCTTATACATTTACATTTACTGCACAAACAGCAGCAGACAAATTAAAGGTATCTGTATCCAAAGCTGGATATGATGATTCATTGATTGAAGCTGAATTAGTAACAATTCCTTAATTATGGCTAAGTTCATAAAATTAGGAAGGACTTCTTTTAATGTTGATGAGATAAAGAAGCTAACTTTTGAAGAGTTCAAAGGTTTCTTCATGGGTAAATTGGATGTTGATATGGCTGAAGCCTATGAGCAAATAACCAAAAAGAAAGCTAAATCTAAAGGTAAGAAGAAGTAGTTTTTCGTATCATGGTTTTAGTTTTTTTGTCTTAAAAGGGGTGCTTTACGGTATCCCTTTTTTGTATATTTATTATATGAAGTTTTATAGAACAATAGAAGAACTGCCAATCTGGAACTTTGATAAGATCAATGAGCAAGGTGATGTACGCTATATGTTGAAGCTGGAAGATTACTTTGATATGCCAGATAAGAATGTTGATTATGATTCATTAGTGGATCATTTCATAATGGTAAGTGATGAGTTATTCGAAAGATTTGGTGTTGATGATAGGGCCATTACTAATATGATAGAAGAAAAAGATATATTATTAATGAAATTAAAGTGGTTATCTGGTGAGACAACATTTAAAACGTCGTATAAGATTAAAAGTAAGATCAAAAATGATCGGGAAGCTATGGTCGCGAATAAGAAACAGACCTTTGAAGAAAGAATAATAATGCTTGAGAGTTACTTTAAGAAAGATTTTGACGTATATAAGATGAGTGTGGCAAAATTCTACACTTATTTAGATGTATTCAAGAAGGCTAACAAATGACAATCTTTGCTAATAAATTAGATAAGTTAATAATTCAATTGGAGGAACTTCCAATATTAGCAGATATTGTAGCTGATGAGGTAATGGCTAAAGAATTTCCAGCTAAAGTAAGGCATCAGATAAAAGAAGAAGGTGAAAATGATCAAGGCCAGTTAATACAAGAAGGGTATTCTAATTATTGGGGTACAATAAGATCAGTTGCTGGATTACAGATTGAATATGTAGATTTGTATTATACTGGTAAGTTTTTGGATGGATTAACTACGGTTGAGAGTGGAGATGAATATACATTAGATTCAGATGTGGGATATTTCCAAGACTTAAAAGATAGATATGCTGGTATAATGGGCTTACAAGAAGATAATTTAGCCTTAATTATAGAAGATATAAGAAAGAAACTAATAAAAGAGTTTAGAGATGGCAGATAAGATAAGTAAAAGTGATTTATTTGGTGATTTTAATCTTGGTGCTGAGATAGCAGCATTGAAGGAATTGCTTGGATTGGTCACTAAATTGCAGCAAGAAACGCAAAAAATGGCTAAAAATAAGATATCTGATGTATCTAAAATTGATGCATCTACGGTAGATGGAATGAAAAAGCTAATGACTGCAAAAGAAGATGCTAATAAGATAGAGAAACAAAGCATTGAATTAGATAAAGAAGCCGTTAAACTAAAGAAACAGCTTACACAAGCAGAAGATTCAGAGGTAAAGGCTAAGATAAGGTATCAGCAAGCCAGTAAGGCCCAGAAGGATGCATTGAAGGATGAAATAGTATTAGCTGATCAAAATGCTGGTACATTACAGAAATTAGCTGCATCCAATAGAAAATTAAGAAGAGAAAGAGAAGGATTGAATCTTGAAACTGCAAAAGGTAAGGCTAGATTACAAGATATTAATAAGCAATTAGACTTAAACAATAAAAGGATTCTTAGTAATTCAGATGCTTTAAAGAAGCAGAGAATGAACGTGGGTAATTATACAACATCAGTTACTCAAGGTATCCAAGCATCTGGATTATTTAGTAGGCAATTGATGATCTTGCAGAGGATTCAAGCCACATTAGCAGTATTTACCAAGAAATCTGCACAAGCAACAGAAAGTGCAGCAGCAGCAAATACAGCAGCCGTAGCATCTACTGGAAGATTCTCTAAGGCATTGAAAATATTAAAGATTGCATTAATATCTACTGGTATTGGTGCTATTGTAGTTGCATTAGGTGGATTAATTGCAGCATTTGCATCTACACAAAGAGGAGTTGATGCATTTACTAAGGTTTTAAGGCCTCTAAAGGCTTTATTTGATGTCTTTATAGGATTCATCCAAGATACTGCATTAAGTACATTTGATAGGCTTAAAGAGGCTATTGCGAATCCAAAAGAGGCAGTTATTGGTTTAGGAAAGGCAATTAAAGAGAATTTAATCAATAGATTCAAAGCATTAGGAGTATTTGGAGAGGGATTAGCCCAGATATTTAGTGGTGAATTAGCTGAAGGATTCAAAACATTAGGGAATGCAGTAATACAATTTAATACTGGTATTACAGAAGGTATTGATAAGATGGCATCTGCTGGTGAAGCAGTTGGAGAATTTGTAAGTGATGCTATTGATCAAGGTGCTGAATTAGATAGATTATTAAAGCAATTTAGAGATAGGCAAATTGAAACGGTTGTACCATTAGCTAAAGCAAGATTGGAATTCCAAAAATTAAAAGAAATAGCTAATGACCAATTAGCAACAGATGAAGAAAGAATTGCTGCATTAGAATTAGCTGCTACTAAGCAAAGATTTATTGCTAAAACTGAAAAAGAATTGATTGATTTAAAGATTCAAGCAATGGAATTAGAGCAATCTTTCAATGATACATCTACAGAGGAATTATTGGAACTTGAACAGCTAAAAGCAGAAGCATTAAGAGCAGATGAAGCAGCTACAAAAAAGATTGCTGGTTTAGTATCATTAAGAAGTGGTATTGAATTAAGGATGCAAAAAAAGATACAAGCTGAGAAGGATAAGAATGATAAGAAGAATGAAAAGGCTGCAGCAGATGCTAAAAAGAAAGCAGAAGAAAACACTAAATTCATTATTGAATCTGCACAGAAAGAATTCGCAGAAAGAAAGAAATTATTTGATAAGGCTTTAGATCAAAGAAAGGATTTACTGAATGATGAACTGCAAGAATCTCAAGACCAAGAGAATGATTTAAAGGCATTGGCCCAACAAAGGGTGCTATTTGCAGATGAATCATTAGCAGCAGAGAAGGCAAGACAAGCAGAAATCCAAAAGGAATTAGCTAAGACTGAAAAGAGAAAGCAATTATTAGCAGCTACTGAAACTGCATTGGAATTAATGGGAAGCTATGCTGAAGGTGGAAGCCAAACGCCATTCCAAGATGCATTTAGTGATATTAGTAAGATGCTTGGTGCATTGAAATCTATTCAATTCTTTGCTGATGGTACTGAATCAGTATCTGGAGGTATTGAAGGTAAGGATAGTGTACCAGCTATGCTAATGCCAAAAGAAAGAGTTATTGATGTTGCTAATAACATGAAGATTGGAGGAATGAGCAATGATCAATTATCAGAATTAGCATTTAAGTATAGAACTGGAAGATTAGATCAAGATTTACCATCCATTAAAGTAGAGAAGCAGAGATTTGAAAGTAATAAAGAATTGATTAGTAGAGTTAAGGATGTAGAAAAAGCAATTAGAAACATCCCAGAAGTATCTATTGATCCTCATGCATTAGCTAACTTTATTACAGAAACGATTAGAAGGCAGAATAAGGTGGATAGAAATCATTATAAAACCAATGAAATATTCAAATAGATGGCACAATTTGATAACGTAAAGTTTAAATTATTAGGAGAATCAGAAGGTGTAAGGGATTGGCAAGGACTGCAAATCATAGCTACTTTTGACAATGATAATAACCAGCCCAATATAACTACATCTGAATTAACATTCAGCTTGGATATGGGTAAGAAGCTAATTGAACATATTGATAATGGTGCAGTTGGAATAGGCAATGGAATATTTGAAGGTGTAGACTTTGAGATGAAATTAAATACTCCATCTACTGATGTATTTAAAGGGATCGTAGATTTAGCTAATGATATAGAGGTTAATAAAGAGAAGCAAGAGGTAAAGGCTAAACTACTTAAATTGGATGGCTTAAATACTTTTGCTAACGTATCTGAGGCTATTACTATGGGCTTATTAGAATCAGAAGGTAAATTTAGTGCATCTGATTACGTAGATATTCCTTACATTAAGGAAACACAATTCGATTACTTTGGTACAGCAATTCTAACAATATCTATATTCCAGATACAACAGCAATTAGCACAAATGTTTAAAGATGGATTGGATTTAGGTTCTGATGTTGGTGGTGAAACTGCTGGTGGTGCATTAGGGCCTCTTGGTGCTGCTGTAATTGGATTTGGTAAAGCAGCATCTAAAGTAATATACTATGGTGCAATGTTTTTTGTCCTAATAGACATGGTAAAAGAATTAATTGATACTTTATTTCCAATACCAAAGAAGCATAGAGGGATAAAGCTAAAAAGAATATTAGAAGTTGGATGTGATTTTGCTGGATATGAATTTATTGCAAGTAGCATGATTCCAGAATTGGATGAGTTGTATATTCTTCCAAGAAAGACAGAAGCTGGTAGAATTAATATTCCTAATTCAGAAACTGGATTACCAGTTAGTGGTGGACCGTTATATACGCTTGGTAAGTGCGTTGGATTGGTGAAGGATTTATTCAACGCTAAAGTTAAGATTACTGATGATAATAAAGTATATATTGAGCCATTAAAGAATAAAGGCTTTTGGGAATTAGATTCTGCTTATGAGATGCCATCAATAAAAGTAGATATTGATAAGTATAATACCAATGAATTAGTTGGTACTAAGGTGATTAGCTTTACTATTGACAATGATAACTACTGGGATTTAGATAATTACAAGGGTACTTCTTATGAAATCAAGACATTACCAATTGCTAATACTGATTTTAGAAAGGTATTAATAAAGGGATTAACAGAATTAACATTTCCAGTTGCATTAGGTACAAGGAAGAAACAAGGATCAATACTTGAGAGAACATTTAAAACTTTTGCTAAAGTTGCTGATTCATTATCTGTAATATTTAAGACTAATAATGATTTCTTTGGAACGGTTCAAGCAGAAAGCAGAGATAGATTGCTTAGAACAAGTACAGATTTAGTTAATATTCCAAAGTTGTTAAGGCTTACACCAGAATTAAAAATGCAAGCTAATAATAGAGATATATGGAGTGCAAAATATTTGTATGAAAAGTATCATTATGTAAATTCTTTCGTACAAAAAGTAGCTAATAAGGATAATCAAGATCATTTGAATCAGTACAAAGTTTATCAGAAGATTAAGATGAATGCATCATTTGAGGACTTTTTAAAGATTATAAACAACAATATTGCTACTGATGAAGATGGTAATAGGGTTGTTTTTGATTCAATTTTATATAATTTTGGTGGTGGATATTGGGAAGCTGATTATAGAATTCAATATGAATACACTACTAATTTAAAAGAAACATATACAGAGCCAACATAATATGGAAGATTTTAATTATATAACTAAGATGGTAGAAAAGGCAATGGCCCAGCTACAAGATAAGATGATGGAAAACTTTGCTAAGATTCCAGAGGGTTCAATGAAAGATAAATGTAAGATTATCATGGATGAATTGAATAAGGCTATGAGAGAAGGAGATACAGAGAAGTTGGATAGTCTAAAGAAGGAATTAGTAGAGATACAAAATATACAGAATAATGGCTAATATCAATGTAATATCAAGAAAGTTTTATAACCAGCTTGATAATGGTTCAGATTATACGCTTAACACAAGTACCTTTACTAATTTTATTAAGGGGAATAGTGGAGGAAGATACAAAGCTATTCATGATATTGGAGTAGAATGGTTTAGTACAGCTACACAAATATATAATGGTACATCTTACACAATCATAAATGGTTTTACATTTACTGCTACTGCTGATACAATTACAAGAGATAGTGGAAGTTGGGTTAGTGATGGTTTTAAATTAGGTGATACAATCAAAACGGTAACAACATCTGGAACTAATGATGGTACTTTCACAATATCTAATATTACAGATAGTGTTATTACCGTTAGTGGAACACCACTTGTTAATCAAGTAGATGGTGATGCTATTGTAGTTGGATTTACTACGCTTAATGATGTAGAATTTCAATATGGATTGATTGAGAATGGAGAACAAATTAACTTTAATAGTAAAGTAGACGGAAACGTTCAGAAATATAGATTACAAGGTGTAAGTGGTACACCAACAGCTATGAATCCAGTTGGTATTCAGAAAACATGGCAAAATGGTTCTGTTAAGGTATCTACTGGTGCTGGTAATCCAATTAATATAACTAATGGTGCATTAAATTATAGTGCTACACATACATCATTTCTGATTGAGCATGAATTTATTTTATTTCCTACCTATTTAGATGGTGAAATAGATAACATGGTTAACGGTAATCCTCCAGATTTATGGGCTACAGATAAATGCTTGAAGTATGTATTTAGTATTTACATGGCTGCTACTTTATCTGATCCAAATAGTTTTCATTATGGGCAAGATGAATTGCTATTAGGAAATACTGGATGGATAGATGAAACTTATAACGGTAATGCTGCTAATTTTAGTATCAATTCTATTAGCTATGCAGATATATCTGGTAATCCATCTTCTGGAATAATTAGAAGTGGTTCTACAGATGTTACTGTTGTTGTAGATACAGATTTAACCATTAATACATCAACTAAATTTGCATTAACACATTTTATACTTCCAGATGAAGATCAATATAAAGGTGCGTCTGTACAATCAAGCACATTAGAAGAAAATTTCTTATTTGAAAACTTTGTTTCTCAATTTGGTGCTACTGATCCAGATGGAGATATAATAAAGGATGTTGTTGGAACGGTTGTTTCTGCATCTCAAGGAAGCATTACTTTTAGAGTGCAGTATAATTCAGCAGATGAATTAGATAAGATTAGGGCTGGAAATTATTGTTTCTTAGGCTTATTAATCCAAGATGCAAGTACAGCTAATACTCAAATGATGTTGAAGTTGGGTGTAGATGAAATGGTTGCAAGTGCTATTGGAGATGATGAATCTGGTTTAATATCATTTGCAGACTTCAATTTATACCAACATCCAGAAGATGATGGAGTAGTTACTGATGGTAGTACATCTGTACAAGGGTATGTAGAGGATAAATTATTATCATCATTTAGCTTTGATTTAAAAAATGGTTCAGCAGTAGTTGATAAAGTAACTGCAAGACTGGTAGCATATAATTCTACTACTGGAGATTTCTTTGATATCCAAAAAGAGGAATATGATTTTACTATTTATCCTCAAGTTGGAGGAATACAACAAATTAATTTAGATACTACAAGAGGATTTAAGTTAGCATCTGGATCTGATTTTAATAAGGTAGATTGCTCAATTACTTCTTATGGTGGTAAAGTTACTACTTATGAATTTAATTGGGCCTTTTCATTTGATTGGGCTGATTATAAAGCATTGGCATCTGCTAATAGTGCATTCTATGATTCATCTTTATTAAACAATGGACTTAATCAGAATTCAAGCCATTACTCAATGAATGTGGCGAATTGGGGAGTATATTTATTCTATGATTTTGATATGAATAGTAATGGCAATATTACTACGTATAGACAAATATCTCCAGAGTTGGATGTTTCTAATTATGATGAATACATTGGTACTAATATATGGAGTGTAACTAAGCAATTAACTAATCAAGTTGGTACAAGTACTAATAATAATATATTAGATACTGAGAATACCAAGATTAGTTTTGCATTTACTTCTTCTTTAGGAGATGTTGGAACTGATTACCAGGCTGTAATTAGATTAGAAGAGTATCAAAATGGAGGATTAAAGAATATATGGGAGATCTCAAGCTATAAAGATAGATTAGTACGTGGTAATCCATTAATACCTTTAAGTGGAGAAACATTTGCAAAGGTTACTAAATCTCCAGTAGATACATTAACGGTTGAGGCTGAAATTGATAAAGATTTAATAAATTTAGGTAGACAATACCAAGTTTCTTCAAGAATATGGACTGGTTTAGCACAAACTTACGTATTTGAAGATGGGGTTAACTATGAATTTGAAGATAGTGTAGATTATGATTTTGAATAAATAATATAAAAATGGGAAAATTAACGGGTAGAAGTGCAATAGTAACAGCAGATGTAGATGAAGATTTATTGATTCACGTAGTAGATACTGATGGAACACCAACATCATTTAAGGCTACATTAAGCCAATTGTATGCAGTATTTCCAAAGAATAGTAGTGCTGGGGCTGGAGATGTAAATAAAGTTCCTAAATGGACTGCTACTAATGAATTAGGTGCATCAATAATAGAAGATGATGGATCAACAGCAACAATTGGAGGAACTATAAAAATTACTGGAGGTTCTCCAAGTGCTGGTAAATTCTTACAATGTGATGGTGCTGGATTAGGTTCTTGGGCAGATGTTGTATCTGATGTACAAGTAAGTGGTACTCCAGTTGATAATCAAATAGCTGTATGGACAGCAGCAGATACAATTGAAGGTGATTCTAATTTTACTTGGGATGCTGGATTGAATATTACAGCTACTGAAGCTACTGCTATAGATTTAATACATAGTCCATCAGGGACTTCTGGTACAATAACTGGGTATAATATAGCTTTAACTGGTAATGCATCATCTTCACAGAGTTATGGTGTATCTTCTCTGGTTAATACAGCATTGAATGGAAGTGCTTATGGGGCGCTTTTAAGAGTTGGAGATTCAGCTGGTGATGCAGTTGGTAGTTACAATCAAGTAAGTGGTGGAAGTGTAGGAAGTACTTCTTATGGATCTTTAAATACGGTTATTTTTGCAGGAACAGAAACAAGTGTAGGAAATAGCTATGCTTCGCAGAATACTATTACTATTTCTACATCTGGTACACATGGGCCATCAATATTTGGATCAGCAGTAGATTTAAACTATAATAAAGTAGGTGGTACTTTAACTAATGCTTTTGGATTTTATAGTACTGGGATAGTATGTAATGATTCTGGTGCTACAATAACCAACGCTTATGGAGTATATTTAGCTGACAACGCTGGATCTGGAACAATTACCAATAGCTACGGAATATATCAAGCGGGTACTGATGATAAGAACTATTTTGGTGCACAGCTTCAGCTTAATCATACTTCAGGTACTGCGGGGCAATTTTTAAAAGCAGTAGATGTTGATGGTAATGCTGAATGGGCAGATGTTCCTTCAGGTGTTACTGCATCAACTGGATTAGATAATAGAATTGCTGTATTTGATGGTACAGATTCTATTGAAGGAGATGCTAACTTTGTATGGGATGCTGGATTAGATATTACAGCAACAGCGCAATATGGTATAGATTTAACACATAATCCATCTACTTTTGGCACAACAGTAGGACATAACTTAGATTTAACTGGAAATGCAAGTACTGTTAATGCGTATGGTTTTTATTCTAAAGTAGATACTTCATTAGGTGGAAATGCTTATGGTGGTTGGTTTAGAGTGCTTGGTTCAGATGGTGAGGCAGTTGGTAATTATGGTTCAGTTGAAGGTAGTGTAGGAGGTGCTGCTTATGGGGCTTACAATTTAGTTAGTATTGCAGGAACAAATACAAGTGGTGGTAGTATGTATGGTTCGCAGAATATTATTACTGTTTCTACTTCTGGTACACATGGGGCTTCAATGTTTGGCTCTTCAGTAGATTTAAACTATAATAAAGTAGGTGGTACTTTAACTAATGCTTTTGGGTTCTATAGTACTGGTATAGTGTGTAATGATTCTGGGGCTACAATAACTAATGCTTATGGTATTTATTTAGCTGATAACGCTGGAGATGGTACAATAACAAATAGTTATGGGGTTTATCAAGATGGTGCTGATGATAAAAACTATTTTGCTGGGCCAATAGAAAGTAATTCTCAAGTTTATTCATCAATTGCATCTACCGTTACACCATCTGCTTTAGCAGCCACAATTGATTGGAATAATGGTAATATGCAAGTTTTGGATATGACAAGTAACATAAACACATTAACACTTAATAATCCTAAAGCTGGTGCATCTTACTTTATTAAGATCATTCAAGGTGGAGGTAATACCATTGTATGGCCAGCATCAGTTAAATGGGCAGAAAATGATGAGTATGTTGGTTCTGCTGTGGCTGGGGATATTGATGCAGTTGCATTAACGTATGATGGTACAAGTTATTTAGCAAATTATTCATTAGATTATCAATAGACTATGCAATTTCAAAAGCAAATGATGGGCATCCCAGCAGCAAGGGGAAAGGAATATGAGCCAATTCCACAATCTGGATCATTAGATAGTGGTGATGATGCAATACCAGTAGCACAATACTTTAGGCAAAGTTTTGGCGCATGGATATTGCTTCGTGACAGCATAACTGGAGGAACTATGGGCAATAGAAAAACAATTACTGGATTATCTTTATATAAAGAAAATAGAAGTGGAAGTGGTTCTGTAGCTATGACAAATCAATATATTAAGATAGCACATTGTACTAATGTAGCTTTTCCAAGTGGATCGCTTGATCCTACTGGTGCTACTGCTGCTGATGTAAGTTTATCCAATATCTTAACACTAACAGATGAAACTACGGTATATTCTGGTAATATTACTTTTACTGGCCCTACTGGTGAATGGACTGATAAGATCACATTTGATACTCCATTTGAATATAATGGTGCAGATAGTGTTGCCATTCTATGGATTAATGCAGATGGTAATTATTTCTTAAATAGATTTGAATGGGGTGTTGTAAATGTTGCTACTGGTTCAAGAATGTTACATCAAGAATCAGATTCTATTGATGTTGAAGATATGACAGCTTTTAGATCATCTATTCTTCCACAAACTAAATTATACTACTAATGATTGATTTAACACAATTAGAAGCTGCATTAGCAGAAAAAGGTACTAAAGTTTTATTATATGAAACTGAAGGAAGAAATAGAATTGATGGCATGTATTCTGATATAAATGATACAAAAGAGGCTATTGATCAAGTAATTATAGATATTTATTCTACTGCATCGGTAAGGAGTAGAGTAGATGATGGTACTTACAGAGCAAAAATTAGCCTAACTTTAGAGTAAATTTTTACGTATATTCAACAAAAAAAAAAGGTTAACATGAACAAGAATATTGAATTAACGGCAGAAGAAGCTAATGGATTGATTGAAATGATGCATATTGCAGTAAAGGCAGAAGGGCTAAATGTAGCTGGATTTTGCTCTGCAATGCAGATTAAATTAAAAGAGGCTTTTAAAGTTGAAGAAACTGAGGAAGTAGAAGCATAGTAATGATTATAGGTAATTTCACAGATACTGATCCAGCTTTACAAGGTGGATACTTGGATAGGTTAATAGCTACAGCAATAGAATTACCTACACAGCCATCATCTCCAACATTATCATTAACAATACCAGAAACTTGTTGTGATTGTTTAGGTGTATTCGGAGGTGGTTCTGAGGATTACCAGAATGATAAATCCACATTCTTTTATAGAAGGTCACAAGCAACAGATACAATTACGCTAAAGCTAAAGAAAGATGGTGTTGAAGTAGCTACAATTACAGATAATACTTATGGTACGCTGTATGATTTTGGTACTTGGACAACAAAGCCACAGAAGAATTACAAGATATTTATTATTGATTGGGATGATGTTTATACAGCTTTTGGTAATGGAGTATATTTAATTAATGCTGAGTATGTAATAACTTCTGGAGGCACATTTGATATAGCAAGCCAAGAGTTTAAGCTACAAGAGTATAGTGATTACAGAGCAGATGGAACGGTATCTTTTGCATGGACACAGAATGGAAGGATTAGAAATTCTGAATTTGATTATACTGGTTTAGATATTACTCAATACATTAGATTAGATGGTAAATTTGGAGGATGGGAGCCAGCATTAGAAAAGGATGAAATAATCTATTCTAATTATGAGAGAAAGCAAGTACAAGATGAAATAGTAAATAGCTATTCATTCCAATCTAAATTAGTAGATAGCTATATCTCTAAGCTACTGATCAATGATATGATGTTGGCAGATTCAATCAATGTAAAAGATTTTAATTTATACAATCACAGAAAAGATTATATTAACTTCCAATTAAGACAAGATGAGGTATCAATTGAGGAATTTCCATCAAGTGATAAGGCAGTTTTAGATTTGAAGTTTACTGATAAAGTTAAAAATCATTTAAAACAGCAATAATGGAAGCACCAAAGAATTCAATGGCATGGTTGCCAATTATAATACCAGCATTAACTTCATTCATGGTAATGTATTACGGTGCTAATCTGCAAGATGAGAAGGAAACGGATGAGAAATTATTAGAAGAAGTGCAAAGTATTAACAGAGAATTGCATGAAACTAATGTAACATTCAAAGGAATCCAAGTGGAGGTAAAGCATTTATCTGAGGGCCAGAAGAAGATGGAAGAAAGGATTGATAGAATTGAGCAAAGGATTAGAAGATGAGGCTGGAATTAATAAGGCATAAAGATAATGGTGTTCAAACTATTGGTACTTTATCAATTTGGGATGAAGATCTAATTCTTTTTAGTTGTAAAACGCTTGAATTACCTTATAAGGACAATGCTAAGAACATAAGTTGTATTCCAGCCGGTAAGTATCCAGTTAAGCACAGAGAGAGCAAGAAATACGGTAAGCATCTACACATACAAAAAGTACCTGGAAGGACTTATATCTTAATGCATTCTGCTAATTTCTTTCATCAGCTGGAAGGATGTATAGCAGTTGGAAAGGAATTTATGCATATAGATGATGATCAGCAGATTGATATAAATGCATCCAAATTAACATTAAAAAGAATTGTATCTTTATTAGAAAGTGATGAAGAGCATAAAATTGTAATTAAAGACAAGATCATGATGGATAAAAAACAATTATTTACAAGTATTAAAAAAGGTGCAAAAGAAGGATTACTTTCTTTTAGTCTTAATATTGGTAAAAATAAAGCAGATGGTGGAGAAAATCCAAAAGGCAAATTAAATAAGCCAAGACTTATAGCTATGGTAATAAGCCAAGTAGCTAAATACTTTTTAGCCTATAAAGGTGTAGAGTTTATTGCACCAGAAGAAGTGGATGTGATAGTAAATGGTATTTTAGGCTTGTTCTAATATATACTTTGTTCAACCTTTAGGGCCTTTTCTTTATAGTTAAGGCCCTTTTTTTGTATATTGCTAAAGGTGGTTGTTTCAATGGGATGACTATTTTGTTCTATTGGGAGAGGGATAATTTTCGGATTATTCCTCTTTTTTTTTGTTTTATTTAGAAACTTTTTTATATATTTGATGTATAACAAAGAACAAAACAATAGAACTTATGAACTTACAGAAATTATCAGAAAGAGAATTAGCAAAGTTAATATCCCAGTATAATGGGCAAAAGGGTACTGAAAAGCAAATTGATAGGCTTGTTAAATTTTATCCTAATAAAGAGATGATGATTAATTTTCTAATGCCAAGAATATAAATCAATGAGCAAAAAACTTAATGCCCTTATCAAGATGATTCAAAAGATTGATACATCAGAAAAGTTATTCTTAGGAGAATTATTAATCGAGAGAATGAGAGAAAATCTTAATGATGATGAATACGCAGAAGCAACATTTACATTAGAATTACAAAGAATTAAAACAGAGATTTTATTTATTTAAATTTATTATTATGATCAAAATTATTGCAACAGAAGGAAACACTACAAAATGGGAACCAGTAGAAGCTGGTACTCACTTAGCAAGATGTGTAAGAATGGTACACATCGGAACGGTTATGGAAAGCTATGCCAATGAGCCAGCTAAGCCAAAGAACAAAGTATTTTTAACATGGGAATTTCCATCAATGTTAATTGAAGGTGGTGATTATGATGGTAAGCCAAGAGTTATATCTAAAGAATATACCTTGAGTTTACATCCAAAAACTACCTTATGTAAGCATTTAGTAGCATGGAGAGGTAAATCATTTAGCCCAAAAGAAGCAGAAGCATTTGATATTACTAAACTACTTGGAGTAGCTTGTATGATTACGGTGGTCCACAATGAAGTAGGTGATAAGGTTTATGCTAACATTGGAACTATTTCTGGATTACCAAAGGGATTAGAAGCACCAGAGCAAGTATTAGAGAGTTTAGCAGTTAATGCTACTAATATTGATGAGCATACTGATAGCATCCCAGATTACATAGTTGAGAAACTTAAAACATCTACTGAGTTTTTAGCATTGGCCCAAACACCAACAGCTGAAGAGCCAGTAGTTAAAGAAGAAGAAGAGGAAGAATTACCATTTTAGTTAAGCATGGGGAAGGGGTTAATCCTCTTCCCTTTTTAAAAAGTAGAACAATGGAACTAATTAATTTAATAGATGAGCAGATTATTACCAAGAGTGTAATAGCTGACATAGTACAAGAAGCAGTTAATGCTGTAAAAGAAGGCCACATTGATCCAATAGAAGCAGCCATTAGATTAAAAGCCAATGAAGAGATTCTAAAGGACATTAGAAAGCAATTAGATGACTTAATCATAGATCAAGCAGAGCAATATGCCAAAGGTGAGAGATTCTTACAAGGTGTAGAGTTTAATGTGGTTAATGGAAGAAAGGCTTATGATTTCTCTGATGATGCTGAATGGACAGAATTAAAGGCTAAAATAAAGGCCAGAGAAGAATATTTAAAAGCCAAGCCACAATTTGATCCAGAAACTGGAGAAGCTAATCCAACAAAGATTAAATATGGTAAGGATTATTTAACAATAAAATTTCCAAAGTAATGAGAAAGGAAGAATTTTTTGATGCATTAGATAAGGGCTTGTTCAATTTGACAGCCCTTGCTAAGATGATTGGAATTACCAATCCAACAATGTACTCCAAAGCTACAAGCAAGAAGTTTAAGCAATGGGAGATAGATAAACTAATTGATGCTGGTTTAATTGTACCAGATAACTTATTGAAAGATTGGGGTGATTATGTAAGGGATGAATTTATGTCCAATAAGACTACTGAACTTAGTGATGATACTATTTATAATTTAGAATTTGATAAATTTTTGCTGTATGCCAAAATATAAAGAAGAAAGAAGTGGATACATCTTTAATGAGAAAAACCAGTTGCTATTTGTTACTGCTGGATATGATAACATAAAAGATATAGTATGCAGAATCCAATTGTTTCTATTAGAATTAGATATGGATTTTGGATCAGAGGCAATAAGAAGAGCCATATATTCACCAAAGTTATTCCAAGACAAATTTTATTTCAGTTTAAAAATATCAGATAAATATGAAGGCTGAAGTACAAATCCATTATAAGATTTCCACGCAAAAGGATTGGAGATTTGCATCCATTAGGCTAAATAGTTTATCAATGGATTCAGTAATACTGATTATTGAGAAGAGGCTAAAGATGATGCATCCAGATGAAGAGAAGAAAATTGATTATAAAATTATAGGAATTAGTTGATATGAAAATAAAAGAGAAAGCAAAAGATCATGCAAATTATCTCATAAACAAATTTGTTTCAGTAACCATGCATCATCAATTTGAATATATTGTTGATGGAGTTAGATTATCATTAGCAAAAAAATCAGCATTAATTTTGGTTGATGAAATTATAAGACATCAACGAGAAGGGGGAGATTTATATCTTACTCCTATTGATTTAGAGTATTGGCAAAAAGTAAAACAAGAGATAAATAATTTTTAAACTAAAACAAAGATGAGTAAGGAAACATTATTAGAGTTTAGATTAAGATTAAATAAAGACGTACCAGCGTATCACCAAAAGGGTTATGAAGATACTTTCTATATTAGTATTGAAAGTCTAGCAAGATTACCAATAGATGACCACTGGGATATTATTAGTGTTAAAGAATATAAAGATGAGTAAAGAAGATAACATAACAGTACAATGGGAAAAGGAATATGAAAAATGCAAAGACCCTGTATATTTCTATTCTCATTATCTTATGATAAAAAATACAGATGGTACTATGTCTGTACCACCACCTCTTAGTGATAAAGCTAAAGAAGATATGAGAAAATGGATAGGATTTAAACCAAAACAAAGATGAGTAAGGAAAAACTTGTTGGTATGATATGTAAAAAGAGGTTGCAAACTCTTGAGGAGAATCCACCCTGTTGCCCGTACAGTAAGGGAATAAAGAAAGTCCTCACGCCTTATTCATTTATTAAAACAAAACAAAGATGAGTTATGAAATATAGAGGATTATCAAGCATAAGATGGATGTATATGAAAAAGGATTTAAAGAGGAAGAAGATGGATAAAGAAAAAGATTTAGAATACTGGAGAAATAATGCTGAAGAGGATTATATTACAACACCCATAAGTGTTTTAAGATATATTACAGAACTTGAAAATGAGATAAAACAAAACAAAGATAATTATTTAGAATTATTAATTGGATTTATTTTAGGATTTTTAGTAATGCAATTAATCCTACATACATTAATCATATAAAACAATAGAAATATGAAAGAAACAATTAGAATATACGCAGAAGAGATAGTGAACATAGTAAACAAATCAGATAGCAATTTTGATGCAATAGAACAATTAGAAGACTTACTATGCAAATTGATCAGATAATAGAGCATTTTGAAAAGAATGGAATACCTAAAGGCCCAATACGCTATAATCAATGTACGGTAATCCAAGATCCAGCTAAGATGGTTGAAAACCACATTAGAATCTTAAAAGGAAATCCTAAAAAAAAGCATTTTTTACCATATTATAAAAGACTTTATTTTTTGGTAGGGATTTCTCCGACAAAAGACAAAGTTTAGTACCGAATTAGTCAAAGCTACAAAAAGCAATATTGAAAAAAATTTTGATTTACTTTTTCGTGGAAAACTTTGTCTTCTTTGTCTGAAATAAAGGAAAGATAGAGTATCACTGAGTTTCCTTTCCGACAAAGTTGCGCCAATCAAGCGCCAAACTTGACAAAAGGATTTATTATTTAGATATTAGAACAAAATTAGAACAGAATATGCAAGTAACTATTTTTCGTAACATCCATAGTACATCTACTGGATTTGACAGAACACCAGATTTTATCTTTGATAGAATACGAAATGGTGCTTCTAAGGACTTAATTAAAGAAATAAGGGGTAAGACTACCAAAACTGAAAAGAATGCCCTTAAAAAGAATTTACCGAGCATCTGCTGGAGTGGTAGGTTTAAAAACAGATCAGATATTGGATTGCTTGAGCATTCTGGATTGATATGCTTAGATTTTGATGGCTTTAAAGATGAAGAGAGCCTTAAAGATTGGAAGCAAATAACAGAAGGTGTAGAGTTTACTTATGCTTCTTTTATTTCTCCATCTGGAGAAGGCTTAAAAGTAATAGTAAAGATTCCACAATGTAATAAGGATGATCATAAGCTATACTTTGAGGCTTTAGAAGATTTCTTCCAATCACCACATTTTGATGTATCATCTTCCAACATTAGTAGAGTATGCTATGAATCTTATGATCCAGAGATATATGTAAATGAAGATTCTACTATATGGGAGAAGATGAAAGAAGAGGATATAATGATTACTGCTGAAGTAGATCCTCCATTGATTCTTAAATCTACATCCAAGATAATACAGAATATTTTAGTGTGGTTCAATAAGAACTACAATATGCAAGAGGGAGAAAGGAATGAGAATCTATTTAAGTTAGCTGCTGCATTATCTGATTATGGAATAAACCAATCAGAAGCAGAGCATTTAGCTTACCAGTATATCAATAAGGATTTTACAGAGCAAGAAATTAATACCATTATTAGATCAGCTTACAGAAGAGGTAGTGTAAATTTTGGTTCTAAATTCTTTGAGGACAGAAGTACATACAATAAGATAGAGGATAAGATTAAGGATGGAAGGACACATAAGGATATTGTTGCATCCTTTACAGACTATACTAAGGTAGAAATAGAAGATGCCATAAGCCAGATTAAAGTAGTAGCATCTACGGTTGAATTCTGGGATTTTGATAGTAAAGGTAAGATTAGATTAAGGCCACATAAATTTAAAGAGTTTTTAGAGCAGAATGGTTATGCTAAAATATATCCATCTGGTTCTGAGATTCCAGTATTTATTGAGATGGATTCTAATATAGTTGATAATACATCTACACAAAGAATAAAGGATTTTGTACTTAATTACTTAATGGATAATTCTGCTGATTTTGGAATGAAGCCTTATGATTACATGGCAGATAATCCTAACTATTTTAGTGAGAAGTATCTATCATTACTTGATTCAGTAGATATAAACTTCAAAAGAGATACTGCTGATACTTGCTATCTATACTATCAGAATTGTGCATTGGAGGTAACAATGACTGAAGTAAAAGAAATTGATTACATGAATCTAAATGGCTTTATCTGGAAGAAACAGATAATACAAAGAGATTATAAAGCTGTTGATCATCATAATGCAGAATATAGGAAATTCATTTGGCTTATAGCTGGGCAGAATAATATGAGGTATAATAGCTTTAAATCTGTAATAGGATTCTTTCTACATTCTTACAAATCTGCTGGTAAGAATAGAGCCGTTATCTGTAATGATGAGGTAATATCTGATAATCCTAATGGTGGAAGTGGTAAAGGGCTATTTGCTCAAGCATTAGGAAAGATGAAGAATCTATCTATATTGGATGGTAAGCAATTTAATTTTAATAAATCATTTCCATTCCAGACCGTTGGAGTAGATACACAAATACTGGATTTTGATGATGTATCTAAAAATTTCCCTTTTGAGAATATGTTTAGCCTGGTAACTGAAGGAATAACATTAGAAAAGAAGAATAAGGATGCCATCCACATTCCATTTGCTGATACACCAAAGATACTGATGAGTACTAATTATACTATTGGTGGAGTTGGTGGATCATTTGAAAGAAGAAAATTTGAGATAGAATTTAGTAGCTACTTCAATGTAAGATATACTCCAGCAGATGAATTTGGTAGGCAATTATTTGATGATTGGGATGATGCAGAATGGCACATATTCGATAACTATATGATCCAATGCTTACATTACTTTTTAGAGAATGGATTAGTATCTCATGACTTTGTGAATCTTCAGAAGAGGAAGTTTATTAAGGATACATCATTTGATTTCTATGAATGGGCAATGGATGAAGATAATATCAAGGTGGGCCATAGCTATGTTAAGAAACAATTATACAATGATTTTACTGATGAGTATAATGATTACAAGAAATGGCTTACACAGAATAAGTTTTCTGGATGGGTGCAGAAGTTAGCTTTATACAAGGGTGTATTCTATGATGGTAAGAAGAAGAATCAATTTGATGAGAGATGCCATATGCTATTAAAGAATGATCCAAATGAAGTAAGCATAGAAGTACAAGAAGAAGAAATTGATGAACTACCTTTTTAAATTATCGTTATGAAGATATTAAACTTATATGCTTGTTTAGGTGGTAACAGATACAAGTGGAATGAAGTTAAGGAAGATATAGAAGTTACAGCAGTAGAGTATGATCCAGAATTAGCAAAATTATACCAAGATAGATTCCCAAATGATGAGGTAATAGTTGCTGATGCACATCAATACTTATTGGATCATTATAAGGAATTTGATTTTATTTGGTCAAGCCCTCCATGTCCTACGCATAGTAGAGCAAGATATTGGAATAGTTCAAACTATGAAACTACAACTAAAGCAACATATCCAGATATGAAGTTATATGAAGAGATATTATTTTTACAGCATTATTTTAAAGGTAAATATGTAGTTGAAAATGTTATACCATATTATACTCCATTAATACCAGCAAAAAAACGTGGTAGACATTTATACTGGACAAATTTCCATCTTCCTTTTGAACTAAGTAAAAGGAAACCTGAAGGGATATTATGCACTAGAAATGAGCATGAAGTATTACAGAAGTTTCATAAAATTGAAGTTAAAGCAAGTGTTGGAGGATATAGGGATGTATTAAGAAACCTGGTTGACTATGAAGCTGGTAAAACAATATTTGAAACTGCATTAGGAATTATTAGCAAAAAAAGCACCAATCAATCAGAACTTTTTTGATTTTAGTAATTTTTTATATATTAGTAAAAC
>Ga0228643_1000122_pt1 | contig 33410 bp, 27 predicted proteins | sample 55DmetaG_FD_190533 | JGI IMG/M metagenome (GOLD analysis project Ga0228643, IMG submission 190533) | Seawater microbial communities from Monterey Bay, California, United States - 55D | ecosystem: Environmental > Aquatic > Marine > Coastal | place: USA: California | collected 2016-11-08
TTTGTATCTATCTCTATCAGTCATTAATGCAAAGAACTGTGCTGGTTTTGTTTGTGCTAGTAATTTCATAACAGCAAATGGCCAAGCTGATGAACGTCTCCATGCTGTTTCAACCGGTCCGCCGTCCCCCACTTGCCATGATTTTTCTGTACTTAATAAATCATAGTTATTAACTAACACATCAAAACTAGATTCTAAATCTCCTTCGTCTCCTGTAGGGATAACTGTTTGTAATCCTGTACGTATAGAGTTTTTAACTATTCTTTCGCCTGCAGGATCTGCAACTTTACCAAGAGCTAGATCATCCCACAGCACTAAGTTATCTTCTGTATATGGTGCTGGACCATATTGACTTTGCCACCAGCTAGGCTCTTCAGTTATTCCTAGCAATTCCCAAGGACGTAAATGTGGTATATCTGTATCATAGAATTTAAGTAAGTTACCTCTCCATCCACCTTTTAATAATTCACCATTTAATCTATCTGTTGAAGATGAATAGTTCCATGTCTTTTGATTATCTTTATCGTAATCCTGTGTTTTGTAATCTAATTTGTTTTGAGCTACCCATGTTAAGAAACTTTCACTTAGTAAGTCTGTAATTTCTGCATCTGTATAGTCAGTTGTTCTAAATGCACCTGGGATAACATCTTGCCAATGCAACGGTATAATGTTTGTACTAGATACTTTGATATTGTTATAAATTCTACGTTCAAACTCTAATAATACTTCATCACGATTATCACCGAATGTAATTGTTTTAGAACCATCGTGCCCTTGTAATATTGTTTGACTTGTTGAATAACTATCGTCAGTATATGTAGTAGGAACAAATTTATCAAACAGTCCCATCTTGGTTGGTGTAGGTGGAACAAAACTTCCTTGAGTTGTTGTGTATTCTCTTATAGTAACTACGTTACCTATTACTAACGGTTTTTTAACTTTGTCAATAGTTAGTCTAGGACCATCTGTTGCTAGTGTATAGTCTGTATCTTTTATTAATTGTACATCATCAATATAAACTAAAATAGATTTATAGTTGGCTGTTGTAAAATCATATGTATATAATGTATCAAATATGTTATCATCAATTGCTGTTATTGTGTGTTTTGTTTCTTCAAACACTTGTCCACATGGAATTGTGTCTGCCCAATAAAACGGCATATCACTATTCTTACCTCTGTTTAAATCTTGAAATGCTTGATCTAATCTTTCAGGTGCATTACCTTGATAATCATTTTTAGTTAATGTATCAATCAATCTATTTTTAAATTTTTCATATTCTGTTGATGCAAATTCAACTGAGTCAAAGAAGTTAATATTTGAATCTTTAGCAAACAATGCAGTAAACTGTAATGGTGATGATTGTTCAACAATCTGACTACCATAGCTAGGTAAATTTGCTAAATCTTTAAGATTGTTTTCACCTAGTATAGTGCCACTAAGATCTGGATTTCTTTGTGCAAGACTAACAAAATGATTTCTAACTGTACCTAATGTAACAGTTTCAAAACTAGTGTTTACTGAATTATCACTAAGGTTACCTGGCATTTCATAGTAACCAACTTTACTTGCCTGACTACTTATTACACGAATATGTACAAGGTCTGCTTCACTAGCTAGTGTCACTGTTGTAGTTGTTGCTGTCCTTGTAACAGTATAATCACTAGGACTAACATATTCATTATCAACGTGAACGATAACTGTATTATCACCGTCAGCGTATCTAACGTCACAGGTACATTCTGTTTTGTCTGTAAATGTAAATATCTGTGCTTGACGTGATGTTGTTGATGCTTTTTCCCAACCTGTTTTTAAATTAAAAGTTGTTCTGTCTGCATACTTTCTAATAAATCCTGTTGCAACTTTTGTTGTAGTTGATACATTGTTAACTGTATAAACAAAAGTATCACTGTATAAATTGTTGTCAAATACAATATCACCAACATTATTAATGTTTAAATATTTTAATCTTAAATCAAGTTCACTATCTATATTTCCTGAACCTGGTGCATATGAAAATAGTTTTGTTCCAACAAAGTTAGTTGATGGATAGTACGTACTGTTGCCTATAGAGTTTCCGTCAGCATCAAATATATCAAACAATGGTGCCTGATTAACTTTTGTTTTTTGTTGTGTTTGCTCCCAGGCAGTACCTGTATATCTATAACTCTTACCTTGCAAAGTATTTCCACTGGTTACATATATTGTTTCGTCTTCTACCACGTCGCCATCATCAGCTTTAATTAATTGAATAATTTTTTCACTCTCTTGCCCTGGGTCAAGTGTGATGCCAACTGGGTCAACTAATTTGACTTCGTAAATTTTATTTCTTACTTCAGGATCTAGGTCAGCGGCAAATATAATTCTTGAACCGTCAAATAATTGCACACCATCAATACCATATCCAATTTGTCCTGCTACATTTGAAAGTGCATCTGTTTGTTTTGTGTCAATAATTGTAACTGGTGCTTTACCATCTGTACCAAAGTTAAACAGTCTTAATCCATCATTGAATGATAATATAGGACGTTTAGCACGAGCAGTCTGATCTATATTAGCTACTGTCTTATTATATTTTGCTGAATCTTTTATTACTGAAATATGGAACCAACGATTTGATCTTGTCCAAGGATTTTGATCTGTAGACCCTCTGTTAATTGTCATGTAGTCTTTAACTGTTGGTGCATTCAGACTTGAGTCAAATGGTGTTTCGTCATATCCTTTAACATCGTATGGTTGTGTTTCACTAACTGTAAATTCTTCTGGTGTTTTAAAATCAGTTACTGGTAATAATTTAATTGCAGTGCCTACACCCTCAACATAGTATTCTTTATCTTGATACTCAGCTGGCTCTGTTTTGCCACGGAACTGTACTTTCATTCCATTGGTTAATTTAATACCTGTTGGTGAAGTATAAGTTTTAACTCCTACAATATCGTCTCCAACATTTAGTGTCAACTGATTAACAGCATCTACTACACGAATAATTCCAAATCTATTTGTATCTGTGCCATCTTGATAATACAGTGTATCTTTAACTGCTGATAGCAATGGCTGTTCCTCAAAGAAACCTTCAGCTGTTTTCCAATAATACATGTTATTGTGTGCAGTACCGTACTGAATATGAACTTTAGTTAACGCTGGAACTTCTTTAACTTTATTAAGTACCATAATTGGATTTGCACCACTAGCATCAAACAATGGCGAATCCTCATCTATTTCGTATACATATTCAATTCTGTATATTGAGTAACGATTTGTTTTTGTTGTTATATCTTCAGACTCGGCGAATGGTTCGCCGTCATTATCAAATAGTCCATTATCAAATCTTGCATCACGTTTCCAGCCTGAATCTTCTCCATCACCAGGATTTCTATTAGTAAAGATAATTGTTCTGTTACGTAGATCTGTTATTTCGTCAATGCCGTCATACTTGTCTAAGAATGGTTTTAGTTGTTGATTATTAACTTCATCAAAGTCTAAGTCAGTTACTAGATCAACTTTATCAGTAACATCCATGTTTAAGAAAAAGTTCTGATCAGTTGCTAACGGTACATTAAAATCAACTACTCCGTTGTCATCTCCGTTGTTAGTGACTCCTAATACCGCTCTGCTTGATTGATTAGGTTGACCTTTGACTGTTCCTGTTGATCCTGGATCAGTTTGTATATAAAATGGAAAGCCAGTTTGTTGAACATTAAATTTATAGTTTCCGCCTCTAACCACAGTAATCGTAGGGTTAGTTCCTTCTACACCACTTAGCGAATAGTTAAATTCATTTCTTGTAACATCATACTCATCACTGGTTGATATTTCTGTAGCACCTACGTCAACTGAATCTGGTCCTTGCGGTAACCAATAGTACTGTGCAAAATTAATAAACATGTCGTAGTCAACAAACGGATCCCATGCGTAAAACTCACTATCAAACAATCTATCATGTTTGTCAGTTAATGCACCATTTACCTGAAGTGCGTCTACTATTCCTGGGTACGTTAAAAAGTCGTTTGTTTCTTTTGAGTCTGTCTTTTTAAATGTTACTGTTGGCTCAAGTTGATATACAGAACGTTCTTGATCTTGTTCCAATACATAGCTGTCACTACCACTAACACCTAAGCCAGTTTGTTGTCCAATAAATCCTTCAACTCTTTTTAGTTCAGGTCGTTGGACAATTTGGTCCAGAGTAGCATTTAGAAACTTTTCATTAGTTTCAGTTCTAAATATTTCTGGTAGTAGATCTATAGTTCTTGTTAGTCTGGCCATTCTTTATCCTTGTTTTAACGTGCCTGCTGTAAGTGCATCAATAACATCAACGTCGTTAACGCTCGCCGCATTAACAAATATTTCATTTGGTGCACATTTTATTTCATATAAGTCACCGAATGTTTTTGTTGGGTCTGTTGGTACTAAAACAACCGATGATATAATATCACCTAGTTCTTCATGTAGGTATGCTGATAATTCAGAGAAGTAAAATGTATCTCCAAAGTCCCATTTATCTATATTAAAGTATTCATTCATTGCTTCAACAACACGTGATTTCATTTCACCTGTTGATACAACCACTCCACTTTGTTTAATCACTTTAATTTTACCTTGAAGTTCAGTTGCTGACTTAGTTCCAAATAATGGTTTAAACGTTACTGAATTTAAAATTAAATTGTCACTAGCCATTTTGTTATCGTTCAATGAACTATATGCAATAGTTAATTCATCAATAGTTGGCTTGGTAGGCATAACAACTTTATCTGTTATATCTTTAATCCAATTTGTGTAATCTGTATAGTATGTGTTTGACACTAGGAACAAATCAATAATATTTGTTAGTGCTGGATCAATTCTACGTGTGTTTGGTGAGTTATGTTTGTATTGAAAATATAAATCTTGTCTACCAATTGATACTTGATAGTCTGTACTTTCAGCTAGTGTAAACTCACTGCCTGTAATTGTTAATACATAAAATTTCTTATCTGTGTAAGCATAAAATACTTGTCCATTGAGGTATTCAGTTTTCTTTAATTCAATGTCATCTAGAGTTGCATACAATATATTAACTGTTGAACTAGCTAAAGGAACATATCTTTCTAAGTTGTCAAAATCAGTTTGCTTATTAAAGAATACATATTTTGTATTTGGATTAGTATCAGGATCAACAAGATCTAAAAAGATATCTGGATTGTCTGCAATGCCATCTGTATCTTTATCTGAATAACTTACTTTTACTTTAAAGTTATCAACAAAGCCATCTGTTTCAACTTCTTGTCCAACAATGTCTAAACTAACATCGGTTGTTAATCCATCACTTGAATCTGGTTTGGTATTTGTTTTTAATACTTTAACCGAATCATTAACTGTTTTACCTGTTTTAGGATCATATACTTTTGAACCAGAATCATATATAAATCTATTTTCTAACACTGATGCAAAGAAGTAACCTAGGTTACGATATTTCATTGTGTATAAATCACCGTCTGTAGTAAACTGTATTAACCAGGACGCATCTACATTTGTTCCTGTAGTATTACCACGATAGCTACTATCGTATTCTGCATCTTCATCTAGGTTGTCTGTTGAAATAATATACCATTCACTAGTAGTTTCGTTATATCCAATACCAAAGTCTCTGTATACTTCAATTTGATCAATAATTAAATTTTCAAAAGTTGTTGTTAGGTCTGTAGTAAACTTAGGAATAACTTCTGTTGGAATACAACCACTAGGTAGATACTCATTGAATGTTATAGGACCTGTTCCGTCTGACAGGTTACCTGTTCCAAAGTTAGTACCATCTAATGTTAAATTAGTTACTGTTGCCCATATTACTAATTTGTCATTTGATTTAGTTGGAAGTCCTGCCTGCAATCTATTGTTTGCATCAAAGTATTGGTTAGTTGGTGCTGTAAATTTAACTAGAGCACCTTCTTGAATATATTTTGTATTTCCAGAAGTAAATGATCCAACTGGTTCAGCATTGCTAGAGGCATTTAAAAAGTAGCCAGTAGTTTGATTAACAACGGCTGTTGACTTATTCCAAGACAATGATAAGCTAGTTAGTGGAATACGTTGATACTTGTCGTAGTAAAAGTGTGTTAGTTCTCTTCCTTTAAGTATTGGCTCAACAGTATTTGTTATAATGTCTGCAATATCATTTGTGTCTAAGAAACTAAAAGTAATTGTTGGATCTGTAAATGATCTATAAAACATTCCGTCACTGGCAAAAGCAGTTGTTGATGAATACTTACCTGTAGGATCTAGTAAATCTAATTGTCTATTAATGCCAATGCCTGTTCTTGCAATAGCTTTTGACTTTAAGATACTTGTAAATCTTGTGTACGGAAAGTTGTTATAGTCTTCGCCGTTAACCATTCTATTCTGTGTATAAAAAGCCGCTGGTGCTCTTTCTTTAATTTCTTCAATACTTTCTCTTGATTTAGAATTTGAAACAGGTGACTGTAAACTAACTGTCAGTGTTAGTGTTTCTGTTCTGCCGTTACGGCTTGTATAGTTTATAGGTACCTGTACGTTTTGTATTTCTTCAGGATTAATAACATACTCTAATCCGTTTGATGATCTAACATAACTTCTATAGTTACCCAATGGTATCTTACTAAATGTGCCATCACCAAATTGTAATTGTATTTGATCGTTTGTTCCTGTGTTAACCTGATACACAGTTCTTAACTCAGTTGAATTTGTTTTATCAACAGCAAAGATATTATCTACTTTTGACCACTCAGACTGAATTGTGCCAGTGCTGTCAAGTTCAAACAACCAAACATCATCTTCGTTAATACCTGATGTGTTAATATCAACTGTTCTATTTGAAATACGATCAATAAGTGTTATGTCCTGATTAGTTAGTGTCCCTTGTTTAAATGTAAAGAAGTATCCTGTTTCTGGGCTACCATATCCTAATTTGTCGTTGCGATATAAAACATTAAACATACCACCTGGCTGTGGTGCAGGTTCATACATATATGTTTTAGTTGAAGAAGTACTTGATGTAATTTCAAAGTCCATTGCAATACCATCAACTTCTGATGTAAACTGAGCAACTGGTACTGTATTTGCAGTTGTGTTTAGTTCATATTCGTCTGTGACAACACCTAATATATTTTGACTGTTTCCAGGAAGTCCAAAACGCTGACTATCAATCATAGCCGCATTCATAATTGCATTAAATTGTTCTAACCAATCTGAGTTAGTAACGTCATTCCAATTAATTGTAACACCAGACAGATTAAAGTTATTGTAGTCTAAAACTGATTCTGTTGTTGATACACCTGTAACTTTTAAGTAGCCATTGCCGTTACGGTTACGTTTTGGAGTATAGCCAACTAGTTTTGCTAACTTAATTACTGAGTCTCTACGTTCTGCTGTATCTAAAAAGTTTTCTCTAGTATTTAGATCAGAACGGAAAGCAAGACCTTGCCCTGTAAAGGCAATTAGATCTAGCATTGCAATAAATTCACTTGACTCTGTGTAGTCGTTAAATGTTTCTGGATAGTATAGACGTAAGTAGTCTACCATCGACTTTCTCAGCGTTTCAAAGTCATAACTTTGAAAATCAGCTTCTTTGAAAGTACGGTATAACTTCTTCCAGTCTTCCGCTCCAAATATAGCGGTTTGTCGTGTAGTTTTAGCCATAGCTTACCTATAATCCTTATTATGTAAGTATTTATCACTTTAATAAAGTGCGTATATTATAAGTAGCTTGCTGTTTGAGTTTCTGTATCGAGGAATATTTTAAGTAATTGTGCTTCACTTGACTGCACTGTGCTAACTGAAAGTTCACACAATAAGCCATTGTTTTGTTGAAAAAATACAACGTCTTCAACTTTAACTCTAGGATCTTTTTCAACTGACTTACGCATCTGATTTTCTAACTGTTTTAAGGTTGCATCATCAATTGAATCAAACAAGTAGTTCCATAGCTCAGTACCAACATTTGGTCTGCCCGGCATTTCGCCTTGCTTAATTAAAAGATTATTTAATAAGTCTCTTTTAATTAATTCAAAGTCTTCTAGGCGAAACTTTTTAGCTTTGCCAATTGTGCTGTATCCGTAGAATTGTGCCATAGTCAGTTATTTATCGCTTTAAGTTCTAGTGTATCTAGGCTGTCTTACTCTGGTATCACCTAGTATTTTTGTTATATCGTTATCTAGTGTAGTTCTATCTGTTGTGCCAGCAAACGCACCTGGATTACTATAACTCTTGCTTAAATCTGTTAGTTTAGTATCAACAAAATTAATGCTGTATTGTCCATTTCGTGCTGTCTGCTCAATGCCACTATTAATTAGAGCATTACCGCCACCTTTACTCCACGCCAGTACATTATCACTACCATGCACTGTTGCCGCTTGTATTAATCCACCTAGGTCTTTTGCAATTTCTGTTCCTTTGACAACACCTTTAGCTATTAGATCACTTAAATTAGTGTTATACAAATCTTCTTGTGCTTGTGATTGAGTACTAACATCTGTTAAGAAATTATTTAGATTGTTTGCCCCAGACTTACCCGTCCATACATTAGTATTATTAAGTACAGATTCTAATTGTGTAGTTACATTTCCAAATCCATCTGTTACTGTTGAACTAGGATCTTTCAAATATCTACTAGCTGTGCCAGGTTTAAGATATCCTGTTTCTTCAAGTTGTTTAGCTGACAGTCCGTATGTGCCTACTCCTTTGTCTACACTTAGCTCAGTTGATTCTTGACCAACGTCTTTGGCTTTTTGTGCCATTAATCCTTTAACCTGGTCTTCGTTTAAGCTACCAACTGAATTACTAGGAGTTGGTGTGTTTACAAAGTCACTTTCTGTTATTTGGGTCTCAGGTAGTTTTTCACCTACTGCTGTTGCTAGTGCTGGAGTTAACTCGCCTGCTTCTGTTGTTCCAAATTGTACTGAGTTTTCAACACCAAGATTGTGATATGGCCAAGGTTCATGTGTAGGTACTCTAGTAGCAATAGTTTCTAACTTACCAAATTCAGCTTGCCAGCCAGTTGGTGTAAATTTAGCATCAGCAACTTTATTTTTCTTCATCAGTGGAGGAGCACTTACAGGAACACCACCGCCATTATTAAGGTTAATAGTGCCTGCATTAAAATCCATTCTGTCGCCACCTTTCACACTGCTTATTTTTCCACCTTCAAGTGCCGCGGTGTTATCACTTTTTAACCCAGCAAACTGTTTACTATACAGTCTTGATGATGCTAATCCTGTTCCTACAAAAGATGTTTTTGCTTCTAAGTTCATTGAACTTTCTGAATATGCGTTTAGTTTTCCACCAGCATACATATTAATATCTTTATCAGCGTGTAAGTTAATAGTGCCTTGTGTTCTTACGTTAACTGAGTTTGTAGAAAATACATCTACTGTTCCTTCCTGACCAAACTCTAACCACGACTGTCCACTAGCATGTATAATATGAAAACAGTTTCCGTCATCACTCATTATAATTTGATGACCTTTTGCTGATCTAATTCTTACTAGCTGATCTTTACCTTCGATTGTTCCGTCATCAAGTACTATTGAATGTCCACCTTCACGCCCAATTACTTTTACCTGTTCTGGTTTCAGTTCGCCATTTTGTAGTTTTGTTCTTATCTGTGATTGGTCAGAGCCTTTAACACCATTGTATATAGGTTTACCTGGAGTGCTTAGTCCAAATACGTTACTTGGCGACTCTCTCTGTGCTGATGATGTAATAGGTCCTCTGATCGTGTCTGTTAACAGTCCTTGACCAAACATGGTTCCTGCTACTGCATTATGTACAGGTTTAGCTTTTTTAAAAAACTCAGGACTATCGTTTATTTCACTGTCTGCATTGTTGATTTCTGTTACAGGTAATTGACTTGCTCCAGATACAAATGAGTCAGCGGCGCCACCAGCTTTGTATGTTGTTGCTGATCCAATAGCAGGCACCATATGATTAAGACTGTCTTCTGGAATACAACCCACATAGTATCCGTTGTTAGGATCACCTGTTACAAAGAAACATAATACTTTTGTTCCAATGTCGGGTGGAGTAAACCACATACCGTATGAATGTTTATTGCCAACAAAGCTACCAGTTCCTTGAAGACCTGAACTTTCTGTTGATCCAAAGAATGGGGGAAGATAATTTATTGTTCTCCAGTTTGATTCATCATTTTCATCAGGACCTGCAAACTGTTTAATGTATACTTGTAGTCTAGCCGCACGTGTTGGATCAATATTGTTTTTAACAATACCTATAAATGGCCCCGACTCAGTTGGTAAATTATTTCCTGATCCAACCTTATAGTTTCTTGGGGTGCCTCGTCCTCTTATGTGTTCTTCTGCCATACTCTATTAATTACCTTTATCTTCTCTTTGGTCTTTAGTTTTTTTAGGAAACTCTCTCAATACACCTCTCATTGTCTGTGTCATTTTTCCCTGACTGAATAAACTGTTAACATGTGTTAGTTTGTATATTAATCCTCTTGTAGATTCTGTTCCGTCAGTAAACAAAGGATCTAATAATTTTGCACCACCGGTTTGTGCATCATAGTCTTCCATAGTTCTAAAGTTAACTCCGACTAATACGTCTTGACTGTCATAGTTAATAGAACCATCTGGCATAAATGCTCCAAACGTATTTCCACTGTCGTACATTATATCATTTTGCATAATATAATCTGGATCACCCATAACTGTCATTTCAAATGTTGCAAAATCAACTGTTGAATAAATTACCTCTGCGGCCTGTTCTGCAGGACTTGCAATAGCATCTGGTTGGCCCAAACCTGTTGTGTCTTGATTAACAAATGACTTAGGTGTGCTGTTTTCTATTTCAGGACCAAACTCCTGTTTGTCCAATGGTATCTTACCATCTACTGGAACAAAGTATGTCGCATTTAGATCTTGTTGATAATCTAACACTTCTGTATTCTCTCCAGTAAACCAATAGTTATATGCTTTGTGTACTCCAGTAAAGTCTGATTTATTAAAATAAGGAGAGTAAGTTTCAACTACTTTTTTTGGTGATACTACGTATTCTATTTCGTAAGCATAGTCACCTCTTTTCTCGTCCCAGGCTATAGGACTAACATTTACACCTACGTGCCACCATTTCAATGATTTAGAATAATCAGTTGATTGAGTCTGCGTACCATCGGGATTCTCAACCCATTTTTGTTGTTTCTGTGTCCACTCACTTGCCCTAAGTAGTATGTCAATCAGTTGAGGAATTTGTTGTCCTGCAGGTATTGAAAATATTTGTCTTGTTTTATCCATCGATGTATTGTTCAACAGTGCATTTGCTGATCTACCCGAAGATTGATTCATTGCTGTTCTATTCTTAAATGCTTTTTCTGCAACACCGGCTATAATTCTCTGTTTACCGATGTCACCTTTAAACGTAACTCGATATCGATCTGCTTGTTCAAATTGTCCTTTAGTTTTTAACTTGTCGGCTTGCTTGTTCAGTTCAACCATAATACCTTTAGTGATAGCTGAGCCGCCTGCTGAGTCTCGTAGTATACCCGGAGTAACTTTTCCTGGTTGTGGTCGTCCACCAAATGCTTGCGGGTAGTTATACACAGGTTCTTCTGTAATTGTTTGATCAAAGCTACGTTGTGTTTCAACAGACTTAGCATTAAAAATGTCTTCCATTGATTGCCCAAGTACTTCAACGTTGAAAGGAACTGTTGCTCGCTTTGCTGAAAGAGCTATGCCATGATTAATTGCTATTGCTTGACAGTCGTATGTGATTGCTCCTGTAGCTACTTTTGAATTTATTTTTTGAAACATAAATGGAATAAACTTTGTCATTCTATCGTCCATTTCGTCACTGACTTGTTTACCGTTTTCATCATAACCTTTATACTTAATAACCATGATGTAGTGCTGTCTTACAAAGTCTTTAAGACCGTTGTCTGCACATAAGTTTTTTAATTTAGTAAGAAATGTATATCCCATTGGCTCAATGATCTTAAATGACATTGTTAATACATTATGTGGTGCGGAATTTGCCGCTGGCATTAATCCTTGTATTTCTAAATCATCAATAAAAAGATCAGGAAAGATTGCGTCTTCGTTCACATTGTTTCCACCACTTTGTAATATCTTACTAAGTCCCTGTGTTGTTTTTTTACCTTCTGCTCTTAAACGACTATACTGTTCAGGACTTGCTAGATATAAACCAATGTTATACGTTAGCTGTGCATACTTAGTTGTTGGATTATCACTAGGATCAAACGCTTGTTCAAACGCTTGCTCAAAATTTACAAAGTTAGTACCACCAACAACTGCTACTGTTTCAGCTTTGTCGTCACTACTGGCGGAACTACCATTTTCTAAAATGCCGTCTGTTAACGGATTTAAATTACCAACTTCCGCGGCGTCGTTGCGAATCTTAACAGTATCAGCATTTGCCTCTACTACAGTTTCTCCTGGAGGTGATCCTAAATGACTAGGATAAGGAGTTTGTGTTCCTGCTCCTTCTTTTTTTGCAAGAGCTTCACTGTCAACGATTGCACCAGATGATGTACGTTCGGCCATATTAGATTCCTAATGCAGTATTAAGTGTTGATTGTTTTGGAAGATATATTTTTAACCCGGCTTTAAAGTCCCATATTGGGTCTTTAATAGCATTAGGATTACGTGAAGCAAATACCCACCATAGACCTGGGTCACCATACAAGTCGTTGGCTAATAAGTCTGGACGGTATTGGTATGTTTGATTAAGTTCAACTATTTGGTCGTCTTCTTCTTTTGGAATATTACGATTAACCATAATGTCTAAGTATCCATCTGCCATTGCAGTTTCAAAATAAGGTGATGTTTGTTGATAAGTTGCCATTACCATTGTCCTCTCTGTGATAGTCCTTGACCGCTAGCATAATCCTTAAGACTGAATTGTCTACTTTGTTCTTCTCTTGTTACTATTGGTAATAATATTATGCTTAATTCTATTTTTGTAGGAACATAAGTTGCTCCTGATTTTGCTAGATTTGTTCCTTCATTTGCTGTTCGAAATCCTTGTTCAGCACCAACATCAGCACCTATACCAAATAGTCTGCCAATACGTGATGCAATTCCAAACATACCATAATTGCCTGAACCACCATTTAGTCTTGCTCTTGTTTGTTGTGCCTCAATACTTCCATACCCTGCTACACTTGTTCTGATGTAGTCCACATTATCTGGCAGAGAATAGTTAAATTGACTTACTACTGCTTTATGATAGTTAAATTGATCAGGACCAAATCCTGTAACACTTAATAGTGGAGGAGGTGTTCCTTTATTTTGATCTTGTCCATAAAACATTTTTGACGCAGATTTAAAAAAGTGTATGACTGCCATTAGATAATCTGCTTCTTCTGTTGACTGTGCTGTAAATGTAGCATTAATTTGTACGTCACTTATCTCACTGCTTTGATAAAAGTAAGTAGGATAATTAGAATGTGTTGGTGTTGTTTTATCATAGTTTGCACGATAGTTAACTAACACATTTGGTGTATATGGAAATATTACTCCATCTGTTTTTATTAACGGAGCAAGTATACTGTACTCATCGCCGTCTTTATATAATACATCACTGCCAGGCATCAGCCCAACTTTAAATCGCCAATCTTCAGAAAATGCTTTATTGCTAGCAGAAACATTTACAGTATCAGTTACTGATCCTAATTGTTTAATTTGTTGATTAGTTCCGGCTTGATCTGGGCCTGTTCCAGTAGGAGTACTAAAGTTTGGGCCTATCTGGTCACTTGGTGATATTGCACGGTCACCCGGAACCTGACTGCCTGTACCAACTCCAGTAAAGTCTGGCTGTGGTGCAGGTGCCGTAATAGCACGACTACCTGGTACTTGACTGCCTGTAGCAACTCCAGTAAAGTCTGGCTGTGGTGCAGGTGTCGTAATAGCACGTTCGCCTGGCACTTGGCTACCTGTAGCAACTCCAGTAAAGTTTGGAGCAACAGGTGCATTGTTTACTTTCTTTTCATTTATTGGATCTTGAGCCATTCTATTTCCTCTGTTATACATACTATTTATTTAAATAATTAACCCCCAATATAATAGATAAACCAAAAAAGGTTGACAGGGGCCTGTTTGGCTGTATAATTAATAGTAACTAATAAGGAGAATTGTGCAGTGGCTGAACAAAAAATTATGAGAGGTGGACGTAGAGTCAACTATCTTAACAACCGAGACATTCTTGCAGAAATACACAAAAGTAAGAAAACATATTGCAAATATCTTAACAAAGAAACAGATTCAGATTTTGATATTATTGTAGATGACGTTAAAAAGATTAACAAGACACGTATCAAAGAAGCTAGAACAAATAAAATTACTCGTGCTAAAAAAATTGACGGAGTTATTTTAGAACCTAAAGATGTTAGTGATCAAGAATTAGTATTTCGTGTTATGACTTGGGAACATATCCCAATGGTTGATAAAAAGCCAACTAAAGCACAGTTAAAAAAACGTGCCAAGATAGAAGATATGTTTGACGACATTGAAGAAGCCAGAGAACAAGAAGATTATGGTATCACTGACCAGGTGCATACTAAATGTAATTTTCCTCCATTCAAACACTACAAAGTTGATGAAGAAGGAAATCCTGTGCTAGTAGGCAAAAGTCATTGGAAAGGTGATTTAGAAACAGGTAAGTTTTCAAAAGATCACGGTGAAATGACTATGAAACTAGCTAACATGTTTATTAAACTATGTGAGCGTTATGCTACTAGATCAAACTGGCGTGGTTATACATACAATGAAGAAATGCGTGGACAGGCGTTATTGCAACTAAGTCAAATTGGTCTACAGTTTGATGAATCAAAATCAGATAATCCGTTTGCTTACTACACAGCGGCCATTACTAATTCGTTTACTCGTGTACTTAATATTGAAAAGAAAAACCAAAGTATCAGAGATGACATTTTAGAAATGAATGGATTGAATCCAAGTTGGACTAGACAAAACAGTGGTCCAGATAAAGCAGATCCAAATGGACAAGCTAAAGTAACAACTACTAAGCCAAAAGAGTCGACAAAGTAAATTTAGGTCTGTATACTTTAAGTATATTTTTTTATTCATAAAGGAAGGTATGAGTAATTTATTTAAAAAGGCCGCAATCCTTACAGATATACATTTTGGATTAAAGTCTAACTCAACAACACACAACGAAGACTGTTTGAATTTTGTCAAATGGTTTATTACTAAAGCAAAACAAGAGAATTGCGATACCTGTATCATGATGGGTGATTGGCACAATAACCGTGCCGCAATTAACATTGTTACTTTAAACTATAGCTTACAAGCAATTGAGTTACTAGGCGAAGCATTTGACAGAGTGTTTTTTATTCCTGGTAATCACGACTTATACTACAGAGACAAGCGTGATATTCAATCTGCATCATGGGCTAAACATATCAAAAATGTACACATCATGAATGACTTTCATTCAGAAGGTGATGTACAGTTTATACCTTGGCTAGTAGGCGACGAAGCTAAAAAGATTAAAAAAATGGAAGGACGCTATGCGTTTGGACATTTAGAACTTCCTCACTTCTTTATGAATGCAATGGTACAAATGCCAGACACTGGCGAAGTACAGAGAGAAGACTTCCAAGGCTTAGAGTCAGTTTATACAGGGCACTTTCATAAAAGACAAAGTCATAATAATATTATCTATACTGGTAATTGCTTTCCTCACAACTATGCAGACGCAGGTGATGATGACAGAGGTATGACTATATTAGAATGGGGAGAAAGTCCTACATTCCATTCATGGCCAGATCAACCTAGATATAGAGTATATAACTTAGATGAAATGTTGGCTAAACCAGATGAACTGTTATTAGAAAAAATGCACATTCGTGTCAATTTAAATATTGATATATCATATGAAGAAGCTAGTTTTATCAGAGAAGAATTTGTAGGCAAATACAAATTAAGAGAACTTACACTTATTCCTGTTAAAAAAGATATTATGGATTCGGTTGCAGAACCTGGAGAATTAAAGTTTGAATCGGTTGACACTATTGTAACAAATCAGTTAACTTCAATTGAATCAGATCACTATGATCCTAATATGTTATTAGAAATTTACAGAGATTTATGATCTTATATTCTAACTCATGTAGTTTTGGTGCTAGTGGGCAAGGACACAAAATTTATCCAGAAGTAGTTGCCGAATCATTATCTGCTGAACTACACAACAATGGCCGTAACGGAAGTTGTAATCGAAGAATAATACGAAGTAGTTTGCGTTCATTAATTGAACTTACAAAAACTAACAAAAAAATAACAGCATTGATTGGATTAACGTTTCTTAGTCGAACTGAACTATGGCAACCTCACTTATCTGCTGTTGACAATGATGGTGACTTTCATAGCATTAGCAACCAAAAAATAATAGATTTAGATTGGAGTAAAGGAATTAATAAAACAATTAATCCTAATGTACATGAATATGCAGACGACGAAGTAAAAGATTACTACAAGCATTGGTTAATTCATTACAGCAAAGAAGGTGCTATAACTGATTTAATATCTGATTTAATAATGTTACATAGTTTTGCCGTTAACAACAACATTAATATTTTAATATTTTCTAATTGTGAACGCTTTCCTGGGCATCCTGATGTAGATCGGCAAAGTCCTTTCTTGGCAAGTTTGTTAGACTATGTTAAACTAAACACTAATATTATAGATCCATGGGATTTTTCTTTTGCTGACTTTGCTTTAGAATTAGGACACACTCCTAAAGATGCTAAACAGTTTGGTCTCAATGGACATCCCGGTAAACAGGCTCATGAGGATTTTGGAAAGTACTTACTAAAATATGTTTAAATTAAAAACACTTACAGTTAAAAACTTTATGAGTGTGGGTAATGCCACACAAGCAGTTAACTTTGACCGAAATGATTTAACACTAGTACTTGGTGTTAACATTGACCTTGGAGGCGATGATAGTGGTGCTAGGAATGGTACAGGTAAAACCACTATCATTAACGCCCTTTCATATGCACTGTATGGTCAAGCATTAACAAATATCAAACGTGATAACTTGATTAACAAAACTAATTCAAAAGGCATGCTAGTTAGTTTAGAGTTTGAGCATAACGGTGTAACACATAAAATAGAACGTGGACGTAAAAAGAATGTAATGCGTTTTTATGTAGGTGACGAAGAGCAAGATATCACTGACATGGCACAAGGTGATAGTAGAGAAACACAAAAATATATTGAATCAATGCTTGGTATGAGTCATGAAATGTTTAAGCATTTAGTTGCATTAAACACTTATACTGATCCATTTTTAAACTTACGTGCCAACGATCAAAAAGATATTATTGAGCAGTTGCTTGGTATTACAATGCTAAGTGAAAAAGCAAACAATCTTAAAGAACGCCTTAAAGAAACTAAAGATAAGATTAAAGAAGAAGAAATAAGAATTGATGCTGAACGTGATGCCAATGAAAAAATGAAAGAACAAGTAGAAAGTCTCAAACGTAGACAAACAATGTGGGCTAATAAAAAGAAAGAAGACGTAGATAGCTTTACAATAGCAATTACAAACTTAGAAAAAATTGATATCGATAAAGAACTTGATAGTCACAAACAACTTGCTATACACAATCAAAACAAAAAAGATCATGATGATCTTACTGATGCTGTCAATCGTGCTAATCGTGATATTGCTAAAGAGCAGGGTAATGTTGACAAACTAGAACAAGACATTGTGTTACTTAAAGAACATAAGTGTCATAGCTGTGGACAAGAAATACATGACGAAAAGCATGAGGAACAGTTAAAGGATAAACAAGATACTTTAGTTAGAGTGCAAGATGATATTACAAAGCACACAGAGACCTTACAACAGCTCACAGACGCATTAAATGAACTAGGTGACGTTGGCTTTGCTCCAGAAGTATTTTACACAAACGAGTCAGATGCTTTTGAACATAAGAATTCAATTACTACGCTAGAAGCACAGTTAAATTCAAAACAAGACGAAGCTGATCCTTATGTTGAGCAAATTAAAGAAATGGAAGAAAGTTCAACGCAAGAGCCTAGCTACGAAACAATTAACGAACTTACTAAATTACGAGAACATCAAGAGTTCTTACAAAAACTATTAACTAATAAAGATTCATTTATTAGAAAACGAATAATTGATCAAAATCTAAGTTATCTTAACGCACGACTAAGTTATTATCTTGATAAGATCGGACTGCCACATACAGTCACCTTCCTTAACGATCTATCAGTAGAGATTACAGAACTTGGTCGTGAGTTAGATTTTGACAATTTAAGTAGAGGCGAGCGTAACAGATTGATACTTTCGCTGTCATGGAGTTTCCGAGATGTTTATGAAAGTCTCTACGACCCTATTAACTTACTATTCATTGATGAATTGATTGATTCGGGCATGGACGCCAGTGGTGTAGAAAGTGCCCTTGCAATTCTTAAGAAAATGAGTCGTGAGCAAAACAAGTCAATTTGGTTAGTGTCACACAAAGATGAATTATCAGGACGTGTCAATAACATTATGACTGTTACAAAAGAAAACGGCTTTACTACATACGGTACAGACGTAGAATCGGTATAAAATTTTCCAGGGGGTAGCATACCTGACTAAATGTATTATGCTACACAATTCTAATAAAGGAACTATATTGTCATACGAAAATCCATGGATGTATCAGGATGCTGTCTTTGAAACAGAAGACATTGGTGAGATGTACGGTTTCGTTTATAGAATTACAAATACCACTAATGGGCATGACTATGTTGGGAAGAAGTTTTTCTGGACAGTAAAGAAACGCCCACCACTCAAAGGCAAGAAAAATAAAAGAAGATCAACTGTTGAAACGGACTGGAAGACCTACTGGGGATCTAGTGACCGTTTGACCCGCGATATAGAAAACTTAGGCAAAGAAAAATTCTCAAGGCAAATAATCCACTTATGTAAGGCAAGAGGTGAAACAAATTACATGGAAGCCTATTATCAGTTTAAAGAAAATGTATTACTACGTGATGACAATTACAATGGTATTATAAACATTAGACTTGGTATTGGCAGTGTAAAGAATATACTCGTAGAAGACTTAAACAAATAATCAGCCAATGATGCAGATGTGTTCTGTGTCCTAAGAGGTAATCACGTAACAGCGTGTGGAACTTACAAGAATAGACTTGTAAACGGGACGGCAAACAACAACTAAAGAATAAAAGCTAAATGATGTAGGCTCTGAGAAAAAGCAACCTACGTGCTTAGATAATTTCGCTAACTAGGGATTATCAAGCATCCGCCAGATGAATCTAGAGTAAGGGGTACCGGCTGACCGCCTCTGTGTAGTATATTACAATCTCTTTTAGTTAGTATGACGTCAGTACTCGGATAATGTACTACGGACATGATTTGCCTGCGGATAGGTGAATTATGACTGTATCTGGATAATGCACGTAAGGGTTTATACTAGCATTGTTTATTATCGTTTATAGATTAAAAGAAAAACAACTTCGAGTGTTAACGAAGAAGTTAGATGTCGCAGACATCTTTAATAAGCCCAAAGAACTATGGTTTAATTGTTTTATTAGCAGTAACTATGACTTGACTATCTGTTAGGTTATCACTGAACGTGAATCCAAAAAAAAGCACCCCTTGAGGTGCCTTCTTCTTATTCTGTGGAAATGGTGTAAGGATATTCTCTTACTTCTTATTCCAAATTGTGTATAAAACCCACACTGCAATTAAACCAACTAAGCCTTCAGCTCCTAAAGATTTAACTACTCCAGTTACGTTACCAATTACGTTAACTTCTGGAAAAAACGGTATGTTACCTACGCCAAGTAGTTCTAATACGATAAACATCGCCATTAGTGATACAGCTACGTCAGCTATAGATGAACTCCATTTCTGAATGTTTTTTAATACTTCCATTTTACTTCCTCCTGGGATTTTGTCCCGGTTATTACAGCGTTGGTACTACATTATTGTAATACTACGCTATTATTACTACACATAAATTCTGCATAGTAACTAGTATTTAGGTCCGTTTACTGCTATAATATACACTGTTATTAAAAAAATGTTAGTTTGTATAACTATAACAATTTATTAACTACGCATATTATTCTGAACCTAATTAGTATATTAACAGAAATGTTAATATTTGTCAAGAGATCAAACACCAAAAGCCTAAAAGAAAGGCATTTTGGTTTTCTTTGTTGTCTCCATGTTATCTTTGATTATGTCGGAAATAATATCTCTTTCCTCCATTGATAAGTGCATTGCCTCAGTGTAACTCAGGCCCCCTCTCATGTACCAAGCCAATTTTAAACTTTCTTGTTTGATTGATTTTGTTTCTTTTTCCATACCATCAACCAACTGTTCAATTTCTTCAGGGCTTGCGGTCAGGAGCCTTATACGAAAAAATTTGACATATCCAAGGTAAATGGCTGTTCAAATCCTGTGTTACATTCTCTACATGTAATCTGTAATGGCTTCATTTCGCTTTGTCCACGAATACTTGTTAAATGATCCTGTATCTTTTTAAACAGCTTACGATCAATATTCTGCATAAACTCATTGATCTGTTGTCTATCTTCTACTACCTGGCCGCCAATGCTGATACTTTGTACACTTTCATTCATAGTGTTCATTGTCATCTTAGTTACTTCTGTTAGTGCCTCACTCATTGCTTTGAGTTTCTGCTCGTCTGTAACATTTTCTGCTTCACTAGTTAACTGAATACGTTTTTGTTGCTCGAACTGTTTCTGTGCTGACTCGCTTATTTCGTGATAGTTAAGCGGCTTAAAAAATATCTCTAGATCATCAATGATAAGTTTTTTTGAAAAGTCTGGACTTCCATACTGATCAATAACATTTCGCAAGTCAAGTGCATAATCCTGTGCTTCATTACAATGCGGACAACTCACTGTCATTTCCATTTCATGTCCATAACTAGCAATACGAATTGCTGTAAACAACATGTCAATGTCAACCTGTGGTATTACCCACGGGTCTTTGATATTTGGTACACAACTTTGAAATAGCTGTGCTACTGCTGATCCATTAAAAAGTGCATCAGGCGTTCTAGTAATGATTTCGTCCATAGCTGTCATAGGAAAGATAGGTATCTCGCCGTTGCTAGGAATATCAATACTGTCTTTTGGATAGTACTTACCCTCACTAGGCAGTTTAACATAAATGCTAGGCTGTCTAAAGTACTTTTGTAACGGGTTAGAACTTGTATTTTGTACCATGGTTTTTTTCCGATAAATATTGTTACGTAACACTAATATTTATATACACATAAAACCAGGTTAAAATTAATGGCAGATGAACAACAAGCACTAGAAGAATTTACCAGAAAGATACAAGAAGCGGGCGGTGCCACGGATGGAATGATTAAAAATCTCAAAGACGCAGAAAACAGTCTTGGGAATTTTGCTAAAAAATCTGTAGCAGATGTAGCTAAAGGTGTGCAAAGCTTTGGTGGATCAGTTATTAACGGTAGTAAAAACTTTGATGCTTTACTGCCTGTAGTAGATGCTCTTGGATCAGCTATGGCTGGACTAGCAGGCGCAATTCCATTTGTCGGAGTTGGTGCCGCAAAGTTTGTTGAAGGTGCAACAGAAGCAAGTAAATTTTTAATCGGTGAGCTAGGTAAACAGGTAGGAACATTCCAAGAAGTCAGTAAGTCCGGTGTAATTGCCGCAGGCGGAATGACTGAATTTTCAAAACAAGCATTTGGTTCACGTTTAACTCTACAACAATTTAGTCGTGTGGTAACAGATAACAGCAAAGCATTAGCCGCAATGAGTGGTAGTGCATATGACGGAGTATCTGCATTTAGTGAAGTAACTAGTGTGCTAACCGATGATCAGGGAATGTTTGCTAGACGACTAGGTATGTCAGCTGAAGAAATTAATGAAATGACAGCTGGATTCATGAAACAACAAACTAGACTAGGTCGTACTCAAGGTAGAGGAACAGAACAGTTACTTGGAACAACCACAACATATATTAAAGAGTTAGATTTACTATCAAAAATTACAGGTGAAAATAGACAAGAATTACAAAAACAACAAGAAGCAACACTGAGAGAAACTAGATTCTCTGCTATGGTTGCAGGCATGAAAGAAGAAGAAGGTAAAAAATTATTAGACTTTGTTAGTGTAATTGGTAGTTCAAGTCCAAGAATTGCCGCTGGTATGAAAGACTTACTAACTGCCGGAACTGCTACAACAGAAGAAGGTAGACAGTTAATGATGTTGAGTGGTGGTAGAGCACGAGACATTGCTAAACAACTACAGTCAGGAGCAATTGATCAAGTAACTGCAACTAAAATGTTGCAAGACGCAGTAGGACCAAACCTTGAACGATTTAGAGGTTTGTCAGCAATTTTAGGTGACTCAAACGAAATGACAGCAGGCTTTGCTGAAAACTTAGCGTTTGCAACAAGGGAACTTACTTCATATGCTGAACTAGTAGAACAATCCAATAAACAAATGGGCGGGTCAGACCCACTAATTGTTGATATGACGACAGCACAGAAAAACATTGAAGACTTTGCAATGAGCCTAAACAAAGTCATTCTAGACATGATGCCTGCCACAGGCGAAATAGTAACTGTGTTAACAGACGGGTTGAAAAAAGTTACCAACATGGTAGACACTGGGTTTAAGATAGCAAAGGGTGAGATTACTGTAGCTGAAGCAGTGTTTCATGAGGTAAGTGGCAAAACAACTCCAGCAGAGTATCAAGAAAAAGCCAGACAAGAAATTACACAAAAAATTACTGAAGTAACACAACAAAGAAAAGATAACTTTTTAAAATTGGGCAAAGAATACACTGCTGAAGACGAGGCTAAATCAAAACAGTACGCAATCAATAAGGTTAAATCTCAATATAGATTTCGTAATAGTAATATGATGGATGCCATTGATATAGTAAAAGACTCTTTTGCTCGAGGAGGAATTGCAAACTTTCCAAATACCGGTGCTCTAGCAATGTTGCATGGCACAGAAGCAGTAGTACCGTTACCAGACGGCAGATCAATACCAATCAGCATTAACACAGACGAAATGGCAAAAGCACTTAGTCCAACAGGAGTCGCAGGTGCTAATTCATCAACTCTACCAGGTGGCATTACAGCAGATGCACTAACACCTGCAATGGCTACAGCAGTAAATGAAGTAAAGTCTGAAGCTAACACTTTAGCAAGTGCTGACAATGAGTTAATGCAAAAACAAAATATCAAACTAGATGAACTAATTAGATTAATGGGCAAACAGGTATATGTGTCTGAGCAAACTCGCTCTCAATTAATGTAATTTGGTTATATTTCCATTGACATCCTAAACTTTATTTGCTAAAGTTTGTAATAGCGATAAATACTATCCATAAGCAAAAAGGTTAACTAAATGGCAAGCTGGAAAAAATATTTTAAAGTAGCAGATCGTACTGACGGATCAATGAGTCCAATCAGTGGTTCAAATCAACCACAGGGCAGTGTTGGTAACGATATCTCATATAAAAACTATCAATCAAGTTTACCAGAAGTATATTCTGGACATCCTAATCGTGTTGAAAGATATAACCAATACGAAGCAATGGATATGGACTCAGAAGTCAATGCTTGTTTAGATATTATTGCAGAATTTTCAACACAGACCAATGATCAAAATGGTACAGCCTTTGAAATAGACTTTACAGATAAGCCAACAGACAACGAAGTTGAAATAATTAAAACACAGTTACAACAATGGAATAAACTAAACAAGTTTGATCAACGTGCATTTAAAATGTTTAGAAACACAATCAAATACGGTGATCAGGTATTTGTTAGAGATCCAGAAACATTTGAACTATATTGGGTTGACATGACAAAAGTGTCAAGAGTTATTGTTAACGAAGCTGAAGGTAAAAAACCTGAACAGTATGTAGTAAGAGATATTAATCCAAACTTTGAAAACTTAACAGTTGCGGCTAAAACAGCACAAGATGCACAAATGAATCCACCAACACAGGGCGGATATACTGCACCTAATCAATATTCAGCACCAAACGCACAAGGCGCAGGTCAAGGTAGATTTGGTCAGTCAATTAACGAAAGTGCATTAGAAGCACAGCACGTAGTTCATTTATCATTGTCAGAAGGATTAGACTTTAAATGGCCATTTGGTACTTCGGTATTAGAGAACATTTACAAGGTCTACAAGCAAAAAGAACTGTTAGAAGATGCTATATTGATATACCGTGTGCAACGTGCACCAGAGCGTAGAATCTTCAAAATAGACGTAGGTAACATGCCAAGTCATATGGCAATGGGTTTTGTTGAGCGTATTAAAAATGAAATACATCAAAGACGTATTCCTACACAACAAGGCGGAGGCCAGAGTGTAGTAGATGCTACGTACAATCCATTATCAATAAACGAAGATTACTTCTTTCCAGTAACAGCAGATGGTAGAGGATCTAGTGTTGATACATTACCAGGCGGACAGAACCTAGGTGAGATTGACGACTTAAAATACTTTAACAATAAATTGTCTAGAGGATTAAGAGTACCAAGTTCATACTTGCCAACTGGACCAGATGAATCATCACAAGCAATGAATGATGGTCGTGTTGGAACAGCACTAATACAAGAATATAGATTTAACCAATACTGTATGCGTATGCAGAATCAACTAGTGCAAAAACTAGATGACGAATTTAAAATGTTTTTACGTTTTAGAGGATTTAATATTGATTCATCATTGTTTAATATTAAATTTAATCCACCACAAAACTTTGCAAGTTACAGACAAGCAGAGTTAGACACTCAACGTGTTAATGTATTCACAGCGTTAGAATCATTACCATATGTGAGTAAACGATTTGCAATGAATAGATTCTTAGGACTAACTGAAGAAGAGCTAAGACAAAATGAAGAACTTTGGGAAGAAGAAACAGCAAATCAAGAATCAACACCAGCTTCAGGCAGTGATCTTAGATCAGTTGGTATCAGCCCAGGCGATATTGAAGCTGATATGAACACCGGTAGTGATCTAGAAGCGGAACTAGAAGCACCTGATGATATAGATGCAGGTGACGAAGAGATATAAATACTATTATGATACTTAACGAACTATACAACAAACAACCAGGCTATCAAGACGCAGACGAAGATAAAAGCAAAGCTCGTATTGGTGACTTGCGTAAGACAAAGTTAACTTTAAAACAGTTAAACAAGTTACGTGTTATGAATGACGTAAGAACATACGAACAAGCAATGAAAGCAAAGCGTATTCAACTACAGTACGGAACACAAGAAAACGACGTACAATTATAAGAATTCCTTATAATTTCTCAAAAAAGGCTCAAAAAGGCGCCTTTTTGCCTAGAAAAACTCCTATATTAAGAAAAAGTGTGTAAATACACGCACGAAGAGATATATGGAGAAAAAATATCATGGAAAATAAATTTGAACAACTTATCGAATACATCATTAATGATGAAGAAGATAAAGCAAAAGAATTATTTCACGATGTAGTGGTTGAAAAATCACGTGACATCTACGAAGAATTAATGTCAGAAGAAGAAGCAGAAGTTGCTGAATCAACTGAAGAAGAAGTATCAGAATCTACAGACGAAGAAGTTGCTGAATCAACAGAAGAAGTTGAAGAAGCTATTGAAACTGAAGAAGAAGTAGGCGGCGACCAAGCAGAAGACTTAATTGCTGACGTTGAAGCTGACGAAGAAGGTATTTCAGAAGATGACTACGATGAAGACGGTGAAATGGATGATCACGAAGAAGATCACGAAGAACTAGAAGATCGTGTTGTTGACTTAGAAGACAAGCTAGACGAGTTAATGGCTGAATTTGAAGACGCTATGAAACCAGAAGGCGAAGAAGAAGCTCCAGCTGACGAAGCTGAAATGGAACCAGAAGCTGAAATGGAAATGGAATCAACAGAACAAGCAACTGACGAAGTTGTTGAAGCTGAAGAAGAAGTTACTGAAGAAGCTTTAGAAGAAGGTGCAGAGCTTAAAGCGGCACCAAAACCAGAAACAAAAGAAGGCGCTGATCAAACTAAATCACCAGTAGCGGCTAATGCCGGTGCTAAAGGTGCAGAGGCAAAACCTCAAGCATCAAAAGGTGAAGAAAAAGGTTCAGCAACACCTAAAGCAGAAGATCAAGGCGGAACTACTGAGCCAGATCTTAAAAAAGTTTAATTTAAACTTTATTATATAGGTACCTTACAATATGTCAAACATATACTTAAAAGAAAATCTTAACTACAGCATGGCTAACATGATTGTTGAGTCAAGCCAAGATGGTAAAGATTTATATATGAAAGGTATCTGCATCCAGGGTGGTGTAAAAAACGCTAACGAACGTGTGTATCCAGTAACTGAAATTGAAAGTGCAGTGGCAACACTGAACGAACAAGTAACAGGTGGATACAGTGTTCTAGGCGAAGTTGATCACCCAGATGATTTAAAAATCAACCTTGACCGTGTATCACATATGATTGAAAATATGTGGATGGATGGTCCAAATGGATGCGGTAAACTAAAGATTCTACCTACACCAATGGGTCAGCTAGTTAAAACTATGCTTGAGTCGGGTGTGAAGTTAGGAGTTTCGAGTCGAGGTAGCGGTAACGTTAACGAAGGCTCAGGACAAGTCAGTGATTTTGAAATTATCACTGTCGACATTGTGTCACAACCAAGTGCTCCAAATGCTTATCCTACAGCAATTTATGAAGGTCTCATTAATATGAGAGGCGGTCATAATGTTTTAGAGATGGCACGTGAAGCAAGTGGCGACGCTAAAGTACAACGATATTTGAAGAGTGAAGTATTAAGACTCATCAAAGATCTTAAGGCTTAAATAGGAGATTTAGCATGCTAGATGTACTAAAACCATTATTAGATAGCGATCTCGTTAATGAAGAAACTCGTGCTGAAATAACTGAAGCATGGGATTCTAAATTAGAAGAGGCTCGTGAGAGTGTGCGTACTGAACTTCGTGAGGAGTTTGCACAAAAGTACGAACATGATAAAAAATCAATGGTTGAAGCAATCGATCGCATGGTAACCGAAAGTCTAGAAACTGAAATGGCTGAAATGAAAGATGAAAAAGCCAAATTAGCAGAAGATCGTGTTAACCAAGTTAACAAAATGAAAGAATCAGCAGAAAAATTTAATAACTTTATGGTTACTAAGTTAGCTGAAGAAATCAAAGATCTTCGTTCAGACAGAAAAGTACAGACTGAAACAGTTGCAAAACTAGAACAGTTTGTGGTTAAAGCATTAGCAGAAGAAATTAAAGAATTTGCACAAGACAAACAGGACGTTGTAGAGACTAAAGTTAAACTTGTAGCAGAGGCTCGTGAGAAACTAGAACAACTTAAAACTAAGTTTGTTACAGAATCAAGTGAGAAAATGACTAATGCCGTTGCCAAGCATTTGAAAGCAGAACTTTCGCAGTTGCAAGAAGATATCAAAGTTGCTCGTGAGAACACCTTTGGTAGAAAAATCTTTGAAGCATACGCTAGTGAATTTGGTGCAACTCATTTAAATGAGAACGCAGAGATTCGTAAACTAGCTGACGCAATTAAAGATAAAGATCAGCAAATTGCAGAAGCAACCGATAAACTCAATGAAACTACACAGTTGGTTGAGTCAAAAGAACAAGAGATTGTTGTAATTAAAGAGTCTAATGAGCGTCAAGCAAAATTAGATGAACTACTTTCTAATCTTAATGATGAGAAAGCAGAAGTTATGACTAATTTATTAGAAGGCGTAAATGCTAAGAAATTAGAAAACGCTTTTAACAAATATCTCCCAGCGGTTCTTAACGAGAATGTAGTGAAGTCTAAAAAAACAACACTTACAGAATCTGTTAAGGAAGTAACTGGAGATAAAGACAAGCAAGTTGAAGCAACACAAGATGAGAATGGAAACATTATCAACTTACGTAAACTTGCTGGTATTTAAGTAAGACATTAGGAGAATTAATCATGTCACAAGAACTACTTGAAAGCCGTTGGGGTGAGACCAAAGACGCATTATTAGAAGGTCTACAAGGTAACAAAAGATCCTCAATGGGTGTTATTTTAGAAAACACAAAGAACTACTTAGCTGAAGCGGCTGGTACAGGCGCAACTGCGGCTGGTAACGTAGCTACTCTAAACAGAGTTATCCTTCCTGTAATTAGAAGGGTTATGCCTACAGTTATTGCTAACGAAATCGTTGGTGTACAACCAATGACAGGCCCAGTAGGTCAAATTCATACATTAAGAGTACGTTACGCTGAAACATTAAACGCAACAGGTACTGCAAATGATACAACAGCAGGTGATGAAGCACTATCACCATTCCAGATCTCAACAGCATATGCTGGTGACGGTACTGCTGGAGACGCTGATGCAACAGCAGGTAAAGAAGGTACAGGTGGTCGTAAGATTTCAGTACAAATTCTTAAACAAGCTGTTGAAGCAAAAACACGTAAATTACAAGCACGTTGGACATTTGAAGCGGCTCAAGACGCTCAATCACAACACGGTATCGACGTTGAAGCTGAAGTAATGGCGGCATTAGCACAAGAAATTACTGCTGAGATCGACCAAGAAGTTCTAGCTTCACTAAGAGCTTTAGCGGCAACAGAATTTACATACAACCAAGCAACTGTATCTGGTACAGCTACTTTCGTTGGTGACGAGCATGCGGCACTTGCTGTTCTAATCAACAGAACAGCTAACTTAGTTGCACAACGTACACGTAGAGGCGCAGGTAACTGGGCTGTTGTATCGCCAGCGGCGTTAACAGTACTACAATCTGCTACAACTTCAGCGTTTGCACGTTCAACTGAAGGTACATTTGAAGCTCCAACAAACACTAAGTTTGTAGGTACTTTAAACTCAGCTATGAAAGTTTATGTTGATTCATATGCGGCTGATACAACACCAGTACTAGTTGGTTATAAAGGTTCATCAGAAGCTGATGCGGCGGCATTTTACTGCCCATATATCCCACTAATGTCTTCAGGCGTTGTGTTGGATCCAGGTTCATTCGAACCAGTAGTATCATTCATGACACGTTATGGTTATGTTGAGTTAACAAACAGTGCTTCATCGTTTGGTAACGCGGCTGACTACGTGGGTGAAATTGCAGTTTCTAACTTATCATTCTCGTAAGAGCAGTAAGTTATTAACAGTAGTTACTACTACAGTTAGATTTAAAAAGCACTCTTCGGAGTGCTTTTTTTTGACTTGCAGTTCTAGATAATAAGTAACTGTATGCGACAATTAGATTTTAAACTATTCTCATCACAGTTCGACACAGCGTGGAAACAAGAACTATTTTTTAGTAAGTATCCGCCTAATGAAACGTATGATTGGGTAGACACAGACACACCAGAAAATGCTAGTAATCAAGATGAGATAACTTATCAATTTAACGAACACGGATTTAGATCAGATAGTTTTAATCAACGCACAGACTTTACCATATTAACATCAGGATGTAGTCTAACAGTAGGTATAGGTGTTAAGTATGAGAACACATGGACCCAACAGCTTAAGACACATTTTAACCAACCTACAACAGTTTGGAACCTAGCACAGAGTAGTACGAGCCCAGACTATGTTGTGCGTTCAATATACAAGACTATAGACATATTAAAACCAAACTTGGTAGCAGTGTGTTGGCCAGCAGAGTCTAGAATTGAGTTACCCCAAGATAAACATTTACTAACAGACTATCAACTAGATACTGCAGAATATCCTAAACTATTAGAAAATCCAAATTGGGCATATCACAATTTCCAAAAGAATATAATATTACTAAAACAAATTTGTCTAGTTAGAAATATTCCTCTAGTACATGGCCCTGGAGAATATACAGACTTCGGTATTGATCCTGATACTACAGCAAGAGATGGAAGTCACCCTGGTAATCCATGGCATCGAGAGTTTGCTGAGCTTGTTTTTCGACACTATTCAGATAAATACTAGTGCTAATTACACGGGGTAGTTAGTTTATGCTGTTTAACCATACCAGCGTAGTGGCTAGAACCCACAATGGACTTCTATAAGGAGAAATATAAAATGGGTAGACCAATAGACAAATACTTTTTAGGCGCAACAGGCGGAGCACCAGCAACAATTCCAGTAAGAGCGGACATTGGTGGTACAGACTTTGAAGGATATATTATATCACAAAAAGGTCGCGATACATTCAAAGTATCAAACGATGGTGATACAGTACAAGGTGAATGCACTTTAGTTAACAAACTTACAGGACATGACGACGGTGAAATGTCTATAGTAGGTATTGCTGACGGTGGTGATGCAGTTGCTATTCAAAAAATTACAGCTCATAGAGCAGTTGGATACAATGGCACAGTTTACACTTGGGCAGTTGCAGATGACTCATCTGAATCATTACTAAGACTTACAGCTATATAATTTTTAAAATTATACGGTCAAAAATCCCTTGTGTTAAATACAGTACAAGGGATTTTTTATGACTATAGGTATTGCATTAGGTAACGGCAAAAGTAGAAAAGGAATAGATGTACAGCATCTTAGATCCTATGGGCTAGTTGCCGGCTGTAATAGAATATATCAAGAAGAAGAAGTTGACATACTAGTATCAACAGATAGACAAATGGCCGCTGAAATAGAAGACAGTGGTTATGCAAAAAGACACGAATTTTGGACTAGACGCCCAAGACCAGACACAGGGTCAAGAAAGTTAGAAAGACCAACATATGGTTATTCATCAGGCCCTGCGGCTATTGCTCAGTTATGTGAAAAAGGTTGTAAAGAAATATACTTTATTGGATTCGATCTAGGATCAACTGACCAGTATGTTAATAATATATATGCAGGCACAACATGGTATAAAACTCCGGATATGAAACCTACTTACTACGGTAATTGGGTTAATCAATTAAAACAAGTATCTGAAAGATGGAGTAATAATATATTTTATAGAGTACTTGGAGAATATAGTACTGCATATGATTTTGAAAGACCAAACATTTTAGACATTAATATAACTAACTTTAAAAGAAAGATAAATAGTTTATAACTAGGAACTAGATAAAACTATGAGTACAACTAAAAAAATTAACGGTGATTATAAAGTTATAGCAGACAATGTTACTATAACTGGAAACCTCACAGTATCAGGAACACAAACAACTGTTAACTCTGTAGACACTGCAATCAATGATAGAGTTATCGTACTTAATGACGGTGAGTCAAGTGCAGGAGTCTCAGGCGGAACTTCTGGGATTGAAGTTGATAGAGGCACATCAACAAATGCTCGATTTGTATATGACGAAGTAACAGATGCTTGGCAACTAGATGACGGGTCTGGATCTTTAGTTCCAGTGGTACAATCGGTTACAGGACTTACTGAAGTTGTAGATGATACTAGTCCACAGCTAGGCGGAGACTTAGATGTTAATGGAAACAATATTGGCCAAGCAAGTGCAGACGTAACAATACTAGCAGAAGAAGTCAATTTAGATGCAGACGCAGTTAGAATTTTAAACAATCCAGGTACTCCTAGTTCTGAAGCAGGATATAACAAATTATATGCCGCAACACCAGCAAGTGGCGGAACAGGATTATTTGTTACTAATAGCACTGCAACCGAAGAATTAGTAAGCAAATCAAAAGCCATAGTATTTGGCATAATATTTTAGGAAATAATAAATGGCACTTACAACCAATTTAATAGCAGATTCAGCAACCACAGTATACACATCAAGTGGAACAACAGCGTTGACTTATCTGTCTATTACAAACTATACAGCATCTGCAGTGGATGTAGATTTACATATTGTACCTAGTGGTGATTCAGCAGGAGATGCAAATCTTGTTGCAAAAGAATTAACAATTGATGCAAAAGATACATTTTACTTTTATGGTGGCGGAGAAAAGTTGTTATTAGATGCTTCGGACTTTATTAGTGCGACAGCAAATACAGCTACGTCATTAAACTGTGTAGTTTCATATACAACAATTTAATACATAATGGGAAGATTTTTAAAAATTACAAAACCCTTAGGAGGCACATTAGCCCAGGCTGTAGAAATACCATCTGGTGCAAGTGCGTCAAGACCAGTAACACCTAAGTCAGGTTCAATTCGATTTAATACAGAACTAGCCCAGATTGAATTGTTTAACGGAACTGAGTTTGTAACACAAGCAAAAGTAGGTGAAGTAGATCTAACCATTGACAAATTTACAGGTGACGGAACAACAACAACTTTTACAATGGCTCAAGAGCCAAGCCATGCAAGACAGATTATGGTATTCATTGGATCTGTTTTTCAAGACTACACAACAGCATACACAATACTAGAAGATGACATTACATTTACATCAGCACCTCCTACAGGTGAAACAATTAATGTTATACACGGTCTTGGTAGTACAGACACTGCTTAATCAATTCAGATAAATAAACACATAAACAACATTTCGTTGTGGACAAACCGAGGTAAACCTGCGATTGTACAAGGTTATCCGTGAAACACGGAGGATAAGGAGACAGTATGGCTATAGGCCGCATATCTGGACGCATGCTCAAGGACGATCTTGCTCGTGACACCAGTCTAACATTTGACACAGATACACTAGCTATCGACTACACCAATGATCGAGTTGGAGTAGGCACGGCTACACCTAGTACTCCGTTAGAAGTAGTTGGCGATTCAAAGCTGGCTAACATTTCAATATCAGACAACACAATTTCATCAACAGTAACAAATGCAAATATTGTATTATCGCCTGACGGTACAGGTAATATTAGTGTTGATACAAATTTTATTAATAACTGTGTTGACCCAATTCAAGATCAAGATGTAGCTACAAAGATATATGTTGACAATGCTGTAGGCGGAGCGGCTCAGATTGGTAACGCAATAAACTTAGGTACAGCCGCAGATGGCTCACTAACAACAGACGGTGCATATATTAATTGGACAACATCAACCAAAGTTACTGATGCTATAGATGATTTAAATGAAGTAGTTGAAAATGTAAGAAATGATACATTTGTCAAAGACGTAGATTTTACAGCTGATACAACCAGTGGCGGTGCCGGGACAACAGTAACACTAACTATCACAGCAACAGGAAACGCCAACAGATATACCATTGTTTGGGGCGATGGAGACACTACTACAGCTACTACAGATTCAACACCAACACATACATACGCAACAAACACAGGATCACCTTTTGATGTTACAGTAACAGCATTTAACAATTCAGGTTCGGGTACAGGCTCAACAGCAAGTAAAACTAGAGAAGATTATATCACAATTTACACAGCAGACCCTGTAGTAAGTTTTGCTATATATTCTGCTTCAAGTGGCGGATCACCAATAAACTACTGGGACGATGGTG
>Ga0228643_1000125_pt1 | contig 32549 bp, 26 predicted proteins | sample 55DmetaG_FD_190533 | JGI IMG/M metagenome (GOLD analysis project Ga0228643, IMG submission 190533) | Seawater microbial communities from Monterey Bay, California, United States - 55D | ecosystem: Environmental > Aquatic > Marine > Coastal | place: USA: California | collected 2016-11-08
CATTAATAAGATTATCATAAGGCATTGCACCTTGTATGTTTTGATCTGAATCTTTGTTTACAAGTCCAGGTGTAAACTGATATGTGTCATTGCTTCTATCATCAATGATGTAGTTGTCAGCTACAGTATTTTTAAGATACTGTTGCCCTATATAATTCCTAATAGGCTGTAAGCTACCACTACTAAGCAATTGCTCCATAGTAGTATCTAAAAACTGTCTGTTGACCTGTGTTTGAAATATCTCTGGTAAAAAGTTTGAGATATTGCGTGTACCAAAGTGTTCGTTAGACTCACCTGGTCTTGTGATCATCGGCGCCTTTATAGGTCGTGGACTGCGTTCGCTCATTAGTAGGATACTCCAGTGCTTTCAGCTATTGTTGTGCTGTTGGAAACAATACTGTTAGATACAATAATGTTTGATGCTTCAACTACAGGAAGAAATAGTTCGTCTCCTGCACTAGTTATTTCAAATAGTTCTTTGGTATCTGTGCTATTACCAACTGGTTGAATTGTAACTTGACTTATTTCACCAATCATGTTATTGTGAATGTATGCTGCCATTTCAGTAAAGTAAAAGTCTTCACCGAAGTCCCAGTTTTCAACTGCAAAGTAATCATTGATAAGTCTTATCACTTGCTGTTTTACTTCAGTGTCACTGAGTGTACTGTTTGCAGTTTTAGTTACGTTAAATCTAGCCTGTAGTTCATTACTAGCTAAATCACCAAATAATATTTTATACTTAACTGGTCTGTAAATAACTTGATCACTAATACTCTTTTTAGTTTCTAATACTTCAAACATATTTGTAAGTTCACTGATAGTTGGCGGATTAGGTTTAGTTTCTGTTCTGCCATCATATTTTGCCCAAGTTCTAAACTGTCTATCGTAGCTATTCATTAATACATAAGTATCCACAATGTTTGTAATAGCAGGATCAATTACATTATTGATATCACTGATTCTATCATATTGTGTATGTAAGTTGGCTTTGCCATTTACAATTGTAGTACCATTAGCATCATAACATACATAGTCAAAACCGTCTACAGTTTTTGTTCCTAATTTAATAGTTTGTCCAGCTAGTACATTATTAAATGCTTCTGGATTAGTAGGATAGTCTCCATTATTAGGATCAGCAAGTGTAACTCTCACATTATGAGGATCTGTATAGCCATCTTGATATACAAAATATCCAAACAAATTGAACTTGTAGTCTTTGCCTAATGCAGTCGAATCTAGTTCACTGACAGGATTTATTCTCAACACTTTCAAACAATCTCTGAGAGGTTTTTGTGTTTCACTGCTGAATGTACTGTTGAAGTTTAAGTTGCTAAATTTAAGTTTAGCACTACTACCAAATACCATTTGTGTTTTGCGAGTAAGTATTTCCCATTGTGTACTGCTATAGTTGAAGCGTATAAGCCAACTGTTGTCTATACCAGTACCGCCTGTATTACCTTCGTACTGTCTACTCCAACTACTCACTGCATTAAGTGTGGTTGTGTTAGCAGGAATGTCTCCACTTTCAATGATGTGCCACTGTTGTGTATCACTATTGTATCTCAGTGCAAAACTTACTTTTGAATCTATCTTGTTTACAACTTGTGTTTTAATTGTGTCTGTAAAGTCTTTAGCAAACACAGGAACAATACGTCTAACTCTTGCACCATCTTCTATTACACCACTCAGTACTACAGCACCTTTACCTGTGTTGTCATTTCCTGTTGGAATACCGTCTGCTGTATCATCACCTAAGCCGTCTTTGTAAAGTCTATCAACTTTGACCCATTGTGTGTTACTGTCAGCTAGTATTACTCTAGCAGTAGCATTGCTACCGCCGCCGCCTGTGATTGTAACTGTAGTGCCGTTTTCATATCCGCTTCCTGCATTGGTAATTGCAATAGCTGTAACTGCGCCACTTGTAACTGTGGCTGTAGCTGTTGCGCCTGATCCAACACCGTTAACTGTAACTGTTGGAATACCTGTGTATCCTGTGCCGCCGTTTACCACTGTGATAGTTTTTACATACCCCATCTGATAAGGCGCACTAATAAATTCTACTAAACTGTTTAAACTTGCTTTTTTCAAAATGTTGGTTTGCACAAGTCCTGTACGCTGTACAATACTGTCTTTGGTAAAATATCCACTGCTACTTCCGCTTGCTTTTGTAACTTGGTTCCAGCGGAATACTCCTGTGATGTCTGTTTCTGTTGCATTTCTAAACACAATACCACTTGTTGTATTGTTGAAATCTGAATTGCTATTGAACGTTGTGCTTGTATAACCTTGTCTTGTGTAGTAAAAGTTTTTAACTTCTGCATTGCCCAACATAGGTCTAATATACTTTTTATAAATCTGTTCACCATTTAATGAGTTGGGTAAACTAACAAGACTTCTATTGGTCACATTATTTTCATACACATATCCGTCGTCTGTATATTGTGTTGCATCATTATAAGTTGCTGTAGGATCATACAAATCACGGAATCTACTATGCCCACTGTGTACACGGTTAATACTTTTAATCTTGCGAATATTTTCACTTACTGTTACAGGAAAAATACTGTAATCAGCAGCAGTAACCATTCTATCTTGTGAGGCAAAAAATCTAGGAGCATTAGCTTTAATACTAGCAACACTTTCTCTATTACTAGCGTTGGTTACATTACTCTTTAAACTTAATGTAAACAGTGCATTGTATATATTGCCATCGCTTCCTACATAATCCATGTTCATACTTGTGCTATTAAATGAATCAGGGTTAAGTGTATAAGAAAGGTTTAATCCAGTTCTATACCAAACTCTAATATTACCACGTGGAATATTACCAAATGCGCCATCGCCAAAAACGATACTTACTTGGTCATTTTCTCTACTTGTAACACTGTAAATATCTCTGATAGCATTACTTGTACTATTAAATATAGCACTGTTTCCAAATAGTTTATCAACTTTCGTCCAAGTTTTTTGTACTTGTCCAATTTCATCTATAGTTTGTACCCATACATTTCCGTTAGCAATATTATCAACATTAATATCTAATACCATGTTAGGCAATCCATTTGTAATATTAAAGTCTTTATATTCCATTGCACCTTGTTTAAATCCTACAAAGAATCCAGTATTTGCACTACTGTTTCCGCTGTTATCATTTTTGTATAAAAGATCGACTACGCTGTATGGATCAGGCGATTTTTCAATTACTGTGTTTTGTGAAGTAGTTTTGCTACTATAAAAACTAAATGTAGCACTCTTGTTATTGATTCTATTTTGAAAATTACGAGTTGCTAAATTGTTTGTACTGTTAGTCCGATAAATCTCATTAGTAACACTGTTGGCTGTAACTTTACTATAAGGTGATCCAAACTGACTACTGCTTTGAAACATGCTGTTCATAATAGTTAAAAAGTTTCTATAACTGTTAGGATCAGTTGTGTCATCAAACTGTACTGATATGTTTGCTAAACTATTACCATTTGCATCAAACACAGACTCGTTTGTTCTAACACTGTCTATCTTTAAAAATCCGTTGGCAACAACATTTCTAGTAGGTGTATATCCTAAGAAGTCAGCAATACGTAAGGCGCTTTCTCTGCGTTCTGCTGTGCTTAGATAATTTTCTCTGCTGGCTAAGTCTGCTCTGTATGCTAAGTTATGACCTAAGAAAGCCATAAGTTCTAACAAACTTACAAATTCACTTGAGTTGATCCAGTCATTAAAGTTTTCTGGATAGTTATTATTAATATAATCAACCATAGCGTTACGAATAGTTTCAAAGTCATAAGCCTGAAAATTAGCTTCACTAAAACTTTCGTACACTACGCTGAAATCTTCAGCAGCAAATAAACTGCTCTGTCTTGCGCCTTGTGCCATTATTCTTCACCTACATATGTTAACAACAGTTCTTCTGCTGTTCCTGTATCGACATATTCTAATCTTACTCGCACTTCTAGTGTATGCTCGTTGGGTTTGTTCAACAGTGTTTCTAAAACATTCCACCTAGGATCGTTAGTTACTATTGTGCTTACATCGTCTAGTGCTTCTGCTTCTGTTGTATAATCCAATGGTTCAAAAACCAACTCTGGTAGTATGCTACCAAATGTTGGATTCATTACACGCTCGCCTCTGCGGGTGTAAAAATGATTCATCAAGTCACGTTTTGCAATATCAACATCTTCTAATGTTTTACTGCCTGTGACTGTGTCTATTGTGCTATATCCGATATATGTTGCCATACTAATATTTATGGCAAAATTAACTGCTACTTTTTATATTTTGATCTGAGTACGTATAATATCGCCATTTGTCATGCTTTTTGTAATAGTAACAACTAAATCACTCACTGTGAAGTCAAATAGATGATCTAATATCTCTCCGTTGAGTCTTACTTCTAGTTTTTCAATTGGATCCATACTAAAACTAGTATCCATAGTAAATGTATTAGATCCGCTGTATGTGAATGTTTGATTTACTAGTGTTTGATTGTAGCGTTTAGCAATGTCTCGTTTTATACTTTCAGGAGTAAATGGTAAAAACTTCAGTGTTTCTGCATAGTATGCAAATCTTGCACGTTTGAGTTGTGCATCAGTCAACAAGTTCTTTTCATTCTGATCTCTCATATAATATATGCCGTTGGTGCGCATCCATGATCTGTTTTTATTGGTTCCGTAGTCTGCAAGTCTCAGTACACTAGCACACCGCATACACTTTTCTTTATTCATAACACTTCTAGACATCATATTTGCTATTGTGTCTATGTCTTTTGTTAAGATTGCGTTGGTCATATTGTACTGACCTTCTGTGGCATTACTGTAAAATAAATTACCTGTTGTCCAATTAAACAATATAAGTGCATCAAACATTGTTTGGCTCATTTGTACAATATTTTTAGACAGTAATTGTTTTTTTGCAATTTTTTGATATCTATTAAATTCACTGTCCCAAAGATCATATGCTTGTTGTTCAGTTACACCAACACTAGTCGAACTTTCTCCGTAACCTGTGCCTACATAACCATGGTATCTACTAAAATTAAGTGCAGTAAGTTTACAATCGTCGCTTGCGGTTAAATCTGATAGTAGCAACTGAGTATTGTACAATGATGTATTTTGCACAATAAAGTCTTCCCATACAGTTTGAAACTTTTTATTAACTTGTTCAAGTGTCATTAAAAAGGTCTCCCTTTTCTAGGATTAACATTAAGTTCTGCAGGTGTGGCGCTTTTAACAGATATATATCCTGATTTGTTTTGTCGCATACCAAGTCTTTGTTCTTCTTCGGTTGCAGGTCTACCAACTAACCCTGAGATATTATTATCTGAGATCATACCAACATTGTCATCATCTGAATCAGGACTAGTGCCCGGTGACGAATAGGTTTGATATGTTGCATTACTATCAAACCCATCGTCTGACAATCCAGACCCAGATCTACGTCCGACTCGATTGTCAGAATCAGTATTAGTATTACTAATATTACTGAGATCTATATCAACACCTTTAAGGTCTAGATTAGTACTTGCACAACTTGCAACAGGAGTTTGTGGTTCTGCATGTCCGCCCCAAGGCTCAGCTTCTGGAACTCTACTTGTAATACTTTGTTTCACTGTTTTGTTAACTGTAATATTGTTGTTAGTAGTCTTTGTTGCTGATGTCGCCGCAGGACCATTCAAATCTATCAATGGAGCAGTTGTTCTACTTGTGCCTTTAGCAACCAAATGATGATTTAAGTCTGTGGTGAATTTAATATCTTTAGCACTGTGTAGATTAAACTCACCTTTTACAGTTTCAAATTTTGTTCCGCACTCGCCTCTGGATTTAATATTCACACACTCGGCATCTAAATTAAAATCACCGCCTACATGCAAGTTAAAGTCTGTTTCAGTGTGCATACTAATATCACCACTGCTATAGATATCAACTTTACCATCACTGCTTAGTTGTACCCAGCTGTTGCCTGCTTGATTTATTACATAAACAATACCAGCAGTATCATTGAACAACATTTGAGCGCCGCCTGCGCTGCGTAGTCTAACTAAATTACTGTTGCCTGCTTGTCTGTCAGGGTCAGGACATAAACTTCTTTCACTTTTACTTACTGTACCATCATCAAGTACTAAACTGTGACCGCTAGGCGTGTTAAATCCAAATACATTACTTGGACTTTCTCGTCTAGCACTACTACTACTGAGTCCTCGAACACTGTCAAGACCTAGTCCTTGATTTGCAAGTGCTCCAGACAGTGGATGTCTAGGTCTGGTATTTTTAGTTTGCTTCTTTCCAACACCTTGCTCAAACGTAGGAGCAATTTCATTCTCTTTATCTTCTACAAAACTCACAGCATTGTCAGGATAACTACTATTTCTTCCTGTATCTGCTAGAACTCCAAGTATAATGCCTTCTTGATTTGATCTTGTAAATGCAACTATCACTTCTGTTCCTGGAGCAGGAGGATGTGTACTCATACCGTAGCTTCTTGCGTGATCTGGAGCTTGATAGCTGCCGCCATAAGGCATAGCTCGTCTACATCTTACATAATTTTTTCTAGCTTCAGGATTTTCAGATTTAGATGAAAATTGTTCTTGACCAAATATTTCTACATAGCAATAGCCTTCATATCTATCATCTACAATTTCAACAACCATTCCCAGGTATAGTCCTTCAAAATTACCAAAACCTGCGATATTATCTTTATTTTTATATTGTCTAGATGTACCGTTGCCATCACTAGTATTTTGTCCGCTTCTTCTCATGTCTTCATCCTGTAAAAATATCTCTTAGCCACGGCGGAGCGTTTCTTGCTCTGAATGTGCCATTGTCTAATGGTCCTCCCCAGTAGCCTGGAGCTCCTTGTCCTACACTATCAGCTATATCAATGTGGAAAGTATCATCTCCCATATATCCGTTGCCTGCTCCAATACCTGTAGCACCGTAACGTTTGGTTTGTGCTATAAAGTTTTGTATGATAGGAACATCTGCCGGATTGTCTAAACTTAACCTTCTTCCTGTACTGTCTCTGAGTGCTACGTCTGCAGCCATTCCGTTGTTGTGTCTATCACTGCCTGTAAAACCTGTACTGCTATCTTGACCACCACTGCGAACATCAACATTTACGCCAGCGGCAGCACCTGCATTAGCTAGTATAGATTTAAGTTCAGAGTCAATGGGTAATTTTCTTGTGTTGGCTACACTTGATTGACTTTCTGTAACTACTCCTGTGCCGTCAGCACTAGCAGGAGGAGCTGTTTCGTCGCCGCCGGGTTCGTTAGAGAGAACATCATTTTCTGGATCAGGTTCTTGTGCATCTGCTTCATCAGTAAAACGCTCAGCTTGTGTTTTAGTTTCAGCAGTGTCTATAAATCCTTTTTCTAAGATATCAATGGTAAGACCTACATTAGTACTTGTATCTCTGAATGCATCTAATGTCATTATAAATTGACCATCACTATAACTAGCATCAACTCTTACAACACGATATATTCCTATAATGCCAAAATTCTGTTCACTTACATCCATTAGACCTGTTTGTTGATCAGGATATGTTGGGAAGTTTAAGTTTAAGAAATAGTTTAGTCCGCCTCGTTGATATGGTGCACTTTGTTTATCGTCAGTTATATCAATTCTATCTGTTACTTGTAATCTTTGAGATGCACTCTTTGGCTTACCTAACCAGTAAGGATCACCTCTTATTTGTATTTGTTGTTGAACTAGGTCACTTAAAGTATTGAGATTAAGTTCGACTGCACCTAACATCACTGCACTTGTTGTATCACCATCATCGGCTCCTACTGTTGCAGTACTAGTCACCGGACCTTCATTAAATGAAAGTATAGCAGGATTATCTGAGCTATTATTTTTTAATGCAACATCATCTTGTGTAATATATCTCTGTAATACAGTTGGTAATCTCTGAGTTTTTGTATTTCGTTTACTATATTCTTCTAATGCCTCTGTAGCAAGATTGAGTGCATTAGCTGCTTCTTCTTTTTTAATATTAATCTCAGATTCGAGTCGTGAAATTCTATCTCTGGCATCGTTTTGAGAAAGCTCTCTTTCTCCAGTGGCTAACTTGTTTGATGCTTCTAGTTCTTTTTGAGCTGATGATAATTGACTTTCAAGTTGCGATAGCTCCTTAGCCATTCTCTGAGCATCTGTTTTTAGTATGTTTATTTCCTGCTTTTCCTCTGACATTCCTGCTAGTGCATTTGATCTATTTGTAAGTTTTCCATGATTAATAGCTTGTAATTGAAAATAGCTGTTGTTCAGTGTTACATCTAAATTTAGAACTTCTGTATTCATTCCTGTCAATGTGTAATCAAAACGTTTTCTTAGTAAACCGTTTTTAATAATTTTCTTCATTCTGTTAACTTGAATACTCGAACTGCCTAGCATTTGTTGATGACTAACAGGATCGTGTATAACTTCAGTTGCGGCAAATTTTTTCAAAAAGAATGTAATCTTCTGTTGATAATTTTTAGAAAGTTCGTCATACTCTTTATATTCTACATCAGTATCGAAAACAAACCAGCTACTTAATTCTGAGAAAGTTGGTGCTTTTGCTTCTCCATCATCTGTATTGTCTTTGTGGAAGCCTCCGCTGAAGGTTGGCAATTTTCTAAATTCTACTGTTTGCATTAGTGCTATAACAATTGCAGTATTCACTGCTGAGCCTTGTTTAAAAGTAAATGTAAGTGTACCATCTCCACTAACACTTGTGCTTTTTAGACTAGTATCACCTGATTGCGCAGCTTGGCCAAATTTCCAATTTCTCCATTCTGCTGTATCTCCTCTTGCATCTAACACATATTCAGTGGGTAATAGTTGATTCTGACTTAACACAGTCTTTGAAAGAGATTGCTGATTTATTTTTTCTTGCAACCGATCTAAAAATTGCCCAAATGTGTTTACATTATTAATAGTAAACTGTCCTTTAATATGTAAGTTAGTTGTTTTATATGCATCTTGGTGTGTTTCAATCATATCTGCTCTATAAGAAGTTGCTCCTTCTTTATAATCAAATGTTAGTTGTGACATACTTGTCATATAATAGTAAGGCCCTACTATATTATTAGTTGCAACACCATTGCTATCATATCCTACAAATCTTAGTTCTAGTAGATAACAAGCATGAAGATGATTTTGTATTTTTAATTTCTGCGCTGCTAATAATATTCTGTTAAACAGTGTAGCTCCGCCTGGTTCAATTAAATCAAACACAAACATATTAGCAAGTGCGTTTCTATCTTTGTTATTTTTAAATGCAAGTACCATATTTTGTTGAACAGATTGTATGTTGATTTCACTTTCAACACCACTCTCCGCAAGTACAACTACTTGTTTTTTGCGTATGTTTTCTTCAAACCTATGTGCATTCTGAGGATGAACCATATACATGGTCCACTTATAAGTGTAGTTGTCATAACTGTTAAGAATATTTTCTTGGTATATATAATCTCTACTAGCCATTAGCTATTTCCGGATGATTTATATGTTTTCGGCGCTTGGATTTTTTTACCACTTGTAAAATCCATTATAGGATCTTTAATAGAATCTCTATTATAGTGTACAAATATCCACCATAGTCTACTACTACCATACATGTCATATGCTAGGATATCAGGTCTCTTGTGATATTTTGGTTGTATTACAAGTGTAGTTTGATTTTCATCTAATTCATCTTGAACAATAATAGGTTGTAACAAACCTAAATATTTTAAATTTACTGTGGTTTGACTGTAACTACTTGTGGATTTATATTCTACTGACATTAAATGAACCCATCCTTATATCCGCTTCCATTAATAAAATTGTGTGTGCTATATACACGTTTTTGTCTATCTGGATTTATTTGTATGCTCATGCCAATAAAGAAGTTCATCAATGTAGGAACTTGTGTTCCGTTAATATCTTTGAGATCTATACTGCTGTCATATGTTGTACTAAAACTTTCTAGCACAACAGGTATGTTGTTAAACTGTTGTTCTCCAAATGCACTAAAACGTAGTACAGGAGGAGGAGTACCTGAACTAGGACTTTTACCTAAATCGTTTTTACCAAAAAACATCTTGCTAACACTACGCAAAAAATGTAGTACACCAAGTGTGTACTCGCCTTCTTCTTGTGTAATACTAGCAAACTGAGTTGTTAGTTGCATAGTAGGACTAGGTGTATTTCTATAAGCATTATATGTATAGTTAGTGTGTGTCATGTCATAAGGACTATAGTTTACACTTTGACTATAAGTTATGTCAGGTTGATAAGGAAACAATATACCATTGTGTTGTCTTAGTGAACTCGCTGGTCCATTAAAGTAAAACTGATTGCGAGAACTTCTATTAGAAGCGCCGCCAGGTGCAAGTGTAAGTCTCGCTCTATTTTCAGCTAGCACTGCCATTTAGTTTTCCTTTAATAAATTCGTACACTTGTTGATTAATACTTCCAAAAAATTCTCTAAACTTCATCATCTTTTGATTATCATTTAGACTATCATTTTTCATTGCGTTTCTAAAATCAGTAGCACTCATGCCACCTTCTTGTATTGGTACTTCTAGTATATATCCTGCTTGGTCGCCTGGAACCATTTCTGCTCCTGGTTCATAATCTCTGAGATAGTTTCCGCCTTTTAGTCTCCCTGCGTCTTTGGCACTGAACACTAATACAATTGCAGTGTTAGCAGGGTTTTTGCCTGTTAAACTAACATCAGGTCTGTATGGACTGGTTTGTACAATTTGTTTAGCAGGTATACCAAACATGTTTTGCATAATGCCAGTTTTCTCTTCGTAGCTAAATGGATCCTTTTCAGGTGTTGCATTCTTGGCTATTGTAGTAGCGATAAATACGTTAGAGGAACCAAACTGTTCCACTAGATCCATATAAACTTTATGATGACCTTTGTGCATAGGCTGAAATCTACCGCCATAAAAAACAGCAATATCCGTAGCCACATCTTCTGTCAGTTGTACATATCTCATTGGATTCTCCTATATATGTATTTATAGCTGAATTAAATGCGTACTGATTGACATCTTAGTTTATTGACATTATACTATAGAAAATAAGGAACTACAATGAGGAAACAAAATTATTTAAACAACAAAGACATGCTCAAAGAGATACACAAAAGTAAACTTACCTTTTGTAGTGTTATAGACGACGAGTATGCAAGATTCGATGTAATAGTAGAAACTATCGAAGATATTAATAATCCTGAATTTATACAGTTAGCTAAAGAAAATAGAGCGCATCAATTGAGTGTGCAAGCATACGAAGCTGCATTCCATGAATGGTATGATGGTGCTCGTAAAGCTAGTCAAAAACCCAAACAAATTAGTCACAAAGTAGACCCAGACACAATTGACGAAAAAAGTCTTGTGTTTAGATTAATGACATTTGATCATGTACCACTAGAGCCTGGCAGAAAAAGCAAGCCTAAAACTGTAGCAGATCATCACAGCAAATGTAACTTTCCTCCATTCAAGCACTATGCATATGTAAATGGCGAGCTTAGAGAATGTGTTAGAAGTCACTGGGAAGGTGGATTTGATAACGGAAAGTTCAATACACAGCATGGTAAGATCACAAACAATCTAGCAAAGATGTATATTAAACTATGTGAACGTTACAGTATGCGCAGTAACTGGCGTGGCTATACATATGTAGACGAAATGCGCAGTCATGCACTGCTGCAACTAAGTCAAATTGGACTACAGTTCAATGAACTTAAAAGTCAAAACCCATTTGCTTACTATACAGCCGCAGTTACCAACAGTTTTACAAGAGTGTTGAACTTGGAAAAACGTAATCAAAACATTAGAGATGACCTACTACAACAAAATGGACAAATGCCCAGTTGGACACGCCAAATCGAACACGAAATGGCAGAACGTGCTAAATGGGACGAACAAGCCGACAAAGAACGCAAAGAACACGGCTTCAACATATAGGTTGACATCCTCAATTATCGACAGTAGTATAAGAGAAGTTATAACTTCTTTGAACGGAGACCCATGACATTCTTTAATAGAGCCGCATGTTTTACAGACATACATTTTGGCAACAAAAACAACAGCAAACAACACAATCGAGACTGTGCTGACTTTGTAGATTGGTTCATTGAACAAAGCGAAGATTGCGAAACTTGCATCTTTCTCGGAGACTGGCACCATCACAGATCAAGTGTAAATGTTAGCACACTCAATCACAGTGTAGAGAATGTAGGCAAACTAAGTCGTGCATTCAAACAAGTGTATATGATTATGGGCAACCATGACCTATACTATCGTGAGAAACGTGACTTAAACAGTTTACCATATGCAGGATTGTTTGATAATGTTACGCTAGTTGAAGATATGTTAGTGCAAGATGATATTGCACTTGTACCTTGGTTAGTAGGAGATGAATGGAAAAATTTACAAAAGACCAAGTGTAGATATATGTTTGGTCATTTTGAACTTCCGTTCTTTAAAATGAATGCTATGGTAGAAATGCCAGATCATGGAAGTCTAAATGCAGAACATCTACAAGGTCCTGAGTATGTGTTTAGTGGACACTTTCACAAACGTCAAGCCAAAGGCAACGTACATTATTTGGGTAGCCCATTTGGTCACAACTATGCAGACACATGGGATGACGATAGAGGCATGATGAAGTTAGAATGGAATGGTGTGCCTGAGTATATTGATTACCCCGGACCGCGATATAGAACTGTGCCTCTGAGTAGACTAATAGACGAACCTGAAAAGATTCTCAATGAACACACATATTGTCGTGCTACATTGGATATCAATATCAGTTATGAAGAAGCAAGTTTTATTAAAGAAACTTTCAGCCAACAGTACAACGTTAGAGAGATAGCGTTGATCCCTAGCAAAAAGGAAGAGCATACACAGGATTGGAAAGTTGTAGACGACATTGAGGTTGAAAATGTAGACCAAATCGTGTACAATAGTTTAAACGCTGTAGACAGCGAAATGATAAACAAAATGATCCTTGTAGACATTTATAATTCCCTATGATTACACTTAACAATATTACCGTAAAGAATTTTATGAGTGTTGGTAATGTAACGCAATCTGTGCGTTTTACTGACAATGGCTTAACATTAGTGTTGGGCAATAACTTAGACTTAGGGGGAGATGGTAGTCGTAACGGCACAGGCAAGACCACTATCATTAATGCACTAAGTTATGCTGTATATGGAAACGCACTCACTAACATACGCAAAGATAATCTTGTAAACAAAACAAACAGCAAAAGTATGCTGGTTACACTGGATTTTGAGGTAGAAGGCACAAAATATCGCATTGAAAGAGGTCGTAAGCCCAATGTGCTTAAATACTATGTCAACGAACAGAACGTTGACGAAGACGAAGCACAAGGCGAGAATCGTCAAACTCAAGCACAAATAGAAAAACTGTTTGGTATGAGTCATGACATGTTCAAGCACATTGTTGCACTTAACACATACACAGAGCCTTTCCTCAGTATGAGGGCAAATGATCAAAGAGCGATCATCGAGCAATTACTAGGCATAACAATGCTTAGTGAAAAAGCAGAGGCACTAAAAGAACAGCAAAGGCTGACCAAAGATGCAATCAAGCAAGAAGAATATCGAATTAACGCAGTTGAAGAAGCAAATGCCAGAATTGAAAAAAGTATTGGTGATCTGGAACGACGGCAAAAAATATGGCGAGATAAACAAACGTCTGATGTCGAAAGTATCCAACAGCAAGTCAACACACTCGAAAAGATAGACATACAAACAGAGCTTAACAATCATGCGCTACTAACTGATTACCTCGATAAGAAAACACAAGTAAACACATTAGAAGCAGAAATTGCAAAGCTAGTAAACAGTATTACTAGAGAACAAAAGCGTTTAGAAAAAGCACAAAAAGATCTGTTAGCAACTGAACAACATCAATGTTATGCATGTGGGCAAAGTATCCACGATGTACAACACGAAGAGATTCTTGCGACAAAACAAGAAGCAGTAAAAGAATCTCAACAACATATTGACGATGATACAAATCTCAAAGCAGAATACGAAGATGCACTAGTACAACTAGGAGAACTTGGACAAATTCCAGTTACACACTATAACAAACTACAAGAAGCACTAGAGCACCAAAACACTGTTAATAATCTAAACACAGAAGCAAAACGTATTGCTAACGAAACTGATATGTATCAAGAACAAGTTGATGCACTAAAAGAAACTGGACTACAAGAAGTTGATTGGAATAATATGAATGATCTAACAGTAATGAAAGATCATCAGGACTTCTTGTACAAACTGTTAACAAACAAAGATAGTTTTATCCGCAAACGTATCATTGAACAAAACTTACAGTATCTAAACAGCAGACTTGCTTACTACTTGACTAAACTAGGATTACCACATGAGGTACAGTTCCAACCTGATCTTACAGTTGAAATCACAGAGCTAGGTAGAGAACTAGACTTTGATAACTTGAGCAGAGGTGAACGCAATAGACTTATACTTGGCCTTAGTTGGGCATTTAGAGATGTGTTTGAAAGCATGAACACACCTATAAATTTCCTTGCTATTGACGAACTTATTGACAGTGGCATGGATACAAATGGTGTGGATGCTGCACTGAGTGTACTTAAAAAAATCGAGCGTGAACGCAACAAAAATATCTTCCTAATCTCACACAGAGATGAACTAGTAGGTCGTGTAAACACAATACTACAAGTTATTAAAGAAGGTGGGTTTACTACATTTAGTACTGATACAGAGTTTGTAGATGCCGAGTAATCCTAAGATATATGAAAGCCCAGACGGAGGCAAAACTGTATATGAAAGAGACTTTGGTTCTTCGCAATCTAGTCGTAAAATTATATATCATCCACAAGAATTATTAACAAAGAAGATACTACCTATAGACATATTTTATAAACTTTTTGGAAAAAAACTATGAGAGATCACAACGAAGACCAATACACAATACACATTGATAGCTTTAATAACAAAGGTCAAAAAGCTGACGATGATTTTGAAACTTGGTTAGAAACAGAATCTCCTTTATTAGGAGATACAACATTATCTATTGTGGATAATGCTTCTATGTACAACACATATGCAACGACATCATCATATGCTAATAAGTCTATCAATACAAAATCACTCAAATACAGCATGCCAATAGATATACTTTACAAATGGTATCCAGTACAAATGAAAGAGATAGAAAACGATGACGAAGTTCCTTTTTGATGTAGACGGTACACTAACCGATCCAAGAAAGCAAATAGATCCAGAGTTTGAACAAGTAATGCTGGAGTTTGTAAAAAGTCATCAATGTGTAATTGTAACAGGCAGTGACAGACCAAAAACTGTAGAACAGATTGGTTTAGAGCTCACTAATGCTTTTGAGAAGGTATATCATTGTAGCGGCAATCATGTGTTTATTGGTAGTCAAGAACACCATAAAAACACATGGACACTCACTCAACAACAACATGACTTTTTACAACAACAAGTAGACAGTATAGATTATCCAGAGAAAACTGGTAACCATATTGAACAAAGAACTGGTACTGCAAACTTTAGTATTGTAGGAAGAAATGCAGACTGGGATCAACGTGCTAGATATGCTGAATGGGAACAACACCATCACGGAAGACAGTTGGTGTCATTAGCGTTTAATGAAATGTTTGACGATGCTGTTGCACAAGTTGCAGGAGAAACTAGTATTGATATTTTCCCTCAAGGATGTGACAAAAGTCAAGTACTAAAACACTATATAGACACAAGAACAATCTTTTTTGGAGACAATTGTTACCCAGGCGGCAATGATTATAGTGCGGCACAAGCTAGTACACATTTTCATCAAATTGACCGAGGATATCAACAAACTTGGGAAATCTTAAAAAAGAGGTATATTTAGGTTGACATTAGCCAAGTTCGGCATATATACTAGTTGCTATATACTAACATGCAATGGACTTATCAAGGCAAACTTATTGAACAAATACCAGAGGAATACGTAGGTTTCGTATATCTCATTACCAACACCACGAATGGCAAAAAGTACATTGGCAAAAAACTGGCACAATTTAAAGTAACTAAAAAACCCCTCAAAGGCAAAAAGAACAAGAGACGATCAACTAAAGAAAGTGACTGGCGCACATATTGGGGCAGCAGTGACAAGTTGAACGCAGATATAGAAGATTTAGGCCCAGAGAACTTTACAAGAGAAATACTTTACTTCTGCACAGGCAGAGGCGAAATGAGTTACTTAGAAGCTCGTGAACAGTTCGATCGTAAAGTGCTAGAAACAGATGAATATTACAACGGCATCATAAACGTCCGTGTAGGCGGATCCAAGGCACTTGTAGAATCCCTTAATAGACACCAGTCATAATATAGCCTCCTAATCAAAAGCATTGAGATTGTGCATAGCAATATGTACCGTCGGATCTTGCTGAGGCAAAACAAACCAAAAGAGTGGGCTCTACTGTGCCATTGTAACCCACGGATATCCAGTAATGTTGACGTTATAGCATCTGGAGTTTCTGCGTCTTAAGCAGTGAGTAAAGGGGTAGCGCAAGACCGCCTCTGCCTATATTAGGTTTCACTATAACGGAGCGATCTGGAGCGGGGTAATGACCTTTAGCTTTTTTTTTGCACTTGGCTGTAACAAGCTAAGTGCGACTGAAAACAGGGTAATAACTAATCATAATAAAAATTATATCTTAGTAAGAAATATCATACGAAATGAAATGAGTATGACGATGAGCTTTAGCTCTTCGAAGAAACATTAAAACGTTGTACGTTTATTCCCTTTCATAGCTTCTGCTTTCTTTTCGTTTCTATCAATGATAAGTTTCTGAATTTCATCTATCTTTTCTATTGGAAGATTATATAGTTCTGTTAGATTAAAACTTCCATCAGAATACAAAACTATAGAGTTTACTTGGTCTCTTAGACGTTTTTGTGTATTTTCATATCTTTTGATTATTTCAGTTACTTTGGTTTGATCTTTTACTGTTCTGAGGATATATTTTTGAAAAAAAAAGCGGGATTGAATTCCACTGTTCCATCAAAATCTTTAGCACAATCTTCGTGACTACAAGTAAAGTTAAAATTGTTATCCATACCATTATTGTTAAGTTGCTTTACTCTTGTTTCTATCGCAGTGATGACATGGCGTTTAGCATTGTTTATGTATTCAATGATGTGTTGCATATTATTAACTTGTGTTTCGTCTGGAAGTGTTATACTCACTATTGAATCTGCTATTAGTGCAATATTAGCTGAACTTACTATATTAAAACTTTCCTTATACTTTTCATCTTGTTCTGCTGTTTTTATGTCACCCGCTTCTACTATTGAATTTAATAAGGACACACTTTGTATATTTTTAATATGAAATGTATTGAGTGCAGCAACTGTGTTAGGTCTAAGTTCGAACATTAAACCGTCAATTTCAATTTTATCATCTTCGTTGATTTGTCTTACTTTGCTTAAAACACTAGGTAAGTCGATGTCGTATGTGCTAGGTCTATCACAGTGTGTGCAATTTGTTTCGATAGACATTTGTTTGTCGTATGTTGATGCTCTGCTTGCTAATAATAAAACATCAAAATCAGGCAAACTTATCTCATAAGGGTTTTCGATATCAGGTATAATACTTTTTAACAACTGAAATAAACTCTCACCGTTAAACAATCCATCAGGAATACTTAATAATATCTCATCATGTAGTGTCATAGGCATAACACCTATTTCTCCATCTTCGGTGAGTCTAGGCTTGTTAGATAGCCATCTACCTTGAGTGGGTAGTCGAACATAAATTTCTTTTTGTCTAAAGTGTCCTGCTAGTGGATTGTTCATTTTTTTGCCTATAAATAACTATGTATAAAAGTATTTATCTAAATTAAGTGAGCAGTTAATGGCATCCTTCAAATTCGGGTCACAAACAGTTGATGTAGACGTTAGTGAATTGGCTAGCGAACGTACTCTCAATGAGTTACTAGGTGCACAAAAAGCACTTAATGCAGCATTGGGTGCAGTAAAAGACGAAGGCAATCAAAGCAATAATATTCTAGCTGGCATCAAACGTACCATTGCACAAGGAAACAAAGACAATGATAATAGTAATAAAGCCCAAGCGAGAAGCATAAGGTCTGGTGTTAGTAACGCTTATAACAGTATAAAGAAAGAATCAACAAGTGCAACAACGTTTGATTCAGCGTTGTCGGGATTTTTCAAGAGTATAAACGCCGGTAAAATTGCAACAGCGTTTGGTATGGCAAACGCCGCAGCGATATCATTAGGTGATTCAATGAGATTGCTGGAAAGATTTGGACTAGAAAGTTTCGGTAACGATATTATCGACATTAATAATAGATTAGCAGGTGTAGGACTATCACTCAATGAATTTGGACAAATTATTGGAACTAACACACCAGTGATGAGAGGTTTAGCAAATAGTGCTAATGAAGGAAGTAGAGAATTTTTAAGTTTAGTAGAGAATTTTAGAATGGGTGCAAGAGCCGCCGGCGGCTTTACAATGACCAGTGCTGAAATGGCAGAGTTTCTAGCTGAAGAATTAGAAGTACGCAGAGCTAGTATGGATGCTGAACAATTTAGAAATACTACAATGGAAGCATTTAATGGTGCTATCTTAGAAAATTTAACACAACAAAAAGCTATGGCTAAAGTAACAGGTCAAGATGTAAGAGAACGACTCAAAGCACAAATGACTGCTAAAAACAGTGTTATTGCACAAAGTTTTTTGAATGAACAAAGTGATGAAACTCGTAAAAAATTCGACGCAGTAGCAGGTGCATTAAGTAGGATACCAGGCGGCGATAAATTAGGCGAAGCTATTATTAATGGTATTGCTACAGACTTGCCTGCTAATGCATTTGCTCCTGAATTAATTGCACGACTAGGTAGTGGTGCAGAAGAGTTAATTAGTTTTATCGAACAAGGATTTGCAGGCGGCGGTGACATAGACATTACACAACTAGAAAAAATGGTTGAAGGTGTTAGCGATAATATGGGTCAAGGCGGTAATATACTAAGAACATTAGCGGCTACAGGTGATACTATTGCAGCAGAAATGCTAACTATTAATCAAAAAATGGTTAGAACACAAGATGATCTTAGTAAACAATATACATCCGCATATACTGAATTAATCAATGGAGTGACAACTAGTGGTAGTAATCTAGTTACTGCTATGGAAGAACAAGCAACATCTATAAAAGCAGTACAAACAGAATTAGCATTAAACATTGCTGATCCTGAAGGAATAGGAACCCAAGCTCTAGAAACTTTTACACAATTTACTGAAGGAATTAATACTTTCTTGCAAGGAGAGTTTGCATCAAATTTAGCAGCTGGAGTTGGAGCAGGACTGTCTGAACTAGGACCTCAGATTGTATATGAACTAGGTCAAGGAAACGCTCCTGACGTATCAGAAACGGCTTTCCTAGGGGGAGTTGTTGCAAGAGCAGTAGGACAAGACGCAATCGCTAATGTTATGCAACTTGGACAACAAGGTAAAGCACTAGCGTCTGGCGGTGCAGCATTCCTCAGAGACTTTGAGCCAACGGTGACGTCATATGATGAAAACGGTCAACCTGTATACAGTCAAGAAGATCAAGCAATTCTAGATCTCAGAGACAAGTTTGAAGAGGCAAGGACTATGAATATTAGTGTAGCAAGTATCACAGAATTAGCTAAATCTTTAGCGAGGGCTTTGGGTCAGGTAATGGACTAATGAGATAATATACTGACTTGACAAAACACATAAATACACTATAATAAAGAAAAAGAGATTCAAATGAGTTGGAAGAAACATTTTACAGCATACGGCGGGCAAGCTACTGATAGTATGAAGCCTAGTAGTGCTAGCCGCTTTCAGAGCTGGTTACCTGAAGTTTACAGTGGGCAACCTAATAGAGTTGAGCGTTACGCACAGTATGATCAAATGGACATGGACAGCGAGATTAACGCTGCCCTTGACATTATTAGCGAATTCAGTACACAAGTAGATGAAGTAACAGGTGTTCCTTTCAGAATCGAATACAAGGAAACTGCTACGGAAAGCGAAGCAAAGATACTAGAGTCAACACTTAATCAATGGTGTAATCTACAAGACTGGGACAAGCGTATCTTTAGAATGTTTAGAAACAGCATCAAGTATGGTGATCAATTTTTTATTAGAGATCCGGAAACATGGGAACTGTATTATGTAAATCCTGTTGATGTAACCAAAGCAGTTGTAAATGAAGCCAAAGGCAAAAAGCCTGAGCAGTACATTGTTAAAAACATTGATCTTAACATGCAAGAAAAAACTGTAAGCCAACCAGTGCAACACAGTCAAACATACAGTAGTGTAAACAGTATGATGCGTGGACAAGCAGTGGACAAAAGTGCTTATGGACAACAAGCAGGACAGTATGATCCAGGCACAGGTAACATACAAGAGTACACAGTAGACGCAAGCCATGTTGTACACTTGGGTATGACAGAAGGCATGGACATGAATTGGCCTTTTGGTAGCAGTATCTTAGATCCAATTTTTAAAACATACAAGCAAAAAGAATTGCTTGAAGATAGTATTATCATTTATAGAGTACAACGTGCTCCGGAACGCAGAGTGTTTTATGTTGATGTAGGTAATATGCCTCCCAACAAAGCTATGGGTTTTGTTGAGCGTGTTAAAAACGAAATTCACCAAAAGCGTATTCCGAACAAAACTGGCGGCGGTACAACTATTATGGATGCCGCATACAATCCACTTAGCATCATGGAAGACTACTTCTTTGCACAAACTGCTGAAGGCAGAGGTAGCAAAGTCGAAGTGTTACCTGGCGGAGATAACTTAGGTCAAATTGACGACTTGCGTTACTTCACAAACAAAATGCTAAGAGCATTGCGTGTGCCCAGCAGTTACTTACCAACAGGTCCAGACGATGGAACAGCAACATACGTAGATGGTAGAGTAGGTACAGCATTTATTCAAGAGTATAGATTTAATCAATACTGCATGAGACTACAAAATGCACTAGCACCTACCATGGACAAAGAATTCAAACTGTTTATGAAAAACAAAGGTTTGAGTATTGATGCAAGTTTGTTTGATTTAAAATTTGTAGAGCCTCAGAGCTTTAGTCAATATAAAGAGATTGAAATCCATAGCGCAAGAGCAAATGTATTTGGTAGCTTAGAAGGCGTAAACTACATGAGCAGACGTTTCTTAATGGAGAAATATTTAGGCTTAACTGAAGATGAGATTCTAAAGAATGAGCGTATGTGGGAAGAAGAAAACGAAAGTGGTGTAACTCCAGAAGGAGATTCAATGCCAGGATTAGGCAACGTAGGAGTACGTGGCTTTGATGTTCCGGACGGCAGTGACATTGATATGAATGTAGATGCACCTACTGACGATACAGAATCAGGCGCTAGCCCGATAAGTGGTGCAGAAGCTGCGCCAACAGGAGACCAAAATGCGTGACGCAGAATTTTTAAAAGAGTATTATGACGCTGAAGAAAACAACTATGCAAATAGAAAAATAGACGATGTGCGTAAGCAACGACTAACACTAAAGCACCTTAATCGACTAAGAAAACAGCGTGAAGTGCATAATGTTGAGCATGCAAATAGAACAAAACGTGTAAAGAAAATTTACGCAAGACCTGCTGCAACTTAATAATTTTCAGTTAAATTTTACTTATCTTATGAGCGAAATCATAAAATACCCATTTTTTGGGCCTTTTATCAAGCGAAACGTCTTGGTATTGTAAATATAGATGTAAACCATCTTGGTAAGCCTGTAATTTTTTAAGGAGAAATGATATGAGCGAACACAAGGAATCTTTAGTTAAGGTCCTTGAATACATCGTCAACGATGAGCAGGACAAAGCTGCTGATCTCCTACACAGCGTATTTGTTGAGAAAGCCAAAAACCATTGGGCAAGTATCACTGAAAGCGATGAAGTAGTAGAAGACGAGATTCAAGAAGAAGATCTTGATGAGACTATCGATCTTGATGAAGCTGACGATGATTCAGAGGACGACGAAGTAGAAGAGGCAATTAATGCTTCTGATGCTGAAGAAGATTTCCTTGATGATATCGAAACAGCTGAAGAAGAGATCGCAGACGAAGAAATCATGGACGATGAGGACATGGATGACGAAGAAATGGCAGAACCAGAAATGGATCTAGCTATGGACATGGATGCAGACGGTGACGCACCAGAAGGTGAAGAATCAGATGCAGAAGAAGCAATGGATAATGTAGAAGACGCAATTGCAGAACTACGTGCAGCATTTGCAGACATGATGGGCGATGAACCAGCAGAAGACGAGCCAGCAGAAGAAGCAATTGCTTTTGAAGCAGACGAAGTTGAAGCAATGGAAGAAGGCGCTACAATGTCAGCAGTTAGTGTATCACACAGTGATAACAGTGACAAAGGCAGTCCAGTAGCCAAAGGCGCTGGTAATGCACATGCTTCTCCACACCCAACAGACACAAAAGAAGGCGCTAAACCAAGTGCTCCTGCTGTGAAAGACATGGGTGTAGCAGGTCCACAAGAAGCCGGATCGCCAAGTGCAGCACCTGCACCAAAGCGTGAAGACACAAAGTCGGACAGTCCAATCAGAGGAATGAAGTAATATGTTTACCTCGCTAAAAGAACACTTAACATTTAATCAGGCAAATATTGTCACCGAAGCTATCGAAGAAGCTCACGGTGGCAAAAGCCTGTACATGAAAGGTATCTTTATTGAAGGCGATGTACGCAACCAAAACAATCGTATCTATACCAAAGAAGAAATTCATAGTGCTGTAAAAAGTATCAATGAAAAAATTAAAGGTGGATACAGTGTATTAGGTGAAGCTGATCATCCAGATGACCTGAATATCAATTTAGATCGTGTAAGTCACATGATCACTGAAATGGATACAGACGGCGCAAATGGGATCGGCAAACTTAAAATTCTACCAACTCCAATGGGAAACATTTGTAAAACCCTATTAGAGAGTGGTGTAAAACTAGGCGTGTCAAGCCGAGGCAGTGGCAATGTTAACGAAAGCGGAATAGTTAAAGATTTTGAGATTATTACCGTAGACATCGTAGCAAATCCAAGTGCTCCTGATGCTTACCCTGATCCAATCTATGAAAGAATTATGAATCATAGTAGGGGTAATGTACTTTTGGATGTCGCTAGTGCAACTAGACACGACAAAGGCGCACAACGTTATCTCCAGGAAGAGGTGACAAATTTTATAAAAAACCTGAAGTATAGGAGAGATTAATATGGCTCATGCAATGGATGAACTATTAAACTCAAATACGCTCTCCGAAGAGGTCAGATCTTCATTATCTGAGGCTTGGGATACCCAACTAACAGAAGCTCGTGAGACAATCACAGCTGAACTTAGAGAAGAATTTGCACAACGTTATGAAAATGACAAAGCGCAGATTGTTGAAGCCGCAGACACAATGATTGGTGATGTTATTGCAAAAGAACTTGAAGAGTTCCACGCAGACAAAGCTAAAGTTGCAGAAGATCGTGTAGCCTATCGCAAGCATATGAAAGAGCATGCAAAACTGCTTGATTCATTTGTGATGGATACACTTCGCAAAGAAATTAACGAACTTCGCGAAGACCGAGTTGTTCAAGAATCAAACATGTCAAGGCTAGAAGGCTTTGTTATGGAACAACTCACTAAGGAGCTCAATGAGTTTCATGAGGACAAACGCTCACTAGTTGAAGCAAAAGTCAAAATGATTAAAGAAGGCAAAGAAGTTATTAATCAAACTAAAGCAGACTTCGTTAAAACAGCCGCAACAAAGGTTAACGGAATTCTTGAGAACACACTCAAGAGTGAACTTAACACACTACGTGAAGATATCAAAACAGCTAAAGAAAATACCTTTGGTCGTAAGATTTTCGAAACGTTTGCAGCTGAGTTTATGGGTAGCTACTTAAACGAAGGAACAGAAGTTTCTAAGTTATCAAAAGTAGTTGAAAGTCTACAAGGTGAGATTGAAAACAAAGACAAAGCCATTGCTGAGAAAGAAGTATTAGTACAAGAGAGCGCAAAACGTGCTCGTATTGCTGCTGATACAGCAGAAAGAAAGCAAATTATGCAAGAAATGATGCAACCTCTCAGCAAAGACCATAAAGAGATTATGGGTGCATTGCTTGAAAGCGTAAAAACTGACAAGCTACAAAATGCATTTAATAAGTATCTACCATCAGTATTGAAGGAAGATGCTAAAAAACCACAAAAGAAGGTACTCAGTGAATCTGTAACAGAAGTCACTGGTGACAAAGCCAAAGCATCAGCATCAGCTGACACGCAGACAGCTGATATTGTTTACCTTCAAAAACTAGCCGGTATTAGTTAAGGAGACCGAAATGGCAGACAACCTAATGGAAAATTGGAGCGAAACTAAAGTAGCTCTAACAGACGGTCTAACTGGGACTAAGAAAAAAGTGATGGAAACAACACTTGAGAACACTAAGAACTACCTCGCAGAGGCAGCTACAACTGGTGCAACTCAAGCAGGAAACGTAGCAACACTTAACAAAGTAATTCTTCCAGTAATTAGACGTGTTATGCCAACTGTTATCGCCAACGAGATCGTTGGAGTACAGCCTATGACAGGCCCAGTTGGACAAATTCACACACTTCGTGTACGTTATGCAGAAGCATTTAACTCAACGAGTGGTATTGACACATCAGCAGGCGATGAGGCACTAAGCCCATTCAAAATCGCAGCTGGTTATTCAGGTGCAGCGGACGATAAAGCGGCGGCAACAAGCGCATTAGAAGGCGATGCTGGTAAAAAACTAAGCATTCAAGTTCTAAAGCAAACTGTTGAAGCTAAATCACGTAAGCTATCAGCACGTTGGACATTTGAAGCAGCACAAGACGCACAAAGCATGCATGGTCTTGACGTTGAAGCAGAAATTATGCAAGCTCTTGCACAAGAAATTACTGCTGAAATTGATCAAGAAATCATTGCAAGCCTAACAAGTCTTGCTGGTGCAGCATCAGACACATACGCACAAGGTAGCGTAAGTGGTACAGCAACATTTGTTGGTGACGAGCATGCAGCTCTTGCAGTTCTAATCAACAAAAATGCAAACACAATCGCAGCTCGCACACGTCGTGGTGCAGGTAACTGGGCGGTTGTAAGTCCAACAGTACTAACAGTACTACAGAGTGCTACAACTTCAGCATTCGCACGTAGCACAGAAGGTACTTTTGAAGCACCAACAAATACAAAATTCGTTGGTACACTAAACGGTACAATGAGAGTATACGTAAACCAGTACGCAGCTAACGATGATGTACTAGTAGGATACAAAGGCGCAACAGAAACTGATGCGGCTGCGTTCTACTGCCCATACATTCCGTTAATGAGTAGTGGTACAGTACTTGACCCAAGTACATTTGAGCCAGTAGTTAGCTTCATGACACGTTATGGTTATGTAGAACTAAGCAACCAAGCAAGCTCGCTTGGTAATGCTGCTGATTACCTAGCAAAAATTGCTGTAACAACAGGTCAACTTGCATTTACATAATATGTAATTGTTTTAATAAACAAGAAAACAGGGGCTACGGCCCCTGTTTTTATGACTAGTGTTTATAAATATGTATATCAGGAGTTTATTCAATGACAGTAATAAGATCAGCAGACAAGATTAAATTCGATGCTACTAGCACAGTAGAAGTTCAAGACACTAGTTTAAGATTAGCAAATTTAACCACTACACAGAGAAATGCATTAACTGCTAGTAATGGAGATATGATTTATAACTCCACTATAAATCAATTTGAAGTTTACGAAAATGGCACATGGAGATCATTGGCATCAGATCAAGATGTTACAGATGCAGTAGCAGCTCTAGTAGATAGTGCTCCTGGTACATTAGATACACTGAATGAATTAGCATCGGCATTAGGTGATGATCCTAACTTTGCAACTACAACGACAAATAGTATAGCAACTAAACTACCACTAGCAGGCGGTACGATGTCAGGTGATATAGACGGCGCTGGCAACAAAATGTTATTTGCTAACGTATACTCAGCAACAAATGATCTACCAAGTGCCTCTACCTATCACGGTATGTTTGCTCATGTTCATGGTACAGGTAAAGGCTATTTTGCTCATGCAGGTGCATGGGTTGAACTAGCTAATCAATCTGATGTAACAAACTTAACAAATAATAAACTAAATTTGTCAGGCGGAACTATGACTGGCACATTAACACTAAGCGGTGCCCCTAGTAGTAATCTTCATGCAGCAACCAAAGCATATGTGGATACCGCAGTAGCAAGTGCTGGTGGAGGCAGTCTTGAACTACAATACGGTCAATATGGAGCATCCAATGCTACACTAAATCCAGGAGATACTGCGGTGATTAAATTATTAGGTGATTTAACGGGTAACAGTGTTGGCTTGGCATTATCAAGAAATAATGACGGCAATGATAGACTAATCAATAGTAACTTTTCACCAAGTGCGATTGCCACATATACTAACAATACAGGTAGTGCTATCACTGGTGTTAATGCATCTTTGTTAAGTAACCCAGTTAATTTTATGTGGTTTATAGACAGAGCTTAATTTAAATAGGAAAAAAAATGAGTGAAACAAAATTTAATAACAATATAGATGTTTCCGGAAACATCAACATGTCTGGTAATTTAGTTGCCACTCAGGCCTGGGCTAATTCACAATTTAGTGGAGCTAGTATCGGAAGTATAGATACACTATCGGATGTCGATACAACTACAAATGCTCCTTCAACTGGACAAGTGTTAAAATGGAATGGTAGTAATTGGATACCCCAAAATGATGCTGCAGGAAGTGGTGGCATTTCGTTAACTGACTTGAGTGTTGGTAGTGAAGGATCAGCAAGTGGCGATGGCGCTATTTCTTATAATAACAGTTCAGGAGTTTTTACATACACACCTCCGGATATAAACAGCTCTGTTGATACACATTTAAATCAGTCAAATCCAACTAGTGGTTATGTACTAAGTTGGAACGGAAGTGATTATGCATGGGTAGCACAGACAGGTGGCGGAGGCACACCAGGAGGCAGTACAACTCAAGTACAATTTAATAATGCAGGTGCATTTGGAGGCGACAGTGATTTTACGTATAACAGTACTACTAATACACTAACTGTTCCCAATATTACAGCAACAAATTTAAATGTAACAGGATCAGGTAGTACAACTATCAGTGCTGGAGCAAATATAGAACTAGACGCAACAAATCGTGTACTAGTTACAGATACTCCATTTAGATTAGCAAGTTTTACAACAACTACTCGTAATGCTATTTCTAGTCCTGCAAATGGAGATATGATTTATAATACTACAACTAATCAATTGGAAAGTTATGAAAACAATGCTTGGGTAGCAACCGCAGGTAGTAGCGGCGCTAGTGGAGATATCACAAGAGTTAATATTACAGCAGGTACAGGTTTAACAGGAACACAAGATACAACAACAGGTGATCACACACAAACACTAGCAGTTGACGTAGGCACAACAGCAAACAAAATTGTACAGCTAGACGGAACAGCAAAATTACCAGCTATAGATGGATCACAGTTAACTAACATTAGTGGCAGTGGCATTGCAAGTGTAGCAGCAGATACAACTCCACAACTTGGTGGTGACTTAGATGTAAATGGTAAAACAATTGCACATACATTTACGATAGGATCAAACGGATCTACAGATTATACATTCTCAGATACAGGAAACATATGGTTTCCGACTACTGAAAATGACCCAGTATTATATCTTCGCAGAGGCGAACAATATATATTTGTAAACAATTCAGGCGGCGGGCATCCTTTTGAAATTAGACAAAGTTCTGGTGGAGCGGCATATAACACCGGAGTGACTAACAATAGTGCTTCGAGTGGAAACATTGTATTCAAAGTGCCTATGAGTGCTCCGTCGACATTGTATTATCAATGCACCATACATTCGGGTATGGGTAATACGATTAATATTGTTTAAGGATTTGCAATGAGTGAAAAAGAATATATTGTTACACTAACAGTAGATGCAGACCCTAGTAGTTTTCAAGCAGACATGACACAAAATTCTGGAGATTCGTCTATACCTTCTCGCAGTGTTGATATTGCAAATCCAAGACCAGGATCAGTGCGTAATACACATTATAGTTTAACAGCAGAAGAAGCTGAAGCATTAAAAAATGATAATAGAGTATTAGATGTAGAAGTTCCGCCAGATGATATACCAGATTCTGGAATGGAACTTTATGCAGTTCAGTCGGGAGATTTTACCAAAACTAGTAGCAGTAGTGGATCTCACCTTCCGTGGGCAATACATAGATGTTCAAGGACCACCAATGATTATGGAGCAGGAACAACTGTTAGCGGAGATTATGAATATAACTTAGACGGAACTGGAGTTGACATAGTAATACAAGATAGTGGCATTCAAGCTGATCATCCTGATTTCAACGATGCAGACGGAAACAGCAGAGTAACATCTATTAACTGGGCAACTGAAAGTGGTTTAAGTTTTACACAAAGTGTTAATCATGATAGAGATTATCATGGACATGGTACACATTGTGCAGGAACTGCAGCAAGTCTTACATATGGATGGGCTAAAAATGCTCGTATATACAGTCAAAAACTTAGTGGACTCGAAGGTAACGGAGATAGTGGAACAGGTATTAGTGCTACATATGCATTTGATGCAATAAAAATTTGGCATCAAAACAAACCAGTTGATCCTGCAACAGGATACAAGCGTCCTACAATAGTTAATATGAGTTGGGGATATTATGTGGATAACAGCTTTGAGCCATATGATGGATACTACAGAGGAACACAGTGGACATACGACAACAATAATACAGGTGTTGCTAATAGTTTTTCAACTTCAACACTAATGCAACAAAGAACTGGACTGCCATTATGGAATGCATATACCAGTGATTTTGTTAGGAGAACAAATCCTAGATATACTAGTGTTGATACTGATGTAGAAGAATTAATTGCAGCAGGCGTTCATGTTTGCATAGCGGCAGGTAATAGAAATTTACCGATTGATGTCAACGGCGGCCCTGATTATAATAATAGGTATAGAGTAAATCCATTCGGAACTCCAGGTGGTTATATCTACTACTGTCGAGGAAGTAGTCCATTTAGTACAAATGCATTCATGGTAGGATCTGTAGATGATGTTGTTAATTCTACTGGTAATCTAGAACAAAGAGCTTCATATTCCAATAGTGGCCCGGGTGTTGATATATATGCACCTGGGGATAATATTATAAGCACTATGAGTACAACCAATGAAGGCGCAGACGGTGACTATCCAAATGATGCTAATTTTAAAATTGGCAGTAAAAGCGGAACAAGTATGGCAAGTCCGCAAGTATGTGGTATAGGTGCATTAGTATTACAAGTTAATCCACATATGACCCCTACACAGCTAAAAACTTTTCTACACAATCAAGCACAGTCGGGTAAGCTCAGAGAAGATCCAAATTATTCCACATGGACTACTGCAAATTCAAATTATACTAGTTCGACTTCAACTGGTAGGTATCTTCAAGGTGCACCTGATCGTTATTTGTATAGTCCGTTTCCAGGACAATATAAGTTTAGAATTCAAAATTCATAGTAGTTTACAGCTAAATATATGTAATAAGTGAGAGACATATATGGCGTTGAATTTAGATCATCAAAGAGATAGGATTACCACTAGCACTGGTAATATAACTATCAATACTGCTGGCAGTTTGCGTATACCGGTGGGTAATACTTCTCAGAGACCACAAGGCGGTGTAGTACAAACTGGACAAATACGCTTCAACACACAGCTAAATGAATTTGAAGGTTACAACGGCACTGCTTGGAAAAACATAGGTGGTGTTAGTGATACAGACGGTGATACGTTCATTGATGCTGAACAGTCAGCCGACGATGATGTACTAAGATTCTTTACAGCAGGTTCTGAGAGAATAACAATCAGTGACACAGGCGTTGTTGCTATTTCTGCCGCAACACAAAGTACTACATTTAACGACGGCGCACTAACAGTTGCAGGTGGTGTAGGCATTGTTAAAGATTTAAACGTAGGCGGCAACATAAATGTTACCGGAAATGTTACTGTAGGCGGCAATATTAATTTAGGTGATGATGATACAGATAACATTAATATCAATGCAGATATCAACAGCGATCTAATTCCAAACATAAATGACAGTTACGATTTAGGCAGTGCAACAAAGTCTTGGAAAGACTTATATCTAACTGAAAGCATAAACTTCAAAGGTGCAACAGGTGAAAATGAAATAGTTGTTCCTACTAATCTAGCAGATGCACTAAGTCTTAAAGATGATGCTAGCAATGATATACTAGTAGTAGATACAACTACAGGTGCTATTACAATCACACTTAGTGGTAGCTTGGTTGTACCTAGTATGGCAGTGAGTGATCTCACAGACAACAGAATTGTTGTAGCAGGAACAAACGGCGAACTTGAAGACGACAGTAACTTTACTTTTGATGGAAGTATATTTAAAGTATCAACTACAGATGCTATTGTTATACCAACAGGTACAACTGCACAACGTCCAACTGCACAAACTGGTATGCTACGTTTTAACAGTACAAGTGGTAAAGCAGAAATTTATAACGGTAGTGGATGGATAGATGTAGGCAGCGGAACTGGCACAGTCAACGAAGCATTTAAAACAATCAGTGTCAGCGGTCAAAGTGATGTAGTTGCAGACGATCCAACAGACACACTTACATTTGTAGCTGGAACAGGCATTACAATAACAACCAATGCTGCAACTGATGAAATTACAATTACAGGTGTAGCGCAATATGGTGATTCAGATGTCGATATACATCTTAATACTAGCACTGCTGGTACAAATGAAGTATTAAGTTGGAACGGAACAGATTATGCATGGGTAGCTAACTCCGGTGGTGGCGGTGGATCAGGATTCAGCGATAAAATCGAAGACGCTGACGGCGACACACATGTTAAAGTAGAGACAAATAGCGATGAAGATTTTATTAGATTTACCACTGCTGGAACAGAACGTTTAAGTGTTGACAACACTGGCATTTTAACAATAGGTGATCTAGCTGGTAGTACATACTACAAATTTCCAACTGCTAGAGGTACAACAGGACAAGTACTTGCACTAGATGGTAGTGGAAACTTAACATTCCAAACTGTTAGTGGTGGAGGCGGCGGAGGCGGCTCCGCTGTATACTATCAAACCACTGCTCCTAGTATTGGTGTAACAGCAGGAGATCTTTGGTTTGATACAGGAACTACTGGCGAACTGTATGTGTATACAGGCAGTGAATGGATTAGTACAACACCAGGCGCAGACGCAAGTTTTATCACAGTAAACTTCACTGGAACAGGAAGTCAAACAGCATTTGATACACAAGCCGGACAAGGCACTGTTAGCATGGTATTCCTGAATGGTGTGTTAATCCAGCCAACAAATGACTACACGGAAAGTAACGGTGTTGTTACATTTGTAACAGCTCCATTACTCAATGATCAAATTGATGTTGTTGTTACAGGCGAAGTAAACGCACTTACGCTTCCTAGTTTAGGATTAGCAAATCACGGATTTATTGTTGTTGACACTAGCGGTAATGTAACTATGAACAGTGTTAAGGTTAGTGACCTTACTGATAACAGAATAGTAATCGCTGGTGCAGCTGGTGAACTAGAGGATAGTGCTAATTTAACATTTGACGGAAATGATTTAATAATTGATACAAACAGTAGTATTAGAGTTCCTGTGGGTACAACTGCACAAAGACCTACAGCCGCTACTGGACAATTGCGTTTCAACACAACTGATAGTAGTTTTGAAGGATATGACGGAACAGCATGGGGTGCTATTGGCGGTGGAGGTGAATTAAACATCGCTGGTGACACAGGCACAGATGTCATAGATGTTGAAAATGATACATTTACAATTATAGGCGGCACTGGATTAACCAGTACAGTTACTAATAATCAAGTTGCTATTGCATTAGACAATACCGCTGTAACTCCAGGTGCATATGGTAGTACAACTGCTATTCCTGTTATCACTGTTGATCAACAAGGACGTATTACAGCAGCAAGTACAGCCGCATTAAGTGTTAACAAATTTGCTACTATTAACGTTACAGATACAAACAGCGGATATTCATTTTCACAAACAGGTAGTTTGAATGCTGTATCAGACAGTGATTCTCTTACATTCTTAGGAGGCACAAATGTTGATATCGATGTTGATACTACCAACAACGTAATAAAGATTGATGCAGTATCTAACAGTGCATACACACTGCACAGTTTTACAGGTACAGGAAGTCAAACAGCATTTGTTACTAGTAACACAGCAATTAGTGATGCGCAAATATACATCAATGGTGTATTGTTAGATGCTGGTGATTATAGTATTGCTGCAAATGGCAACATTACATTTGGTGTTGCTCCTTTATTAAATGATGA
>Ga0228643_1000130_pt1 | contig 31709 bp, 29 predicted proteins | sample 55DmetaG_FD_190533 | JGI IMG/M metagenome (GOLD analysis project Ga0228643, IMG submission 190533) | Seawater microbial communities from Monterey Bay, California, United States - 55D | ecosystem: Environmental > Aquatic > Marine > Coastal | place: USA: California | collected 2016-11-08
CTATAGAGACGGGTATCGTGCAGATACAGTTAGTAGATCTGTTCACCACATCAGTCATCAAGATGATGACTTTACGTTCTAAACCTAAAAGGCCCTACAATCCACGTGGTAGGCATGAGGGCCATAATGATCAAATTCAAAACTCAGAGAGCAAAGCGGTCCTTCGGTGCGGTGGACCCCAATGTCTGCTTTGCGGACAATCCGGTCTTATGCAGTTGCAGCTATTGCGGACACAGAAATCCTTCGCAAATACGGCACGGAACTCGCGACGCGCCAGATTTCTCCAAACTGGCCGTTCAAGCGCCGCACACCCGCAGGATTTTAGGCCGGCATCTCGCTGCGATCGTTTTCAACCACCAACCAGTCCAGGAATGCCTCCGCGCTTTGAGACATCGGCTGATCCGTAAAAACGAGAAAGTAACCCGCGTTTTCAACTCTGACATCAGATAATCTAACAAGCGTTCCATTCCCAAATTCAGACGCAACCAAATCATCCCACAGGGCGATCCCCTGGCCATCCACCACCGCCTGAACGCGGCTGTTCGAGTCTGGGATCGTTAAGCTGGCCCGGCTGGGCGCGTAAGGTAACCCCGCGGCTTTGTGCCAGGCGCGCCAACCCGCATCGCCGGAGCTGTCTCCCAAGAGCGGAAGCTGTCTGACCGCCTCAGCCAACCCAAGCTGCTTTACCTGCTCTGCAAGTACGCGGTTTGCGGTTGGAACGGCAGGCAGGGAAAGAAGAAGTTCGCTTTTATGACCCTCCCAGCCGCCAATTCCCCAAAGTACAGCCATGTCGATTTTCAAAGATCTCATCATGTCAACGGAGTTGAGCGGTTCGATCCGTAGGCTGATACCGGGATTGGCCTCGAAGAAGCGGGTGAGCCTTGGCGACAGCCAGCGTGACGAGAAGTAGGTCAATGCACCAATAGTCACGGCACCGGAGGTAGTGCCACGCAAGTCTTCGATTTCACGATCGATCTGACTCAGGGCTGTTTGGGACACATGCCACAACCTGCGCCCTTCCTCTGTGAGTTCCAGTGTAGCGTGCGCACGCTCAAACAGGCGAAATCCGAGGTCGGCTTCAAGCTTGCCCACCTGGTAACTGATCGACCCTTTCGATTGATGCACTTCGTCCGCTGCCTTGGTCATCGACAGACTGCGGGCAACGGTATCGAAAATCTTGAGAGAATCATAAGAACGAAAGCGCATTAATACTGTCTAATTTTTTCGAACGATTTGTGCAAATAATTAGATTTGCGCCAAGGCCACATAACCAAATATGTATTTTTTTATGCGTGGTAATCATCTATCTTTTTCGAAGATTACCCGTAGGCGTCTAACAACTCTGAACGGTGAATAACATGACAACCGACCTCTCCCACTATCGTTTCGTTGCCAAGGCTTTGCTGAACAAGGGCGCGCGCCCGCGCGAACTTGCGCGTACAATGCCAGCACACCCACTGAGTTACATGGAGCTGCCACATGATCCAGAATATACGCTTTACAACTCTCGACTAACACCCGAAGCACTAAGCACTGCGTCAGACGATGAAATGTATTGGGCGGTACGTACGAATGTTATTTTTCGTCACACAGGTGAGTTACCAATTGAGATAAGCGGACCAGATGCTGAAACACTTTTGAACAAGGTGTTCACCCGTAATGTATCAAGGGTCAAACCAGGCCGATGCTCATATCAATTCGCATGCTATCATGATGGGGGGATGATCACAGACGGGGTATTGCTGCGATTATCTGAAGATCGTTTTTGGATGGCACAGGCAGACGGCGATCTTTTCAGCTGGTACAAAGCACATGCCGAAGGGTTGGATGTAAAAATCCATGATCCGAATGTCTGGGTAAGTCAGATACAGGGCCCACGTTCACTGGAGCTATTGGCCGCTGCTCTGGACGGACCGATGCCAGATCCATTCCGCTATTTCGACTGCGCCGAGGTTTCTATTGCTGGTCAGACTTGTTGGATCAGCCGTTCAGGCTTTACTAACGAACTTGGCTGGGAAGTATACTTACTTCCAGACACAGATATTGCGGCCATTGGCGACAGGATCATGGAGGTAGGTTCGGCGTTCCATATCTTACTCACCGGGACACCGGTATTCCGCGCACGTCGGATTGAGGCTGGCTTATTAAATGCAGGATCGGACTTTGGGGCGGAAACCACTCCTTTCGAAGCTGGACTTGGGAATTTTGTCGACTTCGACAATCGTGATTTCATCGGACGCAAAGCATTAGAGGTTGCAGATAAATCATCAAAAACCTGGGGTATGCGTGTAATGGGGGGTGTTTCTCAATTGGGTCGCGTAATGTGGGTGGGCGAAACTGTTGTTGGACGCGTTTGCTCGTCAGGATATTCACCATACCAAAATTGCGGTGTTTGCATTGTTCGTATGGACGACCCCGCCATAGGACCCGGCACCAAGGTAAATGTGCTCTGTGCAGACGGTTCTATTCAAGAAGGCGAGCTCTGTACTCTGCCAATGTATGACGCTGACCGCTTGATCCCTAGGGGCAAACTGGTGGATATCCCAACCAAACCGATCGCGGCCGAATAGACATGTACCATGTGAAGCTCAACCTTTCGCACTTCCCCGCGCAGAGCGATGCTGAAGTCCTAAACATTACGGTTGGAGACTTGCTGCGTAAGACTGCGGCCAGCTACCCTGACGCTGTTGCGATGGTGGATATCGCAGACAACGGTGATTGTGGCCAATCGTGGACCTACGGAGAGCTGCTAGAACAAGCCGAGCACCTAGCTGAAGCGCTTTCTTCGCGTTTTGAGGCAGGCGAGAAGGTCGTCGTCTGGGCGCCCAATATCCCGCAGTGGATTTTCATAGAATATGCCTGTGGTCTAGCGGGTTTAGTTCTCGTGACAGCCAATCCATCCTTTCAGGTCTCTGAACTCAAATATATTCTGGAACAGTCTGGAGCAGTCGCCCTATTTATGGTTGATGAGTTTAGGGGTAACCCTATGGCTGAAATTGCACACCAGGCGATAAGCGGCAACACAGCGTTGCGCGAGATCATCAACTTGGAAAACGAGGATGCGCTCTACGCCACTGGGGAACGGCCAAAAGTGCTGCCAGATGTTCAGCCAGATGATGCCGCGCAGATCCAATACACATCGGGAACAACGGGATTTCCAAAGGGCGCGGTACTCAGCCATAAGAATTTAGTAAACAACGCACGCCTGTTCTGCACACGTAAGCAAGTTGGTCCGCATTCGGTCTGGGCTAACTTCATGCCTCTATTTCATACTGCAGGCTGTGCGACCGGGGCCTTAGGGTGCCTTCAAGCTGCATGTAAAATGCTGCTAATAAAGAGGTTCGATGCAGATGTCTTTGCACGCTTAATTGAGGAACAGGGCGTTACAACCTGTTTTGCAGTGCCCACCATGCTGTTTAATCTTCTAGACTCTCTAGAAAAAATACCGCGCGATATGTCCTCGCTTAAGGTCATAACAACCGGCGGCGCTCCGGTGCCACCCGATCTCGTCCGCCGGGTTCGGGACCGTTTGGGATGTCATCTTCTTAGCGCATTTGGACAAACTGAACACAGCCCAATGATCTGTCTAAACCCCATTGAAGCGACACTTGAGCAGATCGTGGAGACAGCCGGCCAGCCGCTGCCGTGGACAGAGGTTTCAATCCGTTCACCTGAAGATAATCAGGTTCTTCCAATAGGGGACGTGGGCGAGATTTGCGCGCGATCCTATGCAGTGATGATCGGCTATAACGAAAATCCAGAAGCAACCGCCGCGGCCATTGATAGCGACGGATGGCTCCATACCGGAGACTTGGGCACAATGGACGCCCAAGGGTTCGTGCGAGTGACGGGTCGTGTTAAGGACATGATCATTCGCGGCGGCGAAAACCATTTTCCAGCTGAAATCGAAGCGGCTTTGGTGACCCACAGGCATGTGGCACAAGTCGCCGTAGTCGGCTTGCCGGACGAGAAATGGGGAGAGGTGATCGCGGCATTCATCCTGTCCGACCAACCGCTTGACGTAGCCGATTTGCGTACCCACTGCAGGGCGCTTCTGTCCGCACAAAAAACGCCATCTGTCTGGGTGCATGTGCCGGACTTTCCTCTGACAGGCTCCGGTAAAGTACAGAAATTTGCCATTCGTGATAAATTCATTGCAGGCAACTATGGAGAGGTTCTGCAATGAGTGTACGAATTGAAAAGGACGGCCCCGTCTGGACCGTAATACATTCTCGACCAGAGGCGCGTAATGCCATGGACCCCGAAAGCGCCAAGGCACTATTTGAAGCATTCCAGTCCTTTGATGCAGATGAAACAGCAAGCGTTGCTGTTTTTTGGGGCGAAGGCGGTGCTTTTTGTGCTGGCTGGGATTTGAAGCATGCAGCCTCCCTTGCTGGTGCCGAAGCGCTTGATCCGTTTGACTTTCCGAATGAGGGTGAGCCACCGATGGCGGCCATGGGGCCCAGCAGGTTGGAACTCAGCAAACCCGTGATCGCTGCAGTATCGGGGCCTGCCGTGGCAGGTGGTATGGAACTTGCGCTTTGGTGCGATATCCGGGTGATGGAAGAAAACGCCTTCATGGGTGTCTACTGCCGCCGTTGGGGCATTCCACTCATCGACGGAGGTACGGTACGTCTTCCGCGTTTGGTGGGTGAAGGCCGCGCAATGGACCTGATCTTGACCGGGCGCCGCATCGATGCGGATGAGGCGCTCCGGATTGGCCTGTGCGAATACGTCGTGCCCGAAGGCAACTCACGTGCCAAAGCCGAAGCCCTTGCCCATGACATCGCCCGTTTCCCGCAAAGCTGCATGCGCGCAGATAGACGTTCGGTGCGGACCCAACATGGGCTCTCAATGCGTGAAGCGCTGCAGCAGGAATGGAAGGGCAGCAAAGATGAAGTCAGCATTGGTATTGAGGGTGCAGCCCGCTTCTCCAATGGCAAGGGTCGAGGAGGCGATTTCAGCGATGTATGACTTAGACCTCACCACCTCCCATGCTCAGCCTCAGTCCGAAATAGAAACGCGAGACATCACCATCGGAGCATTGCTGCGCGAGGTCGCGGCGGCACGACCAGAAGCGGAGGCCTTGGTCGAAGTCAAACAGAACGGCACCAAGGGGCGCCGCTGGACCTATGCCGAACTTATGCAAAATGCTGAGAGACTAGCCATGGCGCTCTCCACACGGTTTGCGCCTGGCGAAAGGGTAGTAGTTTGGTCGCCCAACAGCCCAGAATGGGTCCTATTGGAATATGCCAGTGCCCTATCCGGTCTAGTACTGGTGACTGCTAACCCGGCCTTTCAGGCACGCGAACTAGCCTACGTGCTAGAACAATCCGGCGCGGTTGCACTTTTCCTTGTCAAAGAATTCCGCGGCAACCCCATGGGCCAAATTGGGACTGAAGTCGCCGCGAGCATCCCATCGGTTCGCGAAGTCACGGACATGGAAAGCGTAGCGCTTTACACACAAGGCTCCCGCCCGATTGCTTTGCCCAATGCCGATCTAGGCGACGCGGCGATGATCCAGTATACCTCCGGCACCACCGGTTTTCCCAAAGGGGCAGTCCTGAGCCATCGCGGACTGGTCAACAACGCCCGGTTCTACGCGGGTCGCTGTGGGACAACCGAGGCGACCACCTGGGTCAACATCATGCCGATGTTTCACACCTCGGGCTGCGGGATGGTCACGCTTGGATGCCTTCAGGCGGGGTGCCGAATGGTGTTGGTCAGCCTGTTTGACCCGGATGTCGTGCTTGACCAGTTGGAAGCGAGCGGCGCTGACATCATCCTTGGCGTGCCGACCATGGTGGTGGCCTTGCTCGATGCACAAAATGCGCGTCCACGAGACATGTCGGCTCTGAAGCTCGTCAGCTGCGGCGGCTCAATGGTGGCGCCCGAATTGGTGCGCAGGGTACAGAACTTGATGGGTGCCAGGTTTTCCACCCTCTATGGCCAGACCGAGCATTGTCCGGTGATCACACAACATCATCTAGACGACACCATTGACGACATCTGCAACACGGCAGGCCAGCCGGTAGCTCAGACTGAGGTCTCAATTCGCAGTGTCGATAACAATTGCGCCGTCGTCGTAGGAGAGGTCGGGGAAATCTGTGCCCGCGGCCCCTGCGTCATGCTGGAATACAACGACAACCCGAAGGCCACATCCGAGACCATAGACGCAATGGGTTGGCTGCACACCGGCGATCTTGGTCGAATGGATAAACGAGGCTACGTCACAGTCACGGGTCGTGTGAAAGAAATGATCATCCGCGGAGGCGAGAACCATTTTCCCGCTGAAATTGAAAACTGCCTGTTGGAACACGCAAGCGTGGCCGAGGTCGCTGTCGTTGGCCTGCCAGACCCAAAATGGGGAGAGGTTATAGGCGCGTTCATCCGGAGCACAGGACTGCTCGACAAGGGTACGCTGCACGCGCATTGCCGCGCAAATATGTCACCACAAAAAACGCCGAATGTTTGGGTGCAGGTCGAGGAGTTCCCCCTAACCGGCTCAGGCAAAATCCAGAAATTTATTCTCCGCGATCGTTTTGTCGCCGGGGAATATACTGAACTCTGACTAACAGGAATCACCATGCAAGACACAACCAAACACTATATCAACGGCCAATGGGTCATCTCGATCGACGGGCGCGAAATGCCGGTGGAGAACCCGTCCACAGAAAAAAAGATTGCCACGATCACTTTGGGTGGCGTCGCTGATGTCGACATGGCCGTCGCTGCGGCTAAGGACGCCTTTCCAAGCTGGGCGGCAACCAACCCTTCGGAAAGGATCGCCGCATTGGAGCGGTTGATGGAAGTCTATAAGACACGGGCCGAAGACATGGCGCAGGCTATCAGCAGAGAAATGGGAGCGCCTATCACACTGGCAAAGACCGCACAGGTCGGCTCTGGAGCAGGACATCTGAAAAACACTATTCGGACAGCCAAAGCTTTTGTCTTTGAACGTCCTTTGGGCGATCACGCACCCGGCGATATGATTATACACGACCCCGTCGGTGTCTGTGCCCTGATCACCCCATGGAACTGGCCGATGAACCAGGTGATGCTGAAGGTCGCCCCGGCGCTGGCCGCGGGCTGCACGGTAGTGCTGAAACCCTCGGAACTGTCCCCGCTCAGCGCCATTCTGTTGGCTGAAATGATTGATGAGGCAGATTTTCCGCCTGGGATATTTAATCTGGTGAACGGTGATGGTGCCGGTGTTGGAGCGCATCTCACCGCGCACCCGGACGTGGACATGGTCAGCTTCACCGGATCAACTCGAGCTGGGGTCGCGATCAGCAAGGCTGCGGCAGATACCGTGAAACGCGTTAGCCTCGAACTGGGAGGCAAAGGAGCCAATATCATATTTGCTGATGCCGATGAAAAGGCCGTCACGCGAGGCATTCGGCACTGCTTAAACAATTCGGGGCAGTCCTGCAACGCACCAACCAGGATGTTGGTCGAACGCGCGATATACGAGCATGCCGTTGAAACAGCCCGTACAGTGGCGGAGAAAACAGAGGTCGGACCAGCAAATATTGAGGGCCGTCAGATCGGTCCGGTTGTATCTAAAGTACAGTTGAACAAGATCCAATTCCTGATCAAGCGTGGCATAGATGAGGGTGCCAAATTGATTGCGGGTGGTCTGGGTCGTCCCGACGGGCTGAACCGAGGTTACTTTGTGCGTCCCACAATCTTTGCCGACGTCACGCAAGATATGACGATTTGGAGGGAAGAAATCTTCGGCCCTGTGCTATGTATAACACCCTTTGACTGCGAAGAAGAGGCAATCAACTTGGCGAACGACACGTCCTATGGTCTTACGAATTATGTACAGACCTCGAACAAGGCACGAGCTCGTCGCGTGGCGCGACAGCTAAGATCTGGTATGGTCGAGATGAACGGCAAATTCAGCGGTGCGGGCTCGCCTTTTGGCGGTATGAAGCAGTCGGGCAATGGCCGTGAAGGTGGTGCCTGGGGTCTTGAGGAGTTCCTTGAGGTCAAGGCCGTTAGCGATTGGGGGTAAGTATGGAAAAGGTTCTGTTCGAGAAAGATGGCCGGATCGGGCGGATCACCCTGAACCGACCTGAGGTAATGAATGCCATCGACGATGATCTGCCTTGCGAACTAGCGGCAGCGGTTGCACAGGCCGACCATGATCGTGACATACATGTGATAGTTTTGTCTGGCGCAGGAAATGCCTTTTGCGCGGGCTACGATCTTACCCATTACGCCAAGCGCAATGGTTCCAACAAGGTGGTGCAGGACATGCCCTGGGACCCGATGCAGGATTTCCAGTGCATGTGGGCTAACACGCAGGCTTTCATGTCGCTCTTCCGGGCGATGAAACCGGTGATCTGCAAGGTGCATGGCTTCGCCGTTGCGGGCGGCTCGGACATCGCGCTGTGTGCCGATCTAACGATCATGGGGGACACGGCACAGATCGGCTACATGCCCACCCGCGTTTGGGGCTGTCCGACAACTGCAATGTGGGTGCATCGGCTCGGGCCTGAAAAGGCCAAGCGCATGATGTTCACGGGTGACAAAATAACCGGCGTCGAAGCCGCCGAGATGGGGTTGGTGCTTAAATCCGTGCCTGACAATCAGCTTGATGCCGAGGTCGAAGCGCTGGCCGTCCGTATGGCATCCGTGCCGATCAACCAACTGGCCATGCAGAAGATGGTGATCAACGCGGCGGTCGAAGAGAAAATCAACGAGACGCAGCGCCTTGCCACCGTGTTCGACGGCATCACTCGCCATTCGCCCGAAGGCATAAACTTCAAAGCCCGCGTGGAGCAAGTCGGTTGGAAGCAGGCGGTGCAGGAACGAGACACCGGGACCTTCGACTGGACCCGCAACAAGCTCTTTGATTGACAAATCCACAAATTATTTGGAACCAAACGTTCGCATTGGCATGTCAAATTACAACAAAACCTTGCCGCTCGAGTATTGTATAAGGAAAACCCGATGCGCTCCAAATGAATGGCGTCTCTTCTCGTCACGCGGCAGTACTCTGATCCATGCATGAGCGGCAGTTTTTCCGCTGCGAGCGCACGCGGCAAAAAAAAAAGAACTCACAGGTTGGGCTCCTAGCAGCCATTCGCCGCAATCCGATTAAATGTCTGCTTTGCGTATAGTGCGCCAAGTGCCGTGTAAATCTTGATGCAGGACCCCAAACAGCCTCCACCCTTTCTTCGGTGGAGGTTTTTTAAGCTTTGCGTCGGATAACCATATTGTCCCATAGTAAGACGAATGAGACATTCGTTGCATCAGATGGGACCATTCTATGTCAAATGACAAAGAAACTACCAATTTAAGTGATTTGGATGAACAACTTCTAAATGAAGCAATAGTTAGCACAAATGGGCATGACTATACTCAAGAAGAAATTGAGCATTTAGCCTTAGAGAATGAGCTTACTCCGTTCCAAGCTCTGGAGTTAGAAATTCATGATGAGTTATTTGAAAGTGGTCTAGGTTGGGACAAAAGAGCAGAGTGGGATAATATCTACCACCCTGATGATGATAAAGAGACTAAAGCGTTACTGCGCCTTAAGAGAGCGGTGCAACTCTATGCGGCCAGCTGCTTTGTCCAATATAAAAGAAAATACATTGACGTGGAAACCCATGTGGAGCTTTCCGAACTTGAAGTTTTTAGGGCTCTATCGCAAAAAATAGCAGATAAATTCGATCGCTGGTATAAACATAAAGACCTCACTGCAAATATAATCGATGAGATTTCCTTCGCCGTTATTAACGGTACGAACATTGATCCAAGAATGTGTTTTGCACTCCATTCGGGCAAGAAATACATGTTGCCTGGCAATACAGCACGTCGACTTTGGCGGAGTGGATATTGTGATTTGAATGTTTGGCAAAAGCCAAGTTATCGCAATACAGAGCCAACAAAACGCGCCTCTGACAAGCCACTTGGAAGCCTTCAAGACCTCTTAGATTTTGCAATTAAAACGCCCTTGGAGCGGCAAATTCTCTTAGATTGGTTTGGCTGGTCTCTCAAAAATGAACACCTAAAGCCCAAATGGGCCATATTCCTTTTCTCTGAAACTAAAGGCACTGGGAAAAGTACACTTATGGAACTGGGACAAGCCCTATTTGGAGAAGAAAATACCGCGAATGAAAATGGCATCGAGGGGCTCACACAGCGCTTTGCAGCCGACAGCCTATCGAAGAAATTCGTCAAGGTAGAGGAGGTTAAACTTTCCAGCCATAGTGACGCTGGAAATAAAATGAAGGATTACATCACGGGCGATCATGCAACGGTGGACATTAAGCACCAGACAAAACAAACTCTCCCTCTTAAGTGTGCCTTTATGATGACCACCAATCATAAGCCAACCTGGCTGGAAGGCGGTGAACGTAGATATTTTATTATAGATATGGACCACGATGGACATGCGCACGGCGAACTTAAGGATGAGTTCGATAAAATAACGGATGCTTTTCGAAGAGACCTTTTAGACCCTAGTATGCTTAAGCGGTGGTATCTGGAACTAATTTCAAGACAATATCACGAAGATTTCGATCCATATATTTTGAAGCCGCGACAGATCGGTAGCCCGCTCATGAAAGAACTTATGGGTGACGCGAAAATAGAGGTTAAAGAGGTCTTAGAAGATCTACTCCGCCTTTATGACGTGTCTGTCATTCCAAGTTCTGATCAACAGCTTTTAGTTAATCACTTAAGGCTAAAGGGACAGCAAGCGCTGAGAAATATTTTGAGGGATCTTGGATGGAAGCCGACTAGCCCACGCGTTAAAGGCAAAACGCAGCGAGTTTGGGTTCGTAATGACGTAGCATTCGATAAAGGAAGAATTGATCTACCCACTCTCTCACAGGATTTAGATGGCGCAGTCAAATTGGGATTCACTTGGTGGCCAATCTCACAGGCTATTGCAAAAGGCTGGGACGAATTGTGTAATCATGTTTTGAAACCCGGGCGCTTTAAACAGACGGTTACTGATAAAGGGAAGACGACTACGGAATACGAACTTTCTCGTAATACTGAAAAAGACTACAGTAGGGGTCCATTTCCAGATTCCAGTTCTGACATTGATTATGAATCCTATACATTCCTAATGTCAAAGCCAGAAAAACACCCTGTTGATGATAGTAGTTTTGAAGATTTAAGGTTTTGAAAGCTATGAGCTTGGCCCAAGAGACATATCGAAAGGCTTATAAGGCCTGCGGTGCGTTTGATAGCCGATGGGTTGTACCAGAGATTAAACGCAACAATCTTTGGTATAAAGCCTTTTATAATAGAAAAACGCTACCTCAAATGGTCTTTGAGATTTTGTCCGAAGCTTCACAAGAGGAGGGCACTGACTGCATGGTATTTCCAGTAGCGCGAAAGCAATGGCCTTTCTTCGGTAAAGAGGAATATGCTTATAGGATTGTCGCCTATGCCATGAAAGGTTGGCCCCCGAAAGATGGTCGTAAAGAAGTCGTCAGGCATCTGTGTAATAATGAATACTGCGTTCACCCAGATCATCTTCAGGTTGGAACTCCACATGAGAACCGCCTGGATGAAATCAAAATACAAGCGGGGAAGCTGGGTGCTACGGACGCAACATTAAACCCCCTTGAATTAGAGCGCGAAAAGCCAACAGTATATAAAAGAGCGCTATTTTACTTTGCTGAGGTTCAAGATCCTCCTGTCCGTACTCCCTCCGGTCGAAAGCCACGGCGTAAAAGCTAGATAACCAAGCAGATACGAAAAGTTCACTGTATCGCCGTATCACTGTATCACAGGGGTTATAATCGTTTAGTATCAGCTGTATAGCGCGATACAGTGCTCGGCTTGAACTGTATCAAACAGTGTATTTATAGAACGCACTGTATCGCTATCCCCTAAAACTGAGCACTTTCGAGCATCTATGATGGTAACAAGAAAAGGAGATTACCATCATGCTTACCCTATTCATGCTGCTCGCTGCTGCGGGCGGTATCCTTCGGCTTGCCCTGGCCTGGCTGTTAAAACAGCGCTGGGGCGTGTCTATTGGTGTGCCCCAAGCCTTAGCTGGCGCGCTAGTGGTACTGGCAGGACTGCCTGAGTTCATTAAGCCCATTCCCTTTCCAGTACCTCTGGGCCTGACCATTGGCCTGCTGCTTCCAGATCTTTTACTGAGAAGAGGCTGATATGGGGCAGCTGGATATAAGACCAGGATGCATCGTGCTGATAGAAGGCTTTGATGAGATCCCAGAGCATGAGTTCCGCATAGATGAGATCTATGAGGAGTTCGTTACAGGTATGGCTCTCTCCGGTCCCTTTGCAGGGGAATACGGAGAACCAGACAAAGAGATGATTGTGAAACTCATCTCTCAAGGAACAACAGCAAAGAGATAAGCTTATTGCTTCAGGGAAGGGCTTAAACCCAGCCCTTCGTTGTTCTTACTCACAAAATACCAAGTCAACATCAAAACCGGGGCAATTGCCCCAGTAAGGAGACAGTATGTCTGCAGACATAAAATACGCCTATAAGCGGCATAACACCTGGGTCTATCGCAGAACCTATCCCAAGGCCCTACAACCCATCCTTGGCTCAAGCCTCAAGCAATCTCTGAGAACAGCAGATGCCAAACAGGCAAAAGCCAGAGTGGCTGAGCTAAATCAAACATTCACGAACATCGTAAAGGAGGCACAGGCCCATGCTGATGCTGCAACAGCTGAACCCAACCCTGAAACTCCTAAGCTTGCTGTGGCGCGTCCTCGATATCAGCGCGCAAGGCTTCTGGGTGAGCAGCCTGTTCATGGGTTAGCAAGGAGATATCTAGAAGAGCTATCCCAAACGCTTAGACCAGGGACTACAAAGTCCATTCGCTATGCGCTGGAGCTTTTAAGTTCTTATGTAGGCAAGAAGCTAAAGATAGGGGAACTTAGCGCTGATACAGGGAGAGATATCATCAAGCTTATCTCCAAGCTCTCTCCTAATGTCAGGAAATACGCTGAAGCTAAGGAGGCCAGCCTGACAAAGCTGGCAGAGCTCTCACAAACCTATGAGGCCATATCCCTGACGCCACAAACGCAGGGCCGTATCTTCAAGCAGATGCAGCGCTTCCTTGACTGGTGCGTGAGAGAAGGAGAGCTACACAGCAACCCTTGGGTAACTCTCAGCATAAGAGCAAAGCCAGAGGTCTCCCCTCATGGCGTTCTAACAGATGCGCAAGTCTCAATCCTACTCAAAGCAAAGGACAGGGTGCTTCACAGCGCCCTTCTCTTTGGCCTGCTGACTGGCATGCGCTCAGGGGAGATCTGCGGGCTCATGGCAGAGGACATCACCCATAAGGGAAACCTTGGGCGATTTATCAATATAAGGCCAAACGCCATTCGGCAGCTGAAGTCAAAAGCAGCTGAACGGGAAGTGCCACTTCATCAAATCCTAGAGCAGCTTTTAGATACATCCCTGCCAAAGCAGGGAAGGCTATTTCCCTATCTGACAGTTGATGCTGTGGTGAAGCGCTATGCTAAGCTCAGGCAGCTCTACCCTGAACTCCACGGCAGCGTATTCCACTCCACACGCAAGTGGTTCATCACCCAGTGCGAGCGCACAGGCACCCCTGAGCACTTCACGGCCTCCCTCGTGGGACATCACTCGGCACGTTCAGCCAACAAGCTCACCTACGGGCTATACTCTGCGGGGATATCTGATGCGCAGAAGCGCGAGATCGTGGATGCAATCAGGCTGCCAACATAGCTAGCGTTATAACCCCTAAATATCCCCCGTCCGACTGCCCTTCGCGGGTGGTCAGGCGGGGGTATGACCACTAATTTTTTGTAAAATACAACTTCCCAAATGCGGACATTAGCATAAAGCGCAGCGAATGACTGGAGTGAGCACATAGCGAAATTAACCAAATGTTGATACGTGGGTCCACAGCATGAGATTCTGCTGCGCTGCGGTGAAATTTCTGCTGCATCGCGAAAGCACATGCAGCCATTGGTTCGATATTGAGAAGTGCAAGGCAGTGAACATACAGAACGCAGAGAAATTTTGTGAAGCTCCAACTCGTAGTTTCTGGCGTGCCTATCGTCTTCAGCACAATAGAAGCGGTAAACCTTAGAACTTAAAGGTTTTTCTAAGAGTACTGGTCCAGCAATAGCTGCGGTGTTCCAAAAAAGCGAGTACAGTTCCATCTTACTTGCCGACATTCCAAGGTTCTAGATTACACACCCACGGGCATCGATTTTCATTTGTACTAGGCTTTGATCTTCGTTTTCAATCCACACGTCATCGAACATGTTAGAGACCACACATACGTGGTTCGGAACAATCCTGATCCTTTCGCCTATCTTTAGTTGATTATCAGGATCAACTTTTAATATACCATGCTCTTCACTAAGCCCGACGATGCTAGTTTCCGGATGACCAAGAACATGACCAAAATCGGGAAACCCCAACAGATCGGACGTGAGCACTTTTGATCCAGCGTCAACCACCGCACGGGCGGGAGACGGTGTGCTTATGACGGTGGCCAAGACGTAGCCCGCGCAATCGTCCCATGTGCACGTGCCACGTTTTACCAATGAACGGTCATTATAGATATAAGTACCGATGCGATATTCGGTGATGATGCCGTCAGACGTTGCAGACCACATATCTGGCGAACCGCCCGCGGAAACAACTGGGCAAGCCAGTGCTTCTTCATCCAAAAGCAGTTTTGTTTCACGCATAAACTGCGCGACCTCCTTGGCCATTCCAACAGCAGGGTAGGTCATCAGCCCACCGAAAACTAAACCAGACATTTTTGAGATTTCTTTCGCCAATTCAACAGCAGCATTTGGCGTCTGGACACCGCACCGCTTTGCGCCAGTATCACATTCGACCAATACCTTTAGAGGCCTGGTCGTCCCCTCAAATGCCTGTCCCAACCCCTGCACAACCTCTGCTTTATCCGCAACGACTGAAAGTGCGGAAATGCGATCCGACAGGGCGCGTAATCTGGCCAGTTTTGCAGACCCCAAGATGTTGAAGGTGATCAGGATATCGTCGATACCGTCAGCCAGCATGGCTTCTGCTTCGCTTATCTTTTGACAGGTAATCCCGACACCACCTGCGGCAAGTTGCGCCTTGGCAAAGTGAATTGATTTATGGGTTTTGATGTGCGGGCGCAGGTCGAGACCAACCTTATCGCAATGCGCTTGAAACGCCGCGATATTGCGTAGCGCCACAGCTTCGTTCACCACAAACGCAGGTGTATGGATTGACTCGATGTCGTCAGGCATGAGGGTTCTCCACGCGGGGCCAAATGTCTCTGACTAAATTACGATATGCGTTGGTTTCAGGATTACTGGGATAAGGTCCATCAACCGCGGCATAAAGAATGTCGTTTGATATACGAGAAAAAGCATCCTGAAAATGGTTTGTCGATTTAACGACAAGCATTTTCCTCTGTGTTGGGTCAATTCCAAAGTTGGAAAAGATATCCGGGTTGAATACCTGACTTCGAACTGAATTTAAAATGACGTCGATCCCAGCCAACTCTATCCAAACAGCATCGCCCAAGGGGACGACGCTTTGTCCGAAGCTCTGAACCGCGTCGCGCACGGTGCATTTGACGGTGACATCTGCATCCAAAGGCTCACCGGCAAATTCAGACATCTTGGCACCAAAGCGCAATCGTAACTCCGCACCTTCGCCTGCTGAGAAGCAAGTGCGGACCGCAATCGGATCCCATATAGTAGCAAGGGCGGCATTCTTGATTTGGCGTCGCAACATTTCGCGCAACAGAATAGTTGAATCGCCCGGAACGCCACCGCCTGGATTATCCCAAACGTCCGCGATGACGACTGGCAGAGCATTGGATGATTCCGCTTTGTCGAATGCATCACACGCAGTTAAGAATTCGGGACGTGTTTTGCCGCGCATAGAAAACAGCTCTGCCCCTAAATCGGCCGCCAGATTGTCACCTGCAACTTGATCATCGTTCGTTATCACTACAATCCGTGATCCAAGGTCAGGGACATCGCCAGCCATAAAGCCATGAATAACGGAGATGGACAGAATGGACCCAGACCCTTCAAGCGCTTTGATCTTGTCAACGAAGCTACGCATTGGCTCGCGGCTTGTAGGAAGGACTTCGATCATTTTGCAATCAAATGTGCTGATAACAGGTGCGATCTCTTTTAGTGAGCTGCGCTGCACAAGATCCACAAGGTTTTCAGCAACTTCGACAAAATCGGTATGTGGAAATTCTTTGAAGACCGTGATGATATCGGCATTTGCGTATCGGCGTTCAGATAGATGGCTGTGTGGATCAAACGTTGCGCCAATGATTGCTTTCGCACCGACAATCTCACGAACAGCTCTCAGCAATTCGCCCTCGCAGTCGAGACATCCCTGCGACACCATCGCACCATGCAAGCCAAGCAGGACAATATCAACCGGCATAGCTGCCCTAAGTTCTGTTAGAAGCTGGTCGCGCAAAAAATCCCAAGTATGCTGGTTTATAACCCCACCCGGCTCAGCCCAGGACGCAGTGCCTTCAACAATCTGCCAGTTGAATTCAGCCGCGCGAAAGCGGGCGGCAGGATAAACAGCACTACACAACGTTGGAGTTTTCGGGTGTTGACCAGGAGGCGCATAAAAACTCTCCTTGAAGTCCCGAATATCGGTTCTGAGCGGGGAAAACGTATTAGTTTCTGTCGCGATGGAGCCTACAAATACGCGCTTGGATTCTTGCATCACGTAACCTCTTTTCCAATTTTAACCCTAGGAATAGAACCAAGCAGCTTGCGGGTGTAATCGTGCTCAGGGGCTTCAAATATCTGACGCTTTTCACCGATTTCGACGATTTTCCCCTCGAACATGACAGCCACGCGATCGCTGATATGGCGCACAACGCCCAGATCGTGACTGATGAATAGCATCGACACACCACTGTCGCGTTGCAATTTTTTGATTAGGTTCAGCACTTGCGCCTGAATGGATACATCAAGCGCCGAAACTGCTTCATCGGCGATCACCAGCTTCGGCTTTAAGATCATAACCCGCGCAATTCCAATGCGTTGGCGTTGGCCACCCGAGAATTCATGTGGATGACGAGCCATAACCTTCGGATCCATCCCAACGGTTTCAAGCATTGCCGCTATCTTTGTACGTGCTTCATCCCATGTCTTACATAATCCATGAATGAACAACGGCTCACCCAAGGTCTGTTCGATTTTGAGACGAGGGTTGAGCGAGGCAAACGGGTCTTGAAAAATCATCTGGATCTCTCTGCGCAACGGACGAAACTCTGCAGGTGTCATTGACAGGAAATTGCGACCCTCAAACCGTGCTTCGCCTGATGTTGCCTTTTCAAGATGGGTTAAAGTACGCCCGACCGTTGATTTTCCGCAGCCAGACTCGCCCACCAAGCTAAGGACTTCGCGCGGCGCAATATGGAAGGAGACCCCATCGACAGCCTTAATGACTTTCTTTTTCCCGAACAGCCCCACACCCTTGGTTTGGAAGTGGGTCTTGAGGTTTGCAATGCGCAACAATGGTTCACTCATGACGTGACCTTTCCAGGAAAGTGGCATTGCACAGCGTGGCCTGGCTTAAACTGTGAAGTGTCTGGTACAATCAAAGAACAAAGATCAGTCGCCAAAGCGCAGCGCGGATGAAAAGCGCACCCCGTCAGCTCTTCTTCTAATGTCGGCACGCGGCCGGGTATCGCCTCTAACCATTCGATATCACGGTCGACAAATGGGATCGAGTTCAGCAAACCGCGTGTATAGGGGTGGGCCAGTTCTGTAAATAAATCAGCGGTTGAGGCGGCTTCGGCCACGCGGCCCCGATACATAACCGCGATTTTGTCACAGGTCTCGGCAATTACGCCCAAATCATGACTAATTAGCACAATGGCAGTGCCCATGCGTTTCTGCAGGTCCGCCATCAGATCGAGCACCTCTTTTTGCACTGTAACGTCTAGGGCAGTTGTCGGTTCATCCGCGATCAACAGTTTAGGGTCGCATGACAGTGCCATTGCGATCATGACACGCTGACGTTGGCCACCGGACAGCTGGTGGGGGAAACTGTCTACTCGTTCGCCGGGGTTGGGAATACGTACTAGAGTCAGCAATTCAACCGCACGATCCCTCGCTTTGGCATAGGAAAGGTTTTCATGCTGACGCAGGTTTTCGATGATTTGATCGCCGATACGATAGACAGGGTTCAGGCTGGTCATTGGCTCTTGAAAGATCATTGCCATTCGGTTGCCCATAATGGTACGACGATCTTTTTCTGGCAGTGTCAGCAGATCAACCCCCTCAAATCGGATGTTGCCGTTGGTGATCCGCACTGTGGTTCCACCCAACAAACCCATGATCGCTAGCGATGTCAGGCTTTTCCCACAACCGCTCTCACCAACGATTCCCAAGGTTTCATTGTCATCGACATCAAATGAGACGCCTTGGACAATTGGCAAAAGCTTGCCTTTGGAACTGACCGCAATCTCAAGATTTTCTACCTCTAGCAATGCCATCTAATCAGACCCCCGCGATATCGTCTTTGAACCGTGGATCGATGCTATCGCGAAGCGCGTCCCCCACAAGATTCATAGAAAAGACCGACAATACGATCAACATTCCAGGATAGATCAGCAGCCAAGGGGCTCGCGTGATATAAATTCGCTCTTCTGACAGCATATTGCCCCAGCTTGGCACTTCGGGCGGTAGTCCAAGCCCTAAAAAATCAAGCGCTGCGGCCTGTAGTTGCGCAAAGGCAAAGATGAAACTGGCTTGTACCAATAAGGGCGAAACGAGATTGGGCAGGATGTGGCGAAACAGGATAGAGTTATGTCCCGCGCCAGAGCAAATGGCTGCGTCGACGAAAACTTCGCCCTTCAACTTTAGGGTCATACCGTAAAGAATACGCGCTGTCGTGGTGGCGTAGACTATGCCAATGACGAGGATCGTGTTGTACACGCTACGCTCTAGCAAAGTAATCAGAACCAGCGCCATCAGCAAAGCCGGAAAGGCCATCAGCACGTCGACGCCACGCATCAGGAAATGCCCAAGTCGCGTAAAATAAGCCGATAGCATGCCAACCGCGCCACCCGCAACAAGTGCCACAATCACGCTGCCCATGCCGATGATTACTGTCATGCGCGCGCCGTAGATCGCCCGCGAGAACGTGTCGCGACCAAAATGATCGGTGCCAAACAGGTTTGGCCATCCTGGTTTGGCCAAACGACCTACGGGATCAATCTCTAAAGGGTCAAAAGGCGCGATTAAAGGGGCAGCAATCGCTGCCAGCGCAATCAGACATAGCCAGATGAAACCAACGGTAGCAAGCTTGCGACCCTTAAAAGTAGCGCGCAGAAAATTCACGGCATTCATTTCAGGGATACCCTCGGGTCTAGGCGTGCATAGGCGAGGTCTACCAACAGGTTAATGACCATATAAAGGACTACAATTATGAGAATCACGCCTTGGATGACGGGGTAATCGCGGCGTAAGATTGATTGTACAACCAATCTTCCAATGCCGGGAAGCGAGAAAACGGTTTCGGTTACAACGGCCTCCGAGATCAACGCAGCGAATGTGAAGCCAAAGGCCGCAGCGACCGAGATCAGGGCGTTTCTGAATATATGTTTGATCGCTACCCGCGAGGGATGTAGACCCTTGGCGCGGGCCGTTCGCACATGATCTTCGCGGGCGACGTCAAGCATCGAGGCGCGGACAAGCCGCACGATCAGCGCTGCGTTGGGGGCCGCTAAGGTAAGGCTGGGCAATAGAAGGTAGCGCAGGTTGGAAAGGCCGCCCTCATCCGATAGCGATGGAAAACCTGAACTTGGGAACCACCCAAGATACACCGAAAAAATCATAATCAGATAAAGACCCAGCCAGAAGGTCGGAATTGATGCAGCCAGCATTGCGCCGCTAGAGGTGAGCTGGTCCATCCAAGTGCCATGTTTTGTGGCGGACAAGATGCCGATGGGCAGGCCGATGATTATAATCCAGACCATGGTCATTGTCGCAAGTAGGATCGAAGTCTCTGCACCGTTACCAATAACGGATAAGACTGGCTCACGAAAGAAAATCGAAGTACCCAGATCGCCTTGAAGTACATTGCCAAGCCACAACATATATTGGACCCATAAAGAGCGATCAAAGCCCATTTCCGCAGACAACTGTGCCACTTCTTCTGGCGTTGCTGTGTCACCCAACAAAATCGCGGCAGGATCGCCAGGGATCAGGTGAACGAACAAGAACACCAGTATCGAGGCCGCTAGAAGTGTCGGAATAAGCGTCAAAAGGCGCTTGATGGAATAAGCGAGCATGCTGACCTCAATGGGAGTAAAATGGTGGATCGGCCCCCCGCCGAAAAGTATGGCGGAAGGCCTGGGAGGATCGTTACTTAGACACGTTCCAGAAGCTTGGCCAGATCAAAGTCTGTTCACCAAGGCCGTTCAGTTTTGGCGAGGCAATATTGTAGGTATAGACGTCGCCCGTCTTCATTGTTGGCACCTGCTCATAGATTAAAGCTTGGATTTCGGCCCAAATTTCTTGACGTTCAGCTGGGTCCGAGGACGCAGTAAAGCGGTCTTTCAAAGCTTTCTTTTCAGGTGTTGCCCACCAGCCTGGATAGTTGTCGTTCATGACCGAAATCAAGATCGGATCAGGCACGAAACAGTGGTGGGTAAAGAATAGATCCCACTGGTCAGGCTGTGCTCGTTTTTCGATCAACGTGGCCCAATCATAGACCTGAAGATCGATGTTGAATCCCGCCTGCGCCAGCTGCTTGGTATAAACGATCGCACTGTCGTAGTGGAACGGATAATTGGTTGAAACCATGAACTTGATCGGCTGTCCATCGTAACCCGCTTCTAAAGCCATTTTCTTGGCGGCTTCTGCATCTCCACGGCTGTAGTTTTCTGTGCCGGACGTTGTAGCCCAAACACTACCTTCAGGTGCGAAAGACCCGTTTGCCCGCCACAGACCTTCTGGCCCGATCGCAACCTGCAACGCTGGCGTCTTATCGATGGCCGTTTGAATAGCACGACGCAGCGCAAAGTTTTCTTTGAGCGGACCGTCACTAGAATTCAGGAAAACCAATCCAAAGATAGGCCCGCCGTTCAGCATGGTTTTCACACTACTGTCAGCGTCCAGCCCGGCAAACAAATCACCAGGAATGCTTTCAGCGTAGTCATAGTCACCAGCGCGTAAACCTGCCACACGCGTACCAACGTCAGACACAGGGATGAACCGCAGCGTGTCGAAATCAGCAACCCGCTCGCCACCATATCCATCTGCCGTGCCGGCAGGGGATGCATAGTCGTCAAAACGCACCAGCTCAATATAGCGGTTCGCTTCCCAAGCGTTGAATTTGTAAGGACCAGTGCCGATGTAGTTATCTGGTGAAATCGGTTCTTTAGTTGCACCTTCCATGACGCTGGCTGGATAGATCGCCGGCCCACCATTGATGAAGGCCATCAGATTCTTCCAAGGGCCAAACGGCTCATTCAATTTCATGGTGATCTCAAAATCACCGGTGGCTTCAACACTTTCGACGTGATCGAAAATCAGGCTGCCGCGCGATCCGAACTCTCCCCACCGTTTAAGCGATGCCAAGACATCGGCCGACGTCATGGCTTGTCCGTTGTGAAACTTAACACCCTCACGCAGTGAAATTACGATTGTTTTGCCATCGGCGGACACCGTTTCGCCAGATGCGAGCAGTGGTACCGGCGCATTGGACGCATTAAACGTGTATAGACCTTCAAACATATGGTGTGCAATCGTGGTTGCCAGATCAGAGGTAACTACCTGCTGATCAAGGCTGGGAGGTTCGCCGACGGTAGCATAGCGCAACATGCCACCGGCATATGCGCCACTTGTCAGGGTCATCAAAGCCCCCACTGCCAGCGCAGATTTCATCCAAGTTTTCAGTTTCACTTCAATCTCCTTCGTTGTCATGTTTCAGGATAATTTCGCCTAATGTAAACATCTTACATTTTAGCCAATATTAGTCAAATATTATTTGAAAATCCTCACTTAATTGGGTATAAAATGTAAATTACTTACAAAAGGACCATTAATATGCAAACTTCCCCACAAAAAATTATCCGCTTTGATGGCGCAGACGCTGCTGCTGGCGGCACGCCACGCCCCTTTTCTAAAGCCGTGCGCGCGGGGGATTTTATCTATGTGTCCGGGCAAGTCCCGACAGTTGACGGCGAAGTGGTCACAGGCGGGATCATCGCACAGTCAGAAGCTGTTATGGCCAATATTATCGCCGTTTTAAAACTTGCTGATTGCAGCTTGGAGCATGTGGTACAAGTCGGTGTTTGGCTGGATGATCCACGAGATTTTACCAGTTTTAATTCAGTCTTTGCTAAGTATTTCGCCGCACATCCACCTGCGCGAGCAACAGTGCAAAGTGCGTTAATGGTAGACGCAAAGGTTGAAATGGATGTAGTGGCATACAAACCCCTATAAAAGGCAGGCTAGGGCAATGCTTGAAGTTATCGACCTCATCTCGCATGTGCGCAATCTAGAAGGAACGTTCCCCAAGCGTGAGCAACGGGTTGCTAACTTTATGCTGGCAAACCTCGAGAGAATCTCCTTTCTTTCGCAGCACGAAATTGCAGAGGCAACCGAAGTTTCTGTCGCGACAGTAAATCGCTTCTGTACAACAATCGGCTGCGAAGGATTCCGCGACTTTCAAATCAGACTTGCGCAAAACGTAGCGGTCAGTTTGCAGTACCTTGAGGGGTCAAGCGGAGATCAATCTGAAACTGGGCAATTGGTGACACAGGTGTTCAGCACGTTGGTCGACACTCTGACATTGGTTCGTGGACAATTGGATGGTGAGGCGATTGAACAAGCAACAGACAAACTCGCCGATGCCCATCGCATAGCCTTTCTTGGTGTTGGTGGGGGCTCTGCCAATGTTGCTCGTGAGGGGGCTAATAGGTTTTTTCGGCTTGGTATTCCCGCGGAGGCGCATGCCGACGGTTATCTCCAGCGTATGCTTTCCTCTACCCTGACCGAAGGTGATGTGATGGTCGCAATTTCATCAAGTGGTCAACCTACTGAAATTTTGGATAGTATTGCAATTGCAAAGCAATATGGCGCAACTACAATTAGCTTGACCAAAACCGGCTCAGAACTTGCAATGCTAGCTGACATTTCAATCCAGATCGATATTCCTGAAGATCAGGACATTTACAAACCCTCAGCCTCGCGTCTTGTCTACATAGCGATTGTAGATGTACTGGCCGCCGGCGCTGCGAGAAAACGGCCAGAACGAGTCAAAGAGAACCTGCGGCGCATCCGCACGTCGCTGTTACCATTGACCAAAGACCCTGGACCTAAACCGATCGGAGATTGACTCGTGCTGCCCTGCAAAAGAGAATATGCATCAGATTGATCGCGCAGCCTAAATTTAAACGCTCAATAATCGACTCCTCTCAGCAATCGCAGTGACAACCTGGGGCTTAAAATTAATACGCTAAACGATCGGTCAGCTATACGTCCGGAGGACCACTTTTAGGACTGTTTTATAATTTCAGTTTAAAAGTAAGTATATGTAATTACACAGAAGTACAGAAAATTCGACGTCCTCTCCTGGGCACCAATACTTTCAGTATAACTTATTGAAATTCCTTCGAGTTTAATCATCGAGGGAGACCGTCGTGTCACACATTCCGTACACAATATGCCGTTCCGGCACCTATTATTATAACCGTCGTGTGCCTAAGCACGCAGTGAACGCCTATGGTTCATTCATCAGGCAAGCCTTATCCAAATGCCCTGAAGAAGCTGAGGCTTATGCAAAACGTCTGGGTAATGTATTGGAGGGTTCTTGGAGTAACACGACATCCATACTGCCTGTCGATATTCCCACTATTCTTTTCAGCTTCAAACCAAGATCTTTTAAACTTTCTGAAATTGCAACGGAATATGTGGGAGTAAAAGGCATTGATCCTCGCCCACCGAGAATAGCTCTGCAGTCTTTTATCTCTTTGGCGGGAGATAGAGATGTAGGAGAATACATGCGTGAAGATGCCAAGCTGTTTCTTCGTCACTTAGAAATGAGCGGTAATAAAACCGCAACGATCAGAAAGCGTATCAACAGCCTGTCTGCTATTCTTAACTATGCCTATGCAGAGCTGGACTTGGATAAGCGTAACCCCTTCTTAAGACTGTTCATCAAAGGAGAGGGTGAAGATAGCCATAAGCGAGGTACATTTACCAATGAGCAGTTGAAATGGGGATACGATAAAGCTTTAGCTTCAGGCAGTCAGATCAAGTTGTTGATGCCTCTGTTAGGAGAAACAGGCTGTAGACTGGCAGAAATCGTGGGGTTGAAGCTTGAAGACGTCGATCTTGAGAATGACCTGATCCATATACGGCCTAATTCAGCAAGAAGATTAAAGACGAGGAGCAGCCAAAGAACCTTACCTTTGGTTGGATATGCCAAGCTAGCCATGGAACAAGCTCTGAAGCAGGCAGACGATACCTACCTGTTTCCAAGATATATTAGAGATGGAAAGTGCTACGCTACGCATGCGTCTAATGCTTTGAACAAGTGGCTGAAGAAAGACTTTGATGGACTTACGGCACATTGCCTTAGGCATACATTCAGAGACCGTCTGAGGGCTGTGGAATGCCCAATGGATCTGATTGATCAAATAGGTGGATGGAAATCAGTTAGTTCAATTGGAAATAGTTATGGACAGGGATATCGGGTGGAGCTAGTCAAAAGATGTGTGCGTGAGGCGGCAGTTTAGCTTTTTAGGGTAATAGTTAAGGCGGCATAGACTACTAACGCAGTAACAGGTTAGCCCGTTCCGCCGAATTGACCCTTCTCGCTAGCTTGATGAGTGCACAGACAGTATGTTTACGCTGCGGCAGCATATTAACTTTTGACGGCAAGGACGTCACAGTCGATTTAGTTTTCTAAATGAAGTCGTTTCCGTACGACATTTGATCAATATCAGTTGAGAAGCACAATCCGGCATAATTTCACTTTAATTTTGATAATCATTGTGCAATTTCTAAATTATGAAATAAGATTAGGTATTAAGTCAGAATGAGGATCAAAAAATGAATGTGAAAAAAAGTAAAATCATAGTACTCAGCCTACTGCTCTGTGGCCCACTTGTACTGGGCGGGTGCGATTCATCGTCGTCATCGTCATCGTCATCGTCATCTTCGTCATCGTCATCAGGCACTTAAAGGATATAATATATAACCAAGAAAAATTCTCAGCTCTAATGTGGGCTGAGGCAATCACTTTAAGAAGCAGACAATAACTACCTATTCCCAAGATATATCAAGGGTGGCAAGTGCTACGCCACGCATGCATCCAATGCTCTGAACAAGTGGCTGAAGAAGGACTTTGATGGACTTACGGCACATTGCCTTAGGCATACATTCAGAGATCGTCTGAGATCTGTGGAATTCCCAATGGATCTGATTGATCAGATAGGTGGGTGGAAGTCGATACACTCAATTGGGAATGGATATGGGGAAGGTTATGATATCGAAAGAATTAGGCATCAAATGACCAAGATTAGTTCAATCGACTAACTATAAGTTACGAACAAGCTTTTCTTATCGCTTCCGTTAATGTGTTATAGAATACTGTATCAGTAGTAGTACTTACTGCCTTCAGGTTTTGTTCTAGGTCAAAATTTGCTGTTATTTCCTTAGCTAAACTACATTGTTTTGTTGCTTCCTGAATGTCGTCTTCAAAAATAGAGATTGCGGCCAGATACATAAAAACAATTGTATTTTGCGTTCCTGCTTCTTGTCGATCAAGCGCTGTCCCAAGTAGTTCTTTGGCTCGTTCATATTCTTTAAGTGCTATTAACGTTCCAGCATACTCGATCCATACCCAGTGCAAAGGATTTGGGTTGAGCCTTAGAGCCATCTCGAATGCAGGTTGAGCCTGTTCATAACTGCCCACTCTTCGTAGAAGTGATGCGGCTACAGGCAGCACTAAGTTATTTTTAGGAGCAACTTCTAAGGCTAGCTGAGCATTATCTTTGACAGATTCGATATCCCCGTTAACCAAATTTATCCAGCCTAAAAGAAGGTGCGGTGGACCAGGGTATTCATCCAAAATACTTTCAGCAATTTTTCGGCTTTCGATTTTATCTTCTTCAGGAGTAGGTGACCATCCCATCCATGCTCTTTGAAAAGTAATCCATCCTGCTAAATGCAATATAACGGGATTTTCTGGATCTTTTTCTAACAGTTCAGCAACACAACGTTCAGCCTGCTTATTGCTGTCAGAATTTCGCTCACTAAATAATTCACTACACTTAAGGTGTTCAAGAAATGCTTCGTTAGTTTTAAAATAAGACAGTTCGCCACGCCCAACTCCTGCGACTTGGACCTGTGCTTCTGTGAATATAGCGTCTGCAATTTGATCAAGAATTTCAAAAAGATTATCGATATTATTATCAAACTTCTCTGACCAAAGAGTTTTTCCCTTAAGCGCATCACTAAGTTTGACATTCACTCTAATTCGCTCGTTTATGACTTGGTAGTTTCCTGTCAGCACGTATCTGACGCCAGTTACTTCTGCAATTTCTTTAATCTCAGGATTTTTAGATTTCGCCGCTGAATATGCCTCGGGAGCCATAACCATTAAAGCGGGTGAACCACTTAAAACTGACACAATATTATCTGTAATGGCTTGAGATAAATAATCAGTATCTTCAGAGCTACTTAAATTTTCGAATTTTGCAACTGTAATGGATGGACCCTCAGGAATTTCATAGGCAAGTTTTTTTTCATCAAGTGGTTGAAAATCTAAGCTAAATTGAAAGTATGAAAATAAACCTAATGCTAGGACACAAACGACAGCTGACAAAATTAGTAAACGTGGGTGACCTGAACGGCTACTCGGAATTTTTCTTCTTTGTGATTGGTCTAGCATCAGATCATAAGCATGGAACTCATTCTGCTTAACCTTTTGAAGACCAATGTCGTTGAACTCATGAGAGGTCTTACCCTTGACGTAATCATAGATAACTTTTGAAAGCGTTATCCCACCTGTCTGAGCCAAGGCCTCTAGCCTTGCGGCTATATTGACCCCATCACCTAGGAGGTTTTCTTTTTCTTTAACCACATCACCTGAGTTGATCCCTATGCGGAATTCTAGTTTTACAGACGTATCGTCGGATGAGTTTCTATCTTTGATAGCTTTCTGAAATTCTACTGCGCATTCGACCGCTGAAACTGCGCTGGGGAATTCTGCTAAGAAAGAGTCTCCACCCGTATTAAACAAACGGCCCTTATGCTTTTTGAAAAATGCAGTTAGGATTTTCTCGCAGGCACGAAGATTTTTAATTGTGCTGCTCTCATCTGCTTCCATATGTTTGCTATACCCAACAACATCGGTAGCAAAGATCACTGCTATCTTACGTTCAATTTCTTCTTCTGACATAAGCTCGCCAAAGTTTAAGTTTCACAGTCATGGTGCCATGCGGTCCAAAATCTGTCTAGAAAAACGTAACGAAATTCATGCACACTGTTGCAATAAATTACAAATTGCTTGCGTTACTTCCCATTTGATGCTTCTTATAAAAATATACCTTAGGTTTAAATCTTTTATTGATTTATATACGAAAGTATAGTACTGTTTTGATATGCATTTGAGCACCTGATGAGCAGGTGAAATGCCAGTAACCGCAAAAGCGATCTGCAATCCTGACATTGATGGAGTTGGCCCACATTAAATGTGGCGGCGCTTGCTTTTGCATTTCCCGGAAATCAAAAATGAAGAAAGAACAAAGCCAAGACTACCCGTTTGTTATTACATATCTCAGTAACCGTTACCGCCTCGTTGAATGTCGAGATCACATTCAGTGGATCCTCCAGCGGCGAGATAAGAACGTTCCTCGATGGAGAGGCATTTACTATTTTCTGAACACGCAATCCTTGTCCCGCATCTTTAGACAGTTTGATTTGGATGATGGAGTTGTTGGTCAGCTTGCAGAACGCTTTGAGAGCCGTTTTAAGACTGTTCAGCGTGAGCAAACCAAATCTGATGGCGTAGTCCTAGCCACAGACAAAAATCTACTCGAGGACAAAAGTTTTTCTGAGCAGCATGACGTGAAGGTACCTGAGCATGCGGCATGAATTAATTGAAATTCAGGACGGGTTGATCGTTCGGTTTTGTTTAAAATGCAAAGCTCCAATATCCGGTAGGCCCAATAAGATTTATTGCTCAGCAAACTGCAGGAAGAGGAGCTCTGAACCTACTCGCAATTCTTTTTATAGCCCGACTAAGAGGCGGGAGAACATGGAGTTCTTTGATCGAGCCAAGAGGCTTGCAGAAGACCTGTATCAAACACGGCCTCCTGAAAGATTGGGTTATATGAAAGATCTGATCGAGTATGCGAGACATGGAGGTGATGCCCAGCTTAAAGATATTTTATGCAACCGGATACTGCTAAAGCCTCACCCAGTGCATGACCGACATTTATTCTACCGAAGGTCTAGATCTTATCTAACGATTGCCCAAGCAGCATCAAATTACTGCAAGCGCTTCTGGCATGCTAACGTGAGATGTGTTGTCTATGGGTTGGCACAGGAACCGTCTGACGGGACGGACTAAAAGCGTCCTCCCATAAGTAGAGGGGTGCAAGAGGCCGTGGCTTTATGATTGGACGACAGAAAAAGACATTAGAAGGCGGCTTTGGGTGAAGCTTTAGGTGGAACTTAAAGCTCTTTCTACCTTTTCTAAATCGGAAGAATTTGGAAGCTTAAGGTTACTTTAAGTATATACCTTAAGAAGAACCTCTATCTTTTATCAAAGTTAGAATTGAAAGCTTAAAGCTTACTTTAAGTAGCCTTAAATCATTTATCATCTCTAAATATAGAAGGTATTAAAAACTTAAAGTTGAGCTGTAAGATCCAACTTTAAGTACCCCAAGGCTCCCATCCAAAGACACTCTCTGTTTCTTGTGTCGTATTCCCAATGTATCTCATTATCAAAACTAAAAACGATAAGGACGAGGGGCAAATAAGCTAGCCTATATACATTATTCAGACGTTTTTGATCAGCCTCTGTAAATCAGCGACATGATACTGGGTAACACACCCACAGCCCACCTCACTGTCAAAGCCCAAGCTTGTTCAAAGAGAGCAGGGTGTGGGGCAAGGACATTAGAAAGTTTTAAGAAAATAGTTTTTCCTCGCTCGAATTTACCTATACCTTTATTTTAAAAGATCCTTGGAGTTATCTAAATGTCAGTGCCAGTTTGGTCGGTCGTGAAATTTAAAATAAAAGATGGCTGTGAGGATGAGTTCTTAGCAGCACATGTTTTCGAAGAGAGCCATATGAAATATATGAGATCATTCAATGTAATTAAAATTGATGAACTCGAATACGCTCATATTGTAGAGTATGATGATATGAATGCTACCTTTGAAGTTCAAGATCAAAGCTTAGATTGGCTTGAAAGCGTCTCCCACCTACTGGAGTATAATGGAGATAGTCGAACTGATGCGTTCTCAGGAATAAAACTCGATTTCGATTAAGTACTTTTAAATCACAGGAAGCTTCTGTAGCCTTTTTCAACAAATCGATAATCGTGGGGTGTTATAAAAAATGTCGCAATATACGATATTTGGACGAGGAAAATCTGGATCATATTTTGTAGAGTGCCTCCTGCAGAAAGCAAATGTTGATTACAAATTTGAAACCGTTTCTTATGAGGAGACCAAAAAGTCTGATTTTTTAAAGGTTAATCCTTTGGCTCGTACACCAGTCCTCGTTACCCCTGAAGGGCAAACAATAATCGAAAGCGTTGCCATTTTCTTACACCTTGTCGAGAAATTTCCTGTGATTGCCCCAGAAGCAAATTCATTTGAACGAAACTTAATGTGGCAACACCTTGCAGTCTTATCAACCAGTTTATTTGCAAGTTATTGGAGGGTACATCACACTGCAAATATCGCCCCTGAAGAAAATCATAAAGTTATTCACGAATATGCAGCAATCGAAGCAAACAAATGGCTTAATTATCTAGAGGATGAGTTGAAGCCTTACTTAGCTGGAGCTTCCCCGCTGGCTGCCGACTATTATTTTTTTATGATGACCAGGTGGGCACCCGACGCTGATCTCTTGGTTGAAAATCGGCCAAAGTTAAAAAAGTTTATTTCATTAATGAATGGAAATGAAACTGTTATGAAAGTGAACCAATTAAGAGGGATAGCCTAACATCAAAGCTAGATCGTATCGTTAATGTAGTTAACAAACCTACAGCTAACCTCACTGTCAAAACCCAAGTATATGCAAGGGGCACAGGGCGTGTGGCCCATGCGTACCCCTCATATGGTAACCACTTATTGTATCGAAACAGGCTGCTCACCCTTTGGAATGAGTTTTACGAAATAGCTACATCGAGTGAACCTATGTCGTCCCACCTCTTGGACACATCTTGTCACACATTTGGTCCACATTGGCACACATTAAGGGAAAGGTCGTGTGTTGACAGGCTGTCCTCACCGTGTGAATCTATACGCAGGAATTGACGTAAGTGTCTGATAATGAACACGGAGCGAATTAAAGCTTCAGGTGCTAGTGTCTGTATGGACGTGGAGGTTCGAGTCCTCTCCTGGGCACCAAAATTCTAGTAGAGTTTAGAATAAAACAAGCAAAAACAGTGGTATAAATTTTCACAGGATCATTTTTGGGACCGCTTGGAGGACCAGTTTGTCGAAACTGTTCGCTAAATCGTCAGCGTTAAACCACCGGTTTTACTTGCAACTGGGCAGCTATGTCTCAAAGCTAAAAGCTATGAGTGATAATATGCCGCTTAAATTCCCACGCTATGTCTTTCGCCGTGCCAATGGAAGCTATCGATATTAACGCAACGTTCCCCTGTATCTTAGAGCCCTGATCGGGAAAGCAACGCTCTATCGCCAGCTTGGGGATAGCTACAAAGAAGCCATGCAAAACCTGCCCTTGGTACATGCTCGAATCGAAGCTCTGCTAGAGGGTGAAAAAGATAAGTCAGCAGGAGAGCGCAATATTGATATTATTAGGGGTGCGCTGGGCGATGAGCTGGCGGATATGGTGCTGGCCAATGCCGTACCTGAGTATTCTGAGATTGAGGATGCGCTTAATGAGTTGGGTAAGGCTCTGCATAAGCAAAAGCTACCTTCAGAGATTGTAGAGCAGGTTTATTCAGGCAAGTTAAGGCAAGAGGTCATAACGCTTGAGACGGTTCTTAAAGACTACGTTGCCTATAAGTCAGATACACCCAAAGCAGAAAAGGAAATCACGCAGCGGGTTGAAAGGCTGCGCAAAGACATGCAGCACATCTGCGGTAAGCAGAAGCTTAGGTATGTCTCGCTTAGTGATATCAGCAGGCAAGATGCCAATGATCTTAGGGATCACCTATTAAGCCGTGTGTCTGCCAATAGCGCTGTTAGAATGCTGGGGGTTGTGAGAACAGCTATTAACTATGCAATCGTGGAGCATAGTCTCAACATCCCCAATGTCTTTACCAACCTTCGCATTAAAGGTGCGGGTGCAAGTAAGCTAGATAGGCTACCGCTGAGTGACACTCAGGTCGTTCATTTAGAGCCAGCTTACTCGAATGATACAACAGCCTGGGCGCTGTTTGCTTGTCTTAGAGATACGGGATGTAGAGTATCATAGATAGCGGGCCTGAGGGTCAAAGACTGTGACACTGACAACGGATGTCTTCGCATATCCCCTACCCCCTGGAGAACGCTAAAGA
>Ga0228643_1000140_pt1 | contig 30092 bp, 24 predicted proteins | sample 55DmetaG_FD_190533 | JGI IMG/M metagenome (GOLD analysis project Ga0228643, IMG submission 190533) | Seawater microbial communities from Monterey Bay, California, United States - 55D | ecosystem: Environmental > Aquatic > Marine > Coastal | place: USA: California | collected 2016-11-08
CGCAATGCGCAAGACGTGCTGGACCTAAGGCAAAACGTGATACCCCTCGAAAATGATAAAGCACCGCTTAATAGCGCTTCTTGTCAGCCGCCCGTCATGAGCGGTCGCGCAGCGCATGAACCCGCGCAGACATCCAAATCACAGCTGCAGCAAGATATCTTAGATCGGTTGAGCGTCACCGCGATTTCAGAAAATCACCTGATCCGCAGACTTGCGCGGCCCGTGGCGGAATGCAACGCAGCCATCACCGAGCTTGAGCTGGATCAAAAACTACTCCGGCATGCCGGCGGCCATCTGTCTTTAAGACCATAATTTTACCAATTCAACCGATCTGAGAGCCGCGCACACTCCGTTTTAACGAAAATCATAGTTGCCAAATTCCTTGGATTGACAAGCCGGTCTTTTCGGCATCATGGTCTCCGGTCATAATGATCCGACCGAGTCGAAAGGAATTTGAATGCCCGTTGTCGTCGTAGAATCACCGGCCAAAGCTAAGACGATTAACAAATATCTTGGGTCGGGTTTTACCGTTTTAGCCTCTTACGGGCATATTCGAGACTTGCCCCCGAAAGACGGATCGGTTGATACGGAAAACAATTTCGACATGATATGGGAAGTCGGCGCCGACAGCAAAAAGCATATCAAAGCCATTGCCGACGCGCTGAAGGAAGACAATGCGTTGATCTTAGCCACCGACCCGGATCGCGAAGGCGAAGCGATCAGCTGGCATTTAGAAGAAACACTACGCAAACGCAAAGTATTGAAAAAAGACACACCCGTCAGCCGGGTGGTGTTCAACGCGATTACCAAAAAAGCCGTGACCGAAGCGATGAACAACCCGCGCGAAGTCGATGCGCCATTGGTGGATGCCTACCTAGCCCGACGTGCTTTGGATTATTTGGTCGGGTTCAATCTTTCTCCGGTTTTATGGCGCAAACTGCCAGGGGCGAAATCGGCTGGGCGCGTACAATCGGTATGTTTGCGCATGATCGTCGAGCGCGAACTGGAAATAGAAGCGTTTAGACCGCAGGAATATTGGAGCGTCGAAGCCCTGCTGCAAACGCCACGTGGCCAGGACGTTACCGCCAGATTGGTCAGCCTTGCCGGCAAAAAGTTAGACAAATTTGATTTAAATAACGGACCGCAAGCAGAGCTGGCCGTTCAGGCGGTTTCAAGCCGCCAGCTTTCGGTGCAATCGGTGGAAGCCAAAGCCGGCAATCGCAACCCCTCAGCGCCGTTTATGACCTCTACCCTGCAGCAAGAGGCCTCGCGTAAATTTGGCATGGGCGCGCGCCAAACAATGAGTGCTGCGCAACGCCTCTATGAGGCCGGTCACATCACCTATATGCGAACCGATGGCATTGATATGGCGCCCGAAGCCGTAATGGCGACGCGCGATGCGATCAAAGACCGATATGGTGAAAACTATCTACCCAACAGCCCCAGAATGTATAAAAATAAGGCGCGCAACGCCCAAGAGGCGCATGAATGTATTCGCCCCACAGACGCAACGCGCGATGCGGCTAGTTTAAAATTAACCGATGCAGATCAACGCAAATTATACGATTTAATTTGGAAACGCACCATCGCCTGCCAGATGGCAGCCGCCAAAATTGAGCGCACCACGGTTGAAATCGGCAGCGCCGATGCTCAGGTGGGCCTGCGCGCAAACGGTCAGGTAATTTTGTTTGATGGGTTTTTGAAGGTCTATGAAGAGGGCCGCGATGACAGCCAAAGCGATGGCGATGACAAACGGCTGCCCCAATTGATGCAGGGCGAAGCGATGCAAACCAATGCTGTCACACCCGAGCAGCATTTCACCCAGCCTCCGCCCCGCTACACGGAAGCCACTTTAGTGAAGCGGATGGAAGAGCTTGGGATTGGACGCCCCTCGACCTATGCCAGCATCGTGACCACAATCCAAGAGCGCGACTATGTGCGCAAAGAACAAAACCGCCTGATCCCCGAAGATAAAGGCCGCATCGTTACCATTTTTCTGCTGAATTTCTTTAAACAATACGTGGAATATGAGTTTACGGCCGGTCTGGAAGACCAGCTCGACAATGTGAGCGCGGGCAATGCGAATTATAAAGATCTGCTTGGAAAGTTTTGGCGTGATTTTTCGGCCGCAATCGCGGAAACATCAGAATTGCGGATCACCGAAGTGTTGGATGTTCTGGATGACGCTCTTGCGCCGCAACTCTATCCCCCCCGCGCCGATGGCAGCGATCCGCGCAGCTGCCCCAAATGCGGCGTGGGCGTGCTACATCTAAAAACGTCGCGCACCGGCGGTTTTGTCGGGTGCGGGAATTATCCAGATTGTCGCTTCACGCGGCCTATGAATGGTGATGCTGATGATGCGGGTGATCGCGTCTTGGGCGAGGATGCCGGGGATGAAATAAGCCTAAAAAAAGGCCGGTTTGGTCCTTACATTCAAAGGGGAGAGGCCACAGAAGAGCAACCAAAGCCACTGCGTGCCAGCTTGCCCAAGGGCTGGGCTGCGGATGAAATGGATCTTGAAAAAGCCTTACTTTTACTGAACTTGCCGCGCGAAATCGGCCCGCATCCCGAAGATGGCGAGATGATCGAAGCTGGTATTGGGCGCTATGGTCCATTTGTCAAACACGGCCGACTTTACGCCAACCTTAAAGAGGCAGAGGATGTGTTTACCATCGGCATGAACCGCGCCGTGGAAGAGCTCGCTAAAAAAGCCGCTTCACGCGGCGGAGCGCGCGGCAGTGCAGCCAAACCGCTGAAAGAATTAGGCGAACATCCCAGCGAGGGCGGGCCAATTCAAGTGATGGCGGGCCGCTACGGCCCCTATGTGAAATTTGCTAAAATCAACGCCACCCTGCCCAAAGACATGGAACCGGAAAGTGTTACGTTAGAGCAAGCGCTTGAATTAATCGAAGCAAAGGCCGAAAAAGGCGGTAAAAAGCCCGCGGCCAAAAAGAAGCCCGCAGCCAAAAAGAAAACTCCGGCAAAGAAGAAACCGGCCACCTGAATATAATCTCATTTGGCGCCAATCAGGCGAGCGTTGCGCCGCGCAAAAATAAACGCGTTCCAGCGCCCCAAGATTTTCGCGTTTTGCGATGCCTAAGAATTGACTCTAAGGCCTCCCTCAGCCAGATAAGAGCAAATTGATCGGTCAGGAGCGGTTGCGATGAAAAAGATATATGGGTCTGCACAAGAGGCCTTAGACGGGCTTTTATTCGATGGGATGTTCATTGCGGCCGGTGGGTTCGGGTTGTGCGGTATCCCCGAGCTTCTTCTGCAATCGATCAAAGAGACAGGCACAAAAGATCTGGTTTTCGCCTCTAATAATGCAGGTGTCGATGATTTTGGAATCGGAATTTTACTTCAGACGCGGCAGGTCAAAAAAATGATCAGCTCTTACGTTGGCGAGAATGCGGAATTCATGCGCCAATATCTTTCAGGAGAGTTAGAGTTAGAATTTAACCCACAAGGCACTTTGGCCGAGCGTTTACGCGCTGGCGGCTGCGGGATCCCTGGGTTTTACACAAAAACAGGCGTTGGAACAGTGATCGCCGAGGGGAAAGAACATAAAGAGTTCAACGGCCAAACCTATATAATGGAAGAAGGGCTATTCGCCGATCTTTCCATCGTGAAAGCATGGAAGGCCGATGCAACCGGAAATTTGATATTTCGCAAAACAGCGCGCAATTTCAATCCTCCTGCAGCGATGTCAGGCAAGGTCTGTGTGGCTGAAGTGGAAGAAATTGTACCTACAGGATCGATGGATCCTGATCTAATACATCTGCCGGGAATCTATGTGCACCGCATCGTTCAAGGCACCCATGAAAAACGTATCGAACAGCGCACAACGCGCCCGGCAGCATAAGGAGCGCGCATTATGGCTTGGGATCGCAATCAAATGGCCGCACGGGCGGCGTTGGAACTGGAAGATGGAATGTATGTCAATTTGGGCATTGGTATTCCAACTTTGGTCAGCAACTATATTCCGCAAGGCGTTGAAGTCACGCTGCAATCTGAAAATGGTATGCTTGGAATGGGCCCGTTTCCCATTGAAGGCCAAGAAGATGCCGATCTAATCAATGCGGGCAAGCAAACCATCACCGAATTGCCGCAAACCGCTTATTTTGACAGCGCCACCAGCTTTGGCATGATCCGGGGGGGCAAAATAGCCATGGCTATTTTAGGCGCTATGGAAGTTGCCGAAAACGGCGATTTGGCCAATTGGATGATTCCGGGGAAATTGGTCAAAGGCATGGGAGGCGCGATGGATCTGGTGGCCGGTGTGGGCCGCGTTGTGGTTGTTATGGACCACACCAACAAGCATGGCGACAGTAAAGTTTTGAAGCAATGCAGCCTGCCCCTGACCGGAACCGGCGTGGTAGATCGAATTATCACCAATCTGGGTGTTTTGGATGTGGTAGAGGGCGGCTTGAAGATCGTTGAATGCGCCGACGGCGTCAGCCCGGAAGAGTTGCGTGCCGCGACGCAGGCCAATATTGTTGCCTAGGCCTAACGAGAAAAGCGCGCACATCTGCTTCGGCTTATGGCCGCCAAAATTGCAACCAGAGGAAAGTTTAAAAGCGCCAGAATAATCAAATTATTCAAAAACATGCGCTTCACCTAAAGACCTGGGGTCAAAAACATGTCTTCCAGCTATGCAAGGGCGGCATCCTTCATTTTGAAACCCGCCCCTTGGCCATTGCCGAATGCGCCTTGACCGCTATCCTTTTGATATGAGCACGTTTCCAAATAAATTCGCAACATGGCTGACCGGCAAAAACTGGGCTTTACACCCCCATCAGCTTGCAATGCTGGAAACAGCAGATCTGCCCGCGCAGGTGCTCATTGCGCCCACCGGGGCTGGCAAAACTTTGGCAGGGTTTCTGCCCAGCCTGATTGAGCTGGCCGAGCAACCGTCGCGGGGGCTGCATACGTTGTATATTTCCCCCCTTAAGGCTTTAGCTGCCGATATAAAACGCAATTTGATCAGTCCAATCGATGAGCTTGGCCTGGATATTTCGGTGGAAGACCGCACGGGCGATACGTCATCGCATATCAAAAAGCGCCAACGCAGCGCCCCGCCCCATATTCTGCTTACCACACCGGAAAGCCTCGCGCTTTTAATCTCTTATCCCGAGGCAGCAAATATCTTTTCTGGCTTACAACGGGTGATTATCGATGAAATTCATGCCCTTGCCGAAAGCAAGCGGGGCGATCAATTGATGCTGGCGCTCAGCCGCATACAGGCGCTCTGCCCGGATATGCGCCGCGTCGGCCTATCTGCCACGGTGAAAGATGCCACCGAGATCGCGACCTTCCTATCTCCCACTTCGCCAACCTGCCCGATTTTGATCGCAGATGCGGGGCCCGCGCCACATATTCAAATGCTTAGCAGTTCTGGCACACCGCCATGGGCCGGCGCCGGCGGGCTATATGCGATTGCAGATGTGCTCGCCCAGATCAAAGCCCATAAAACGACCTTAATTTTTCACAATACACGCGCGCAAGCGGAACTGTTTTTCCATAATTTATGGCTGGCCAATGAAGACGCGCTACCGATCGCGATCCACCATGGCAGCTTGGATCGCCAACAGCGTCAAAAGGTTGAGGCCGCAATGACAGCGGGGGCCTTGCGGGCGATCGTTTGCACTGGGAGTTTGGACCTTGGGATCGATTGGGGCGATGTTGATTTGGTGATTCAAATTGGAGCCCCAAAAAACGTCAAACGGCTTGTACAGCGTATTGGCCGCGCCAACCATCGCTATAACGCGCCCTCTAAAGCCTTAATTGTGCCCGCCAACCGTTTTGAAGTGGTCGAATGCCTTTGCGCCTTAGAAGCTGTACAGGAAAATGATTTGGATGGCGCGCCACGTCCTCCCGGAGGATTGGACGTGCTTTGCCAGCATATTCTGCTTTGCGCCTGCGCTGATACGATTGATCCAGAGGTTTTATTCGCGCAAATCAAACAGGCAGGCCCTTATAGCGCGGTAACGCGCCGCGAATTTGACGCCTGTCTTGAGTTTTGTGCCACTGGGGGCTACGCGCTGCGCCGCTATGATCAATGGCACCGTTTGCAGCAAGATCCCAATGGAGATTTTAAATTGCGTGATCCGCGCAGCGCCCGCCGGTTGCGGCTTAATGTTGGCACCATCCAAGACAGTGATACGCTGAAAGTGCGTTTGCATAAGCGGCGCGGGGGTAAGCCGCTTGGCGAGGTGGAAGAAGCCTTTGCCGCCACGCTTGCCCCGGGCGACACCTTTTTGATCGGAGGACAAGTGGTGCGGTTTGAAAGCCTGCGCGACATGGTCGTCGAAGTCTCGCGACATGCGCATAAAAAACCCAAAATCGCCACCTTTGCGGGCACTAAATTTGCCACATCAACGCAGCTTTCCAAGCGCATTTTAAAGCGCTTTGACACAGAAAACTTTCAAGGCCTCCCCGCTTTTACCCAAAAATGGCTGTTTCAACAGCAAACGCTTTCACGCCTGCCCAGCCGCGACCACCTATTGCTAGAAACGTTTCCGCGCCGCGGGCAGCAGCATTTGGTTATTTATGGCTTTGCAGGGCGCAATGCGCAGCAAACTTTGGGGTTGCTGATCACCAAGCAACTTGAAGCGCAGGGCCTAGCCCCGCTTGGGTTTGTGGCCACCGATTACGCAACCTTGATCTGGGGGCTTGAAAAGATTACCGCCCCTGAAGCGCTGTTTGACCTGACAGATTTGGAAAAAGGCCTTGCGGATTGGTTGGGTGAAAATGCTGTTATGAAACGTAGCTTTCGTGCTGTTGCCACCATCGCCGGATTGATCGAACGCAATTTGCCCGGCCAACGTAAATCGGGCCGCCAAGCCACATTTTCATCTGATATTCTCTATGACACATTGCGCAAATATGATCCTGAGCACATCTTGCTCGCCATCACCCAAAGCGAAGCACGGCAAGGCTTGGTGGATTTTGACCGTATAAAAGAATTGCTTGAAAAGCACGCAACACGGATTGTCCATTGTGCCTTGCCGCATGTCTCACCGATGGCTGCCCCGTTGTTTTTGGAAGCAGGTAGCGTTCCTGTTGAAGGCCAGGCGATGGACCGGTTGCTGGCTGAGGAAGCCACCGCCCTGATGGCAGAAGCCGGATTGGAATTCTAACGTGCCAAACCTGCAAAACTCCAGCCAGTACCGCTCTGTGAACGGCTTTCCCTTTACATTATCAGGCGCAGCCTTGCTCGCATTGCCCTCTGGCGCTTTATGGTGGCCCGAGCATGAATTGCTGTGCGTCTCAGATTTGCATTTGGGCAAAGCGGAACGGATCAGCCGAAAAGGCGGCGCAAACCTGCCGCCTTATGAAATTCAAGACACGCTGAGCCGGCTAGAACGAGACCTCGAGCAGACCAGCGCAAGCACGGTGATCTGCCTGGGGGATAGTTTTGACGATCTCAGCGCAGAGCGCGCCTTTCCTGAAGACGCGCAATTATGGATAGCGCGGCTTCAGGCAGGGCGGCGCTGGATTTGGATCGAAGGCAATCACGACCCGGGGCCAATTCATTTGGGTGGCCAGCATATGGCCGAATTCGCCTGCGCTCCGCTGCTGTTTCGCCATATCGCCAATCCCGCATCATCTGGTGAGGTTTCGGGGCATTATCACCCCAAAGCGCAGGTTTCCTTGCGCGGACGCGCGCGCAGTTTTGCCTGTTTCTTGCTGGATGAAACGCGGTTGATTCTGCCCGCCTATGGAACCTATACCGGCGGTTTGCGCTGCGATCATCCCACCTTAGACCGCCTGATAAACAAGCCCGGCCTTGCCATTTTAACCGGCAAGAGCGCGCAGCCCATTCCAATGCCGCGCGCGAAAGTGACCTGAGGTTTGCCTCCAAAACGAACTTGATGCGCTTACGCGGTTAACCCCTGCGGTTCGTCAATCCCATTACTGCGGCAACAGGCCGTCAGCGTATTGGCCAGCAGACAGGCGATCGTCATCGGCCCAACGCCCCCTGGAACCGGGGTGATCGCGCCGGCAACCGCGGCGCAGCTGTCATAATCCACATCCCCGACCAAACGGGTGCCACCTTCGGGCTTTTCAATCCGGTTGATTCCAACATCGACCACCGTGGCGCCCGGTTTGATCCAATCTCCTGGCACCATTTGTGCACGCCCCACCGCGGCAACCACGATATCCGCGCGCGCCACCACATCTTTAAGATCTTTGGTGCGGCTATGCGCGATGGTTACGGTGCAACTCTCGCCCAGCAGCAACTGCGCCATCGGTTTACCCACGATATTGGAGCGACCAATCACCACCGCATTCAATCCAGACAAAGACCCATGATGCGCGCGCAGCATCATCAAACATCCCAAAGGCGTGCAGGGTACCATTGATTTCTGCCCAGTGCCCAGCAATCCCACATTTGAGATATGAAACCCATCCACATCCTTTTCAGGAGCAATAGAGTTTATCACCAAATCTTCATCAAGATGGTTTGGCAATGGCAATTGCACCAAAATACCATGCACGCTTGGATCGGCGTTAAGCTTCCCGATTAACGCCAACAAATCGATCTGCGATGTGTCAGCATCCAGCTTATGTTCAAAGCTGTTCATCCCCACCTCAAGCGTTTGCTTACCCTTTGAGCGTACATAAACTTGGCTGGCCGGATCCTCTCCGACCAACACAACCGCCAATCCGGGCACGATATGGTTCTGTTCTTGCACCCGCGCTACATGCTCGGCCACTTGCACCCGAATTTGCGCCGCAAAGGCCTTGCCATCAATTACTTGCGCTGCCATTGGGTTTTCCCTTCACGTCAAAATCATGCCCTTCGGGGCAATATGCGCCAAAACGCGGCCAAACTCTATCAGAAAAGCCCCTCAATTTGGCCTAAATCATTCAGCATAATCGCTTCCGAAGCTGGCACAGATGGCAATCCCGGCATCGTCATAATTTCCCCGCAAATCACCACGATGAAACCTGCGCCCGCACTTAAGCGTACTTCGCGCACAGGCACCGAGTGCCCCAAAGGTGCGCCGCGGCGGTTTGGATCCGTGGTAAAGCTATATTGCGTTTTCGCCATGCAAACCGGCAAGTGCCCATACCCGGCCTCTTCCCAATCTTTCAACTGCGTGCGAATTTTGGCATCAGCCAAAACTTCATCGGCGCGATAAATACGCTTGGCAACGGTCTCGATTTTCTCGAACAAACTGAGCTCATCGGCATAAAGGGGCGCAAAATTTGCGGTATCCGCATCTGCAATTTCAGCCACGCGCTGCGCCAGCACTTCAGTACCTTCCGAGCCTTTTTCCCAATGTTGGCACAGAATTGCTTCCGAGCCTTGCTCGGCCACATAATCTTTGACGGCCTGTACCTCTGCATCCGTATCGGTGACAAAATGATTGATCGCCACCACAACGGGAACCCCAAAGCTTTTGACATTTTCAATATGACGGCCAAGATTTGGACACCCGGCCTGTACGGCGGCCACGTTTTCTGGTCCAAGATCCGCCTTGGCAACACCGCCATTCATCTTCATCGCTCTGACCGTGGCAACCACAACCACAACCGAAGGGGCAATCCCGGCTTTGCGGCACTTGATATTCATAAACTTTTCGGCCCCCAAATCGGCGCCAAACCCGGCTTCGGTCACTACGTAATCAGCCAGTTTCAACGCCGTGGTTGTAGCAGCCACAGAGTTGCAGCCATGCGCGATATTGGCAAATGGCCCGCCATGCACGAAAGCAGGGTTGTTTTCCAAGGTTTGCACAAGGTTGGGCTGCATTGCATCTTTCAAAAGCACAGTCATCGCGCCATCGGCTTTGATATCACGGCAGTAAATTGGTGCTTTATCGCGCCGATACGCCACGATGATATCACCCAGCCGCTTTTGCAAATCGTCAAGCGAATTTGCCAAGCATAAAATAGCCATCACTTCCGAGGCCACGGTGATGTCAAATCCAGTTTGCCGCGGAAACCCATTCGACACGCCCCCCAGGGATGTTACGATATCGCGCAGAGCCCGGTCATTCATATCCATCACGCGGCGCCAGACCACGCGGCGTTGATCAATCTCAAGCTTATTGCCCCAATAAATATGATTGTCGAGCATCGCCGACAGCAAGTTATGCGCCGATGTAATTGCGTGGAAATCACCGGTAAAATGTAGGTTCATTTCTTCCATCGGAACGACTTGGGCATATCCCCCCCCGGCAGCGCCACCTTTCATTCCGAAACACGGGCCCAAAGACGCTTCGCGAATACAAATCGCAGCGCGCTTGCCAATCCGGTTCAGCCCATCGCCCAAACCAACCGTTGTTGTTGTTTTCCCTTCACCGGCAGGTGTTGGGTTGATGGCCGTTACCAATATTAATTTTCCGCTCTCATTCGCTTGAACCGAGTTGATAAATTCTTGGCTAATCTTGGCCTTATCATGGCCATAAGGCAGAAGGTGTTCAGAGGGAATATCAAGCTTTGCACCGATTTCCTGAATCGGTTTTTTCTGTGCTTCGCGGGCGATTTCAATATCAGATTTATAACTCATGGCGTTCCCTCCTATCGGTTTGTCCGATTTTATCCCTCTGGGCTATAGCCCGCTTACCTCTTCGTAAAGACGGTGTTTCCGACATTTTCGGGATCTGTTGCGGCGGCATAGACTTCGAAAGTTTCGCATCCGAAACTAAGGGGCCAGCTTAGCACAAGCGCCTATCATAAGCGCAGTGCAGACTTTGATATCGGGCGATGTGCCTAAAATCTGCGCTTTGCCGGCCGGCGATCTTGCTGCGGTTCGCGCCACTTGCTAAAAAGGCATGTATGGACAGGCCCGTCTTGACGCGCCGCAAACCACACGACTTTAGTCAGCTGGTATGGGCTGAATACCCGCCCGAAGATGCCCCACCAGACTCAAGATCAGTGGCTTCGTTTAAAATCTGGCCAAGGCTCGGTACAAGCGGCGCATTGCGCGTTTGCCATAACGCTGCGCGTTTTATCGATTTTGCGCATTGAATATAAACCTCTTGTACAGTGATCACCATCACGCAAACCGGGCCTCCTTTATTGTCTAAAAAGCTGGCGCAAAGATCCGGATCTTTCGTCAGGGACGCTTGGCCATTTACCCGCACCACCGTATCTGAGCCCGGCACCATAAACATCAATGAAATGCGACCATCTTCAACGATGTTGCGCAAACTGTCCAAACGGTTATTGCCGGGCCAATCGGGCAATAAAAGCGTTTTATCGTCTTGGATCCGTACCACCGGCCCTAGATCGCCGCGCGGAGATCCATCGGTACCGGCGGAGCCAATTGTTGACAGCACGCAAAAGCGCGCGGCCCCTATCCAAGCTTGATATAATGGTGTCAGATGATCTGCAACTTTATGCAGGCTTGCCGGACTCGCCTGTCCATATAGTGCCTCAAGTGTTTTGACCGACCGGATAAAATCCATCTGTTGCCGCCTCTTCCAATAACGCGTTTGAACTTTGCTCAATCACCTCTTCCAGCCTATGCATGAACAGCTCATTGCTTAGCCCGGGTTGAATGGCAGGCAAAAACTCAATCACAGCCAAACCCGGTTGCCGCAGGATGCCATATTTGGGCCAGAAAACGCCAACATTCGTTGCCGCGGGGATGCAGGTTTGACCGGTTTCTTGATAAAGAACTGCAGTACCGATCTTATACGGCGCCGATGCGCCAGGCGCGATCCGGGTGCCTTGCGGATAAATGATCAACTGTCCTGCAGGCGAATTGCCTGAATTGACCGCAGCCACCATTGATTTTATGGCTTGCGTCCGTTTGCCGCGCTCAACACAAATACATCCAATCCGCAAACCGAACCACCCCAGAACAGGTGCATATTTCAGCGAGTTCTTCATGATGAACTTGGGTTTTGGAACCGCACTCACAATCAAAATCGCGTCAAAAAAGCTTTGATGCTTGGCGGCAATAAGAACTTCCCCTTCTGGGATGATCCCGCGTATTTCGGAACGGAGCCCAACCATCCAGCGGGCGCTCCACCGCACCCAATGGGCATAAGAGCGCACAGCCAGATAGGCCCCGCGCCGATCTATAAGCGCCCAAGGCAGGAATAAAAGACCAACAACCACCAACATCAGGTACATTTGAAACAAAAAGGCCGCGCTCATGATCCATCTGAGAACAGACATCTACGCAAGCCCCGCCAAAACCTGTTGAGCGGCGCGGCGCGTCGAAAGATAAGCCGTTCCTGCCGAAAACGGTGGAATAAAAAGCAGCCAGAGCCATTCCAGCCCCTGCAAGCCAAGCCCTGTTAAAATCAGGCTGCGCGGCTCTTCTGAGGGTATAAGATACACCACCACCGCGCCGAGTGCGATGCCGATGGAAGCGCCCGCGAATGCACGAAATGTAAACCGGCCAACAAAGGCCGAGGCAATGTAATTATCCGTCGCTCCAATCAAACGTAGAACCGCGATCACCTGCGCATTGGCCGCCATGGATGCACGCGCGGCCAGCGTAATCATCGCCGCATTTGCCGCTATCATCAAAATAATCGACACGATTCCCAGCAACCACAACCGCTGCGCGGCCCGCGCCAACGGCTTTTGCCAACGCGTATGATCATCCAAAACCGCGGACGGCACTTCTGCCGCCAAACGCAGCCGAAGACCCTGGGCATCATACCCTGCACTGGTTTCTTGGATATCGATCAAGCGAGGCACGGCTAAATCTTCAAGCGGCATATCAGGCCCAAACCAAGGCTCCAGCAAAGCGCGCTGTTCATCGGCGCTCATCACACGGGCCGAGGCGATCCCGCTGGTGGTTTGCAAGACCTGCAAAGCCTGCCGAACCTGGGCCTCAAGCTGGTCAGCCGAGGCTGATACGCGCAATGTGGCGCTACCAGATAAGGCCGTGCTCCAGCGCGCCGCAAGCCGATCAGCCGCCAAAGACAACACCAGAGCGAACACAACCAAAAACGCCATGATTGCAGATGTGGCCGTGCTAAGAGTTGCCGTGAAACCTGTGGGCGGAACAACTTTATTCCGACGCCCATCTCCTGAGATCATCGCCAGAAAATTTGAGATAGGGGCGATCATAAATCAGCCCCCGCAAGGTGCACTTGCCGATTGTTAATCCGCAAAACGCGCACCGGAACCTGCGTTTTTGCGGTGCGAATCAAGCTTAAATCATGGCTCGCAACGACAATCGTTTTGCCCATTCGGTTGAGTTCGATCAAGAGCTTCAATAACCGCTCAGACATTTCCCAATCGATATTCCCGGTGGGCTCATCCGCCAAAATAATATCCGGAGACATAATGATCGCGCGGGCCAAAGCAGCCCGCTGCCGTTCACCGCCAGACAGCTCGGGCGGATAGGCCTCGGCGCGTTTGTTCAGCCCGACCCACGCCAATAGCTCTTTAAGGTTCATTTGATCCGACAGACGATCCTGCCCCGCCACTTCTAACGGCAGCGCTATATTTTCAATCACGCTCAAATGATCCAAAAACTGACAATCTTGATGCACGACGCCGATTTTGCGGCGTGCAATTGCAATTTCATCCCGAGACATAGACGCGCGACTGTTCCCAAACAAAGACACGATCCCCGATGTCGCGGTTAAAGCGCCATAGCACAGTTTCAAAAAAGTGGTTTTTCCAGACCCTGAAGGCCCCGTCAGGAAATAAAACGCGCCCGGTGTTATCGAGACAGACATACCCGATAAAAGCTCGTTTCCACTATAGGAATAGGCTGCATTTTCCAAATCTATCAAAGCATATCCTGCTGCTATCTGTTAAGGCCCCGTAAAGCCGTTTTGCCCCAGTGCAGCCATCGTTGCAATCTATCATTCGCCTTTCGCGAAATGATTTTTTGCAGAAAGCCATTTTCTCTCTGGGTTTTTAAGCGCATATTGGGCTAGAAATACACGCTAAAGATCTAAACACGATAGGTTTATCTCGCCATGCTTCTGGCCTGCCCAATTTGCCAAGCCCAATATGAAGTGCCCGAAGACGCTATTCCAGAGGCGGGATGCGAGGTGCAATGTTCAGCTTGTGGTGAAACTTGGTTCCAACCGCACCCGCAAGCCTCTTTTCCAATTGAAAATATCCGCGGTGATCAGCGCCTGCAAGACTTTGCCTATATAAAGGGTGCGATCGAGCATAACAGCGAGTCCCAATCGAGTGAACCGAGCAACCGCGACCTACAGAGCCCTATCTTCAACAATCCAACCGCGATTCAACGCCCCCCCATCGCGCCGGCTGTTGCAGAAGTGTTGCGGCAGGAGGCGGATCGAGAGGCAAAAGTGCGCGCAGCCTCTGTATTCGTAGAAGATCAAGCCCCGCTTGAGGCCGATATTCCACCGGCGCTTGAAACTGCGCAAAGCAGCTTTCCGGCCGATCCGGCGGCGCCAATAAACGCCCTTCCATCAGCGCCATTGCCTGCGCCGGCCAGCGAGCCAGATCAACTTCAAGCTGATAAAACCGCGCCTGCGCCCAAACCCATCACCGCCCAAAACGCGGATACGCCATCCCATAGCTTGGGTAGGCTGGGCTTCACAACCGGGGTTGCTGCCGTGATGGCCGCTTTGCTCTTCTACCTTTACGCGGAGACACTCAGCAACGCAGCCCCCAGCCTGACACCCTATGCCGATCTTTACACGCTGTGGGTGGATGCCCAGCGCCAGCGTGTAGACCCATTGATTGACCAAAGCGTTCTATGGGTTCTCGCGCAGGTTAAGCAGGTTTTTTAATCCCCTGACCCTAAAATTTTTCAAGCAAGCGTTCTAAATAGTCGCGCTCGGGTTTTGAGCGATCACGCTCACCCATACGGCGCCGGATCTCCTCAAGCAGCTGTTGCGCCTGGCGCTCCATAGCCCGCCTTTCCTGCGCCTCTGACATCCCATCATCCCCCGCATGCCGGCCCTGCTGACGCCCCAGCGGATCGGTTGCCTCACCGCGCCCGCGCCCTTGAGCTGCGCTGCCCTGATCAGCCTCATTTAAACGTTGGGCTTCGGTAAATGCCTGATCTAAGTGCTGAATACCATCCCGCAGCGCATCCAACGCATCCGCCTGTTGATCCATAGCTTCTGGCAAATCATTCTCGTCTAAAGCCCGTTCAGCCCGGCGCATAGCCTCTTCTGCTTCATCCAAAGCTCGCGCTGTAGGCCCGTCGCTGCCTTCACCGCTTGGATCAAGCGGCAGATTTTGGCGTTGCCGGCCCAGAGCCTCTCTGAGGCGCCGCTGGCGATCCGCCAGATCTTGCGCAGAGGGCGGCGTTGCATCCTCAGAGGGGCCTGTTTCACCTAGGCTTTGTTGCCCCAAACCTTCACCACGCGATTGGCTGGGTGCTTGTTGAAGATTACGAAACGCCTCGTCAGATAGGTTTTGTTGACCCCGCAGCGTGTCTTCTAAGCCTTGCAACGCTTGTTCGCGCGGCGCGCCTTCGCCCGAAGAGCCTTCCGCAATCTGCATATTTTGCATCATCTGCTGCAACTCTTGAAGCGCTTGTTGCGCCTCGGCCATACGCCCCTCACGCATCAATTTCTCGATACGATCCATCATGGCCTGAAGATCATTTTGCGTTAAATCCAAGCTATTTTGCGGGGTGGTTGAACGCGGGCCCTTTTCAGGAGCGGTTTTTTCCCGTTCCGCCTGTTGCATCAATTGGCGCAGGTAGTTTTCATTTGCCTCGCGTAATTCTTGCATCAATTCGGCAATTTCCGCTTCAGATGCTCCGTTTTTCATCGCTTGCGACAACCGCTCTTCAGCTTGCCGCATGCGCTCTAGCGCATCGTCAACATCGCCGTCTTCAAGATCAATCGCCAAGGCCCATAGCAAGTCCGCAATTTCAACGCGCGCTTGTTTCAGCGCGCCTTGCGCAAGCGCTTTTGTCAGCTCAGCACTGATGAAACGCAGCTGTAAATAATCACCCTCCTTGCGGATTTGCGATCCTGGTTCAAACAAAATCGCCTTAAGCATACGCTCGACCCGCCCAGCATTTTCACGATGCCACATCAAATCGCGCCGCTGTTCAATCAAGGCCGCAGCCAAGGGATCAAAAAATCTGCGGCCGGGCAGCGTCATGGCGCGCGCCGGGGTCACGACGCTTTGTCCCAAAGCATCCTTGGCTTCCAAAGAAACGGTTACGGGTAGGTTTGAGAGCATATGTTTCGAAAAATCTTCGGTTACATCCATCGAGAAATCCCGATACCGCCCATCAAGCGGCATCGGCAAATCAACGCGCAGGGCCGCGTCACTCTCTGGGTCAAGCGCCAAACCATAACGCCGATCTAATGCCTCTAAATCCACTTCAATAAGCGCGCGTACTGCGGTGATGCCAAAATCATCCTGCGCGGCGTAACTAAACCGGCTGACCCCAAAAAAATCGGGCTCAAAGGTTCCATTCCATTGCAGGTTGGGCGGCTTATCAGGAAGCAGCGTAACAGACCAAACTGCGCTGGATGGTCCCGAAATTTCCAAAACACCCTCTTGTAGAACCGTGAAGCTTTGTTGCAAGCCATCCGCGGCAGAGGTGGCCCCAGGGGTGGGCGAAACGGTTTGATTTATTTGATAGCTGCCTTCCGGGCCATAAAACCGCAAATCAACCCGACTGGTGTTCAAAAGCCTTAAGTCAGCTTGCTCGAAAAGATCCGGCAAATAAAGGCTGGGCAAACCGGAATAGGGCGGCTGTGTCACCCACCCCTCCCAGCTTTGAACCTCAACCGTTTTTAGGTTTAAGGGCAGCGGCGGCGCAAAACGCGCCGCAAAATTGGACGATGATCCAAAGGTTAGGCTGACCAAAAACACCAATAATGCGCATAGGCGTAAGCCAAAAGGGTCGGCTTTCATCAGAGTCAGATCAGGGGGAACGGATAAGGCTTGGTTGGCCAACGCTTGCATTTGGTGTTGATGGCGCCGCCAGAGCGCCTGCGTAACCGGATCTTTACCTCGGATGCTTGCAACATCGTTTAACGCTTGCAAAGGGCGCGATGGCAAGCTGCGATCCACGCGTTGCTTGGCGTCTTGCCAACGCGGCATATGAAACCTTTTGATACCCCAAAGCAACGCAGCAAGAGCCCCAGCGGCAGCAATCCCAACCCCCAGCGCCAGAAGATCAGTTTGGCCAATCACCGGCCCGCGCCACATCGGCAGGCTAAACCCAATCAGACCAACCGAACAAAACGGCCAGAACGCTTTTAAGCCGCGCTCACAGACCAACCCAATAAGCGTTTTAAAGACAGCCGGCTGCGGAGCTGAAAACCAGTTTTGAACACGCGAAAAGACCAGATTAAACCTCCAACTCTTGGCTGTTTTTTTCTACAACCAAGAGGGAATCATATCTCGATTTATCATTTCGTCAAATGTGGGACGGGCTCGGATCACCGCGAATTGATCGCCGTGCACCATTATCTCGGGTACCAATTGGCGGGTATTATATTCACTGGCCATGACGGCCCCATAAGCACCGGCCGAGCGAAAAGCCACAAGATCGCCCGCGCTTTGGCGCGGCAAAGCCCGCCCTTTGGCAAATGTATCTCCAGATTCGCACACGGGGCCCACGATATCATAAGTGGCTGTTGGCTGATCCGCGCTGGCTGCTTGCACAGGCACCACATCATGATGCGCCTCATACATCGCTGGGCGGATAAGATCGTTCATCGCCGCGTCTAAAATCAGAAATTCACGGTCTTCACCGGATTTCACATAAATCACTGAACTGACCAAAACCCCAGCATTGCCAGCAATCAAGCGCCCAGGCTCAACTTCTATTTCACAGTCTAAATGGCCCAATTCACGCTGAACCATTGCGCCATAGTCCTGCAAGCTGGGCAAAGGCCCAGAATCGGCCTGATAGGCAATACCAAGGCCACCGCCCAGATCAAGCCGACGAATATCATGCCCCTCGGCCCGCAATTGCTGAGTCACGCTTGCCAGTTTGCGATACGCCAATTCGAAAGGTGCCAACTCCGTCAGCTGGCTACCAATATGCACATCGACACCCACCGCCTCGAGCCCGGATAAGCTGGCCGCGCGCGCGTAAACTTCAGAAGCGCGCGAAATTGGAATGCCAAATTTGTTTTCTGCCTTGCCGGTGGCAATTTTGGCGTGGGTTTTCGCATCCACATCGGGATTCACGCGCATGGTGATTGGCGCAACCGTTCCTAAAGACACTGCCACCTCATTGAGGGCTTCCAGCTCGGCTTCGCTTTCCACATTGAATTGGCGCAAACCACCGCGCAGCGCGAAAGCCATCTCATCGCGGGTTTTTCCAACCCCTGAAAATACAATCCGCTCCGGGGCAACGCCGGCGGCAATAGCGCGACGATATTCCCCCCCCGACACCACATCCATCCCAGCGCCCAACCCGGCCAGGGTTTTAATAATGGCTTGGTTCGATGCAGCTTTCATCGCAAAACAGACAAGGTGATCCATACCTTGAAGCGCCGCATCAACCGCATGGAAATGGCGGGTCAAGGTGGCGCTTGAATAAGCGTAAAATGGCGTGCCAACTTGCGCTGCTATCTCGGCCAGCGAAACCCCTTCGCCATGAAGAATACCGTTCTTATACTGAAAGTGATCCATCGTTACCCAAAGGCCTTTTATCTATGTTTATGAGCTCGATTACCCTATCGACCACGGGATGAAAAGCCTTGGCCCTGTTCTAGATTATGGCAGGGTCTGCTTGAGAAAAATAAATTCGCAAAATGGCCGGAACTTATGTTTGACAAACGCTCTAGGCTACGTCTTCTAGGTGGACACCGTTACAGGACGTATCAATGCTGACCTTCGCACTTGCCGTTTTTTTACTGATCATAACCCCAGGACCTGGTGTGCTGTCCACGGCGGGCGTGGGGGCCGCCTATGGGTTTCAACCCGGACTGCGCTATGTGATGGGGCTTTTTATCGGCACAAATTTGGTGGGCTTGGCCGTGATCAGCGGTCTCGCGGCCATCGTGTTCAGCGTTCCTGTGGTTCGGGGCGTGCTGATGGCGGCCTCGCTGGCCTATTTGGTCTATTTGGCGGGTCGGATCGCGCTGGCTGGATCAAAACTGGCTTTTATCGATGCGCGCCGACGCCCCGGGGTAAAAGACGGAATACTCTTACAAATTATCAACCCCAAAGCCTATGCAGTGAACTCGGCCCTCTATTCGGGTTTTGCGTTTCTGCCCGACAACCTGCTGCTGGAAACCCTACTGAAACTGCTTATCGGCAATGCGGTCTGGTTTCCTATCCATTTGATCTGGCTTTTTGCGGGCAGCGCATTGCATCGGCTCGACCTCGCCGAGACAACGCAAAAGCGAATAAATTATGCTATGGCAGCCGCAATGATGACCGTTGTGCTGCTTGGGGTTTCCGCCGCGCTTTAAGACAATAGCGGGCGAATGCGATCAATCGCGCGCAGAATATTCTCGCTGCTATTGGCATAGGAAAACCGTACATAGCCTTCGCCAAACTGGCCGAAGCTGGTGCCGGCAACCGTGGCCACGCCCGCTTTGTCTAAAAACAAATCTTGGGTTTGCTTGGCATTTAACCCCGTGCCGCTGATATTGGGAAAAGCGTAAAACGCCCCGGCGGCATCCGCGCAGCTTACCCCCGGCAAATCATTTAACGCCTCAACGATAATTTTTCGCCGCGCATCAAATTGTGCAACCATATCATAAACGGGATCTTTGGGCCCTGTCAGCGCGGCCAGCCCTGCAAATTGCGCGGCTGCATTCACGCAAGAGTGATCATTAATGCACAACCGCGTCACTGGCTCAACCATCGCATCTGGCCAAACCGCATAGCCCATGCGCCAGCCAGTCATTGCATAGGTTTTTGACCATCCGTCCAAAACGATCAGACGGTCCCGGATTTCCGGATAAGTCAATAAACTCACGTGCTCGCGACCGTCATAGAGCATTTGACTATATATCTCATCAGAGAGAATGGCGACATGGGGATGTGCGGCAAGCCCCGCAACCAATTTATCAATCTCTGCCTTTGGGGTGACTCCACCGGTTGGGTTGGCGGGGCTGTTTATGATGATCAAGCGGGTTTTATCGGTGATTTGAGACAAAACCGTTTCCGCATCAAACGCAAAGCCATTTTCTTCCAACAAAGCCATTGGAACCGGCGTGGCGCCGCTATAGCGAATAACCGATTCATAGATGGGAAAGCCCGGGTTTGGATAAATAATTTCAGCCCCTGCCTGACCAAACATCAAAACCGCAAAAAACATCGTGGGTTTTCCACCGGGTACGATAATCACGTTATCCGGGTGAACCGCAGCCCCATGACGCTGCTCTAAATCCTCTGCCACCGCTGCCCGCAATTGCGGCAAGCCATTGGCCGGCGTGTAGCCGTGATGTCCGTCCTGCAAGGCTTTTATACCCGCATCGACAATATGCTGCGGGGTGCGAAAATCTGGCTGACCAATTCCCAGGTTGATAATATCCCGTCCCTCGGCCGCCAGTTTTTGAGCGCGCGCCAGAACCACAAAGGCTGATTCTGTGCCAAGCCGAGAAATACTATCGGCAAATTTCAATTGTGTCATTCGATGTCCTTTCGCATGCGTAGCCGCATAAAAAAATAAAACGGCAATCCGCATCCCAACCCGATACATAAGATGAGAGGAATACTGACGAGCCCTGAAAAGTTGCGCCTTTGAAAGGCCTCAAACACGATCCAAACGACCAAAGCGACGGCGGCAACGGTTAAATCCCACGCCAAGCCCGCGCTGGCCTCCGTTAGGAAAAAAGCTGATATCAAATCGCCAAGACCGCCCTCATTTTGGGCCATCCAAGAGGTGAAATAATACATCGGATGCACAGCGCCCCAAACCGCCAAGCCCAAAAACACCCACGAGATTCGCCGCATTTATTTCACGTCTTCCGTTTTTGGAGGCATGGGCGGACCATCGGCGCCACATCCGATCAATCCAACCATACAGATCACTGAAAACACGACCCAAACCAATCTCATGCTTCCAGCTCCTGTTTCCACCGCAGGATCTGCGCGCGCACCTGCGCAGGCGCAGTGCCGCCGTAAGAGATGCGCGAGGCAACCGAATTCTCTACGCCCAAGACATCATAAACCTCTTTGGTGATCGCGGGATCCACAGAGTGCATCTGCGTCAGGCTTAAATCTTGTAGCTCGCATTTTTCCGCCTCGGCCAGCGCCACCAAACTGCCCGTGACATGATGCGCATCACGAAACGGCATGTTTAAACTGCGCACCAGCCAATCTGCCAGATCGGTGGCGGTTGAAAACCCGGCCCCGGCGGCGGCGCAAAGGGCAGCTTTATTGGCCTGCAGATCGGCCACCATGCCCTGCATCGCGGCCAAAGCCAGCAGCAGGTTATCGGCGGCGTCAAACACTTGCTCTTTGTCTTCTTGCATATCCTTTGAATAGGCCAAAGGCAGGCCCTTCATCACCAGCATCAATGCGACATTGGCGCCAAAAATACGCCCGATCTTGGCGCGGATCAATTCAGCTGCATCGGGATTTTTCTTCTGCGGCATGATAGAAGATCCGGTTGAGAACCGATCCGACAAGCTGACAAAACGAAATTGCGCGGACGACCAGATTACAAGCTCTTCTGCAAAACGGCTGAGATGCATCGCGCAGATACTCGCCAAGCCCAGAAATTCCAACGCAAAGTCACGATCACTGACCGCATCTAAGGAATTGGCGGCCGGGCGATCAAAGCCAAGCGCTGCGGCGGTGCTATTGCGATCGATCGGAAACGATGTTCCGGCCAAGGCGGCAGCCCCTAATGGACATTCAGACATGCGCTTGCGGGCATCGCGCAGGCGGCTTAAATCGCGCCCAAACATTTCGACATAGGCCATCATGTGATGCCCCCAGGTCACGGGCTGCGCGGTTTGCAGATGCGTAAACCCCGGCATTACCCAGTCCGCGCCGTGTTCTGCTTGCGCGATGAGCGCATGAATCAAACCCGTTAAAGCAACCTCACACGCGTCTAATTGGTCACGCACCCAAAGTTTGAAATCAGTTGCAACCTGATCATTGCGCGAGCGCGCCGTGTGCAGCCGGCTGGCAGGTTCTCCCACCAGATCTTTCAACCGCGCTTCGATATTCATGTGAATATCTTCCAGCTTACTTGAAAACACAAATTTCCCGGCCTCAATCTCTGACAAAATGGTGATCAGACCTTCCTCAATCGCTTCAAAATCGCTATCACTGATGATGGATTGTGCTGCCAACATCGCGGCATGCGCGCGCGATCCGGCTATATCTTGAGTGGCAAGGCGCTGGTCAAATCCGATTGATGCATTAATTGCTTCCATAATCGCATCAGGACCGCTTGCAAAGCGGCCTCCCCACATCTGATTTGAGGACGTGTTAGACATCAATTTACCTTTCGGAGGACACATGGCATTTATTCGTTCATTCTTTGTTTATACTGCTCTTATTCTGGGTGCAAATAGCACGTTGGCCGCGGCAAATAGCACCGAGCATCTACAGGCCTTAAAGCAAGGCGATATGAAGAAATTGGTGTTGCACAAAACGCCAAAAGAAATTTCAGAGCGCGCTTTTTTAACGCAAGGCGCAGATGAGGGGCGTTTGTCAGATTTTGCCGGGCAATATGTTTTGCTGAATTTTTGGGCAACATGGTGTGCTCCTTGCCGCAAAGAAATGCCAAGCCTGTCAACCTTGCAAGCGCAGCTGGGCGATGCGCGGTTTAAAGTGGTTACCATCGCAACGGGCCGAAACGCACCAAAAGCCATGCAGGCGTTTTTTGACGCATTAGAGATCAAAAACTTGCCTCTGTATCGAGATCCGAAACAGAAACTTGCCAAAGACATGGCCGTGCTGGGGTTACCAATGACGCTGCTCATTTCACCCCAAGGCAAAGAGGTTGCGCGGCTACGAGGAGAGGCTGATTGGGCCAGTGCGCCGGCGCAGGCGCTTTTACGGGCTTGGATCCAATCGGCGCAGTAAAACGGGTTGGCAAGCTAAAATCGCGCCTTAATGAAAAAAGATCCCAACAACTGGCCGGTTTGTTGCGTTTCAAATTCAGAGCTAAGATAGGTCCAGCCAATGAAATTGCTCCAACGGCCATGTACATAATTCAAGCCAAACCGAGCACGGGCGCGATATTTAGAAGCGCGCAAAGCAGAGCCGGTTAAGAACATTGAGCCGATAACACGGGTCAAATCCACGCCTGCGCTGAGTAAAAAACCTTCTCCTGTGCCGTCTATAACGCTATAACGCTGCCCTGAAACGGGCGCTCTTGCAAAGAGTGCTTCGGACAAATCACCGAAAAATCCTGCGTCCACTCCAATTCGGATGAGGTCTTCGACCCCTGTTTGAACTTCGACAAACGAACGGATATTGGTGGAAGGAGATAGCGCGATAGGCCGCGCAACTTCTGTTAAAGTTCCAAGAATAAACTGATTGGACACTTGCGTATTTTTCACAAAATCTGACGGAAAAGGCTGATCAATTTCCGAATGGACCTTTTGCTGCAACCCCATTAGGCCGGTCTGCGGGCCCAACAATGATGCATCTACCCCAAAATTATAGGCCAAGCCGCCCGCTTGAACGTGACGGTGCAGACCAATCGACAAATGGCCCACGTAATCCCTGTCTATATCTTCCGTCAAGCCAGTCTCGTCACGGGCGTAAGACCTGTCAGGATTACGCGATAAATCTGACGGAGCAATTATTTGGCTAAACAATCTAAGTTCATTAAGCGCCTCTCTGCGCGGCAATGTCCGGCTCATTTTCGGGCTATCAAAAACACGGCTAGACACGAGCGACCCCGTGCGCCATCGATCCCTACCATCCCCAAAGAAATCATTTGTGAACAAAAGGCCATATCCAAGCAGTTTGGCTTTTTCCTTTGCTTGAATGCCCTGAGGTAACGCAAAGAAACATAGGCCCACCAGTAAAAGCTTCAAAAATACCACTTAAGACTTATCCAAATAGTTTGCTCAACATAGGGCGCCGTTACAGTTTTTAGATGATGCTCTTTTTATAAAAAAATCCTAAAATAAACAAATATTTTTGATGCATTCATTAAAGTATCTGAATGGTATTTTTTTAACTCTAACCAAATTATTTGTGTTTCAACGTTAGGAAAAAGAGTTTTTTTCTTATATAGAAATCATAAGAGAAGATTGAATGCCCTAATTTCTTCTACAATAAATTAAAGCCCGACGTCACCTGATATCCTAAATATCCAATCATAGATAGAACATCTTTTTAAATATTTAATAATTTTATAATCAGTTATTTAAATTCTACATCATAAATTGTAACAACAATTGGAGTCTAATGAATTCTCTTAAAACTTCTTTGAAATATAGTTTTGATATTTAAAATTAGAATATATCTTTCTGTTTAACCGGCAACCTCTTTGTGAATAAGCAAAAGGTTATTGACATATAAATCAATCAAGTGGTTTATTCTTTTCATTAACAATAAAAAGGAATTTTCTATGCTAGAAAATATAAATGACTACTCATTGGAAGACTTAAAAAAAATTAAAAAACAGGTCGATCAGGCTATTAACACATATAAAAGCCGTGCGATGGCAAACGCCCGTAAAGAATTAGAAAAAACGGCGAAATCATTGGGCTTTTCTTTGAGTGAAATTGTTGCAATCGCACCCGTAAAATCAAAAGTAGCCGCGAAATATGCCAATCCCGAAGATCCAAGCCAAACATGGACGGGCCGAGGTCGAAAGCCACGCTGGGTAGAGGCATATCCAAAAAGGAAACACCCTCAAAGACTTAGAGATATAGACACGGGTCAGCATTACGGCCGCCCGCAAGGTCATGGCACAAATCACGCAAAGGCTTGCGCACGTCTGTGAGAATTGGTTCATAAATGCCTATTTGCACCGGAACCCGTCAACTTCTGCTGCAATCAGATAGCGCCATGCTGATATAAGACGCCCTTCTTATCGTAAGATAGCAGACCGCTAGAAGCGCATATAATCAGCCCAAGTTCTTTTCAAGAAACTTGGTGTATTTTCGAAATATGCGCTTCGATCTTCTTCGATCAAAGGCATAATACTTGAAGTGGAGAAGATTTCGATGAAACTCTCCGTTTGTTTAGGCCGCGAACCATCTCTTGGTATTGCGTCCAGAAGCTTGAGAGCAAAGCCAAAAGAGGCTTCAGCGTCGCGTTTTAGCCGCAGCCCCGAAAACACTTCTAATGATATTTTTTTTGAAAGTCGTTTGCGCGCGCTTATCAATACCAAAGGGTGCAGAATATGCTCTGTCTCTTCAAACCTAATGGCTTTGCTTACGCTCATATCCCAAGAGCGGCTAAAACCAGCCTGTTCCAACGTTAAACCGGCGTTACGGCACAGCGCGCATCGGTTGGGCAATGCTGCGTATAGATGCGCTGCCCAAAAGGCCTCGGCAGCTGGCATTAGCTGATAGGCGCTCAATTGAAACCCATCTGAAAAACTATCAATTCGGCCTAATTTGCTGACAGCCAGAATATTTTTTTCAACAAACATCCGCCCTGTCAGGGATGCCTGATCCAGACCTAGGCCTTTTTCCTGAAAATTTATCGCGAGTCGGGTGGATAAATAACGCTCGAGATCATTGGTTATTCCAAGTACAGCCCGCCGTGTTTCACCGTGCGCCGATAGGCCCCAAAAATACGTTTGTGGCAGCGGGTGTATTTCAAATGTATTCAAGCGCGATATATCGCTTAGATACGCCAAAGCATTGCCGTCTTGATACCTTTGCGCTGATTTATACGCCGCATAGGGAATTTCTATTTGGCTTAAACTCAAGCGTCGGTTGACATGCTGAACCCGAAAACTGCGCAAATTCGTCCGCTCAGATGTCAAACTGTTCAGAACTGCAGGAAGATCCTCTGCTTGGGCTAAATTCATCCGAGAAACCACTTGGCTGCGCAGGCTGTTTAAAGACCCCTCATCGCGCAGCAACTGTTCTAAAATTTTATGCTTAGCAATGCGTTCGGGCTGCGCCCGCTCGGCCACGTGGATGGCAAAATCCTGACCACTTTCGTGATGAAATATATGGCTTTGTACCATACATGCATATATTGAGTTTCCAGCAACGGGCTGATCATGCCAAGTGAAAAAATATCCATTTTTCTGCGTCAGCACAATTGACGCAGCCGAGTTTGAAAGCGCGCTCTGCAGCGCTTTTATATCATCCCCGACCGGCGCCGTGACAATCTTTTTTAAGATGGGGCGCCCCTCGCCAGAAAGCTCATAAACCTCGATAAGCGCACCATATTGCCCAGAGGAGGTCAGCTCATTCGGGTCCTCAACGATCACCCGAATATCATTTGCCGAGATTTCAACCAACGATTTAGAAGGCGCGTTTATCCCTAGGGTGATAATGTCCCGTTCTGCCATAGCGCCTTGAAGATCACAAGCAGACCAGCCGGGCGATGCAAGCGCAAACATCACCGTGATCAAAAAAACAACCGCCTTGCACATAAGAAAAACGCTTTGCGATCCGGCGTTAATATTGACGTTTTTCCTCACCGAACCGCGTTGATCGCCAGTACGGATGTTGCGATATTGCTTAAAATATCGGACACCACGCGGCTAAGCCCCAATGGGCTCAATTTATCGACCTTCGGCGGCACGATCAGCACCGCACCCGGTGGAATAATCACATTTGCGCTATCAATCTCTCCAATTGGCTCGCTTTGCCCATTGGGCAATACCATGTAAACATTCTTACTATCGGCAATCTTGCTGGTTCCACCCGCTTCGGAAATATAATTTCGCGGCGTTTTATAAGGGGCATAGACTGCAGAAACCTCATTATAGACGCTGCCGATCACGCTTACGTGAGATGGGCGCTTGGGAATGAAAAGGGAATCCCCATCTTCTAAGAAAACTGGGTTTTCTCCGCTTTTCAGAGCTGCATTCACAATTTGCCGCCCAGAGCCGCTTAAAGTGCGCAACTGATTGGCCAATCCAATAACGGCTGGGATCTGTTGGCTTTGCTCTGCGCTGGCATTTTGCGACAGGGAAAGAATAGATTGTTCAACTTGCCGCGCCAAGCTTAGATTTGCCCGCGTTTGCTCTTCTTTCAACGACTGCCGCGTAAGGACGGCCCCAAGCGGGTAAGCCACCTCGGTAAACCCGCCTGCGCGCTCAATGATGTCATGCAGCGTTTCATCTCGGCCGACAGTGTAGTTCCCTGGCCGTTGCACCTGCCCGTTCAGAGCCACGACACCAGACACGGCATTATTCACCAAGGCAGGGATCAGTATATCGTAATTTCCAGATAGTTTTATGGAAGCAGGGCTGACAGCTGTTAAATCGATGCGTTTGGAACGCTGAAGATCGATCTCACCGTTTCTGCTCACAACATATGTTCGCAGAATAACATTTTTAAGATCCGCATTCGGCAGCGCCCCCCCCGCAACGCGCAGAAAAAGATCCAAACTTAAATCAGCGGCCACAGGGTATTGACCTGGTTGGCGTATGGCCCCAGAGATAAACCGCCCTGCCGCACGCAACGTCTCTACAGCTTTGCTAAGATCTTCCGTTGTTTTCACCGGATTGTTTGGCAAAACAAACCGTCTTATGAATTCTTGCGTATAGAAATCTAACCTCATACTGGCTTGGGTGGAAAAGGTAGATTGTCGGCTTGCAAGAGCCCCCAAAGCAAACGATCGCGTTTCAAAAGAATATCCATCAGGCGCTTGTGTCGCCACTTCTGCATAAAGCGGGTAAATTTCGGCGGTCCGCGTTAGCTCTCGTGCCAGCCGAGTGTTAGAAAACCGGACATCCGACGGTAAAAATCCATATTGTTGCCCATTTACGAATATAACTGTTGGAGCAGAGGCGGAAATTCCGTGCGCCGCGACGGCAAGCTCACCGCCCATGTCTAATTGTGACTGCGTTTCAAAGGCAATCTGGCTGTCTAACTCGGCCCCTTGCACCTGGCCTGCGCTGGCGTTTGATTGGTTTGCCAGCGACATCGACGTTGAAGAAGCAATACCTTCTCGCGCGGTTTTGTTTTGGGTACCTGGTGCGCTTTCGAGAACAGTTTGATCAACTGAAAAGTTTTTCAAGTTTGGCAAATTCACATTCCGCAAAAATGTGGTTGTGAAAAGCTGCAGGCGTGCGCCCCTACGCAGATCGTAGCCAGAAGCCTCGGTCAACGCCTCTGAGAGCAGAAAAGCCTTTGGTTTTTGCGCCACCGCTTTTGTATCAAAGAGTAGGCTAAAGTCATAATCAATGTCTTGCGGAAACGAAAGTTGGGTGCCAAAGATATCGGCAATTGTCTGCCCCCCGCTGGCCGCCACAAAGGCCACTCGCCTGCCGTCTAAAAACACCTCGGCCGGCTCTGCAGAGACGAGCAGTTGGGAAATTCTGCCGCTCGGTTCTGTTAAAGATTGTCTCAGCAAGGTTTGATATTGGTTCAAATTCAAAATGATCAGCGTTTCTCCTGGCTGGATCAAAAACCGATCGGGAAATCGCAATGCTTTGGTCAAATTAATTGTTCTATCTGCGCCGTTTTCGCTGCGGTTTCCCGCAATAAGCGCAAAATCCATATAGACATCTGACGTTAAAGCTGCGCCGTTCCGTAACAGTTCGGCGATCGGTATAGGGTTGACAACATTCAAAGAGAACGGTTTTTCAACCGCGCCAAAAACTTTTACATCCGATTGGCTGCGGGTCTGTACGAATTGGATTTGAAGCGCTTGACCTGCCTGAACCATTTGATCTTTTCCGAAAGCAATCGGTTCAGAAGTCGGAACCCCCTGATCGTTAAAGCGCAGCAAATCCATCTTTGTGCCCGGGGCCATCAGTCTAATATTTGCCAAGCGAAACAGCTCATCTGTGGAAATCGCGGTTTGGCCAGCGGCCAATTCAAAAATCCCTGAGCGCCCAACAAATCCTGCAACCGCCACCGTGCCGCCTTGATCGCCAACATGCAAACGAGCATTGTTAACCACCAAAGGATCAACGGCTGCGTCAAGCCCCAAAAGCGACTGATAAAGATCAATAATTTGGCGGTCGCCGTTTTGAAACAGAGTGATATTTCGGGCCGAGCCCTGCGGAAGAATATCCCCCACAAGCGGCAAAATTCTGCTCACAGGCGTGTAGGCCGGCACTGCAACCGTACCAGGTTGCCCTATAGCTCCGGTAATTTGCACCGATACCAACCGCGCCGCTGAAAGGCTGACATACACGTTTGCGGACGCATCATCGACTTCCAAGATTTGCTTAATGTCACTTTGCACATCCGCGATGGAACGCCCTGCGGCAATGACAGGCAGCATTCCGGGTATAGCGATTTTTCCCTCACCATCAACTATGGCCTCTTTATCTGTGCTGCTTAATCCGCGGATTGAAATGGCAAGAACATCGCCTGCAGCTAGGCGGTAATCTGAGCCTAAAGAGTTGAAAAAGAGCAACTCATCAGCAGGATCATCCGCAATGTTGTTTGACGTGGCGGATTTCCCTGTTCCGAACACGTCCAAACTTTCACCAGTAAGGATTTTGTAATAGGTTTCAACCATCGACGGCATTTGTGTCTTCGATTGCCCACCCAATAAATCATTCGACAGCGCTTGCCCTTGTTGGCGCCGTTGCTGGGCTTCTTCCGCCGTTAACCGCCTGTCCAGCAGTTTAACATTTTGTTCACTCGGGATTACGGGCTCTTTGGCCGTGCGCGCCTCGTTTTCTAGGTTAATGTCAAAACCCTGCCCCGAAAAGATATCCTCTAGGCTTTGCATATCGGTGCCAAATGGCAGGCCCTGCGATTGCTGTTGTAGCAACAGATCAAGCGGCGAGGTTTGCGCAGCGCCGTTCGTCGCAAAGAGAACCATTAATATGAAGCTGCGAACCAAGGACATCATGACTGTGATACTTTCTTTTCATTGCCGCCAAAGGCTTTGCGCATCAAAACAACAGCAGCCCCCAAAAACAGCCCTAACACCAAACCCAACGCCAAAACCAAGCTGCTTTTGGGCGATGTGGGCCGCAATGATTGATCCGGCCCCATCATAATTTCAACCACAAAAGGCCCTTCTCGCGTGGCCAGCATTAATTTTTGCTCCTCAGTGGCGATCAGTTTCGCCAATGCTTCGCGGTGTTCGCGCGAGCGCGCCTTAGAAATTTTCTGCTGATAGAACTGCAGCGCGTCTGACCCGGAAATCACGAAACGCTCTTTAAG
>Ga0228643_1000142_pt1 | contig 30008 bp, 51 predicted proteins | sample 55DmetaG_FD_190533 | JGI IMG/M metagenome (GOLD analysis project Ga0228643, IMG submission 190533) | Seawater microbial communities from Monterey Bay, California, United States - 55D | ecosystem: Environmental > Aquatic > Marine > Coastal | place: USA: California | collected 2016-11-08
TACCTTTTTTAAGTCTTTTATCATTCTTAATAATTGCCTTAATTTCAGATAACATAAATTCTGCTTCTGCTTCCTCTATTGCTTTTAATTCTTCTTGTAAATCTTTAATTGGTTCTTTAAAATCTGCGATTTTTTCTTTAGGTCTTTCCATTTTATCTATGAAATAACCCTCAATACTAAAACCTTTTACCTTACCTGTCTTTACGAAATTATTCCAAACCTCTGAATTGTTTACTTTAATCGCACCCATCCAAGTACCAACAGGTACATTCATTCCATACTTTCTTGACTTATCGTGTACCTCATCTTCTACTATCCAACTTTCTACAAGTGATAAACCTAATATCTCATATTCGTGTTCTAAAGTAGCTTTGTTTTGATTTCCATTCATCAAATACATTTGTGATGCTTTTACAACTGTATCTTTTGAGAAATATATATAATACTCTTCATCTCCACTTCTTCTATAAATAGGCTTGTTAGGTATTAATAAAGCACCTAATAAAATTTGTTTCTCCTTATCTACTTCTTTTAATTCTACAACATCAGAATTTAATGCAATAAAATCTTCTTCGATAGCAGGATTTTCCACAACGCTAATTGCTTCTATACCTATTTCATTATTTTGTTCGTCAAGTACTAATTCAACAATATTCATATACTTATATAGTTATTATTTATTTATTTTGTATTTTAAATAGATGCACCCTCAACTATATTCCTATCCATACTTTGTGCTGTACTTACATCATTTGCTACAACGTATGCTTTAACAGGTTCTTGTGATTGGCTTCCTATTGCATCTGCTAATTGGTTTGTATCACTTGCACCTACTACATTAAATGCAGGAGGTTGAGATACTGATGTTCTTGGAACTGAACCACCTGATGGTGCAGAAACACTTTTATTACTTGGTATTTTTGTTGATGTTATTTTCTTAACAGTTGCCAAACCTGAAACTATTGCTGCACCTGCTGCTACTGCACCTAATGCTGGACCAACAATTGGAATACCTGCTAATGATTTATAAGAAGCATTTGCACTTTGATATGTGTCTATTGTAGCTGCTGCTATTGCTGCTGCTTTACCTGCTGCACTTTCTTCTCCTAATATATTTGCTAAATTTTTAAACCCATTAGAAACTATTGCTGTTTTTTGTTGTTGTGTAAGTTTCTCCCATTGTATTTCATTTTCAGACCTTTGTTTTGTTAACTTATTTAATGCATTTGTTTTAGCCTTTTCTAATGCTTCTGTTGATAAACCTTTTTCTTTTGCTAACGCTATTAACTTATCATAATGCTCTGTTGTTTTCTGAATTTCTAATTGTCTACGTTCTTCTTCTGTAACTGCTTCAGCATCTCTTATTTGATTTTTTAAATCTGATAATTCTTTAGCATCTTTGATTTCTTTCTCTTTTTTTGCTTTGTCTTCTGCTAATTTTTCTTCATCTTTTTCTTTTTTCTTTGCTGCTGCTTCATTATCAATAGCTTTTATACGTGCTGCTTCTTCTCTTTTAGCAGATACTATTTGTGCAGATACTGTTTTTTGTTTAGTTAATCTTTGCGTTTCTAAATCAATTAATTTTGCTTTTAAATTAGCTTCTTCATCTAAATCTGCTTTAGTTGATTTACCTAATGCATTTTCTGATTGTTTTGCTTTTAATCTTAAACGAGCAGCATTAATTTCTCTTTTAGTTATTTCTTCATCTATTTTTCCTGCTTCTTCTAAAAAAGCAATTCTTTCTTGTGCAGTAAATTTTTCTTTTTGTGCTGCTTTATCAAGTAAGTCTGCTCTATCTCTATTTGCTTTTGCCCTTGCAACTATTAATGCTCTTTCTGCTTTATCTGCTCTTGCTCTTTGGTCTGCTATTTGACCTGCTATTTTTGCTTCTTCTTTTAATTCTGTTACAAATGCTTTTGTTGATTTTGTTACTTTATCTAAAGTGTTTTTAACACCTGTAAAACTATCTACTAAACTACTACCTGCATTTTTAGCATCTTCTACTGCACCCTTAAAATCTCCACTAAATACTTTTTTAAATGCACTACCTAAAAAACCTAAAGTATCAATTATAGCATTAAATCTATTTGTAATATTTTCTACAATTAAATTCTTTAAATCTATTATAGCTTGTTTAGGGTTTTCAAATACAGATATTATTTTCTCGCCTAAATCTGCTAATAAGTCTAATAAGTTACCTGTAACACTACCAATAATGCCTAATATTTTAGCAAACTTATTTTGCCCCTCTTCACTTCTTGTAAATGCTTGACCTAAAGATGTAATCGCAATTAATAAAGCACCAATACCTGTACCTATAATAGCAACTCTTAAAGACTTAAAACCTGTTACTGCTGTTTTTAAAGCACCTTTTAAACCTTTGAATTTAGTTATTGCTCCACCTGTTGCTTTATCAAGTGTATTACCCATTTGAGAAGATACATCTTGTGTTTCTTTTATCTCTTTATTAGTGTTAGATATTTCTTTGTTAAGTTTTTGTACATCTTTAACACCTTTATCTGAATTAACTTCTAATTCAACCACTACTTTTTCTGCCATCTTATTTCTCTTTTTATTGCTTTGTAACTATCTTTTAATGTAACAGGTAGTTTATTTTTACCTTGTGCAATACGTATGTTTTCTGTTTCTCCGTTTGCGTATTTTAATAATTCTAATATATTCTTTATCATATTTATAAATCTGCTGTTGTTACTATTAAGTCATCACTTAATTGACTAAAATTACCTGATGTATCAACTGCATCTACATTAATTGTATATTGAGTATCAGGAATTAAACCTGTAATAGTATAACTTGTATTGCTTGTTGTTGGAGATTGTACTATATCATCTACATAAACTCTATAATAATCTATGCCTACATTATCTGTTGATGCAGTCCAGCTTATGCCTATTGCAGTTGAACCAATTAAACCATCTGATAAATTAGTTGGTTTAGTTGGAGGTGTTACATCTTGTACACTTGTTTGAGCAGTAACCTCTGTTGCACTTGCAAAAGCACTTTCATTACCACTTGTATCATAAGCAGTAACTCTTATATTATAAGAAGTACCTTGTGCTAAACTCGTTATTATATAACTGTCTTGTATTCCTAAAGTAGCATTTAACACACCATCTAAATAAACTTTATAACCTGCTAAATCTGTATCTGTATTACCTGTCCAAGATATTGATACGCTATTATAAGTTACACTATCAACTGCTAAACCTTGTACATTATTAGGAGGTGTTGTATCTTCTTCTAATGTTGAAATAACAATATCGTTTAATAACTCCATATCAGATTTACCTGTTTGTAAATTAGTGTTAATAGAATTTATTTTATAACTATTTCCATTTACTATAAACCTATCCGATAAATTGAATTTCAATAATATATTTAAAGGTAAATAAGCAGTAACTTTTGTAAGTCTGTTTGTAGGGTCAAATACACTTAAAATATAATTCTGATAATATTTTCTAAATAATGTATCTGTGAAATCTTGTGTAGCAGTATATTCATTTACCTCTACATTAAAGTTTATATTATCTTTACCTGTTGCAGGATTTAAGTAAACACTATTAGATGGTATAATATACGTTGTCAATGGTTCGTGCCCTGATGCATTAACAAAAGATATTTCTGTTGCTGATGTTTGTCTTATAGGATAAAATAATAAAGGTTTACCATAATATGGGTCTTGATTATCATCTACAAAATAACCCCATTGAACATCTATTGAATTACCTGTATTTGTATCTATTAAATGTTCGTATTTTAATTGTGAAAAAGGTGTTACAACTTTATATAGTTCTCCTGCAAGTTCTTTATCGCTACCTTTATATTCTATTTTTCCCCAAGTATTTCCAGCTAATTGTTCGTGTTGTTTAGCTAAAAGAGTTTCCGTATCTTCTGCATAAAAACTTATTTCCCTATAAGGTAAAGCTGAATTAACCTCACTTTTATTTACATCAATATATTTAGTAACATCATAAGATGTACCACTACTATAAAAAGCATTTAAAGTTTTTACAATAATAATATCATCTTCAACATAAGCAGTTAAATTAAACATCTTAAACAAACCAGTTAGAAAATCAATTATTTTCATTTCAGGTATTTGCTGTGTAATAGTAAAATCAAAAACGCTTGCGTGAGTAAAACTTCCTGTTGGATATGATGTGTTTTCAGGAGTGCTAAAAGGCTCTTGATATTCTACATACCAAGATATATTCGTAAAACTTACATCTGCTGCTGCTTGTATAAAAACTGTATAATCTGCTTGTGATAAATCTATTTGACTTTTATTGATTGTTAAGGTACTTGTAACAGTTGCACTTTGATAAACCTCTACACCATCTTTAAACACAATAACTTTATAAGGAGTAGAACCTGATGGAGTTAATGTTAAATCAACATCTCTATAATAATTAATAACACCAGATATCCTTAAAGTAGATGTATTTATCATCTGACTTTCTGTATCCTCATCAAAAACTGTTGCAGGAAAACTATCAACGATAGATTGATTAACACCATCTAAATTTTCTACATTACCTTTTTTTCTATGTAACCATAAAAATAAATTGTAATAAGGTGTATTAGTAGTATTAAAGAAGTCATCACTAAACGTAATTTCAGGATAATTAACCTGTATTGCTTCTATAATTCTATGTACTCTTAATGCATATTTTAACTCTGTATAATATACTCCGTGAGTATGTCCAGTACCACTATCATAATGTAAATTCCCACTATATTGGTCATCGTGTGAATGCCCTGTATCACTATCATAAAATAACCTTTGCGTATGTGTTATTAAAGGTGCTATAACATCAGTTGTAGTTGGGTCTACTGTTAATTTAGCTTTTACATTTGTATCGTTATAAACAAGTGTTTCGCCATTTAAGTCTGTTAATGCTTGTAATTTATCTTCGCCTAATAAATCTTTTAAAGTAACTGTATTTCCATAAAATACAATCTTATATGTATTAGGTTTATTATCCTTTAAACCAACACCCTCTAATTTAACTTTACCTTTTCTGAATGGTAAATTGTTTAATTCTATTTCTGCATCTACTTTCTTTCTTGCATCAAAAGTATTTTCAATGTGATAATTATAATAGTGTTTAAATATCTTATTATTTGTTTTTGTAGCAGGTAATGTAAAAGGTTTTGAAAAGTCTGTAAACACTTTAGAAATATCCTTTACGTTCTGAATAGACTGTGTAATAGATACAGTTTCATCATCAAATAATTCTACTCTTTGACCTTGAATGTATAATTGTAGTTTCTGCATTTACCTTACATTTTGTATGCCATCAAAAGCATATTCTACATCAATCTTATAGTCTACTAATTTATCATTAACACTTGTTTTAAATGTTAAGTTTCTTGTACTTAAATTTACAGGTTTTACAACACTATCAATTTCAACCCAAACTTTTTCAGATTGTAATAATTCTCTCATTGGCTCATTATAACTTTCATCAACATAACCAGTATTTAATGATAGTTTAAAATTTGATTGTACATTAAAGTTTCTTATCTGATGTTCTGTTTTATTATAAGCACCAAATTGATTAATTATATTAGATTGATATTTTTCAGTTGTACTATTCATTGTTTCAATAGACTTCTTAAAAAACCATATATCTTGAATAGCACCATATCTATTTATAAAACTAACTTTTACAGGTGTGTATTTACATTCTGATATTGTCTTTATTTTTATTTCTTCAATATCTCCATCTGAAATAACTCTTATTGTATCTACTTTATCTAAATCAATAGTATCATCAAATTCTGATATACAAGAATTTACTTCAAAAGTACCACCATCTTCTAAAACTCTATCTTTAAAACTATCTCTACTGCTACCAATATACTGAATAGCTGATACTGTACTTGTAGATATTGATTGGCTTTTTACAATATTATTATTTGATAAGTAAACTACCTGCGTTGCTTTATTTCTGTCAATAGGTATTTTAACATCTGCATCTTGTAATCTATAAACTACATTGTTGCTCAACAATAAACCTTTAGATGAAACTGCAATACTACCTTCTTCAAAATATCCATAACCATCAGATATGAAACCACTACCTCCTGTTGCAGTTACAAAACTATCATTAGCATCATACCAAATTAAAGTGAAATTATAACTCTTTGAATGTGTTGTAACATCATCATAGATTACATCTAAATAATCCCTTAATAATTCTGCTACCTCAAACAAAAGTCTATCACTTGTTACATTCTTATACTTCTTAATTTCATAAATAACAACATTATTTACTCTTAAAGTAAGAACAGCATAAACACCATTTGTACTTGAATTACTTATATGGAATGGACTTCTTACTAATCTTATACCCATTTTTTATTTTTTTTAAAAGCTATTGCTTTTTGTTTAAATTATCTTTTATTGTTGTTTCTAATAAGGCTTCCATATCTAAAGCAAATGATTGTACTAATTCTTTTGGTAAATTATCGAATGCTTTCTGAAATGGTTTTGTAAAGAATAAACTTGGTTTAATTCCTTTCTTATAAACACTATTAGCAATTGCAAACTGTAAACCCTTTCTACTTACAAACCTACCTTTTTTATCTCTTATTCCTTTTAACCCCTTTCTTACAACCCATTGACTAAATGCACTTGCTGGAGGTTTTTTATTCGTATATTTAAAAGGTGTGTTATATTTCTTTTCTTTACCACTTACTCCTTTATCTTGGAATATCCCATAATTCTCCATTAGAAACTCTAATTGAAAACTATTTTTAGAAACTACTACATTACTATCTAAACTATTATAAAGTTCTTTAGATGCATTCTTTTTACCTTTTGTTAAATTACTTCTACTTTGTTGAATAACGTATTTAGCAAACTTATTTAAAACCTTTTGTGTTTCTTTTAACTGCATATATTAATATCATTTTGTATAAATACATCAAAGGTACAAGCCCAGCCTGCTAACTTGTTTTCAAATCTTTCATAAAAAGGCTCACAATTAGGACTACCATCTAACTGATATAAATCACTATGTAAGTTTCCTTTTCTTAATAACATTGTCAATCTATTCAATACTGCTAATTGAGTATTTAAAACATCTTGCTCATTATCATTCCCTCTAAATATATCTATTGTAGGTTCTTTACTTTCATCTACAATATCCATTGCCATAACTGTAATGTTAAAAGATAAATATTGTTCTTCTGTAATTACATTATTTATTATTATATGGCTTAATGGAAATATAGTTTGTTTAGATAAATCTATTTCTGTTATATCTCCAGTTGTTACAGTATTAACATTTACATCATTTAATAACTGCTCTTTGATAGTTTCTGTAAGTTGGTAAAATCCTCTAATTCCTTGCATTAAATTTATTTTTTATTTGACTTGCTTCTATTTCGTTTTTCTCTTTTTCAAACGTTAAAAATAGTAAACATTCGTGCATTTTTAATTTAGTGATATGTTCAAATCTCCTAATATCTGATTGAGCGAGTGCATAAACACTTGAGTACCAACCCCATTTTGTTCCGAATTGAGATACTCTTGTAAGAGTTCCTCCTCCGTTTTGTTCAAAGAGTTCATTGTAACTTGACACAATTCGCTCCCTAAATGATAAAAAAAAAGTATAGAACCTAAAACTGCATCTAATGGCATATCTTTTAAATGCTCTGTATCTCCTGCATCATATTCTTTTATATGGTATCTATCGTTTTTTCTTATTTCTATTGGTCTATATAAAACACCCATTGCTTTATCCATATTATCCCAGTCTCCTATGTTAGTATCAAGGTCAATATATTCTCCAAAACTCATCTCATCAAGATTAGGAATAAAACCATATTCAACACCATTTAATTTAAAAGTATTTACCAAACTTGGTTTACTGTCAAACATTTTAGAAATAATATTTACTATATCTGAAACATCATTTGCTTTTATATTTCTAACATATTCAGAATTTACATTACAAAATATCTCAATCATTTTAAGAGATAGCTCTGTTTCTGTTAAATCTTTTAACTTTAAATACTTTTGGTACTGACCTAAAGTAATTTCATTTAAACTATTTGGTACTGTTAATTCTACTTTCATATAAGTATATAGTTATTTTTTAAATATTTTAGAAACTAATATAAATAAAAAACCCTTACATTTCTGTAAAGGTTTAATTAAATAGCTTATTAGGTTTTTCCTTTTATACACTATTCCAACACGTCTGTTGTTTATTTTTTAATTTTCTTTTAATGCATCTGCAATTTCATACCAGTTAACATCGTTTAAAAAGGCTAATGCATAACTTAAAGTCATTTCATTATCACATTGTAATTCTAAATATTCCTCAACCATTTCTTTACATTCTTCAGCATCTAACTGTCTTTCTTCTCCATCAAAGTTTTCTAACATTATTCTCCAAGTTGAGTAATTTGTCCATCCGTTGTAAGTTGTTTTTGTATTTGTCATAATATCCTTTGTTTTTAATTATACTAAAAATATAAAACAAATATACAAATAATTATTTAATAATTAACAAAAAAAGTTAATTATTTTTATATAATAGCATATTTACCAAAGTTTGGTTTGCTTAAAACAGAATAAGTTGCATATCGAACTGCATCAATCGTATGGTTATTTTTATCTATTGGTTTGTTTATCATCTTGCCACTTCTATCTTCTTGCCATTTATAGTTCCTAAACTCTTGTATGCAATTATGACTATCTTTTTCTATATGTATTTTAAAGCGTTTTAAGAGGTCAATACCTGCGTTGATACTATCAGCACCTTTTAAACTTGGTCTTACGTTAAAACCCATTCTACGTAATTCCTCAATCAATCTTGGCTCTGCACTATCAAAGTAAATTAATTCTCTTTGTATTCCTAATTGTTTCCATTTATTAGCAATATCATAAGTAGTCATTTGTGTTTGATAAATATGTTCTTTTATGTAGAGGTTATGTTCTTTTTTATAAACAGAAACTAATGTTGTAGGGTCATTAGAATATCCTGCATCTGCTCCATAACTTATAAATTCTGCATCTACTGGTATTTGGTTTACTTCCGTATAATTAAAGATAGTAGCTTTTGAAATACCTTTTAAACCTAAACCATATATTTGCCAATACGTTTCATCTGTGTCCTTTAAACGTTCTATTTCTTCTACAATACTTTTATTTAAAAACATATTGTCTTTGTAAGTAGTAATATAAAAGTCTGCATCATCTCTTGGAATTACTTTATCGTAAATCCAATGGTACTCATCTGATGGATTAAAGTCAATTATTATTTTATCCTCTGTACGAAATATTAACTGTTGCCAATCTTCGTAATCTAATTCGTTTGCTTCATTTATAAATAACAAGTTTCTTTTTCTACCTCTTACTTTTTGTGGTTGGTCTAATGATATAAACTCAATAAGGTTTCCGTTTAGTCTATATTCGTGGTTTGATTTATTGTGTGCTTCCTCTGAATAAGATTTATATTGTTTTAGTATATCTAAAAAATCACGCATAACAGAACTACGAACTGCAGGAAATGTCTTTCTACAAATCGTAATTGTTTTGCCTGTATTCTCTAAACAATATTTAAAAATAATATAAAGCAAAATGTTATAAGTCTTTCCAGACCTCGTACCACCTTGCTCTATTGTTATCTTTTTATCTGATTGTAATAAATGTTCAAAAACTACATTAGTCTTTATCTTCACGCTTTATTATTTCTATTTGAAAGTTTGTAGGCATACCATCTGCTCCAGTTATCTCTTGTCTTTCGATGTAACCTCTTTTTTTACCTTTTGTTTTTAAATAAAATATAGTAGCACTTGTATTACCATCTTTTATTTGTTTATGTAATTGGCTTTCTGCAAAATCTAAAGTAATATTACTTATATCATCAACTTGTTTTGCAAATTCCTCATCATCTTTTAACCATTGGTAAAATGTTGTCCTACCTATTCCTACTTTCTTACAAGCAGTTGTAACAACACCTAAAGATTGTTCTAATGCTTCGAGTATTGCTTTTTTATGTTGTTCGGTTCTGTTTTGGTTTTCTTTCATATTATTTCATTTCAAATGATGCAGTTATCCTATTTTTAGAATTTGAAGTAGAACTACTATTTTTTCCGTGCAATAAACCAGTACCACCTCCTTTTAATCTTCCAAAATTTTTACACATCCATTTATTAGATTTTTTTAAAGCATATATCAAACTTGGAGCAGATGTAACTATACTATATCTGTATTTTTCTTTTTTATAAATATTACCTATTTCTTCTAAAAATTTAATACCAAATCCTGCTCCTTGATAATCTGGTAATATAACTAATCTATGTACTTTTTTAATATTTTTTACTTTTGGATGAGGTAAATGTAAAACACTTAAAAAACCAGCTATTTCATCATTTATAGTTGCTAAATAAACGTGTGCTGCGTTATTATGACTATGATTTAAATAATGGTGTTTAGCAAACATTTTCCAAATTGATTTGTCTTTTGCTTTGTATATGTTGAATTTAATTTCTGGTCTATTTTTTTTTTGCTCTTCAAAAGATTGAAAAGTCATAGTATCAGTATTAAAAACCCAATCTGGCATTAACCAATCTTCTACATCATAATGACAACCAACTGCTATAAATTGTTTATCTGTTTTTCTTACTGCTTTTTGTATTGCATAACTTCCTATTTTAGCAACATTTCTATCTACAACACTTGTAAATTCATCAAATACAAATAATTCATTATCTTCTAATATTGCTCTTGCTAAATCTACACGCATTTTTTGACCATTAGATAAAACTGAATAAGGTTTTAACCAACTTGGTGGACTTGAAAAACCAACACTATTAAATGCTTTTGTTATTTCATCAACAGAACATTCTTTAGGCATATCATCTAAAATAGTTTCTTTTGTATATTCATAAGATGTTATATATGAATTTGGAAATAATTGTTTAGCTATTGTAGTTTTTCCTGTACCTGATTTTCCTACAATTAGTCCTACTTGCCAATCATTTTCAATATCTAAATTACCTTTAAAATGTTCTGTAATAGTTTCACTTTGTAAATCAAATTTACCTATAACTGATGCTACTCTAAAACTTTTAGGTGCAGTTGTTTTTTTTACAATGTCAAAAGTCGGCATATAAATCCTTTATTTATTAATTCGTTATATAATTTTTCTTGTTCTATTTCATTTTCTAATTCAACTTCTAACCTAAAAGAACTTTCTATATTATCAGATAAATCTTTTTGTTCTATTACATCTTCTATACTATCTTCAAAAGGAACTAAATCTAAACCCCAATCTTCTAATTGATGTACATTCCATTCATTACCTAATACATCCCAATCCCATTCTCCAAAACCTACATTATCTTTTACAATAAATTCTCTTTGTTGTTGCTCTGTAAGTTCATCAGCTTTTAATATCCATACTTCTTTAAGTCCTGCTTCTTTACAAGCCTTTAAACGCATATTTCCACCAAGTACAACCATATCGCTATTTACTACGATAGGTCTTAACTTTAGCATTTCAGGAAACTCTTTTATTGATTTTACAAGTTTCTTAAATTTATAATCTTTTATAAATCTTGGATTGTTTTCGTTAGGTTTAACCTCTTGAATATTTATTAGTTGCATATTAGTATATAGTTATTTATTTATTATTTTAGTCTAACTTTAAAAATTCAGCAGATGCGTGTTCCATAAACCATTCTTGATTATCTATGTATTTATCTATTACTGCATCAATCATAACTAACTCATCTATATCAGAGTTTTTTATCTTATTTATTAAAGTTCCAATCTTCCTTAATACATTAGTAGTCATTTCTTGATTATTCAAATAAACAGTATTGTAATCATCTTGAACATAATCCTCCAGCATATTTAAAAACTTATTACCTTGTTTTTTTAGGTTATGCTTGTACTTGTTTGTGTTCTGTAAATCTTCTATTGCTTCAATAGTTAGCTGACCTAATAATACTACTTTTAAATAATCTAATTGTTTATCGTTTTTCATCTCTATTCTGTTTCTACTTTTATTGTTTCTTCTACTCTATGTAAACATCTACCAATAGTATCAAACTGCATTTCGTTTCTTCTATTTACTTTTTGTTTCTGTTCTTCTGTAAGGTTACTTAAATTATTGTAAATATCTTCTAATTGTGGTAATAATCTCAATACTGCATCTTTCTTTTCTAACTCTTTTTTTAATTCATTGTTCTTATATTCTAAATAAGCAATAGATTGTTTTGGTAGATTTAAAGCATTTCCAAAATGTAAATTCCCCTCTACTATTTCTTCTTTATCTATATAATGTATAGTATTTTTTAATGCGTGTATAACTGCAGCGTGGTCTCTACCAACATAACTACCAATAACTTCTAAACTACATTTTGTTAAATCTCTACATAATTTATAATATAATGTTCTTGCATCTATATATTCTCTTTTCCTTGTATCTTTATTAATATCTAATCCGTATTTATTATTTACGTATTCTTTTATCTTATGTAACATTTCAATATCAACCATATTCATTTCTTTTTATTTGTTATTTAATCTATTCGTAATTTTAATAAGTTATAACATTCTATATATCTTTGCTTTGCTTTTCCTTTATGTACTTCTTTAAAAAGTTCATACATCTTTTTAGTGTATTGGTAATGACTATTACAATCAGCTAAATAATTTTCTGCAAACTTCTTACCCTTTCCTTTAAAATAGTTTACATTATCTGCAGTATCTCCTATTATCATTTGCTCATAAAAATTATACAATGCCTCTTCTTCTGTAATATCATAAACTACTTTATGTTTGTAATGATAATTATACATCAAACAAGGAAACTGTTTGTAGTCTTTGTCTATTGATACTATCATAACCTCATCCCTACCAAATTCTTTAGATAAATCATACCAGTATCTTGCAACCATATCATCTGTCTCTACACCATAACCATAAATAGAATTATGTTTCTCTTTAACGTATGCGTGTACTTCATTTAATAAAGGAGGTTTCTGTTGGTTTATTCTATTAGCTTTGTACTTCTTTGTTATTAGCTTTCTAAAATTACCTAATGAACCACTAAATATAAGAACTTTGTCTATAATATAGTTTTCTTCTAAATCATTTACAATACCCATAAGTTGCTCATCAAACTTATCAGTAGCATCTGATAGTTTTTCATAATATGGACTATCATCTGGTGTTAGTCTTTTACGATAACAACTCGCAAAGATTAAACTATCTGCATCTATTAATAGTATCATAACATTGAAGAGTTATAACATCTATCACTACAATACATTTTATCTCTATCCATTAAAGCACCACATTCATAGCATTCAAATTCTTTTTCTTCTAAATAATTGTCTAAATCGTTGTCAAATACTTCCATACTATCTGTCTATTGTTTGTTTAATATATTCCTTTTGTTTATCTTCTAAATAAGCTATTTCTCTTTGCAAATAATCTAATGCTTTACGTAAGTCTTGTAATTCATCTTTCTTTTTACCTGCTCTTGATACGTACTTGAGTATGTTACCTCTGTTAAAGTTAAGAGCGTAATCTTTACATACATCTATAATATCATACCCTTTTCCGTTTTCATAATGTAATTGTGTGCTTCTCATATTTTGTTGGTTTTTACTCGCATTATTATACCCTTTTGCGTATAATGTTGGTTTTTATCATCATTTTATACCCTTTTGCGTATAATACACCACAAACACAAAATATAACATTGTATATAATTAATGCTTGTTATCTTGGTGTTTAATCTATTTTAATTATATTACTTCTATTTTACCATTTCTATAATGTTGGCATATAACACCAGTATTTAAAATAACTGTCTTAAATGGTATTAAGTTCTTTTTTTCTCTGTACTGTCTAATAATTTTACTAATTGTTTTCATAATGTTTAATTTAATGTCGGTTTGTTAATTACATTATTGATAAACTTTTATTTAATTTACCTTTTACAAGTGTATTACAATACTTTGACTGTGTTAATTCGCCGTTTTTATTAGCTTTTTTAAAAGACCTTTTAAATACTGAATAATTAACATCAGTTAAATTTTCAATATAGTTACAAGCGTAACGTTCGTACATTGAAGATGAATTTGCTAATTCAACTAATTCTTTAATCATTTCTGGCATTCTGTTTTGTAAAGTTCTCATAATATTTGTTTTATTGTTTTTAAATAAATTTTTTATTTGTTAATACTTGGTTAATCTCTTTAATTAAATCATATCTTTCTCCTACTGTATAAACCCCTTTGTAAAAGTCGTTATCAATCTGTTTAAGTGTTTCAATTAGTTCTTTCATCTTATTTTGTCATTTAATGTAGAGGTTATTTCCTAACTACCCTACAAATATAAAAAAAATATTTTAATTATAAACAATTTTTGTTAATTATTTTTATTTATGATTATTGCTTTACTTTCTTCAAGTAAATAAACAGGTTTTAAAACTTTCTTATTTCCCCACATTGTAGTTTCTGGACAATACTTATTTTCAGGTTCAGGTAGTTCTATATCATTTAACCAAAATAAATAGTTTGCCTTTGGGTCATTAACAAAGTATAAAGCAACCTTACCTGTAGCTATTAGCTTGTCGTATTTAGCTTTCTCAATCATTTTTGTATTATAGTGTTTGTTTCTAAACTTCATCTCTATAACACATTCTTTTCCTTTAGGAGTTAACCCCTCTGCATCCCAGCTTTCAGAACCATCTCCTGTCCATTTAAGTTTCCATCCATCAAAATTTAATAATGTTACTACTGCTTTTTCTAACTTATGAATTTTTTTTATCATATACTCTGTCTATGTCAGCTATCCACATTCTGTAAATCTTTCCGTTACAAGTGCAAGGCTCATTGTATTTATGGTTGTAATATTGTGCGTGTAATGTACAAAGAATTTTCCTATACTCTGGAGTTAATTTATTTGTTACATTCGCTTTGAAATCTTCCCAAGTTGCTCTATCTTCTAAAGTCATTTTACCAAAGTTTTACATCGTTTAATTTATTCTTCCTATCATCACATCCACAATCTTTTCCTGTTAGCTTACTAATCTTTTTTACAAGCCATTTAATACCTGTGTAAGTTGTTATCAGTTCTATAAAGTTTCCTAATCTCATAATAATTCTTTTAATGGTAATATAATTCCTTTACTTGCCATATTATCTCCACCTTTCTTATCTCTATCGGTGTTTAAATATTTTCTACATTTATCTTTTAAATCTTCTGTTTTGATTATGTATCTTTTATCTAAATAGATATAATATATTTCTGCTTTAGTTGTTGAGATACCACTTGGCTTACCATTACAAAAATACTCTACATAAAAGTTACCTGTGACTTGATACTGTGCATCACTCTTTACCTCTACACCTATTTCTAATTCAGGTATATAAATATCCCAATCTAAACAATAGCCATCTATTATGTATGCTTTTGGGTATTTCTTTTGAATATGTAGTAATGCTTTTTTTTCATATTCTTTACCATTCTGTAAATCCTTTTTGAATTTAGTCATCATAACAAATCATCTTTAAGTTTATTTTTTACTTTATTAAATGTATTATAAAGTGAATAGTATCCTATTTTTGTATCTCTACTTAATTCTGCAACACTCTTGCCTTTTGCTATCAATTCAAATACTTTCTTGTCATACCAGTAAACATCTTCTACTGCTCGTATATATCCATTTAAAAACTCTTCATATAGTTCCTCATATTCTAATGGGTCTATCTCTTCAAATTGTTTATCTATTTCATTTAACTCATCTAAAGAAACTTTTTTTATTTTACTATTGCTTCTTAAATAAGCTACATAAATACCTCTTAATTGTTTAAAAACATAATAGTAGTTTATTTCATTATCTTCGTACCAAATATTCTTACCCTCTTTTTCATACCTAATTAAATAAATATACATTTCCTGTACAATATCTTCTGAAATATTTTTAGGACAACCAAAAGATTTAACTATGTTAATCCAAGTTTGATGTTTCTTTGCTGCTTCTTTAATTAGGTTTGACATTTTATTTATTTTTTAAAAAGGTATTTCTTTATGTTTTGGTTGATTAGTTTTAAAATCTTCTAATGGGTCATATATATTTCCTACTACAAAAGGTAATCCAAATTGATTTACACTAAAGCTAAAAGTATCAAAAGCATATCCTCTACTTATTTTACAAGTTGCAGTTACATTGTCTTTATGTACTGTATTTTGTTCTAAACTTATTGCAGTTTCACATTTTTTATATAAGAAACTACCTAAATGACCAGTTGCTTTATCACTTCCATAGTTACTATGTATTACAGTTATTATATGACAATTATATCTTGCACTCCATTCCATTATCTTTTGAACACATAAATTACTTTCTTCTAAATTGTTTACATCACTTACAAGGTCTGCTATGCCATCTATAACAACTAATCCATTGTTATCTTTATTTTGTTCTAATATATATTCTATAAACTTAATTCTTTTTATATAACTTATAGTTCTTAAAGCATATGTTTTATAGCAACCTAAATCTTTTATTCTTGCCATATCTTCAACCCTTTTAAAAACTCTTTGCGAGTGCCAATGACCTTGTTCTGTATCAAAATGTATTAAACATCTGCCATCTCTATGACCTCTTATATCTCCACCAAAATTGTTTTTACCACTTAAATAAACACTTGCTAACAAACTTATAAAAAATGTTTTCTTTGTCTTTGGAGGTGCTTGTACAAAGCTAAAATTTCCATAAGTTCCTATTGGTATTGGTATTTTTAAATTACCATTATTTGTTTGTATTATTTTTTCTCCTAAACTTATTGCAGTTGGAGGATAGTCTAAAACCTCATCAGTTGATACACTACACTCTTTCTCTATAAGTTCCATTTCCATATTTTCTATGGTCTGCTCTTCTGTAATATCTATTGTCATTTATATTATTTTGTGTCATTAATTTTTTACTAATATATAAAAAAAAAGGTAGCTTTTACACTACCCTATTAAATTAAAATGGTAAATCAGATACTACCTCTTCTTGTACTGCTTCTTTTTGTTCTTTTTCAGCATTAACAATTTTACCATCATTCCAAACTACTTTACCATTAGCTACATAGTTTCTTGGTTTTTTAGCTTCTCTTTCTTCTGCAGTTTGTGAAACATAAACAGAAGTATTGTTTCCGTATCTTGTTTCGTCATTAACTGACATAGTTAGATTTAAATAAACTGCTCCATCTTTTCCTGCTACAAACTTTTCTTTTGGTAATTTGTCTACTCTTAAAGAGTAATTAATAATTGCACTCATAATATATAAAATTTAATTTTGGTATTGTCATTACACGCAATACCTCGTGTTTTATAATCCTACGTTAATTTTACTATCTATAACCTCTATAATGTGTCTAAAGGTACTTCTTTCTTGTTCTCCAGTCATATCCACACCATTAATAACTAATCTATAATGGTCTTTCTTTTCTGTTGGTTTTAATTCAATATTATTCATATTTATTTCTTTTTAAAACTTTCGCTTTCATCTTCTCCAAATACTCCAAGTTCATAAAACCCAGTTAATTTAAGAACTGCTCTACTCATTGCTCTTTTCTCTGCCATTTCAGCAACATACCAAGTATTTGTATTTCCATCTTTATATTCCTCTCCTTTTAATGCAGAACCAAAGGTTTCTATCATTTTACCATCTTTTACTGCTTTAGCTTTAAATACTGCAAAATTAGGCTCACATCTTATAACTTCATAGCTAACATATATTTGCTCTTTAGCTTGTATTTTATCAATACCTTGTCTTGTAATAATTGTGTAATGCTGGTGCTTAAAAAAATCTTCTTTGTCTAATTCGTACTTCTTGTACAATACTAATAATTTGTCTTTGTTCATCTTAATTAATGTTTAATTTATTTAATATTCTTAATGATAATTTTATAAATGTAATATAAAGAACTAATATAATAATAATTTCTACAATATAATTTATTATTTTATTTAATATCTTTAATATTTTTTTCATTTTAACATCTGTTTTGCAACTTGCAACTGTGCCTCTTTGAAAGCTATGCTTTCCTCTAAAAATTTTACTCTATTTTCTAATGCCTCAATTCTGTAATGTAAGTAATTTTCATAATCATTACCTTTTACTCTTTTAATATCTTCTGTGTGTGTCATAATTAATTGTCTATTGTTACTCCTAATTTTAAATAATTTCTTGTACCAATTTCTGGTATTCTAACTTGATAGTTTATTGCTATATCTGTTAAGTTGCTATCTTGTTCTAAATGGTACTCAATCTGTAATTTTAATTTTTCCCAAGCCTCGTTATTTATTTTTGCCATTATATTATATCCTTATCTGTTTCTATAAATACTGCGTGTTCTCCACAATCTGAACATATATCTGTTTCCCACAAAGGTAATGCTCCACAACAATTACTTTCCATAATTAAATATTATCTATAAATAAGTCAAAAGGACTATATACGTTAGTAAAAAATTTAATGTCAAGCCAAATACCGAAAGGTATATCTGAAACATATTCTGTATTTTCAAAACAAGTAATAATTCTATCCACAAGTTGAGGATATTCTAAATTATTCTTCTCAAAAATAATACTGTACTCTGGTTTTAGTTTTTCAATTAGTGTCATAATATTTGTCATTTAATTAATAATATGATACAAATATAAAATTTTTTTTTCAATTACAAACAATAAATGTTAATTATTTTAAATTAAGACAAAAAAAAAGAGTTCCAAACTAATGAAACTCTATTTTAAAAAGGATATTAAATATATTGGTAATTAAATGACAATTCAAATATAATATAAATATAACTATTAAATATGTTATATTAAGATAAGTTATTTACCTTGTTTGTGTATAACTCTATTAAGTCTATTAAATCTACATCACTAAATTTTTCAATACTTCTACTTTTAATTAGTAATGCATCAGCTTTATCTTCTCCTAAATACTTTGAAAATAAATACTGTTCTCCATATCTAAACACATTACAGGAACTACATTGAACTTGGCAGTTATCTTCATCCCATCTTGTAGCATAATGTTTCCTACTCATAAAATGACCAGCTTGTAAGTTTTTCCAATGGTCTCTTTTACCACAAGTAACACATTCAGATATATCATTTTTAGCATATCTTCTTCTTATATAAATACTAAATATGGTATCTAATTTTTTTACTAATGTTTTTCTACTTGCTTTTCTTGGCATTTTTTTTAAAAAGTCCCCCTGAAACTTATCTTTTATTTTTAATTTTATTTATATGTTTTTTAATATTTTTTTAAACTTATATTTATAATTATTTTTAAAACTATATATATAAAAGTAGTATTAATAAAAAATTCAAATTTATATCTTTTTTTTTAAAAAAACAAACAAAAATTAAATTATTTTTATTTTAAATATTTATCTACTATTTTTCTTGCAAAACTTCTAAAACCTAATACATCTATAACAATAGCACCTAAAACATATTTATACCAATTAGGTAATTTATCTAAATTCTCATAAGATATTCTTATATCATCTGATAAGTTAATAAAATTACTTTCTTTAAAAGCTATAATAAAAGGTGTTAATGTAGCTATAACTACAGGTATTAAAAACAAATAAGTAACAACCTCATCTTTAAATGTCTTATCTTTTTGTTGTGCAGTAATTAAGTCTATTTGATTATCACTATCTGTATTAGATAATATTCTATCAACGTTTGCCTTTGTTTGAGCCTCTAATATAGCAAAGTCTTGTTCTTGTTTTAAACGCTTTAATTTAGCTTTATTATTTAAAGCATCTTTACCTATTCCTAATAAATTACCTATTATGCTAAATATACTCATTAGTAACGAAATTGTAATTGAATAAAAAATAAATACAAATTAAGTTCTGAATAATCAAAATTTTCATCAGGTCTATAATATTGCCAACCAATCATCATAGCATCAGGTACTAAAAATATTAAGTTTATTTCCATAGTTTTATTAATAAGTCCAAATTACTTTATTACTTTTATCTAAATCCATATCTACGTGGATAAATGTATCTGCAATACCTATTCTATTAAATCCTGCCTTTATAAGAGCATCTACTATAATAAAACGAGTTCTACTATCTTTAGCACTAATATCTACAGCAAGTCCTTTTATATGGCTTGATGATGGGTTTTTAATTGATAAAGGATGTTCAGGACTTCTATAAGCAGAATTTATTTTAAAAGGTAAACCTGCAATACTTCTTGCTTTATCCAGCTTATGTAAAAAGTTAGCATCCATATTACCATCATCTATCTCTTTAAAATATTTACTCATCTTTTTTTTTATTTTTTAATTCAATAATCTTTTGAATAGTATAAACAATAGATACAATCAATAGCGTTAATTTAAGCCATTGTTCTACATTACTAAAACTAATTGTAAAAGTCAAAAAATTAATCAACGCTATTTTTATATCCTGCATCTCCATTATTAGAATTTATGTGCGTTGTAGCTTAATCCTAAAAATGAATGTACACCATCGTTATCAATATCTACTGCATAAGACTTCCAGCCATAAGGATGGTCAATAGTACCATCTTCATCAGCTTCTAAATCTTTCCATAAAACATCAACGTGCCATTTGTCAGATAATACAGGAGCAACTGTTTCGTTACCCTCTTCATCGTATTCGCCTTGTTGTAACACAATGTTACCTAAATGTACTATTGTGTGTTTATGCGTTGGGTATTCGTTACCATCTTCATCTTGTGCAGTTCCTAAAGCGTTTATTTTAGTTTCTGCTTGTTCTTTGTCAAGAAATTCGTATTTGGCTATTTTTATCATAATTTTATATTTTAATCACTTTTGGTTATAACTATTGGTTATTATATGTATAGTTTTTTTAATTTTCTTATCTTATTGTATTTCTTATGTAAAGATTTACTCTTGTTTTTATCATAGGTGTAATTGTTACCCTTATATTGTTGTTAATGCTATTGCTTCTTGGTCTGTAAAACCATTATTATAAAGTTTCCATTCTTTTATATCCATATCAATATCATAATTATCTCCTGCATTTAATATTTCAGGAGTTGTACTAAATGTTGTAGCTGATGCATTAGTAACTGTTGATACTTCTACTCCATTACAAAAAACTTTTAATGTAGTCCCTGTTTTTGTATATAATAATTTTCTTCTTAATCCAAAATCTTGTTCTGATATTGAAGGCGTCATATCAACATTTACTCCTGATACACCTCTATATCTAAACTCGTGTGTATTTGAATTTGGAAATTGTATCATATAAAAATTAGCGTTAACATTATCTCTAAAACCTAATTGATTTCTAAAACCTGCTGAATTTCCATTAGGTAACTGATAATCAACAAACATAGCCATATCTGTTAAACCTGACATTAAAGAATTAGTATTATTAACTACTTCAGCCACTCTCGTTCCAATACTCCCTTGCGTTGGTATGTACGAAGTAGCATAGCTTCCTGCTTCTACTTGTGCACCCCAAATCTCTATAGCATCTCCTACTGTCTTTAAATTAATATATAATCTTCCAAAAGTAGATGTAGATGTTGCTGATGTTTCTATTCTTTTCCAACCATCATCTACACTTACTTGAAAATGGTTTTCTTCATTATTTATATTTCTTAAAACAATATCTCCACTTCCCGAAACTCTCCGAATATAAATACTATTAGTGTAAGTTTGACCCAATACAATAGAACCAAAAATAGCAACTTGATTGTTTGATGCAGTTGAAGTAACCCTATAAGCATTTGTTTTTCCTTGTGGGTCTATTGTGCTTGTAGGTACAAAATCAACACTTCTTGTTGAACTTGTATTCCAAGCAGCATTACTAAAATCTTGCGAATATAGTATAAAATTACTCCTCGTTGGCTCTAACAACAACGCTCCTTTACTATCATTTAAAAAGTCTATTCTTGGTTCGTTATTAGGTACTACTTCTATTAAACCTTGTTTATTTACTCTTGTAGCACTTGTGCTTCTTTCAAAGTTAAAAGGTAAAGGTTTAAAGTTTCCGTTTTCGTCATTGTATGCTAACGTTGAGCCTTTTTTAGTTGCCCATTGTCCATTACCAAATTTTAATGTATTTGCCATATCTATTGTATTGAATATAATTGTCCTCTTGCCATTTCACTAAATGAAGTCCAAGATGTTAATTCTTCTAAATCTGTATCTGTTAATGCTGTGTCAAAGTATTGGATTTGTTTTGTGTTTCCGTAGAAAGGTATTGCTCCCCCTGATAATGAAGTTTCCATATTGCTTAAACTCGCTGAAAAACCACTAAAGACATTATTCGTTCCAATTAAAATACCATTAACATACATTTTAACTTCATTCAGTTTATAACTTATAACTACTTTATTATAGTTTAATATATCTGTAGAAGGACTTGTTAAGGTATTACTTGCACCATTAAAAGCATTAACAGATAATACTCCACTATCTGAATAAATAGAAACTCTATTATTTGCAGAACCATCGTTAATTTCTAAAAGAGAAGTATCTGATGGTGATAAAAAATTAACCTCTCCAAATAAAACACCCTCACTATCATTAAAAGTATTTGCATCTCCTGCATTGTTACAAGTTTCTGCTGAACGTGTGGCTTGAGAACCTGAAGTTGGTATGTAACTTGTTGGAAAAGAACCACTTTCAAGCATTGCTCCGTAGATGTAAATGAAATCTCCACTTGATGATAATGGTAATGAAATATCAACGTGATTAATACTTGGAGTTGATGTAACTTCAAATCTCTGCCACTCATCAGTTAAAGTAAAAGTTGGTGCAATTTCATCTCCTATATCTAAAGTTAATTTATCGTAATTACCTTTTTTAGCATAAATTGAAAAAGTATGTTCGATACCTATAATTGGAGATGTTATTTGTCTGAATAGAGTAGTATTAGTACCTCTTGTTACTTTTGTTCCATTTAAAGTTCCGTTTGGAGAGATAATATTATTTAATTCAACAGTTGGGCTACCTATATTCGTCCATTGAGTAAAATCTTCTGAATAAGGCAGCAAATTTGCACTTTCAGGTTCTAACAACAAACTCGGACATCCACTTACAACACCATCAATTAAAGGATAGTTTAGTCTTGGTACATTACTTGCTACTGTTTCTATTAAGCCATCTTTGTTTATACGAGTGGCACTCCCACTTCTTGAAAAGTCAAAGTCGCCAACTCCATCACTTGGTAAAACAGAGTATAAATCTCCTGAAGAAGCTCCTCCTTTATACCCTGATGGTATCATACATAATTTTGGTTTTACTGCCATATCTTTATTTTATTACGTTTATACACATTGAGTTTTCTATAACACCACCATCTGCAATTACTCTTTCTACAAAATCTTTTCTTACTTTATTATTGTAGTAAACAATACCCCAAAAAATACTGTTTATTACTCCAATACCCCAATAGGTTGTATTATATATTTTTCCCCAATTTATCATTCTTATCTTTTTTATCAGTTAAATATTTTTCTAACTTTATTATGTTAGATTGTTTTGGTTTATATGTTATTTTCATTATATACATAAAGTTAATAATAAAGATAATGTTAGCACCCATCCGTTAAACAAATCATTTGTATCAGGACTAATATCCTCATTGTTATTACTATTGTATTCAGGGAAATCTTCTTCGTGAAAATTAATATAATCTATAAATCTTCTTGTATAATACTCTGCAAAGTTTCTCTGTTTCTGTACTAAATAATCTACTTCTTCTTTAGATACACCATCTGCATTTTCTGAATTGTGTTTACTAATACCACCATTCTTTATTTGATATGCTGCAAAAGGTAAGTACTCCATCATAGCATAATGTATCAACATAGGTTGTACGTAATCTTCTACTAATGATAAATAGTTTCCTGTTAATGTACCTGCTAATATATCTGCACTTATTTTATTGTATAAATCAGTACCTAAATAATTTTGTATATTTATTTGTTGTGCTACTTTAATAAACTGTATGAACTTATCCGTATCTGTGTTACCATCAAGAATACTATTCTTTACTAAATCCGTTCTATTTATAAATAATGCCGTTGCCATATCTTAAACGTATTGAAAATTTGTTTTGTTCTTATTCTGACCTCCAACTTGTGCTTTAAAAGCAGACATCTTATATTTATTTTGAGATTTAAAAGCCATACTTAATGATTGATAAAATATACCTGTTTCTTTATTTAAAACTAATTTAGCATTTGGATTTTTACCACCTTTCATTGCATTAGAACCTTTATCAAATCTATTAGGATTATGATTATATTCTACATCACTTAAAACCCAAACAAAACCACCTGCAGTTTTTAATTTACCATTAACACAATCTCTTATTGTTTGTCTTGCAATATCTGATTGTTTTGATGCTTCTGATATACTTCTATATGATTTAATAAATTCTCCTTTAGAATTGTATTGAGAAACAGACTTCATATTTTTTCTGTTTTTTTCTACCATAATTTTAGTTCGAGCATCATTCCAATTATTACAACCATCTCCACCATCAGTTAAATTAACTAAATTACCTTTATGTAAATCTTTTCTACCTAACTCGCTAATAAGAAACATTTCTAATTCATAAGCATCTTCTACACTTAAATTCTTTGATACAATTTCAGTATAATATCCGTGTTTTCTAACAACATTATTCCAATAATTATTTCTATTGGTTTTATCTTTAACTCTACTTTTATTACCCATACCAACATAAAATATGGTATTATCATCTGCTTTTCTATGTATGTAGACTACTTTACTCATATCTTATTATTTGTTATATGCTCCTCCATTTGGCATATCATTTGGCATCATAGATACCTCTTTTGGATTTCTAACTCTATAACCCTCTTTCTCTGCTCTATTAGTAGATGTTTTAGGTGCATTAGGACTTTTAGTATCTATTGATTTTGTTTTACTTCTAAAAGTAACTCTACTCCATTTATGCTTACACCAAACAGAACCTTTATATTTCCAAATAGAATAAGTATCAGCACCATCAATTCCAAAACCTGCATTTACAGGAATTTCCCCCATTCTTATAATATCCTCTTTTCTATATAATTTATTTGCTGCCATCATTTTTTTACAAAAAACTCTTTGCGGAAATTTGCTTCCTGTATATCTATATCTTACTTTAAAATATGTTTCTCCTATTTTTTTGTCTTGTTCACTACTTGCATTTGGTCTTGCAGTTCCTGTACTTGCAAAATTTAATATTTTAGATAATAAACTTAACTTTTCTTTATTTAATTCATTTATCTGCTTATCAAGTTCTTCTTCTGTTTCATAATCAACATCAACCTCTTCTATCATCTCCCAATCATCTAAATCTTCATCTGCAGACTTTATTAATTCATCAGCAGCATTATCTATCTTTTGAGATAAATCTTTACTTAAATGTACACAATTACAATCCTCGTTTTCCTTTGATAACTTTACACCAGTTTCTTCTTCTCTTGTTTCTCCATCTACTACATTATCTAATTCTTTAAATTCTAAAGGTTGTAAAGTCTTAAAATATAGATTTAAGCTAATATCATTGTAAGCTAATATATCATCAAAGGCATTTATTAAAAGTGTCTGAAATGGTCTAATAACTGTATTATCCATTAATAAAGATGCAGTTTTTAACTCATCTGCATTGTTACCTAAACCACTACTGTCTTTTACACCTAATAACATAGGAGAAACAACTCTGTGAGCAACCATAATTTTACGCATACTTTCATCTGATAAGAATTGGTATTGATTATGTGCATCACTTAATTGTATTGGCTCTATACTTGCAGCAGTATTTGCATCATCATTAAACGATAAAATAAATTTACCACTATTAGAACTACCACTGAACTTTTGATATATTCTATTTTCTATTAATTGTCTTTGTTCAGGGTCTGGAGTACCATTATTAAAATTGATTAACATACTTGGTGCTAATCCATTCATAATATTATTTAAATGGTAATTAGATATTTCTTCTTCTAACTCTGCATATTGTAACCCACCTTGATAATCTACTGGAGAATAATATTTAAAACCTGCTTTATATGGTTTTACATAATAAATCTGTATTGGGTCGTTACCATAACCAAATGCTTGTATTCTTTTTAAAGTATCATTCTTTTTATAGTTTGCCCAATCAGGATGCATATAGTATGCTTCAATTTCTCCTTTTTCGTTACATTTTTCTGCTCTTAATGTTTGTACAGGTATATGCTCTACTCTTGCAATACTTTTTCTGTCTTTAGAATAAATAACTTGCATAGCACAGTTTCCCATTAATTTTAAATCAGATGATAATCTTCTTACACAATCATCGTGAAATAAAGTCATCATTTTAGCATAAGCTTCAGGTTTTCTATTGCTATCAGTTGCATCTAAACCTTTACCGAATATCATTTCTGACATTCCATTAATAATAGCATTATTTGTTGCACTACCATTATACCTATCAATCAAAAACTGAAAGTAATTATTATCTTCTCCATAAGAAACAAAACTATCTGTTTTAGTTTCCTTTATCTCTGGACTTGTATAGGTTGATAAATTTAAAACTCTTAAATCATTCATATTATAATACTATATAATCGTTATTACCTGCTTTGCTAACATATTCATCCTTGTTAACAGAATAATAACTGTTTGTATCTTGGTTAATAGTTTGGTCTGTACAAAATATTTTATCTCTATAAATAATATCTAAATCAGATGTATTTATTAAGTTCTCTGCATCTAAAAAGTTAAACAAACAAGTATTGTTTTCAAATACACCACCACTTGCAATAACTCTGTCTTTAAAAGTACCATAGTCTCCTCTTATTTCATAAATCTTTAAATCGTAAAAATGACCCTCTTTTAAAGTAAATACGTTTGTTATTTCTAAATAATCTTTAATAATTACAGAACTTGGTAATATTAAATAAACTTCATCATTCGTACTATCATCTCTTAATCTCATTGTTATAGATGTAGTATAAATTCTTGGTATTACCTTAATGGTTTGTGAATTTGAACTTGTACTTAATATCTTCATATTTTTTCTATATTAGTATATAGTAATAAATTCTATTTTTTGTGTGTATTAATAAAATAAAAAAAAAGGTATCCGTTAAGATACCCTTTTAAAAACCTAAATAGAAAAATTATTATGCAGTTGGGTCTATTTGTGTAGCTGATGCATCTGCAGTAATTACAGCAGGTACAACAAAATAAGGAGGTGCAGTTTCTTGTGCTACTATCGTTAAAGAGTAACCACTTAAATCTCCCATTGCTGCTCCAGTAGTAATAGAACCACCTGTAACCTCTGCACCGTGTTCTAATCCTAATAAGAAATAATTTCCATTATAATCTTCTACAACTGCGTGAGGTCTTGCGTGTGCAATTAATTTTAATTCCTCTTGTGTTGCTTTGTCTTGAAAAGTTAAAGACATAGTTAATGTACTTTCATAGAAAGTTGTACCATTTTCTCTTGATGAGTTAATAGCAGTTTCTAAAGCAGAACTACCTTTTACATCAAACTGAAACCAAGATGGAGTACCTGCAAATGCAGTAATTTCTCCTGAAGATATAGTAGCATCTCCTAAAGTTCCATAATCAGCAAAATAAATAGTTTTAATACCACCTACTGCTGACTTACAAGGTACTTTTCTACCTGTTGTTAATGAACAAGCCATATTTTTATATTGTTTTAAATAAAAAAGGTAGGTGTGCATTAAGCATACCCACCTCTTTAATGATTATTAATTAATTTATTATGAATAAAGAACGATATCTCCACCGAATACGTGTTGTACTCCTGCAGTAAATCTCATAATTATTCTTACATTTTGTGAACCATCGATGTCTGACATATCAATTACTTTCACTTCGTTTTGGTCATTTAAGATACCAGTACCGAAATATAAGTTTGATTTTTGTGCAGCTACCATAGTGTTATCAGCTAATCCTTTAGCAACAAAGATGTTGATACCATCAAAAGATAATTCTCCACCATTGTACCATTGAGTTCCTTTGTTATCAGAACCATTTGCTCCGATAGTTGCAGCAAACCCTCCTAATGCTCTAATGTATGCTCTTGCTACATTTGAAGAAACATATAATGTTAAATCTTCTTGTCCGTAAACTGCAGTTGGAATAGCATCTACTACTTTACCCATTTCAGCAATAACGTTTGCAGCAGTTACAGTTCCTGCAACTACATCAATTACATCTGCATCAGCAGTTAACTTTGCAGTAAATCCATCAAATTCTCCACTATTTGCAGTTGCTCCACTCCAAATGTTTTTCTCTGTCTTATCAGCTACTTTTGCAGCAACGTGAGAAATTACAAATTCAGCGAAAGATGGTGCTAAATTATCAAATGCAGAATAACCCATTTGTGCAGCCTCCCAAGAATTATGTAGTTCTTTTTTACATAATTGTAAGTTTACTTGAAATTCTTCAGGTTGTAAAACTGCTTCTGTTAAAGTTAAAGTTCCTTGATTAGTTACAAAGTCACAAGACGCATCTTTTACGATGTCATCAGTTGCTCCTTTTTGAATTACACTTTTAAATTTTACGTTTGGTAAAATAGAAATCGCACCACTATCTAAAGTAGATGCAGATAATAATGCAGCAGCAATATACTTGCCTGAAAATTCGCCTGCATAAGTTGATGTTAAAGATACACTCATTTTTATTTAATTTATTTTTGATTAAAGTTTATTTATTTTGCTCATTACTCTATCTAATGTAGACATCTTTCTTTTAGATGCTATATTAAATTTTACTTCTGTTTTAGAAACCTCTACATTTGTATTAATCGGTTCAGCAGCAGGTTCTGATAATTCTTGTTTTACTTCTTCTGGAATTTCATTAACCACATCAGAAGATAACTCTTGTTTTACCTCTTCACTCATTTCTTCTTTTTCTTCTTTAGGCTCTAACATTGCTTTGATTTCTTCAATCATTGATTTAACCTCTGCAAGTTCTTCTTTAGTAGCATAACCCATTTCTTCTTTCTTTTCTTCTTCTGCTTCTACTTCGATTTCTTCTTCTTCGTTGTTTTCAGATTTCATCTCTTTGATTAAACCCTCTTCTTCTACAACTAAAATTTGTCCGTTTTCTAAAACATACTCTCCAACAGGTAAAGCAATTCTATCTTCTTCGTTTACGATAAAAACTTCATTACCTACTTCAAAAGCATCTGCTTCTAAAACAGTTCCGTTTTCTAAATTCATTTGCTCAAGTTTTACTTCCACTCCTAAAAGAGTTTTTACTTGATTTAACATTTCACTTGGTTTCATATAATTATATAGTATTAAAAAAATTAATTTGTATTTTCGTTTATATTGTAGTAGATGTTCTACCTATTCCTTGTGCTTGTAAACTACCATCACAACACTTTTTTGAGTATTTACCATTCTTACACAAACAACCTCTTTTGCTTGCTTTAGGACTTGTTCTACTTGGTGTGCTATTGTTATTTTTTCTCATTCTGTTTAATTTTATTTTCTGCCCAAGTTTTAGCTGACTTACCACCCCACAATAAATAAGATATATAACCACAAGCCTCTGTATCTCCTGTCTTATAATATTCTTCTGCTCTACTTAAATAAGAAAACATACGTTTTATAGTTTCCATACTTACTGGCTTTCTATCTGCTAATTGTTGTGCTCTTACTTTACCTACTTGTGTAGCACACTTATTATTTACCTTTTTATTTAATTCAATACCTCTTTTAGCATTGTTACTTACAGATTGAGGATAATCTGAAAAACTTTCCATTTCTGTTCTTTTACCTTTTTTAAGTCTTTTATCATTCTTAATAATTGCCTTAATTTCAGATAACATAAATTCTGCTTCTGCTTCCTCTATTGCTTTTAATTCTTCTTGTAAATCTTTAATTGGTTCTTTAAAATCTGTGATTTTTTCTTTAGGTCTTTCCATTT
>Ga0228643_1000152_pt1 | contig 28519 bp, 25 predicted proteins | sample 55DmetaG_FD_190533 | JGI IMG/M metagenome (GOLD analysis project Ga0228643, IMG submission 190533) | Seawater microbial communities from Monterey Bay, California, United States - 55D | ecosystem: Environmental > Aquatic > Marine > Coastal | place: USA: California | collected 2016-11-08
GATTGCTCCAATATTTTTTAACACTGCAGAAGATTCTGGGGCGCTTCCAATACAGTGCGATGTTTCTGAACTGAATATGGGGGATGAAATTACAATATTTCCATATGAGGGGGTTATTAAAGATGCCTCTGGAAAAGTTGTCTCAAAGTTTGATCTTGCTCCAAGCACGATGCCAGATGAAGTCAGGGCAGGCGGCAGGATTCCTCTTATTATTGGTAGAGGTCTCACCGACAAAACGAGATCTGAACTAGGGCTTGATGTCAGTGATGTCTTTCTTCGTCCGGTTGACCCAAAGAATAGCGAATTAGGATTTACCTTGGCTCAAAAAATTGTGGGTAAAGCTTGTGGCGTTAAGGGTATTCGACCTGGAACGTACTGTGAGCCCCGAATGAGCACCGTTGGATCGCAAGACACAACAGGCGCAATGACTCGTGATGAACTAAAAGAGTTAGCCTGTTTAGGGTTTTCAGCAGACCTTGTGATGCAGAGTTTTTGTCATACAGCTGCTTATCCAAAACCGATTGACCTAGAACTTCAACATACACTTCCAGATTTTATGCATTCCCGGGGTGGCGTCTCTCTCAAACCTGGGGACGGCATTATTCACTCGTGGCTGAATCGTATGCTTCTTCCTGACTCAGTTGGCACTGGCGGAGATTCACACACACGCTTCCCAATAGGAATTAGCTTTCCAGCGGGCTCTGGACTCGTCGCATTTGGAGCGTCCATTGGCGTACTGCCTCTTGACATGCCTGAGTCTGTGTTAGTCAGATTCAAAGGTGAAATGCAGCCGGGAATTACTCTAAGAGATCTGGTCAATGCAATTCCTTATGTTGCTATCCAAAAAGGACTACTTACTGTTGATAAATCCAACAAAAAGAATATTTTCTCTGGCCGCGTTCTGGAAATTGAAGGGCTCGGTGACCTTAAGGTTGAACAAGCCTTTGAACTTGCAGATGCTACTGCTGAGCGTTCAGCTAATGGCTGCACTGTCAAACTAAATAAAGAGCCTATTCAGGAATACCTCAACTCAAACATTACACTTCTTGGCTCTATGATTGACTCTGGCTATGACGATAAAAAAACAATAGCAAAGAGGATCCAGGACATGAAAAAATGGCTTGATAATCCAGAGCTTCTTGAGGCTGATGAAGATTGCGAGTATGCAGAAGTTATTGAAATAGATCTAGCAGAAATTAAAGAGCCTATATTGGCATGTCCTAATGATCCAGATGATGTCAGACTTCTTTCATCAGTAGCCAAAACCTCTATCGATGAAGTCTTTATTGGGTCTTGTATGACTAACATTGGGCACTTTAGAGCAGCAGCTCAGCTTCTCAAAGATAAATCTGAGCTGAATACTGTTTTGTGGGTAGTACCGCCCACAAGGATGGATGAAAAACAGTTAAGGGCAGAAGGAATTTATGAGACATTTGAGCGCCTGACAGACAGAACTGAGGTCCCTGGCTGCTCCCTCTGTATGGGTAATCAAGCTAGGGTAGAAGAAGGTGCATCAGTTGTATCTACGTCCACAAGGAACTTCCCAAATAGGCTCGGTGACAACAGTGACGTTTTCTTGGCTTCTGCAGAGGTTGCTGCCATCTCAGCAAAATTAGGCTACATTCCTACACCTGAGGAGTACCTATCGTTAATGAAAGATATTGAGCCTTTGTCTGGTGAAATTTATCAATACCTAAACTTTGATCAGATTGCAGATTATCAAGAGTCTTCATCTAATATTGCACTCGAAGTAATTCTCCAAAGCTAAATAATAGGTAATAAAAAAGCCGCGTAAAGCGGCTTTTTTTAAATCCTATCTTATAACTACTTGATCTTGGCTTCCTTATACATCACGTGCTTTCTAACGACGGGATCGAATTTTTTTACCTCAACCTTCTCAGGATGAATTCTTTTATTTTTTGTTGTAGTGTAGTAGTGACCAGTGTCAGCTGAAGAAACTAGTTTAATTTTCTCTCTCATAAATTACTCCTTATACCTTTTCGCCGCGACCACGGATCTCTTCTAAAACAGCATCAATACCCTTCTTGTCAATGACACGAAGGCCACGTGCTGATAATTTAAGCTTAACAAAGCGGTTTTCAGCTTCAACCCAAAAACGGTGTGTATGAAGGTTTGGATAAAAACGGCGACGCGTTTTATTGTTAGCATGCGAAACGTTATTTCCGCTTATTGGTCTCTTACCAGTTACTTGACATACTTTAGACATTACGACTACCTAATGAATTTCTAAAAAGTGAGAATTATACGCAAAAAAATGTAGTTTTTTTAAATAAATTTTATATACTTTATGCATAAAAACGGTATCATACCAATCTTTTGGAGGGATGGCAGAGCGGTTGAATGCACTGGTCTTGAAAACCAGCAAGGGCTAATACCCTTCCAGGGTTCGAATCCCTGTCCCTCCACCATTAAATGCCTCTTTTTTTATCCATCCTCATTTTAACAATTACAAACTACCTCATCCCTTGAGTGGTTTGTGAAAAATAAGAAAAATTAATAGATATGACAATAAATTACAAAGCAATTCTCTTCGGATCTATAGGAACAATAGTTGAAACTTCTGAGCTTCAGCTCAAATCCTTTAATCAAGCTTTTTCTGAAGCAGGCCTTGACTGGAATTGGTCAATTGAAGAATATCAAACAATGCTCAAAAAGTCTGGTGGACGAAATCGTATCAATGATTTTGCAAATCAAGTTGGAATCGAGGTCAATGCTGATGAACTTCATCTAAGAAAAACTGAGATCTTTGACAGCTTGATGAGTGATGAAAAAATCTCACTTCGTTCTGGAGTATCTCACTTGATTAATTATGCTCATGAAAATAGTATTCATTTAGCATTCGTGACTAGCACTTCCCAGGCCAACATTGATGCTATGTTCTTTGCGCTTGATAATCAAATTAAAAAAAGTGACTTTAGCTTCATAGGAAATGACAAGATTGTTTCTCAGCCTAAACCTAATTCTGAAATTTACCTTAAAGCGCTCTCTGAACTTAACTTAAGTGCAGATGAATGTATTGCAATAGAGGACACCGAAGTCAGCATGAGATCGGCAATTGACGCAAACTTGAAATGTATTGCATTTCCTGGAGCACTTGCTCATGACAACAACTTTAGTAATGCTCACCTTGTTACTGAAGATCTTTCACCAAATCTTTTATTTGAAAATCAGATTTAGCATCAAAAAAAAATCTAATAATCTATAATAGACTTGCAGCTGCAATGAAGCGGCTGTTTTTTAGCAATGTAGCTTCCAAGGAGCCAATGTCGGATATTATTCCAAGATGTCTACGGAAGATATTAATAGTTCAAGGAAGATAAAAGTGAAATTAGTTACAGCAATTTTAAGGCCCGAAAACCTAGATAAAGTTAGAGAGGCTCTTTGTGATGTCGATATTCCAGGCATGACAGTAACTGAAGTTAAAGGCTTTGGAAAACAAAAAGGTCACACGGAGTTATATCGTGGTACTGAGTTTACCGTTGAATTTGTTCACAAAGTAAAACTTGAAATCGCAATCTCAAATAAAAATTTGGATCTGCTAATTAATACAATTAGCGATATCGCTCGTTCCGGAAAAAAAGGTGATGGCAAAATCTTTGTCACTGACATCGAAAAAGTAGTTCGTATTCGCACAGGCGAAACGGACCACGACGCACTTTAGGAGAGCTCAATGAAAAAATTTATACTATTGGCTTTATTGCCAATGACGGCCTTTGCGGACGTCATAAATGGCGCCGATACTGCCTGGATCATGACATCTACTGCACTAGTCTTGTTTATGACGCTTCCAGGACTCGCACTATTCTATGGGGGACTTGTCCGCTCAAACAACATTTTATCGGTTCTGATGCAATGTTTTGCCATTGCTGGAATTGTTAGCATGTTATGGTTTATTGCTGGATACAGCCTCGCATTCTCAGGTGATAACCCATTTATAGGTAACTTATCTAACTTTATGTTAGCCCAAGTCACTATAGACAGTGTCAGTGGCTCAATTCCAGAGTCGCTCTTTGCAATGTTTCAGATGACATTTGCCGTTATAACGCCTGCCCTTATCGTGGGTGGCTTTGCAGAGAGAATGAAGTTCTCTGCTGTACTGTTATTTAGTAGCATTTGGTTATTTGTCGTTTATGCTCCAATTACTCACTGGGTATGGGGCGGCGGATGGCTTGGCGATACCCTTGATTATGCTGGCGGAACAGTCGTTCACATCACCGCAGGTGTTGCTGCTTTGGTTGCGGCTATTGTACTTGGTCCAAGACAGGAATTTCTTAAAAAGCCAATTCCACCTCACAATATGACTATGACTTTTATAGGCGCTGCAATGCTTTGGGTTGGATGGTTCGGTTTCAATGGTGGCTCTGCACTCTCTGCTGGTGGAGATGCTGCAATGGCAATCCTTGCTACTCATATCTCTGCGGCAGCAGGTGCTATGACCTGGATGTTCTATGAATGGATTAAATTTGGAAAACCAACCGCTCTTGGATCAGTAACTGGAATGGTTGCAGGTCTTGGAACCATTACTCCTGCCTCTGGCTTTGTGGGACCTGCTGGAGCCTTAGTTATTGGAATTATTGCTGGTGCTGTATGTTTCAATGCAGTCATCATGATCAAACAAAAATTCAAGATTGATGACTCTCTTGATGTCTTTCCAGTGCATGGCGTTGGAGGTATATGTGGAACAATTTTGGTTGGATTTTTTGCATCGAAAGAGCTTGGAATTTTTTCAGGCCAAGGTGGCTGGAGCCATGAAGCGATTGTGATTAGTGATCAATTACAGATTCAATTAACAGCTGTTGTGGCTACTGCAGCCTATACAGCTCTTGCGACATTCGTGATTCTTAAAATTGTTGATGTTGTAACTGGATTAAGAGTGGATTCACAGACTGAAACCCAAGGTCTTGACCTTGATAGCCATGGAGAAACGGGTTACAACCTTTAACTCTAGACTCTTAATTAAAGAAACTAAAAGCCGGCAATTGCCGGCTTTTTTCAACAAAAAAATTTAATGAAACAATAAAAAACCTATAATAAAATTTCCTTGAAAAATTCATTACTTATTTATGCGCTTTAAATCCATTTATAAAAATAAATTAAATCATTTTTTAACTCTAGTTCTCATGTCTTTATCAATTCTCGCATTCAATACAAAGACTTTTGCAGATGAGGAGACTCTCTCTTATCCATTTAATGCTGACAGTGGGAGGTACTGGCAATATGTCAGCGATCGCGTGATGGGTGGAGTCTCAGATGGTCAAGTCTCACTTGAGCAAGACGGAGAAATGTATTATGCGAGACTTACAGGGAACGTTAGCACTGCGAATAATGGTGGCTTCATACAGTTGCGGGCCAGTGTCTCATTCGCAAACTCAGAAAAAGAGGGAAAAAACCTTCAAGGTGTTCGTCTTAATGTAAGAGGCAATGGAGAAACCTACTACATACATATCAGAACCAATGAGAGCTGGTCTCCATCTGATTACTATGCAACAACTTTTAAAGCTGATGCGGATTGGAAAATGATTGATCTGCCTTTTAGTTCATTTAAAAGAAGATGGTCAAAAGACTCAGTTTTAGATCCAAAAAACATTAGAAGCTTTGGAATTGTTGCTTATGGAAGAGAACATGTGTCTGACATTTCAGTATCTACGTTAGAGTTTTACTATTGATGATATGAGTCGGTATATTGATTTAATCAAAAGAGCTCAGCAAGGTGAATGTATCTTGATTGATGGCGCAACTGGAACAGAGGTTGAGAGAAGAGGCGTCCCACAACTGGACAATGCATGGAATGGAGGAGGAGCTTTAAGTCACCCTAAAATTGTCAAACAAATTCATAAAGATTATATCGATTCTGGAGCCGAAATCATTATCAGCAATACGTTTGCAACGACAAAGCATGCTCTCAGAGATGCCAACCAAGAACATAACTTTGAAGTTTTAAATAGGCGAGGCGTGGAGCTTGCCATCCAGGCTAGAGAGGAGCTGAGTAATAATAGCATTCTTGTCGCTGGAGGAATATCATATTGGACTTGGACTGGCAATAAGCCCTCACAGAAAGAGCTAACATTATCAGTAACCAAACAAGCGCAAGTTATGAAAGATGCGGGTGCTGATCTTATTATGCTGGAAATGATGATTGACATCGAGCAAATGATTACAACAATTGAGGCTGCAAAATCTTCAGGGCTTCCTATTTGGGTTGGGCTGACCTGCGAGCCTAATGAGTCAAATGAGATGTGTTTGCGTGATGGAGATAGACTTGAAACTGTTATTAATGTGATTAAACCTTACAATCCGGATGTAATTAGCATCATGCATACAGAGGTTGAGTACGTTGATCGGTGTTTAGAGATTATGCAAACCAAATGGACTGGCTTGATTGGGGTTTATGCTCATTCGGGTAAATCAGTGAATGGAGATTGGACATTTAATAATGTCATTTCAGCTCATGACTACTGTGAATATTCTGCGCAATGGAAGAATAAAGGTGTAAGTTTCATTGGTGGTTGCTGTGGTGTCCACCCTGAACATATTGACTTAATGCACAAAAATTTATTTAAGTGAGCTAATTAACCTTGATTGGCAACTCAGACAACAAGTCGATTACTTGAATGTAGCCATCTGGTCCAAGACCAGCAACAACAGAATCAACTGCCGGAGAAATAAAAGAAACATGACGAAATGATTCACGTAAATGTGGATTGGAAATATGTAACTCAACCTTATATCCTGAAAATGACTTTAACGCATCATGAATCGCAATTGATGTGTGAGTATAGGCAGCGGCATTTATGACAATTGCATCAACTTTATTGATGATTGCATCTTGAATCCATTCTACAATCTCACCCTCGTGATTAGACTGCATAAATTTAACGGAATGTCCAACTTTTGATGCCTTTTCTTGGCACTCATTAGAAATACCTTCTAAAGTCTCTTTTCCATAAATTTCAGGCTCTCGAGTACCCAAGAGGTTTATATTGGGACCATTGATTACGTAAATATTCATCTAATTATTACTTAGTTTTTTGTTAATCGAATTGATAGCAAGCACATAACCATACTTACCTAGTCCGCTGACAAAGCCCACTCCACTCTCGCTCCCTCGTAAAGGCCTACTGCCCTCTTGTATAAAGATATTTTCTATACGGACTTCGATAACCGGCTTACTTAGATTAGTAATTTTATTTATTGCTGCGCTGAAAGCATCATAATCTATAAATGAAGATTTTGAGAGTCCAGCTGGATTAATTATGAATGCATCAAAATTATTAACATCATCAACCAAGGTTCTCAAAAGCTCAGATTCATCATCATTTTGACGAAAATCCACTTCGAGACCCATTTCTCTTGAAGTCTCAATGCATTTTTGCTCTATAACAGCCAAAGATAAGTCATCATTAGCTGTCTCATTATGATCACTCAAATCTGATAATCCAGGTCCATTTATTATTAATAATTTACCGTTACTCATTTATTGATTTAGTCCATCATTTTATAAAATTAACAAATATTTCGTGCAATATGGCCTATCTAACACTCTGGGATATTATATATACCTCAAGGTTTAATGTATATGGGCTTAATCTTACTCTTTTGAATAAGTATTGTTAAGAACTAAATTTATATAGTTAATTTTTTACTAAAGAGTCAATTAATGGGCGGTAGTGTGAAAATGGCGGATGTTCTTTATCTGGATCCTTCCCCTCTTCATCCCAATATCTTAAATTTATGCAGTGATCTAAATAATCATTATTTTCAAATTCTTCTATTTCCTTCTCATTCATTGGTCCACCCTGAAGATTAAGAGTATGAACTGAGGCTACAGATAGGCGTTCAAAATAATCTGCTTTAACTGCACACAAATAACGTTTTGCTGCAACATGCTGACGAATCGGTTCGACAACGGAAGCTGGGAAATACTCCTCAAGAAAATTAGCGCCCGCCTCCTCATGAAAGTTGTTCACTCCCTTTGCCAAAGATGACTCAGGAATTTCGTTTTTGTAATGACCTATATCATGAAGAAGAGCTGCCACTATTTGAGCACTATCAGCGCCAGCCTTTTCAGCGCATTGGGCTGTTTGAAGCATATGCTGTGCCATCGTGACCTTTTCACCAAGGTATGATTCAGCGCCTCGCCTTAGAAAAATATCTTCAATAAGGTCTACAATATTTTTCGAAGTAATCTGATTCATTTATTTTTTCCTTCTAATGTATTTAGTAGACTATAAAGTCCATCTAAATCACTATAGGCTCCTTGAAGGTGACGCTTACCAGTTTTTGAAAACTTAGTTCTGGCGTGCATCACTCGAGTGTTATCAAAAAGCATTAAGTCGCCCTCAGAGAGCCTGAACTGAATCTTCAACTCGTCTCTCTCAATGACCTCACTCCAGTGACGATAAGCCTTATAAAAAGATCTCATTTTATCTTTTGGAACTTTAATTGTATCAATAGAACGGTTGTTGTATCTGACCTTAATGATTTCATTGTTGTCGTTTAGCTCTATCATTGGCACCCTTGAGCGAAGATCAGTTTTAGAATCAGTAAACCGATAATTAATCCAGCTACTTGTCAAAGTCAGAAAGTTCTCTTTACTTTCATCACGAAGAATGGAGGCTGCCTTGAACCCATCAACCAAGATAGAATCACCTCCCTCGGTGGAGCTCTCGAGACAATGCAGTAGCTGCACCGTTGGGACAGGGTCTCGATATGGATTATCAGTGTGGGACCCAAGCCCTAGATTCGTATAAGCAAGATTGTTTGGATTGACTTCAGTTCTCACCTCAAAAAGAGCCCCGTAGTTGGTCTCACGTGTGTATCCCATTTTACTTATGACTTTAAGTACTTGACCTTCAACACTAGGAACACCTTTGATAACAAAGAATCCAATCTCTCTTAATGATCGAAGCGCATATAATTGCGTATCACTCTCATCTATAGAGTCATAGTTAATGAAAGGAAGTCCAGCCTCAAAACTATTTTTTTGCCAGAGCTTTTTTTGTTTCTCGCTCCTGTCTTCAAAGTGATCATTGAGGTCATAGCAATTGGAGAGTAGCCAATCTTGCGTAAAGACTGATAGATGTTTTTCAGGCTGAAAGAGGATACAAACATCTCCGTTTTCATCCTTATAAGCCTTCTCTATGGATACATCTTCAGGTAAGTCTTTCACACTAAAGAGTCTTTGGCCATTATTCTCGTTTCTTGATTCAGGCATCTGGCAGTGATCCCTGAGCCAGTAGCTAAAGAGTGAGCTTTTATTCCCATCATTCCAGTCAATCATCAGCTCGTCGCCGACTATAGAAATTTTTTTGATTAAGTCGATTGTATCCCCTTCATGTATAAAGTACTAAAAGTTCAGATTGGCTTTACATTGCCATGTTTTTACTTTTTGATTGTTGGCCAAAGAAAGAGACCTCTTTAGGGTACTCTGGTAACTCAATACTGTAACTAGTACACCTGACAGTTCCAGTTTCTTTCCCTCTAACAACCATTCCAACGAGCTCACTAGGGAGATGGTTTGGTGAAAGAGCTACTGCATCCTCAGCCTTATAGGTCACAATAAAGAGAGATCTTGAATGGGCCGATAAATTCGGCGCTGAACCATGCAGTAACTTTGAATGCATGAGGCAAGCAGAGCCCGCCTTTCCAGTGCACTTTATAGCTTTGTTCTTGTTCGACTCCATAACTTTGTCATCCACTGCACCTGTAAAAATACCATTCTGCCAATGAGAGTGGAGTGGCCCGTTATGTGTCCCTGGGACGACCTCTAATGGCCCATTATCCAGAGTCACATCATCCAAAAAATAAAGCACCGTCATAATGTCCTCATTTGAATGCGGCTCAAAAGGAAAGTCTTGGTGGAACTTTACTTCAGTTCCAGCACCAGGTAACTTGAGATTTATTTTGTTGCCCAGGTGAGTGATATTTGGACCAAAGATTTCAGAAACTAAATCCAGTGCATTATTGTCTTTGACAACATCCAGGCAAATATCAGAAATCTCTGCTGGGGAAGTTATTCTTCTAACCGCAGGTGTTTCAGGTGAGTGTGTTGTTGGCTCAAGATCAAATCGAGGTCTGCCGTCCATGATTCTGCCGAAGGGCTCTTTATGTTTTTTGCTCTCCTCAACCCACTTGGATAGCTCAGAATTTAGTGATGCGAGTTGTTCACTGGTAATGGCGTTCTCAAAGAAGAGGTAACCATCCCTATGAAACTGGTCAATTAAGTCTTTATTTTCGTGCATATCAAGCCTCCAAATCGCATTATGTACCAAACTCGAGAAAAAATAAAGAAAAATTTAATGGTTGATTAGAAAGAATATAAAATTATCGCCATGGAAATGCTATTTGAAAATTTAAACTTTATGCACTGGCTCGTTCTTGGGCTTTCGCTTATCATCCTTGAGCTTTTTTTGTGGACAGTCTTTCTGCTCTGGATCGGAGCCTCTGCTATTACAGTTAGTATATTTTTCTACCTTATGCCAGATACTTCGTGGCCAATACAGCTTCTCATTTTCGTTGCCCTATCTTTAACTTCAACCAGTCTTGCGAAACGTTACTATCCTGTTAAAACTGTTGACGATGAACTGCACGAGAAAGCCAAAACCTTTATAGGAAAGGAGTGCAAGGTCAGCTCAATTGAGGATGGCATTATCAAGGTTCAGATAGGGAAATCGCTTTGGTTTGCAAGAGGTACTGGACTGAGTGTGGGTCAGGCAGTAAAAATAGTGGGTGTCGATGACTCAACTTTCATCGTGGAACTAATTTAAACTAATATCTTGTTCTCAAATCAAATTTGGTGGCACTTGCAATCATAAATAATAATTTAAGCCGGAGAAAGGGCAGCCAATAGTAAATTTCTTACTGTAATTGAAATGGCCTATCACTAAGGAGTTGACTGCAAGTTACCAAAAAAATTAACCGTAATGATTCATTAAATCTGCAATTCGTTTCAAAAAAATTGCGTGCTCACATGCCTCTTCAGAAGAATACACCTCATCAAACATTTCAACTGGTTTACCTCTTATTCCGGAGGCAATTCCAATTTTGTACTGCTCAAACATCCGTATACAGACGCTTACATATTTTCCTGCCATAGGCGCCCTTCGCATTTTGTCTAAAACAGTTCTAAGTTCATGACTATGTTCAACTGCAACTCTTCCATTTGTAGGAGCTTTTCCAACTGGACTGTTTCTATGCTCAGCAATTAAACGACGACGAGACTCATCATCAAACAGAAGTGGCATCACATATGTTTTTGTTATATAGTCATCAGTCTCTGTATGTGATAGATTTTCTTTAACACCTTTAGTTTTATCTAGCATAATTTATCCTCATAGTTTCCATGAATACAATCAGTGGTTTCGACATGGCACTGATTCTCCTCGTTCCTCTTTGAGGCGAAATGCCTCGTTTTGAGCCTCCTCAGGCGTACTGAAGACTTTATCTTCAAATAGTATTAAGGGTTTTGCTCTATCAGCATTTAACTGGCCAACACACCATTCTTTACCTTCAATAGTGCAGACGGCCACATACGCCCCTGCAATGGGTCCATATTTCCTATTATTAAGAGTAAATAAGCATTCAGCTAAATCATTAACTTTATCTACATCTAGATCACTAATCACAGACTTTTCTAAATCATTCAGGGGCTCAGTACTTGAACCTAATACTGATTTTCCTGTTGGTGGATCCATCATTTCAGTTTGTTCATTTAAAATCATAGCAAATCACTCCTAATAGTTATTATGGTAATGGCTCATCTTTCAAGAAGCCTCTTATTGCATTTTCAGTAATTCTTGAAACATTATTGTTGTAATTATTATGGGAGAGACTTCCACACCAAGATAATGAACCTGGCGCGAATACTGCGCCGCCCTGATCAGTCTTGTAATAAATCATATCAGCACGCACCATAGGATTTTCCGTGCCACCGCCATGGTAACCACGAACTGAGAAGTGTATTTCTTCATTAACCTGAAGCATCAAGTTTGTATGGCCTTCTGAGTGAGCCAACAAGTATGCATCATGAGGGGTTCCAAACTCTAAATCATAACGATCTAGCTCCAGACCAGCCGCACCACCTCCAACTAAACCAAAATCACCAATCTTTTCACCATTGCCAACCCCTTCCATAATCCAAGCAGCTTCAGGTCTCTCACTATCCTTATCTCTAACATAGTAGGAAGAAACATCAAAGCCATATGCTGTAAAGGTTAGGCCACATAATTTGCTTGGTATTCTTCCTCTAGCTCTCCACATGCCTCCAAACTTTCCATCAAAAGCATTGTTGTACTCTCCTGGATTCGCTGTCCAAGCCCTTGTTCCAGCTTCACCTTTTCGAACCTCAATAATATTTGTGTTATCTGGATGATATTCACTACACCAGTAGAAACCATTAGCGCCCAAATAAATCCATCTTCCGCCATCTTGCTGATATTTTTCATAGGCCTCAAACATTTTTTCTGAAGTATATTCTGGATGACTACCTGTCAGCACAGTTTGATATTTATTTAACAAACCAACGCCCTCTCTATGCAGGTCCTCATCAGTATGAATATCAAAATCGAAGTTTTTTTCCTCTAACCAATCCACAAGATGCAAATCACCATTAAGTTGCCATAGCGAAGGAGATAGCCAATGACGATATTTAGGTCGCATATTTAAAATAGGCCTTAATCTTGAAGAGTAACAAACTCCACTTCCATCAGAATGCAAAGAATATGTTGATAATCCATATTCTCTATGTTCGTTTAAATAAAGATCGGCAGCTGTCATAACTGGAACCTTTCCTGCTAATAATTCTGCAACTACACAGTTTGTACATAAATTATCATTTGAATATGCGATATAAGCGTTAGTTGGCAAAATAAATGCCAACTTCGAAGTCGTTTTTCCTCTTGGAGGACGAACCACAAAAGGAATGTAATCCTCAGTTTCGGGAGAATCTTCTCCACCAATCCTTAAGCGAGCAGCATAGATGCCACTTTTTAAATGTTCTGGTATCTTTAATTCAAAATCAACATCCCAACGCGCATCATCTATATCATCATCATGAAAATGAATCGCGCCATATTCTTCAGGTTTATGATGATATACAATCTCATCTCCAGTCCAGTTAAAACCGGTCATACCGCGAACTGGCATATTGACAATAAAACCATCTAATCTTGTAGTTGAGGTATCTACTATAAAAGTTGAAGCAATATTTTTTGTTATATTTGCGTGAAAATCCCAAGCACCCACAACATCATCTCTTAATGCTGCCTGGCAACCTTGATAGCCCCTAGCCAACGATTCTATTTCGGCCTTACTTAAAGCTCTTCGTGATAATCTTGGGCGGTCAATCTTACCGTTATAGGTATTGACCTGTTCAGGGAGCTCAATAGGCTCCATCGCTTCTTTAAAATGGCCACCAAAAATGTGCCTTCCTGATCTTTCATTTTTTGTACTAGCTGCCATTAAGAATGGCGCATCATTAATACCTGGCTTAATACTATTGATAGATTCAACCAGAGCTGTAGTTTCTTCAGAGGGATGAAGAATTCCTTGACCTAAACCACCGTTTGTTGAAGTAACAACAGGCTCTTGATATAAAGTTACTTTACCTGTTCTAGAATCATAACTGACTGCAGCTAGATACCAAACCTTCCGTAATAACTTTTTCTCACTTGAAAGTTTCATGACTTGACCACTGCCATCACCTATTTCTACTGATAGACAGTTATTTTCATCAATAAATAATCCGTACCCACTTTTAGTTTCTTCAACCCATTTAGTCAATATTCCTTGACGTTGTTTTTGTGGCGTGCCTAATCCTTCAATTGGAGTAGTAGGGAAAATATAGCATTGCAATGTAAAACTTTCTACATTGAGTCTCTCATCCTGTGGAACAATTATGTACGAACCCCCATGTATCCTTTGATTTCTTCCAGGATAATTTTTATTACATTCTGCATCGATTTCCTCTTCTTTGTATCCAGGACCCTCAGGATTTGTATCTCCATGAATTAAACGAACTATTTGAGTTTCGTAAACTTCATTTTCTTCAGAGTTAATATAAAACTTTATATCATCTCCAGGACAAACAGAGTATTTGTCGCTATAACCAGTAATTCTTAACATAATATTTCCTCAAATTTCATTATTTAGAAAGTTAAATTAATTAGGACACTTCGCCTTCTATATCGTCATCTTTTTTTTCATCTTTTTTATAATCGCCAAGCAAGTTCTTGATATTGCTAATCTCTTTTGGAGACATTCCAATTTCGTCAAGAAGGTTATCAATAAATGGAACTTGGGCTCTATAACGCATAGCCGCATTAACTATATTTTCGGGTAAACCCCCTCCGTCATTAGAAACAGGGCCTACAAAATCTGCGTTGGAGCTATTTGAATTGAACCCTGGCATTCCATTCAATTCGTATATTTTTATATCGTCGATATTCTCCATTGGCTTTACAGCCTCTCGAATAATTGAATCAAGATTTCTCGCTAACTCCATTCTAAGATCACTTTGTCTGCTTTCATCGCTTCGAACATTTTCAGCTTCATTAAGCATTAACTTACCTGCAGCATCAATCTCATAACGTAGCTTGTTTGCTAATGAAGTATGTTTTTCAGCTTGCTCACGTTCCTGAGCAGCTTCTTTTTCAGCTCTAGCAAGTGTTGTAATTTGAATTGCTTCACTCTCACCTTCCTTTTCAGCATTAATTAATTGCAATTTTTTATCACGCTCTGCCACTTCAACTTCTTGTGCAGAAAGAACTCTCTCTTCTGCAACCACTACTTGTGCTCTTGCTTGCTCTTTACCTTCAACTGCGCTTAATACTTCGACCGTTTTAGCAATGACCTCAAGCTCTCGATCTTTTTCTTCGATTTCAAGGTTTTTTCTCTTTTGAATTTCGGAAGCTTGAGCTTTTTGATCATTCTCTATTCTTGTTACTTCAATGATTCGCTGTTGCTCTATCTGTAATTTTTTAACCTCTTCTTGGGCTTTAATTTGAGCCTGCTCAGCCTCTATGTATCTATCCGACTCAACCTTGAGAACTTCAGCCTTTTGTATGGCTCTTTGAGAAGCTATTTCTTCTTCTTGTTTAAGTCTTGCAAACTCATTTTCTTTTTTAATTTCTAAAGTTCTAATTTCAGCCTCAAGATTCTTTTCTTTGATGTCAATCTCTGTCTGTCTCTCTATCTCATTTCGAAGTTTTTTACGCTCTTCAATCTGCAAGGTTAATTCATGCTCACGTAAAGAGCGCTCAACTTCAATAGTATCTTGTTGCTGTATGCGAGTTTTTTCAATATCTTCTTCAGCCTTAATTCTTGCCTCTTCCGCTAAGCGTTCTTGCCTGGCAGTTTCGATAGCCATTTCGGTGCGTTCTTTGTCTCGCTGTTTAGCAATTTCTCGCTCTTGAAGCAATCTAGCAAATTCTCTATCTTGGTCAATTTCTAGTGCTTTTTGCTCTGCCTCTAAATTCTTAGTTCTTATTCTTATAGATGTATCTTGCTCAATATCATTACGCTTCTTCTTTCCAGCCTCAATTTGTTCTGTCAATTGAGTCAAACCTTCAGCATCAAATGCATTTGACGGATCAAATACTTCCAGACCTGCCTGATCTACACTGGTTAATGAGACAGCTTCTAACTCAAGACCGGTTGACCCTAAAGATTCTGCAACAATATCTTTTACTGCTTTAATATATGCACCGCGCTGTTCTTGAATTTCTTCCATAGACATCTTTGCAGCAACAATACCAAGCGCATCAACAAAACGACCTTGTACTAAATCTCTTAAACTTTCAGGTTCCATAGTTCTCTTACCTAGAGTTCCTGCTGCAATTGATACTGCTTCTTTATTAGGAGTAACACGAACATAAAATTCAGCAACTATTTCAACACGCATACGATTTTTCGTAATGAAGGACTTATCTCCACCCCGTTTAACTTCGATTCGCAAGGTTCTCATTCCAACAGATGTTATGTTGTGAATGATTGGCAATACAAAGGCACCGCCACTTATAACGACTTTCTCTCCTCGAAGCCCAGTTCTTACAAATGAAACCTCTTTTGATGATCTTCGATACAACCAATGCAGCAAATAGACAAAAATTGCTATTGCTAATGCTGTCAAGATAATAGTTGCAATGATGTCTGCACCAGTCATGATTTTTTCTCCTTTAAAAATTTATTTCTATTTATTAATTTCATCTAGTCTTGCTTGGGTGTCATTCATAGCAGCTCTATATACAACAAACCCAAAAATAATTTTGTTTAAAAAGTCAGTTAAGTTATAAATGATATTCAAGCTATTAACATCTACACCACCCCCAAGATTATTAATAAAATAGCCAAGAGGATAAATAGCCCAACCAATAGTTAGAATTAGTCTTAATCCATTAAATGCCATATGGGTCGCCTCATTGCCACTCTCTATATTGCAGCGACTTGCCTCACCCATATAAATCTCGCCAAGAATATAAAGCCAACCCACAACTCCAATAATGAAACCTAAAGTTGCGCTCATATAACCAGCAGCACCCAAAAACTCACCAATTACCATTACTAAGGTTCCAATTAGAAGCCTCCAAAACAACGCAGAGGACACTTTAGTTACTGCGGTTAAAATCACATAAAAAAGTACAACCTGCATAGAATGTGTCAGTATCCAATCTAAATATCGAAGTACGATTGGAGCTCTGCCTGTATCAACCCACATCCCCTGAATATAGTAGTAGAATATTGCTGAAATCAACATTGTGACTCCGAGAAGAGTCATCGTTGTATGCCATCTTCCATCAACTCTATTTCTTTCTAATAAAAAGAAGATTGATGCACCAATCAATGCCATAGATAGAAGCCAAAATGTGCCGCCTACAATGTCAGTTGGTAATAATGTACTGTTCATATAAATCCTTAGTAAAAAATTCTGTTTTTATTTAAATACATATAATTTTTTGCCAATAACTAGCTCCATGAAAGTAACTATTAAAGGCTTAGTAAAGTTTGGACAACCGAAAAAATTAGTTTCAAATTCTTAAATCCAGTCGTCCAAACTCAATGTAACTACTTATAATTAAGCATCAGGATCATATTCCTCCGGATTAGCAGGTCTCAAGAAGAAATTATCGAGATAATCACTTCCACCCCAAATATCAATTCCAGGGTTATACCAATCGGTTGAGTTACGATCACAATCAGCATCCATCATCGCCTCAACATCAGAATATGTTATTTTCTGAGGTGGAACTAGAATAGACTGAATCTTAGGACCTTGGCCTTGCATAGTTCTCATCATGATATTCCATCCCAGCTCAATATCATCACCTGGAGGCCATGTTTGAATTGCGGCACTAATGTAGTCTGGGTTATTTCGCCAGTAACATAATGCACCAAGCTCACCACCAATAGATAAAGGCACCATTTCACGTCCTGATTGTTGAAGTGCGGCTAGAACTCCTGTCTCTCCAGAAGATTGAACTGCCATACCATCAAGTTGTCCAGGATGGGTCGCAAGCCACTTTTGTGTTTCAGCTTGACCCACTTGTGAAGTCCACATGTGTGCAATTTGACCTGTTACCTTAATACCTGGATATCTAGATAAACCATCCAAAACGCCAGCATTTTGTGAATCTGAGGCAGAGTATCCAGGGATACCCTCAACAACAAGAATATTACCTTCACCGCCAACCTCTTCAGCCATCCAAGTACCTACATCAAATCCTGCTTGATGATAGTTAACTGATGAGTTAACTGAAAGTGGTGATGTTGTATAGCCTGTAAATGAAAAGACTGGTACACCTCTATCAAATGCATACTTAATAGCCTGATTTAATGCAGTTGGGTTTGAACAACAGATAATGATTGCATCCACACCTTGATCAACAAGTTGTCTAATTTGTTGAATCTGTAATGCATCTTTAAGATTTGATTGAGTCACAATGATGTCATTCAGTAAACCCAGTTCCTGCCATTTAGGTTTAATTTCATTCATTAAACGATTCATTGCACCTTTACGCCATGTATTACCAGCATATGTGCTTGCATAGCCAACAGTCCATGGTGGTGAACGATCACTCTTCCAGTCTCTAAATGCACTTTCATCCAAAGGCTGCATAGGATCCATCAAATCCATGTTGTATACTGAATCGGTAATATCAGTTGGAATTTCATCTAGCCCTGCAAATGTCATACTAGAAAATCCGAATGACAATATGCAAGCCATGATTATTTTTATTAACTTTTTCATATTAATTACTCTCCTTTTTTTATTTATAGATAAGCTTGATTGCCAAATCTACTAACCCTAGAAAATGCCCTGTTTTATTGACTATTAAGAAAATTTAAACATATTACATAGCCTAAAGTATACCTAAGTATATCACAATACATACATTAGTCAACTAAAGTATGTATTATTTATTTTGTATTTAAAAAGTATGTATTTAACTAAAAAGTATGCAGACCTATTATTAATTTCGTCTAATAAATACTGTACAATTTAATTCTTTATTGACTATTAATACATTTTTTGGGAGGTATTAATTACTATGGAAGATAAAAAGCCAATCAAATATAAAATTGTTATTGCTGATGACCACGCTCTAGTTAGAGGAGGTCTAGAATTAGTTGTTAAAATGGCTGTTCCAAATGCTGAAATATTCCAAGCAAATAATTTTGATGAAACAATTAATGTTCTTCAATCAAATTTTGCAATTGATCTTGTATTGCTTGATCTAATGATGCCAGGTATGTGGAACGACAGTATTAAAAACATTACACAACAATTCCCCGACGTACCTATTGTCATTGTCTCTGTCAAAGAAGACTTTGAATCTATTCATAATTCAATTTCATTAGGCGCCTCTGGCTTTATACCCAAGACTTCTGCACCTGAGGTAACTATTAGTGCAATTCAACTTGTTCTTTCGGGAGGAGTATATATACCTCCACATGTTCTTAAGCCACAATCTAAAACTGTAGAAAATAATCAACACTCTAATAATTTTGATTCCTTCAATACTTTGTCAAAAAGACAAAGACAAGTTCTTGACTTAATTAGTCTTGGTCGATCAAATCAAGCTATTGCTGATGAATTAAACTTAACCATTCCAACAATAAAAATGCATGTTTCAGCAATTCTCAAAAAGCTTAATGTCAAAAATAGAACAGAAGCAGTTTCAATTTATACTAATTTAGAAAAAGTGTCGGATTTAATTTCTTAAACTTATGAAATTCAATCAAAAATTACTATGTTTTTTAAAAAACTACAATCTCATTTAAAAAGAGCAACTTTAGTTTTAATTATTATTCTTAATGTCCCTAATGTTGTGCATGCCTATGACGGAAGTTATTGGACGCAAAACGTTAACGTTTTTAATTTTTCTTGTACAGATGGCGATGTAGATTGCTGGGTTGATGAAAGAAACGCATTAGATACATTGCCATTAATAATGTATGAGCCATTAACTGTTTCAGAAGTTAATAATAAGCATCACATATGTGTTTCTTTCCCTCATCTTAAAGACTCTTATTGGGTTGGGGTAGCCTATGGAATTATTTCTGAAGGAAAGCGACTTAAGCAAAAAATAACTTTATTCGAGGCTGGTGGATATACAAATCTAGCGACACAGTTAAATCAAGTAGATGACTGTATAAATAATAATGGTGATGCTTTAATTATTGGCCCTATCTCAAGCAATGGAAATGCCAAACAAATTGAACTAATTAGGGAAAAAGGCATCCCAGTTGTAATTATTATTACAGGTATCAATACCGAAGTTGATGCAAACTCTCTACAAAGCTTTGTCAATATGGGCTTTACCTCTTGTAAATGGGTTGCCGATCAGGAAAAACTAAACAAAGAAAAAATAAATATTGTATGGTTTCCAGGGCCTCCTGGAGCTGGCTGGTCAATCGCTTCTCATGAGGGCTGCCTGAGCGCACTAGAGGGGACAAACATTAGAATACTAGAAACTAATTGGGGTGATACTGGAAAAGCCATTCAATTAAAACTGGTTGAAGAAACGCTTCTAAATCATGCGTCCGGATCTGAGCCAGATTTCAAATACATTGTAGGCACTGGAACAACAATTGAGGCTGCTGTTGGAGCACTTAGAGCAAGAAGGCTTTCCAAAAAAATTAAACTAGTATCCACATATTACACCCCAGGGATTGACATGTTTATTAAACGTGGTCTAATTTCAATGGCGCCTTCAGATCAAATGATTTCCCAAGCAATAATTGCTGTTGATCAAGCAGTAAGACTTTTAGAAGGGAAGGAAATGGCTACATTAGGAAGACAAGAATTTAATAATACAGGCCGAATAACTGAACATGTTCAACAACAAATTTTGATTGTCACTCCAGACACATATGACAAATTTGACTCATCAACTACACTTGCACCAAAAGGCTGGTCTCCAGTATTTTCAGTAGACTAAAAATATGTCAAAAAACAATATTCCATTATTAAAGCTTGAGAAAATTTCTAAGAATTTTTTTGGCTCTCCTGTTCTTAGTAATATCGATTTTGACCTTTATCCTGGAGAAGTTCATGCAATTTTTGGACAGAATGGCGCTGGTAAATCTACATTAATTCAAATAGTTAGTGGAGACATCAAACCATCAAGTGGAAAAATTAATATTAATAATGAAGAATTAAAGCTTCATTCTGTTCACAAAGCCAGAGAGCTAGGCATTAGTACAGTTTTTCAAGAATTTTCATTAGTACCACAACTCACAGTTGAAGAAAATTTATTCTTAGGATCAAACACTTCAAAAGGCTTTTTTCTTGATAAAAAAAAGTTACATCAAGTAGCTTGCGAAACTCTTGACCAGCTTGAATTTTCTATCAAGCCTGAAGAAAAGATAGTTAATTTGTCTCATACAGAAAAAAGAATGGTTGAAATTGCGAAAGCTTTTCATACCAAACCTTCGATTATGGTTCTTGATGAACCAACAGCCTCATTGGCTGAAAACGAAACAAATCAACTTTTTTCAATGATTGAAATTCTAAAAAAAGAAGGTATTGGAATTATCTATATTACACATCGAATGAATGAGATCTATAGAATTGCTAACCGCATTACAATTCTTAAAGATGGTCACGTTGTTAATACAGATTTTGTAGAAAATGTTAATGAACAAAAATTAGTAGAATTAGCAACAGGTCAAAATATTAAAAGTTTCTTCCCAGAAATAAAAAAACAGCCTGGCAAGAAACTACTTGATATAAGAAACTTACATATAAATAATACTTTTATCAGTGATGTTTCAATTAATGTGAAAGCGGGAGAAGTCGTTGGAATTGCAGGTCTCGCAGGTTCAGGAAAATCTGCAATTGGTCGAGCTTGCTTTGGCATCAATAAAATTGCAGAAGGCAAAATTAGCTATTTAGATGATTTGATATATGACAGTTCAAAACAAATTAATGACCTCAATCCAAGATCAATGATTGATAGAGGAATGCTCTATTTACCTTCTGATAGAAGGGCAGAAGGTCTTGTTATGGGGCAAAATATTAGAGAAAACATTTCATTACCATCGTTAGATTTACCTAAATTTTCTAGTGGCTTTATTGTCAATAGAAAAAAAGAAAAAGATATTGTCGAAAAAATTGGTGAACGTCTCAACTTTAATAGCCAAGGTATTGAAAACAAAATAGAACAACTCTCTGGTGGAACTCAACAAAAAGTAATGCTTGCTAAAAGTTTTGCTCGTGATGTACAACTTTTTATTTTAGACGAACCAACTATTGGAGTTGATATTGGAACTCGTGTCGCCATTTACGAAATAATAAAGGAGTTTTGTGAGTCAGGAGGAGCAGTGATACTTATTTCTTCAGACTTATCAGAAATAGTCAATTTATCTCATAGAATTTATATTATTAGTGAAAAGAATAAATGTATTGAATTTGATGCTGAAGATTGCAATGAAAACCTCATACAACACCATTTCCTTAACTCGGTAATGGAAGAAGCTAAAGCCTATTAAGCCTGAATTAAGTGAGATAGCATTGCTCTAAACTTTGCTGGTTGAATCGGTTTCAATAAAACTGGAAACCCCTGATCGATAATGCTCTGTACATGGCTACGCTCTACATCACCTGTCATAATGACACATGGTATAGAGGTCTGTAATTTTTCTTGAATTAAATAGGTAATATCAATTCCAGATGCGTCACCAGGTAATCGGTTATCCGCTAAGATAATATCTGGATTTGTGTATGGATCCTCATCAATTAAATTCATAACTTCATCTTTATTTCTTGCAGTTTTGACCTTGCAGCCCCATGATTCTAGAAGTTGCTTAGTTGCCTTTAAAACATCAATATCATCTTCAACTAAAAGAATATTTATGCCTGATAAATTCATAATATTCATTAAAATTTCATCGTTGTTTATTTCAGCTTTATTTTCAGCAAGATCAACATTAACAGAGAAATAAGAGCCACTTCCAAGCCTTGACTTACTATCAATCGTATGTTTTAGACTATCCGCTAAACGCTTTGCGAGTGCCAGTCCAAGACCTAGGCCTTTACCTCTATCACGTTCCTTATTTTCAACTTGATAAAAATCCTCATAAATCAGTGACATCTGGTCATCAGAAATTCCACATCCAGTATCCCAAACCTCAATTGAAACCTTATCACCCCTTTTTCTACATCCAATCAATACGGACCCTTTGTCCGTGTAGCGAATCGCATTAGACATAAAATTTCCCAAAATACGTTCCAGTAAGGCTGGATCACTTTCCACATAAAGGCTAGATGGAACCACTCGAAAATCTAATTCTTTATCTTTGGCAAGAGGAAGAAATGACTGAAAGATACTAATCAAAATGTTATTAACTGAGAAAACTTCTTTTCTCGGTTTTATTGCACCTACCTCCAATTCTGAGACATCAAGAAGAGCATTTAACAATCTTGCTGTTGAGATTGAAACAGAGTTAATATCTTCAATAATTCGAAGTATCTCTTTATCCTTAACTTTCGATTGTAAAGCAGCAATATACATTTGCATTGCATTTAAAGGTTGACGCAGATCATGGCTCGCTGAAGCTAAAAAAACAGACTTGGCTTTGTTTGCTCTTTCAGCATCCAATTTAGCCGTCTGAAGACCCTCGCCTTGCTCCCATAAATCTTTTTTTAGTCTATTAAAACTGCGGCCCATTCTGCCTAGTTCATCCTCTCTTGATAGGATATTTTGTTCGTCTTCAATTTCTTCCACCTTGTGCAATGGAGAATATCTATTAATTGAGTCTGTTAATAATTGTAAAGGTTTTGAAATATTCATTCTTACAATTACCAGTACCATTGAAACAACAAATAAAAGAGCAATAAGAGAAGTTATAACGATATAACTTATGGCAATGCGCTCGACATAGGTTATTTGCGCTTTCGAGGCATTTATGATTTCTTCTAGTTCGCTACTTACTCTATTAGCTTGCAGCATTAAGCTATTTTCAGTATTAGAAATTTCATCAAGATCGCTTATATCAATTGTGAGTATTTCAAGATTTATTTCAGCAAATAAATTATTAACTACAAGTTGATAATACATTTGATTTACTTTTCTTAGCTCATATAGCTCTGAAAGCAACTTTTCTTTATGAAATAAAATTATATCTCTGTTCCCTATCCCTTCTTCATTGACTCTTTTCACAAAAGACTCAGTATCGTTTATAGATTTCCTCAAATTTTGATTGGATAAAAGAAAGTTAGTTTGAATATCTTCGTTTTCTAATAATTGATTAAATTTTTCATAAAAGCTTGCCTCATCTGAATCTTGATTAACTATTTGGCTAACTGTAATAAACAACTCTTTTACACTTATACTTTGCTTATACACGTTCTCATCAATGGTATTGACTGATTCAATCAAAGGTATAGTAATTGATGACATTTGCTTAGTCTCGTTGCCTACTTTATATATTTGGGAAAAAGCAACTAACATTACAGCCGTAAAGCCCAAAATTTCAATAACCAAAAGAGATAATATCTTTTGATTAAGTGACAATCTGTTGAAAAAATTTTGTTTGATTATTTCCATCTATCTCTAATTGTTTCTAATGTTTTAATCTTTCCTATTGAAGTAAATAATGTAATTTGAAAGAAAGATTGAATAGACTGCTTAATGAGATATATCCATTATTTTTGTGCCTTGGAGAGCATCTGTTGACGGAAATATTCTGCGCCGATTGCTACAATTAACAATACTCCGATTACAACCATTTGAAGATATGAACCAACCCTCATAAGATTCATTCCATTTTGTATTAGAATAATAAAAAAAGCACCCAACACCACATTCTGAACTCGTCCAACACCGCCAAGTAAACTCACTCCACCAATTGCACAAGCTGCAATTGAGAGCAATGGATAATTAGCACCAATATTTGGCTCACCAGTTTCAAGTCTAGCGGTAATAAGTAATGCTGCAATACCAGTAACTAGTGCAGATAAAACATAGGCACCAACAATATAAACTCTTGTATTTATTCCTGATAGTTCAGCAGCTCTTAAATTTCCTCCTATTGCATAGAAATATCTTCCCACTTTAGTGAAATTAATAAATATAAAAATGAAAGCAATACATAAAAGTGTTATCCAAATAGTTATCGACACACCTAAAAATGTTCCATAACCAAATATATTGGTAAATGACTCTGGAGCGCCGTAAATTGGTATGCCTCCTGTGATAGTAAGGGCTAAACCAAAAATGATGGAGGACATGCCTAGTGTCATGATAAAAGGAGGAACGCGAAAAAACGCTACACCGATTCCATTAACCAAGCCAATACATGCAGCAACAAAAAGACCAGTTAAGCATCCTATAGCAATTGCCTCCCAGCCATTACCATAACCTGACCATAAGGCAACCATAGTCATAGAAGCTACAACAGATGTCATTGCTAGTATAACGCCTACTGAAAAATCCAAACCTGCTGTAAGCATTACAATCATTTGAGCCATGGCAACTAGAATAAGATCTGTTGAATGTCTGGCTACCGCAACTAAATTGGTTGGAGTTAAAAAGTTATTACTTGCAAATGTAAAAGTAATTAGAGCTATACCCAAAAACCATGGAAGGACTCCTGCTTTAATAAATAAAAAGGATAAATATTCTTTGATATTATTTCTCTTTATTAACCCACTATTCATTTCTTAATTTCTCCCATAAGAAGCTAATTTTTTAAGCATATTGCTCAATTAAATTTCTTTTTTTTTCAATATATTGTACATCATGGTAGTACATTTTTAACCTTATTGTAGAGAATAATACATACTATTGACTATAGTATGTAATAGTAGTAAACTGTACCTATACTTTTGGATGTTTTTTACATGGAAATTAAGGAACAAAACTTATTAAGAGATAATGATTCTGCTAATTCAGAGAATTTAAAGGCTTTTCCAGGTGAGCTGTATGTTAAGAATGTTCACAAATCTTTTGGTGTAACTAAAGCTCTTGCTGATGTAAGTTTTACTGGTTACTTTGGTGAAATTCACGCAATAATTGGTGGAAATGGTTGTGGAAAAAGTACTCTTGCAAAAGTATTGGCTGGAGTTTTACCAATTGACTCTGGAAAAGTTTCTATCAAAGGTGCACATCCTTCTACACCCAAAGAGTCTCGTAATCTTGGTGTAGCGATGGTGTTTCAAGAAGTACTTGTTGCTGATGAAGCATCAGTAGTAGATAACTTATTCATTGGAGTTGATGGTTTTATTACTAAAAATCTATCTGACAAAGAAAAACAAGATAAAGCAAGAGAATTATTAAGTGAACTTGCAGATGAAGAAATTGATCCATTAATGCCTGCAGGAAACCTACCTTTGAGTATCAAAGCGTGGATTACTATTGCTAGAGGATTATTAAGAGAGCCTGATGTATTAATTCTTGATGAGTCTACCGCTGCTTTGGATTTTGATTCAACTGAAAGGCTTTTTGAGAAAATGCGCGAATTACGTGATAAAGGCTCGGCAGTTATCATAGTATCTCATCGAATAGCTGAACTAGTCAGAATAAGTGATAGATGCACGGTTATGCGAGATGGTATTGATGTCGGAGTATTGGAGAAAGAAGAGGTCACAGAAAAAAATCTATTGCGCTTAATGACTGGAAAAGAACAAAAGGCTGACAGATCTGTAGATGCAGCACACCAAACAAAATATTCTCAAATTTCTCTTAAAACCAAAAATATGCAAGTTTGGCCTGACAGTAACAAATCAGATTTTGAATTACGCAAAGGAGAAATTGTTGGCGTAACAGGACTAGATGGCCATGGCCATGATGATTTTGTTCGAATTCTTGCTGGTGTAGATAATGCCTTTGATGGATTCACCGAGGTGAATATTAATAATGAAAATAAATACTTCTCAATTAAAGGTCTTGATGATGCGATTAAGCATGACATTGAATTTGTTTCGGGAGATCGAAAAAGAGAAGGAATCCTTCCAAACCTGAGTATTACAGAAAACTTGGGTATTTCAATGTATCACAAATTTAGCAAAATTCCTGGGGTTAGATTTATAGACTGGGGAGCTATAAATGATGTGGTAGATTGGGAAGTGGAGAGACTAGCAATCAAAACGGGGCCTAGAGAAAACCTAATCACCTCATTAAGTGGAGGTAATCAACAAAAAGTGATGCTTGGGAGAGCTTTTGCAACTCAACCTAAGATATTAATCTTGCTTGATCCTGCTCGAGGAATTGACTTACACACTAAGTTAGACCTTTATAAACAATTAAGAGAATTTGCAGATGATGGTAATTCAGTAATCTATATGTCGAGTGAACTAGAAGAGTTTATTGGCTTTTGTTCTCGAGTAGTAGTTTTTCGTGAAGGAAGTATTTTTGAAACATTTATAAATGAACAAATTAATGCAGATGGAATCCTGGAGTCAATGTTTGGTCATCGCCAAAATCCTAGTTTTGAGAAAGAACTAAATAGTCAATCTACTGAAAAAAACAACGATCAAACTAAGTTAAAAAATCTAACTAATAAGAAGCAATCTGACAATAAATTGGAGACTGAAGTGAAAAAACACAATATAAGCAATTACTTTAATAAAAAGACAGAAAAGATTAGTCCAGTAATTGCGACTAAGACAGGTTTTTCAGCTAAAGACGAAGAGCAATTTAATAATATATTGAATTCAACTAAGAAAAATAGTTACAAAGAGAAATTTGATCAAAAACAGAAAAATGATCAATACCAAGAAAAATATGATTACTCCGAAAATGATTCAAAAAAGTTTGAGGAGCTCATTGCTTCTGGTGAGCAGTTAATTAGAAAGAAAGGAAAAAGTAGTTATAGAAATAATAAGAACAAGGAAACTTACTCAATCTCTGATGAAGAACTATTTAATAAACATCTATCTCTAAACCAGGACAACTCCCATACTCAAAACCTTAATAAGAAAGCCGCCAAAATAAATAAAGAGCAATTATTTAATCGAGAACATAACTCATCTGAATCTAAAACTTTCGAATACAACGAGAAAGATGTTGCACAATTTGAAAAACTCATGTCAAAAAAATGAAAAGGAAAATCTAGCCAAAGTCATAATCAAAACTATGGAATTAATTGAAAAAAAACAATCAAAATCAAGTCCAAGTACCTATCTTATAGTCCCGATAGTTATTTTCTTTTTGCTTTTGATATTTGCTACTCTTAGAGGTCCTTACTTGGTCTCAAGCACTGGTTTTGGAGGGCTTATAATCGTTGTAACTCCGCTAATTTTAGCTACTTACGCATTAACTATCATTGTAATGGCAGGACGTGCAAGTGTCGACTTATCAATTGGTCCACTACTTAGTTTTATTAATGTAGGAATGATCCAACTAATAGGAGCGGGCTTTATGGATTCACCAATTGCTCTCTTTTTGTATGCGATAGGTGTTGGAGTTGCATATCAAGTATTTATGGCTCTAATTATTGTTTTTGTACGGGTACAACCCATTATTGTTTCATTGAGTGGATATCTTTCATTGGTTGGTTTGAATCTGATAATAATGCCTCGTCCTTCAGGTTTGGCGCCAGACTGGATGTATGATTGGGGCGCAGGAATTAATATTATTTCACCCGTTTTAATTATATTAATAGTAGCCACAGCTGGATGGTATTTGCTTGCTCAAACCGCTTTTTGGGGTAATCTAAAAATGATGGGATCGGATGAGCGAGCCGCCTATACAAGTGGTGTTAATGTCAATCTAGTTCGAATTGTCGCCCATGCAATTGGTGGAGTTTATGCTGGACTTGCAGCTATAACTTTCACATCATTAATTAGCTCTGGTGATCCTTCACAGGGCACAACTTATACTCTAATGGCTGTTACAGCACTTGTTCTGGGAGGTGCAAATTTAGCGGGTGGTCGAGGTAGTGCTTTTGGCGCATTGCTTGGATCGCTAAATATATTTTTAATAACCTATGCACTCTCAACATTTAACTTTGGCAAGATGCAAGCTTTTGTAACAGATATGTCGTATGGCTTAATGTTAGT